>VFQT010000393.1_pt1 | contig 65456 bp, 44 predicted proteins | sample 3512381 | NCBI WGS metagenome assembly VFQT01 (sample SAMN10412376, study PRJNA504923) | tailings metagenome | isolation source: Relicate 2 Philex TSF3 active mining site | place: Philippines: Tuba, Benguet | collected 2017-08-29
CTGCGTGCGCAGCGCCCGATCCCGCGGAGCCCACCCAAAAACCGCAGCGGAGCGGAGTCGGGCCGCAGCACGCACTGGAAGCGATCACCCACTTCCCCTTCGCGCACAGCGCGAAAGCCCCTCCTCCCCCGAGCTTACCTGCGTGCGCAGCGCCCGGTCCCGCGGAGCCCCCAAAAACCGCAGCGGAGCGGGGCCGGGCCGGAGCACGCACTGGAAGCGATCATCCTGATCCCCCTCGCGCACAGCGCGAAAGCCCTTCCTTCCCCGAGCTTACCTGCGTGCGCAGCGCCCGGTCCCGCGGAGCCCTTACTGAGTCTTAACAATTTTCCCGATTCTCCCCATCAAGCCTTAACGGGACGGGTGTTTCTTGAGGTCGAAACAAGGGCGGACCGGCCGCCCGAAACACAACAACAACAACACACCGACACCCATCATGAACCTCATCGACAAAACCCTCCTCCTCACCCTGGCCACCAGCGCGGCATTGAGCCTCGCCGCCGCCGACAACACCACCGTTCCTCCCACCCGGCCCGAAGGACGCGGCCGCCCGGTTCCCCAGCTGATCGCCGCCCTCGACGCCAATGGGGACGGTGTCATCGACGCGGTGGAGATCTCCAATGCGGTCGCCGCCTTGTCCAAGCTTGATGTGAACGGCGATGGCAACCTGAGCCTGGATGAACTCCGCCCGGCCCGGCCCGAAGGTGAACCCGGTGATCGGGGCGATCGGGAACACCGCGGCGGGCCCGGTGGCAAAGACGGCGGCAAACGCCGCGGACCGGGCGGACCCGAAGGCCATGGACGCAGCCCGCGGCCGGAAGCCAACCCCGCCGAGTGAGAGACCCCGCAGAGGCTCTCCCGCATCGAAGGCCTTCAATCGATCCCGACGTGGCCACCCGAAATCCGGGTGGCCACGTCTCTGTTCGTCCCAGCTCAATACGGCCCAATACGGCCAAAACCCCTCATCGAAGACACCCCCGCCTTGGTGCAGGAGTCTTTCCTGATCCAAGGCGAGGCTCGCCTCGGACGGGGCGCTCGGGAAAGGGCCCGAATGTGGAATCCCCCCTCCACAGGCACTATCGGGAATGCATCGAGCCCCTTATCGAGGCTGATGCTCGTCACCCCGAAATCTACCCGATCATGCAACCCATCCACATCCGCTGCGGAAACCTCTCGGTCCGCCATCGCTGTCTTCACCACAGTGATATCGGTCATCCACCACTCCAATCCGGGGGCTCGGGCGGCGCCAAGTCACAACTGCACCGCGTCGATCATCACCGGGGCCGGAGCCGTCGTCGCGGCCGACAGCCCGGGGCGGCGGCTCTCCGACATGGATCGCACGCCACCCATGACAAACACTGAGATCAGGCACCCTCACGGCGGTACTCCGGCGAACCTCAACCCGTCGTCCGGAGTCCGCTGGCGATGGCGTTGACCGTCAGCAGGAGTTCGGGCAGCCGAGCCTGGGCACCCGCGGTGTCGCCCGTCTGGAGGCGTGAACGCCACTGCCTGAGCAGGGAGATCTGCTGGCGATGGAGTGTGCGCAACGGCCCCACCCGCAGGGCCAACGTCCGCCCCAACCGGGGACGATGACGGGCGAATTCGGTTCCGAGCACGAGCGACAGGCTGCGCTGAGTCCGGTGCCACTCCGACTCGATGCGTCCCCAGATCCTCTGCCGCAGTTCGGGGTCCTCGACCAGATCGGCGTATTCGCGCATCACCTCGAGGTCGCTGCTGGCCAGCGACGTCTCGATGTTGGTGATGAGGTATCGGAGGAAGGGCACGCTGCGGACCTGCTCACGGAGCTCCGACAACTCGGCCTCCGACAGCGCGGCCAGGGCGCTGCCCGCACCATACCAGCCCGTGAGATAGAAACGGGCCTGGGTCCATGAAAACACCCAGGGGATGGCCCGCAGATCCGTGAGACTCGCTTGACCGGTGCGCCGCGACGGCCGGGAACCGATCCGGGTGTTCTCCAGCGCATCGAGGGGCGTGGCCTGACGATGGAAGGTCAGGAACCCGTCGGCCTCGAGCAGCGAGCGGTACTCCCGACTGGACTCCGCAGCCAGCCGGTCCATCAGGGGCACCAACGATTCGGGCAGGCTTCCTCCGCGTCGATGATGCCAGGTCGTAGCGGTCACCCCGGCCAGCAGCAACTCGAGGTTGTAGCGGGCGGTGCCGGGATTGCCGTATTTCTGGGCGATCGTCTCGCCCTGCTCGGTCAAGCGGATCGCCCCGCCCAGGGAACCCGGAGGCAGTGCCTCGAGGAAGCGGTGGGTCGGACCAGCCCCGCGGCTGATGGTGCCACCCCGGCCATGGAAGAACTGCACCTGCACCCCGGCCTGTTCGCCGATCCGGGCCAACCGAGCCTGTCCCCGTTGCAGGGCCCATTGGCTGGCCACGATGCCGGCGTCCTTGTTGGAATCGGAGTAACCCACCATCACCTGCTGCCGCAACCGGCCGGCGCGGCCCGCGCGAACGGCATGGTGGGAGAGGCTGGCGCGGGTCACCGGAAACTCCAGAAAGGCCCGCAGCATCTCCGGACCCCGCTCGAGGTCTTCCACCGTCTCCAGCAGCGGCACCACCGGCAAGAGGCACACCATCCCCTCGGGATACAGGCGCAGCAGCCCGGCTTCGCGGGCCAGGACATACACCCCCAGCAGGTCCGACAGACGACGGGTCATGCTCACGATCAACGCCCCGAGCCCATCGACCCCGTGGATGTTCAAGTGATCGGCCAGCACCCGGTAGGTGCCCAGCACCGCATCGGCCTCGGGGCCCGCCGAGGCCGAGGGATGCAGGAACGGACGCGGCGAGCGGATCTCCCGCTCAAGCAGACGCAACCGCTCGGTCTCGGTCCACTCCTCCCATTGCGAGGCGTCGATCCCGGCCGCGCACAGCAACTGCCTCAGGGCCCGATCGTGGAAGGCGGAGTTCTGTCGGATGTCGAGGTGGGCCAGGTGGAACCCGACCGTGGCCAGCACCCGCCGCACCGGGGCCACATCGTGGTCGGCGAGTCGGACCGCGCCGGCCTCGACCAACGAGGTCTGCAAGGTCTGGAGATCGGCATCGAGCTCGGCCGGTCGCCGGTAGCGGCCGGGTTCATCGCGGACCTGCGCCAGCTGCCCCGGATGGACCTCCACCGGAAGCCGGGCCGCCATCAGCTCGACCGTCTGTCGCCACGGCTCGCCCGGGTGCATCCGCAGGATGGGCCGGGCCGCCTCGCCCAAAAGGTCCACCGCGCGGTCGCGCAGCTCGCTGAGGCGGGCGGGTGCCGGCTGGATCCATTCCGACAACGGCAACCGCTCGGCCAGGGCCGTCAACTGGCGGTGCAGCACCACCAACGCATTGGCCCTGAGGCGTTCCAACGTCTCGGCCGTGACCTCGGCCGTGACCCCGGGATGCCCATCCCGGTCGCCGCCCACCCAGGTTCCGAACCGCAATGCGGGCACGCCCGGACCGGTTTCGAGGGCGCCCATCGGCAACCCGGCCCCCTCCCAGGCGTTGCGCAGTCGGCGGTCCAACTCGGGCACCACCCCGGGCAACACATCGCGCAGGTAGTTGAGCATGTTGCGGCGCTCATCGGCCACGGTGGGCTTTTCGATGAGGATCTCGCCCGTGCGCCAGAGCCGCTCCAGGAGCGCGTTGAGTTCGACACGCCAGGAGCGGCGATTGCCCGAGGAGCCGGTGCTTTGGAGCAACTGCATGAGCATGCGGTGCTGTTCGAGCACCGAGGCGCGCTTGGCCTCGGTGGGATGGGCCGTGAAGACCGGCTCGACCTCCACCCGTCGCAGGGCCTCGAGGATCGAATCGGGCGTGCCTCCAGCCCGGACCAATTCCACCAACTGGTCGGCCCAGAGCCCCCGTTCGGCCTCGGGCGATCCCGACTCCTCGCGGCGCTCGCGCAAAGTCTCGGAAACCCGCTCCTCGACGGTGTTGAGCAACTGGAAGGCCATCGCCAGGGCCAGACCCAACCGAGCCGGCGGCTCGCCCGAGTCGGCCACGGCGGGGTCGCCTTGAGAGGTCCATGGGATCCACCGGGCCAAGTCGCCCTCGCCCAGGCCCGAGAGCACCTCGGCCAACGAGTCGGCCAGCCAGCGGATGTCCTGGTCGATCTGGCGGAATCCCCACTCGATGGAATCGGCGGGCACGGGTGTCTCGGGAGGCGGCGTAGGCATGGGTATCGAAGGCGAGAGTCCGCATGTCTGGGTACGCGAACCTCCTGCCTAGTGCCACCGGTTGGGGATTCCGTCAAACCGTCGTGCGATCGGTGTCCAATCCGCCGCCCACCCCACGCCCACCCCATCGCCGACAAAACGCGCTCGCCGACTCGCGGGGAAATCCCGATTGCCGCGCCACACGCCGAGGGATATCGCCAGAGGGGCGTCGGATCGATCCGGATCGATCCGGTGGATGTCCGGATCGCTTTTATCGATGATGCTCCCGGCGCTCGCATCCTCAATTGTCTCGCACCATGAACTCGCACAAGGGTTTCCCGCTCCGGTTCAGGCTCCCGTTCCTGCTGCTGTTCCTGTCGTCGCTGATCACCCCGGGCCGGTCGGCACGAGCTCAGGAGTCGCGCTCCATCCCGGCTGCGCTCCAACCCTGGGAATCCTGGGCCACGTGGAACGACACCCACCGCTTCTGCCCGACACCCTATTCCGACCCCAAGGTGCACCGGTGCTTCTGGCCTTCGCGACTGGAGCTTCAGGTGAGCCCTTCCAGCGGGCGGTTCTCGATGATGATCACCGCCTTCCATGACACCTGGGTGCCGTTGCCCGGAGGCGCCGAGGTCTGGCCGCAGGAAGTCCAAGCCGGCGGACGACCGGTGGTCGTGGTGGAACGCGACGGTGCGCCATCGGTGCAGGTTGCGGCGGGCGACACCCGCCTCGAAGGCCGCTACCTCTGGAACGAGCCGCCGCAGAACCTCCGGATCCCGGCCGCGCTGGGAATCCTGTCGCTGAGCCGCGATGGCCAGGTCGTCGAGAACCCCGCCTGGGATACCCAGGGGCTGCTCTGGTTGCGGCGCGACGCCTCGACCGAGACCGCGGAACGGAATTTTATGGGCGTGAAACTGTTCTCGGTTCTCGAGGACGGCATCCCCCTGTGGTGGCGTCAGGAGGTGGAACTGACCGTCGCGGGCAAGAGCCGCGAGGAGGACCTCGGGATTCTCCTGCCCGAGGGGTGGCGATTGGCGGCCATCCAGTCGCCCATCCCGGTGAGTGTCGACGATTCGGGGCACGCCAAGGCCCAGGTGCGGGCCGGCACGTGGACCTTCCGCGTCGAGGCCTTCCGCTGGGACAATCCCCGGGAGATCCAATTCGCCCGAGGATCCCGCCGGGCGGCCGCCGAGGCACTGGTCGCATTCCGGGCCCGCCCCGATTTCCGGGTGTTGGAATTCATCGGACCTCCGGCCATCGACCCGACCCAGAGCTACTTCCCCAAGGCCTGGCAGGGCCTGCCGGTGTACCGCTGGGACACGGCCGTGGCGGTGCGGTTGGTGGAGCGGATGCGGGGCATGGGCACCCAGAAGCCCGCCGGACTGAGCATCGAGCGGGTGCTTTGGCTGGACGAAGGCGGCCAGGGAATGACCTTCCAGGATCGGATTCTCGGCCAGATGCAGCAGGTCTGGCGACTGGATGCGGCCGAGGGTCAGGAACTGGGCTCGGTGCGCAGCGGGGGTGAGGGACAGCTCATCACCCGCAACCCCGAGAACGGAGCCGTCGGGGTCGAACTGCGCTCCCGGACTCTCGATGTCGAAGCCACCGGCCGTCTCACCCGCCCGGACTCGCTGCCGGCGACCGGATGGCGCTCCGACGCGGAGTCGGTCCGCGTGACCCTGCACCTGCCGCCGGGATGGAGGCTCTTCGCGCTCTTCGGGGCCGACTGGGTCCAAGGCGATTGGCTCACCGCCTGGACGCTGCTCGATCTCTTCCTGCTGCTGATCTTCACCCTGGCGGTGTTCCGGATCCGCGGATGGGCCACCGCCCTGCTGGCCTTCGCCGCCTTTGGTCTGGCCTACCATGAGCCGGGAGCGCCGAGGTACCTGTGGCTGGTGATGCTGGTGCCCATCGCGTTGGAGCCCCATGTTCCGCGCGGAATCGGCCTGCGTCTGCTGCACCTCGCCCAGGCCATCGCCATCGGAACCCTGCTCTTCTGCCTCGTCCCGTTCGTGGCCCGTCAGGTGCAGCAGGCGCTCTACCCGCAACTGGAGATCGCCGACGGGACGGCCGCGCCCATCCCGAGACAGTCGGTCGAGGCCGAGATGCCCCACAACGCGCCCCTCGACCCGCGCCGCCCGGGCAGGCCGGCGACCGCCTCCGCCGGTGCCGATTCCGGCGAGCTCCTGCGGCGCTACGGCCTGGCCTCATCGGCCTCCCCATCGACGGACTCGGGCGTGACGGCCCGCCCGGTCTCTCAAGCCGCGTTCGACAACCTGCGCCAGGACGTGAAGGCACGGATCCAAACCGGTCCGGGCATCCCGGAGTGGACCTGGCGGTCGGTCTCCTTCGGGTGGAACGGCCCGGTCCAGGGTTCCCAGCGGTTGCGTCCGGTGCTCATCGCCCAACCCGTCGAGCGGGTGCTGACCGTCCTGCGCACGATCCTCCTCCTGGCCCTGGGAGCCGCCTTGCTGCGCGACAGCCGCAGGTCGTCGAAGACCCCGGACCCAACGACCTCCACGACCCCCACGCCACCCCCTGCCGGAACTCCGGGTGCTCACCCCGCAGCGACCCCGGTCGTGGGGCTCCTGCTGCTGCTGACGGGCTTCATCACCCCGACGCCCCCGGTGCACGCCCAGGCCCAAGCCCCGGCACAGACGCCGTCGAAAGCCGCGCCAGCGGTGCCGATCCAGGCACCCGCAGCGGTTCCGCCGGCGGTGGCACCGGCTCCGGTCGCGGTGCCACCGCCAGCCATGGCGGCCCCATCGCATCCGACCCCGATCCCCGATGCCACCACGCTGGAGACCTTGCGCAAGCGACTGCTCGAGCCCTCCGACGCATTTCCCAATGCCGCCACTCTGGCCCGGGTCTTTCTGGGCCTCACCGGACAGCGACTGCGGATGGAGGCCGAGTTCCACTGCGCCACCGAGGTGGCCGTTCCGCTGCCCGGGCGCTTGCCGGCCTATTCCCCGCTCAATGTCACCGTCAACAACCGGTGGACCGCCGTCTTGCGCCGCGATGACGGCTACCTGTGGGTCGTCCTGCCCGCCGGCGTGCATAGCGTACGGATGGAGGCCCTGCTGACCAGCAACGGCGACTGGGAGTGGACCTACCTGCTCAAGCCACGCCAGGTTCAGATCGAAGCGCCCGACTGGACAGTGGTCGGTGTCCGACCGGACGGCATTCCCGAGCAGCAGGTGTTCTTCGCGCCCAAGCAGAAGGTCGCCACGCCGACCGCCACTTATGAGCGCCAGGATCTGCAGGCCATCGTGGCCGTGGAGCGTCGACTGGAACTGGGGCTGCAGTGGCAGATCCGCACGGTGATCCAGCGGCTTTCACCCCCCGGCAAGGCGGTGTCGCTGCGCATCCCCCTCCTGACCGGCGAGAATGTGCTCACCCAGGGCCGGGTCGTGCAGGAAGGCGGCATGGAAGTCCGACTGGGGGCGCAGGAAACGGAGTTCTCCTGGGAGAGCAGCCTCGCCCCGGTCGCATCGCTCACGCTGGCCACCCGCCCCAGCGACACCTGGGTGGAACGCTGGCATCTGGTGGCCTCCCCGGTTTGGAACGTGTCGCTGACCGGATTGGCCCCGGTCTTCGAGACCGGCCACCCCGAGCTGGAGCCGGTCTGGCAACCGTGGCCGGGCGAAACCGTGAGCCTGAAGATCCATCGGCCCGAGGCCATCGCCGGGGCCACGGTGACGGTGCATCGGGCCCTCCACGAAGTGACGCTGGGGCAACGGCAACGCCTCACGACGCTCCATCTGGACATCCGCTGCAGCCTCGGCGAGGACTTCCTCATCGACCTCCCGGCCGAGGCCGATGTCACCCGACTCACCCACCTGGGCCAGGAGATCCCGGTCCGCCGCGAGGGATCCCGGCTGGTGATCCCGCTGCGACCGGGTGAACAACGGCTCTCGGTAGGCTGGAAGGAAAACCGGCCGCTGGGTTTCCGGGCCGACAACGGGGCGGTGCGCCTCCCGGTCGAGAGCGCGAACATCCAGAGTTCGCTGGGCGTGGGCGAAGACCGCTGGGTGCTGTGGGCCTCAGGCCCCAGACGCGGTCCTGCGGTGCGGTTCTGGAGCATCCTGATCACCTCGCTGCTGGCGGCGCTGGCCTTGGGGCGGATCCCCGGCTCTCCTCTGCGGCCCGTGCAGTGGATGCTCCTGGGAATCGGACTGACCCAGGTGCCCCTGCTGGCCGCCTTCACGGTCATCGGCTGGTTCTTCGTGTTCCGGTGGCGGGGCCAGCCGAGGTTCCAGACGCTGCCCTGGTTCGCTTACAATGGAGCCCAGGCGCTTCTGGTGGGTCTCACGGCCGCCACGGTGGGCATCCTGCTCTTCGCCGTGAGCGCCGGTCTCTTGGGCAATCCCAAGATGTTCATCCTGGGCAACGGTTCCACGAGCACCCTGTTGCGCTGGTTCCAGGCGCGCTCCGACGGCTCCGCGTTGCCGGTGTGCGACTGCGTGTCGGTGTCCATCTGGTGGTATCGCTTCGCGATGCTGCTTTGGGCGCTGTGGCTGGCGGTGTCGGTGCTGGGCTGGCTCGGCAAGGCCTGGAAGAGCTTCGCCAGCGGGGGATTCCTCCGGCACTGGCCGCGGAAGACGCGTTCCAAAGAGTCCGCCCCGGCTTCCACGACCGACCGCACCGCCTCGACGGAGATTCCCCGGACCGAACCCACGCGGTCCGGGACGCCGCCCCCACTGCCGTCCCAGCCTCCGGAAGGATCGAGGAGCCCCGAAGTCTGAACCCGGGCGCCCATCGGCGCGGCGAAGCCCGATCCCGGATCGACAGCGCCGCCGCCGGAGGTTACCGAGGTGAGGCGGCCTCGAGTCCATGATCTTCAACTCCAACGTCTTCCTGGTCTTCCTGGCCGTGGTGAGCCTGCTGTACTGGCTGGTCCGCCATCGGGCCACCCGGCGGGACTGGCTGATCCTGGGGGCGAGCCTGGTGTTCTACGGAGGGTGGGACTGGCGTTTTGTCGGCCTGCTGCTGCTGACGGGCGGCGTGGACTTCGGATGCGCTCTGAAGATCGAGGCCGAGACCCGGCCCGAGCGTCGCCGGCGATGGTTGTGGCTGAGCCTGCTGTCCAATCTGGCTTCGCTGGGATACTTCAAATACGCGGGCTTCTTCGCCGATTCGGCCTCGGTCGCCCTGGGTCACCTCGGGCTTTCGGCCCCGCTGCCCGTGCTCCGGGTCGTCCTGCCCGCGGGCATCTCGTTCTACACGTTCCAGGCCTTATCCTACACGGTGGACGTCTACCGCGGACACGTCGCAGCCGAGCGCGATCCCATCCGGTACTTCGCCTTCCTGACCTTTTTTCCGCAGCTGGTGGCGGGCCCCATCGAGCGGGCGTCGTTCCTGCTGCCCCAGTTCCGGCAGCCACGGGAAATCACCCAGCGGCTGATGGCCCAGGGCCTGTGGCTCATCGTGTGGGGATTCTTCCTGAAGGGAGTGATCGCGGACTCGTTGGCGCCCTTGGTGGATCTGGCATTCCAGCCCGGCGCGGCCGGTGGGAGTGTCATCGTGTGGGGCACTCTGGCCTTCGGCGGGCAGATCTACGGCGACTTCGCCGGGTATTCGGCCATCGCCCGGGGCGTGGCCAACACCCTGGGCTTCGAGCTCTCGGCCAACTTCGCCCAGCCCTATCTTGCGGAGAACATCCAGGAATTCTGGCGGCGCTGGCACCAGAGCCTGTCGAGCTGGTTCCGGGACTATGTGTACCTGCCGCTCGGGGGTGACCGGAAGGGCGCGGCCCGGACCTTCGCCCACGTCCTCGTCACGTTCCTGTTGGCCGGCTTGTGGCACGGGGCGAACTGGACCTTCGTGGTGTGGGGGCTGTGCCACGGGGTGGCGCTGGGCGTCTTCCGGCTGTGGCGCGCATCGACCGTCGGGCGGGGCCTGCGGATTCCCTCCGCGGTGGGCTGGTTGCTGACCCTCTCGGTGGTGTCGCTGGGCTGGTTGTTCTTCCGGGCGGCCTCCGTGGAGCAGGCCTGGGATTTGGTCCGGGCGATCTGGGGCCGCCCCTCCCCGCTCTGGGCCGGATCGTATGCCCTGGCGGTCGTGCCGGCGCTGGCGGCCATCGGAGTCTCGGACTGGTTCCAGCGGCGATTCCCTCCCGAGACGGTGGCGACGACCTGGGACTGGCGGTGGCGGGCGGCGATCCAGGGCGGGCTGCTCATCGCCATCGTTACGCAGTGGGGCCGGGTGCCACCGGGGTTCATCTACTTCCAATTCTGATCGCGCCATGGACCCTTTGATCGGAATTCCCTCCATCGGCCCCGAACCCACTCCGGCAAATGGCCCGAGCCACTCGTACTCCTTCGACCGGAAAGACCTTGCCCGGAATCTCACCGCCACCCTGGGGCTGCTGCTGCTGGCGGGGATCGGAGCGCTGGGGTTGCTCTGGTCCGGATGGGCGAGCCGACCCGCCCTGCTGGGTGACCCCGATGCCACGATCCTCGGCACCAAGGCCCGACTGGCTTCGGGGATCTCCGAGGCCCGGATGGCCTTCGTGGGAGACTCCTCCTGCCTCATCAACGTGGACATCCCGACCCTGCGCTCGGCCGGGATCGACGCGGTGAACCTCGGAACGCTGAGCTACTTGGGCATCGATGATTTCGGGCTCCTGGCCCAGCGCTTCTGCGCCACTCACACCGGCCCCCTCGAGGTGGTGCTGGTCGTGCACCCCGAGTGTCTGCGGTTGGCCCAACCGTCGGCCCGGCACCGGACGCTCCTGGCGACCGCCCTCGACAGCCCGGAACCGTCGTGGCGCTTCCAACGGGAGTCGTTGGCCGAGGCTCTCGGATTCGAGGATCTGCGGGAGCGTTGGATGGATCGGGTACTCCCCACGCCGATGCGGGGCGGGCTCGGCGGGCGCTACGGCTTCACCCGGGACCTCCAGCGCGAACTCCTGCGCCAGGGCGGAACGCTCGAAGAGACCGCGCTCTACGACCCCACCCCTGCGGCGGCCTCGGGAGCCTCGGCGGAGTACCGGATCGCGCCGCGGATCCGCTCCGAATGCCAGCGATTCCGAACCCTTCTGCACGGTGGCGTGTCGCTGCGTCTGATCCTCTCGCCGGTCCCCAGGTCCCATGCGCTGCGCAATCATGAGGCGACCGTCGCCGGGATGTCCGACACCGTGGCCGGGTGGCTCGGGGCCCCGGGGTCCGACCACGCGCTGCCCTCGATCCTCCCCGATGGCGACTTCGGGACTCCCACCCATCTCCGCCCCGAAGCCGCCCGGCGCTACACGCGGCGCCTGGCCGAGAGCATGCTCTCCGGCTCGAAGCCCGAGCCTCCGAACCGGCACCCTTCGCCTTGATCGGCTGCGGCCCGAGATACCGGGTCCGCACGACCTTCACCGTTCCCTGCGTCACTTCAACGAGGCTTCGCGGGCGGCCTCGAATTCACTGCCCGGATTCCACTGCGGCGTGCGTCGGTCCTCGGACAGACGCCAGAGGATGTCGTGGTACAGGCGCAGGTCTTCGGCGGCACCGCTCAAGTCCCAATCGGGTTTCACCTGATCGCTGACCTTGTGGTAGTCGCGCTCGATGTACTCGTTGACCTTGGCTTCGCCATACCCGGCGGGCTTGCCCAGATACTCGTCGCCCGCCTTGAGGTACAGGGCCGGCACACCGCCCTTCATGAGCTCGAAGTGATCGCTGCGGTAGAACCCGCCACGTTCCGGGTGGGCATCGGGCAGCACCACGCGGCCGCGGGCCTTGGCCACCGAATCCAGGACCGCATCGATCGTCGAAGCACCCCGGCCGATCTGACGGATGTCCCGGGTTCGACCCCACTGGTTGGCGCCGTCCATGTTGAGGTTGGCGACAGTCTTGGCCAAGGGGTACACGGGCTGGGCCACATAGTGCGCGGCGCCCAGAAGCCCCTGCTCCTCGGCCGTCACCGACAAAAAGAGCATCGAGCGCTTCGGCGCCTTGCGGTTCGTGCCGAAGGCCTCGGCCAATTCCAGCAGACCGGCCGTGCCGATGGCGTTGTCGGCGGCCCCGTTGAAGATCTGGTCGCCCTCCAGGGTGGTGTTGCGTCCGAGGTGATCCCAATGGGCGGTCACCACGACCCACTCGTCCCGCAGCTTCGGATCCCTGCCCCGGACCATTCCGAGGACGTTCTTGGACTTCACCGTGCGGGACTCGTTGCGCGCCGTGAAAGCGGCCTTCTGCTTCAAGGTGACCGGCCGGAAGCCCGGCTTCCGCGCAGCCTCCTTCATGGCCTCATAGGTGGTGCCGTTAGCGGCGAAGAGCTTCTGCGCCCGCTCCAGGCTGATCCAACCGGCGATGTCGCTCTTGGGCGAACGGTCGGAGGCCAGATCGAAACGCTCCCGACCCCAGGAGTTGATCACCACGAACCACGGATACGCAGCCGGGGCCGTCTCATGGATGATCAGCGCCGCGGCCGCTCCCCGGCGACCTGCTTCCTCGAACTTGTAGGTCCACCGGCCGTAGTAGGTCATGGCCTTGCCCCCGAACCACTTCGGATCGAGCTGATCGGGCTTGGCCGGGTCGGGGATCGGCGGATCGTTGATGAGGATGACGATCGTCTTGCCCCGCACGTCCACGTCGCGGAAATCGTTCCAGCCGTATTCCGGAGCATCGATCCCGTAGCCCACGAAGACCACGTCGGTGTCGGGCACCGTGACCCCGCCGCCCAGGCGCGGACTCCAGGCCACATAGTCCTGAGGTCCTACCAGTGCCTCACCCCCGAGCGTGAAGCCCACCGACGACTTCACCCCCACGATGGGCACATCCTGTGTCCAGGAGCCGTCGGGCATCCCCGGCTTCAAGCCTGCGCGGCGGAACTGCTGCACGAGGTAATCCACCGTCTTGGCTTCGCCCGCGGTGCCCGGACCGCGCCCCTCGAACTCGTCGCTCGCGAGCACACGGGTGTGTTCGAGGATCTGGGCCGGCTGGATGGACGCCGCCCCTCGCGGATCAGCCACAAGGCCCGGAATGGCGCTCAACACCCACAGGGGCAACGTCTTCATCGCCCCCCGAAGCCTCCTTGGAATCGACAACATGGTGCTGTCAATGGACTCCCAAATCGGCCCCCAGGCAACCCTCCGCGCAACCCACTCGGCCACCGACCCCACCGCGGGTGACCGACCGTGAACGGCGCACCCCCGCCCCGCGGGCACCGGGACCAATCCCGGGGCGGTGGGCCGAGGCGCGAGGCGATCTGGAGATTTGACAGCGCCCTGCCGATCCCATTGGTATGGAGACAGGGATCGGGAAGAATCCCTCCTCGATCCCGACGACGCACAACCCGCCAAGGCCCGATGAACCTCCTCGAAGACCCTCTCTGGAATCGGTTGGTCGCCTTCGACTTCGATGTCACCGGCGATGCCCTCACCTTCACGCAGCGACTCGCCTGTGAGAACGGCTGGTCGGTCGGATTCGCCCGACGGGTCGTCGAAGAGTACCGGCGTTTCCTCTATCTCGCCCTGCGGGCCGGCCACCCGGTCACCCCGTCCGATGAGGTCGACCAGGCCTGGCACCTGCATCTGGTCTACAGCCGCTCCTACTGGGACGAACTCTGCGCCCAGGTCCTGCAACACCGCTTGCACCATGGACCCACCCGCGGCGGCCCGGCCGAAGATGACCGATTCCTGGAGGCGTACGAGGCCACCCGTGCGAGCTACCAACGCTGCTTCGGCACGCCACCCCCCGCCGACCTCTGGCCCGAGCCCTCCGTGCGCTTCGCCCCACAGGCCCGCTGGCAACGGATCGATCGGGCCTCCCACTGGTGCCTGCCCAAGCGCACCCTGCGACGCACGGGCCTGGGCCTGCTGGGGATGCTCGGTCTGTCGGGCGCGGCGGTCGGATGCTCCATGGCCCATGGCGAGGCCCTGATCGGCAACGGTCTGGTGATCATGGCCGCCACCGTGGTGGTGACCGCCGGGTTGGGGTGGCTCATCGTGCGCACTGCACGCGGCAGTGGTGGCGGCGGCGGTTCCGCATCCCAACGCCGCTCGGACGGTTGCGGCAGCAGCCACGTCGGAGGCGGCTGCTCGGCCGATTCGGGGGGTGGTCATCACGGCCATGCGGATGGCTCTTCGGGTTGCGGGTCCTCGGGCTGCGGTTCTTCCGGTTGCGGGGGTAATTGAACCCGAAGCCATTTCCTGACGATCCCCGACCCTCTCCGATCCCCCCCGATTCGATGCCTTCGGAAACCCCAGACGAGCAGCGGCTCCGCGAACTCGGCTACCGACAGGAGCTGGCCCGTCGGATGAGCGGATTCTCCAACTTCGCCCTCTCGCTGGCCATCATCTGCATCCTCTCCGGCGGCATCACCTCGTTCCATGTCGGCTTCAACAGCGCCGGCGGTGCCAGTCTCGGACTCGGATGGCCCCTGGTGGCCCTGTTCTCGCTGGGGGTGGCCGCGACCATGGCCCAGGTCGCCAGCGCCTTCCCGACGGCCGGCGGCCTCTACCACTGGGGCAGTCTCTTGGGCGGGCGCGCCTGTGGATGGGTCACCGCCTGGTTCAATCTCGCCGGCCTGATCACCGTGCTGGCGGCGATCAACACCGGCACCTACGACTTCGCCACCGCGGCCTTCGGTTGGACCCCGGCACCGGAATCGGCCGCTCGAGTCCGGATCATCGCCGTCTCGCTGATGACGCTCTCGCAGGCGCTGCTGAACCATCACGGCAATCGCTGGACCACACGGCTCACCGACTTCAGCGGTTGGCTCATCCTCACCGTGGCCTCGGTCATGACCCTGGCCCTGCTCATCACCACGCCCCACTGGGATTGGTCACGCCTGTGGACCTTCACGAATCTCAGCGGCCTGCCCGAGAGCGCGCCGGTCTTCCCGAGACACGACTCCCTGCCGTGGCTCTTCTGCCTGGGATTCCTCCTGCCGGCCTACACGCTCACCGGCTTCGACGCCTCGGCCCACACCTCCGAGGAGACCGTCGAAGCCTCGGTCAACGTTCCCAAAGGGATCGTCCGCTCGGTGGCCGTCTCGGCGCTGTTCGGATGGGTGATGATCGTGGCCCTGCTGCTGGCCATGCCGGATCTGAAGACCGGCGCGGGCAAGGGGTTCGAAATCGTGCCTTGGATCCTGCGTTCGACCCTCGGCGACCGGTTCGCCCAGGGGTTGTTGGCGGGGGTGGTGACGGCTCAATACCTCTGCGGATTGGCCGCCCTGACATCGGCCTCCCGCATGACCTATGCGTTCGCCCGGGACGAGGGGTTGCCCGGGTCGCGTTGGCTGAAATCGGTCGATCCGGCCACGCAGTCGCCGTCGGCGGCCGTCTGGTGCAGCGCCCTGGCGTCGGTGGCCCTGGTGATCGTGCTCCGCTACGAGACCATCGCGGCGGTGTGCGCGGTGTTCCTGTACCTGAGCTATGTGCTGCCGGTCGCCGCCGGGGCCCGGGCCCACGGACGCACCTGGACCCGCTTCGGCCCCTTCCAACTGGGCCGCGCCTTCAAGCCGCTGGCGATCCTCTCGAGCCTCGGATGCCTGTTCCTGCTGGTGATCGGCGTGCAACCGCCCAACCAGCAGGCCCTGCCCATTCTGATCGGCAGCGGGGTGCTCCTGCTGGTGATCTGGTTCGGCTTCGAACGCCGCCGTTTCAAAGGCCCTCCGGGAGGGCGACTCCGCTGAGCCGAAACGATTCCGTGGGGAGGAACGTGATGGCGTGGCGGATTCTTTCGCAAAACAATGCGCGGGCCATCACGAGGCTCGTGCTCGAGGCCCGTAGCGAGCGAAGGACGACGCTCTTGCGGAAACCGACGCTGACAGCACGACCGATCGCACTGAATCGTTCCGGCCAAGAGTGACTGTCGCCCCCCGCGGGAACACGCCCGGGGCGGTTCAGCGTTTCTGGGCCTGATCGAAGGCGTCGGCCAAGGCGTTCCAACCACCGGCGTTGGGATCGATCGAAGGCCGCGGAGCCGGTCGACCCTGCGGGCGGCCTTGCGCTCGCCCACCACCGGTTTGAGCGGCCCGTGGGGCCTGCGGGGCCGTGCGCTGCTCCCGCTGCACCCCGATCTGGGGATTGGCCTTCATGGAGAGGGCGATGCGCTTCCGGGCCAGGTCGACCTCGGTGACCGTCACCCGGACCTTCTGCCCCACCTTCACCACCTCGGCCGGATCCTTCACGAAGCGATCGGCCAACTGGCTGACGTGGACCAGACCATCCTGATGCACGCCGATATCCACGAACGCGCCGAAGGCCGTGACGTTGGTCACGATGCCCGGGAGCTTCATGCCCGGCTGGAGGTGCTCGAGTTTCTCGACCCCCTCCTGGAAGGCGAACAACTCGAATCGCTGGCGCGGATCGCGACCGGGCTTGGCCAATTCGTCGAGGATGTCTTTGAGCGTGGGCAAGCCCACCTCGTCGGTGACGTACTTCTCGGGCCGGATCCGCGCCCGGAGGCCGCCATCCCGGACCAGGTCGCTGACGCCACATCCGAGATCGCGGGCGATGGCATCGACCAACTCGTAGCGCTCCGGGTGCACGGCACTCGAATCCAGCGGGTTCTCGGCCTCACGGATCCGGAGGAATCCGGCGCATTGCTCGAAGGCCTTCGGACCCAACCGGGACACCTTCAGCAGATCCTTGCGGGAGCGGAAAGGCCCGTGCTCGTTGCGGTGACTGACGATGTTGGCCGCCAGCGACGGACCCAGGCCCGACACGTAGCTGAGCAATTGCTTGCTGGCCGTGTTCAATTCGACGCCCACGCGATTCACGCACGACACCACCACGTCATCCAGGCCGCGTTGGAGCGCATTGGGGTCCACGTCGTGCTGATACTGACCCACACCGATGGACTTCGGATCGAGCTTCACCAACTCGGCCAGCGGATCCATCAGGCGCCGGCCGATGCTCACCGAACCGCGCACCGTGACGTCCTCGTCGGGAAACTCCTCACGGGCGACCTCGCTGGCCGAATAGATCGAGGCGCCGCTTTCGTTGACGAGCACTACGGCGATGCCGGGCGGCAGGTGCAGCGACCGGATGAACTGCTCGGTCTCGCGGCTGGCCGTGCCGTTGCCGATGGCGATGGCCTCGATGCCGAAGCGGGTCACGAAGTCCCGGACCTTGTCCCCGGCCTGGGCCACCTGATGGGCTCCGCCCGCCGTCGCATGGATGACATCGTGGTGCAGCAGCTTGCCCTGACGATCGAGCACCACCGTCTTGCAGCCCGTGCGGAATCCCGGATCGATGGCCAATACGATCTTCTGACCCAGCGCCGGAGCGAGCAGCAGTTCCCGCAGGTTCTCGGAGAACACCCGGATGGCCTCCAGATCGGCCCGCTTCTTGGACTCGATGCGCACCTCGGCCTCGATGGCGAACCCCACCAGGCGCTTGAAGCTGTCGACCGCCGCCAACCGCACCTGCTCGGCTCCCGGGGTGCCGCGGGCCTTGACGAAGAGTCCCTCCAGGATGGCGATGGCCGATTCCTCGGGCGGCGTGATGCGCACCAGCAACACCCCCTCCTCCTCTCCCCGGCGCATGGCCAGCATCCGGTGGCTGGGAATCTTGGCGACGGGCTCGGTCCAGTCGAAGTAGTCCTTGAATTTGGCCCCTTCGGCCTCCTTGCCCATCATGACTTTCGATCGGACCTGGGCCGATTCCCAGTAGAGCTCCCGGAGTCGAGACCGTGTGGCGGTGTCTTCGCTGAAGCGCTCGGCGAGGATGTCGCGGGCACCGGCCAGAGCCGCGGCCGCATCGGGCACCGATTTCTCGGCATTCACGAAGACCGCCGCCACGGCCAGCGGGTCCACGGTGGCCTGTTCGTTGAAGAGCTGGTCGGCCAACGGTTCCAAGCCGGCCTCCTTGGCGATGGTCGCCCGGGTGCGGCGCTTCGGGCGGAAAGGGGCGTACACGTCTTCCAGGGCGGCGAGCGTGTCGGCTCCCTCCACCGAGGCCTTCAACGACTCGGTCAAGAGTTGGCGCTCGGCCAACGAGCTCAGGATGGCCTCGCGGCGCTGCTCCAATTCGGTGAGCTGGGCCAGGCGATCCCGGATCGAGGTGATCGCCACTTCATCCAGACTGCCGGTCACCTCCTTTCGATATCGGGCGATGAAGGGCACGGTCGCGCTCTCACCCAGCAGGCGGGCGGTGGCCGAGACCTTCGAGGCCGGCAGGTTCAACTCGGCGGCGATACGGGCGATGAATCGATCAAGCATGACGTCAGCGGGGGGCGCTGTTTAGAGCCTCGGCGGCCCCGAGGAAAGCTCCGTGTTCCTCCATTTTCTGGATTCCCCGGAGATCGGTTGATGCTCTCCTCGGAGGATGTCCTCTTCGCCGCGACCGTTCCTTCACTTCGGCCTGCTCCAGGCCCTGCTGGCCGGGGCTCTGATCTGCCTCCGAGGGGTCCTTCCTGCCTCCGCCCTCGAGCGGGAACGGATCTTCGGACCCGAGGTCAAGACCGGGGACTACAAGCACCCAGCCAGTTTCACCCAATTGGGCAACGGCGACCTGTACCTGGTCTTCTTCAGCGGCCGGGGCGAATACAAGGACAACCAGGCGGCGGTGTTCGGTTCCCGACTGAAATCCGGCACACGGCGGTGGTCGAAACCCGTCTCCATCGCCAGCAACCCGTTCCACGCGCTCGGCAACGCAGTGATCTGGGAGGCCCCCGATCGGGTGGTCTGGCTGTTCTATGTCACCCGCTACGGGGAGCTCTGGAGCGACTCGCGCATCACGGCCAAGGTTTCCCGCGATGGAGCCAAGACCTGGTCCGAACCCTTCCAGATCACCTTCGAGGCCGGCACCCTGGTGCGCAATCGGCCCGTCGTTCTGGAAGGGGGCGATTGGCTGCTCCCCGTGTACCACGAGGTCGGAACCGACCCGGAACTGGACGATCCGCGCAATCGATCGTTCTTCCTGCGATACCATCCGGAACACCGGACCTGGACCGAAAGCAACCGCATCGGCTCGCGACTAGGCAATATCCAACCGGCGCCCGCCGTCATCGAGGGCGATCATCTGGTGGCCTTCTGTCGCCGCGGCGGGAATTACGACGGGCGGCCCGACGGGTGGATGGTGCGCACCGAGTCGCGGGATGGCGGACGCACGTGGAGCGAGGGCGTCGACAGTGCGCTGCCCAATCCCAATGCCGCCGTGGATTTCCTGAGATTGCGATCCGGCCACCATCTGCTGGTCTACAACCACAGCTTCACCAACCGCACTCCACTGACCGCGGCCCTGTCGTTCGACGGAGCCAAGACCTTTCCCCGGCGACGCGATCTGGAGAGCGATCCGAAGGGCGATTTCGGGTACCCCACGGCCATCCAGACACGGGATGGCCGCATCCATATCCTTTACACCAGTGATGAGCGGACCGTGGTGAGGCATCTGACCTTGAGCGAGTCCGATTTGACCTCGGGCGAACCCAGGCCTTGAGACCCGTTCTCAGGGCGAGCGAGGGACTTTGCCCATTCGGCGAGATCACTCGGTTTCACCCGCTTTGAGTTCACGGCGACGGCGCTTCCGGAACCGCGGCTCCGCCCTCGGACCGGATGGCTGACAGGGCGATGATCGCCGCATCGCTCAACTCGGGCTGGTCGGTGCTGCGCGCCAATTCGGCCAGAGCGACGGATGCCTCCGGGTTCCGGATGCGCTCGATGGCCCACCCCACCACCGAGCGCCCGGACACCGTCGTGGAGTCCGCACCCTGGAGCCGAACCAGGTTCTCGACCGTGGTCGCACGGGCACCCCGGGCCAGGGTTTCAACCACCGCCTCGATCCAGTCGGGGTCGTGCAATCGCGTCAGGGGGTCGACCAAGGCGGCCATGTCTTCTTCGGTCGAGAGTCCCTTGAAGGCCTCGCGAAGAACCTCCGAATGCGCAGGCTCGGATTGCGCCGTACCGAGGCGGATCAGAGCCGCGACGGCCGCTGAACCTCCATGGGCCGCGATGCGGTCGGCCCAAAGCGCCTTGTCTTCAGCCGTCGACGCGCCTTCGAGCCCCATCACGAGAGATTGCAGATCCGGGGCATCCATCGTCGTTTCCGAAGGGACCATAATCGGATCAGTCCGGGGCGATTCCGACGACTCCGCCGAACCCGCACCGACCTCATCTCCCACCGGGCCATACAAACCCGAACTCCGCCTCAGAGGATTCACCGGCACCCACGACGAACTTGCCGATCGCATCGACGACGGCCGCGCGGAACCCGGGTCGTGATCGAGCCATTCCTGATGACGCGAGGAGTTCGGTGCGCGGTGGAAGCCGAGGATCAATCCGAGGATCAGACCCAGGAGGACGAGGAGGATTCGCGATGAGTTCATGCGGTGTGGGATTGAAAATCCAAGAGATGGGCTGGCTGCGATCGGGAGCACCGCCCCGGAAATCGGGAGCGGTCCGATCCTGCGCATCACTGGGTGATCTGGAGAGCGTAGGCCCCGGTTTCCGTTCCGGAGGCGCTCCGCACGACGATGCAGTAGGTTCCAGCCGTCAACTTGCGTCGGATGCGGAAGTTGGAACCCACCCCGAGATCGTCATTTTCGGCCACCGTCTTGCCGGCCGAATCGAGCAGGATCCCATAGGTATCCATCGAACCCGTGGTCGTCAGGGACACGGTGGCGGTCTGCGTGAGCACGAACCGGAACACATCCAGGTCTTTGGGTGTCCCGAGTTGAGCCTGGGTGGTGGAAGGCACGGCAACGCGTGTGGCGGTGGCCGCCGTGTTGCCGACATCGTCGGTGGCGGTGCTGCCGGTGCCGGCGATCACGAACTCGTAGGGAGACTCGTCGGCATCGTTGTTGGGCAGTGTGACCTGTGCTTCATGCCGACCGATGACCGCAGGATCATAGGTGATCTGGAACGCCGCGGATCGCCCGGCCGCCACGGTGGCCGGGACCTGGGTCGTCATCCGGAACTGGGACGCTCCCGATCCGGAGAGGCGGACCGCCCCCAGCGTCAACGATCCCTTGCCGGAGTTGCGGATGGTGAACGCGGTGGAGCGGGATCCGCCGTTCACCTCGACGGTGCCGAACTCGGTGCCATCGGTGGTCTTGGCGGTGAGAGCCCCGTCGGGGATCACGGTCGCACCGGGACCGCCTTCGAGCGCGATCTCGGGAGTGCCAGTCAACGCCGGGGTCGCGGTCCACTTGCCCAGCACCGCATAGGCTCCTTTCGAGGAACCCGTGCCAGACACTTGGAGGTAGTAGGTTCCCGCGGCGACCGGGGTGGTGATGAGGAAGTTCGGAGCGCCCGCACCGTTGTCATTCTGGGCCAACTGCGAACCCGAAGCGCTGAACAACGTGCCCCGGACATCATTGGTGCCCGAGCTGGTGAGGTTGAGAGAACCGGAGGCGCCGACTTCCAGACGGAACCAATCCTGGTCGGCCGCGGTTTCCAGCACCCCACGGACCGGTGTGTTCCACGACAACAGGGTCGCCGACGCCGCGCTGTTGGCATGATCGTCGGTGGCAACAGGGAGGTTCGGGGTCTGGGTGCCCGAGGCACCGATCTGCTGCAGGATCCACGAGCGATAGGTGACGGTGTTGCCGTAGATGCCCGGAACGCCATCGCGACCACAGCCATCTCCGAAGCTGACCGTCCCCGCATGCCGCCAACCTCCACGCCCATCGGAGATCACCAGAGGGCCACCGCTGTCTCCCTGACAGGTGTCACGACCTCCACCCGGAACACCGGCCGCGAGATGCGCCTCGGAGAGACCGGGATACACCTGCGCCGCCGCGGTCAGGCTGAAGAGATTCATGTCGACCTCCAGCAGCACCGGCGACGACCGCCCTCCCTCCGAAGTTGTCCCCCAACCCAGGCCCCGGACGGCCGTGCCCGGGGCGACCTGAGTGGCCGCCTCCGCCAGCGGCAAGACCGGAACGCCCGTGAGCGGTTGGGACAGCTTGAGCAGCGCGAAATCATGGACCAGCAGACCGTTCGACGTGCTGAAGCGGGGGTGGATGACGACGCGGGACACGGCCACCCGAGTGCCGTCGGTCGCCGACCGGAGGTCATGGCCTCCGACCACCACGTCGAGCGCTGAAGCCTTCATGCCCTCGACACAGTGGGCTGCCGAAAGCACCCATTGGGGGTGGATGAGGGCTCCACCACAGAATTGACCGTCGAGGGAGGTCTGCCCGCGCATGACCAGGGCCGTCATCCAAGGATAAGCTCCCTTGGGCGCGGTTTGACCTCCCACGATTTTGGGAGTCGGGTGGGAGACCGACGCCGCGGCCAGACGACCGGTGAGCGGACCCGCCATGAATCCCGTGCAGGCCGCCCAAAGCATCAACGAACCCAGCAGGGTGGGAACGGGGGGGTGGAGCGGTCGAGGCGCCACCCGTTGAAGGCGCGGATGAGTTGGGATGCGTTGGAGGTGTTGAATGATGGATCGGATGGGGGACAGCCGGAGTTTCATGTCCCCTCCAGTCTCGAACGCCGTTGTTACCTCCCGATGACGGCACCCGATTCTTTGAACGTTTTTGAGGCGTGACGACACCGCGTCGGGTGGGGCTCGTGTCAGTCCCGGCTGTCGCCGCGATCGGACTCGACGTCTCCGTCGCCGCCTTCAAGGCGATAACCCACCTGCGGCACGGTCTGGATGAATCGCGGACGTTGGGGATCCCGCTCGATCTTGGCCCGCAATGTGGTGACCGCCCGATCCACGCTGCGATCGGTCACCGCCGCGGTCTCTCCCCAGACAGCGTCGAGGATCTGCTCGCGGGTCAGGGCCCGCCCGGCCTTGCGGCTGAAAAAGTCCAGCAATCCGTATTCCTTGGGGGTCAATTCGACCTCCTCCCCGTGACGACGGACTTTGCGGGCACCCCGGTCGATTTCGAGCGAACCGAACCGAACGACCTCCGGGCTACCGGAGCGGCGGCGGCGCAGCAATCCGGCGACGCGCGCCATCAATTCGGCGATCCCGAAGGGCTTGGTGACGTAGTCGTCGGCCCCGAGGTTCAGACCCCGAACCACTTGGGCCTCTTCGCCCAGGGCCGTGAGCATGATCACGGGCATCTCGAGACCCTCGGTGCGGATGCGGCGGCAGAGTTCATGGCCGGAGAGTCCGGGAAGCATCAGATCCAGCAGCACCAGGTCGGGGCGCAGGGTGCGGACGAGTTCCAGACCCTGATGGCCGTCACCGGCCGAACGCACCGCGTAGCCCGCGCGCTGTAGATTGTCGCGCAGACCGAAGAGGATCGCGGCGTCGTCCTCGATCACCAGGATGAGTTCAGGCTTCATGGGGTTCTTCGGACGGCTCCGACAGGATCGGCACGTGGATCGTGAAACGACTCCCGGACCCGGGAGTGGTCTCGACCTCCACCCGGCCACGATGGGCTTCGACGATGGATCGGACGAGATGCAGACCCAGGCCCGCCCCGGTCACGGCCCCGCCGGAGTCGTCGGCCCGGTGGAACTTGTCGAAGATGCGGGACCGCTGGCTCGGGTCGAACCCACGACCGTTGTCGGTGACGGTGAATCGGACGGTGCTCGTGTCGCGGGCGACCGTCAGCAGGATGCGCTTGTCGGCACCCGTGTATTTGTAGGCGTTTTCGAGCAGGTTCAGGAGCGCGGTGATGAGCGACGGGGCATCGGCGAGGATGCAGGGCAGGTCTTCGGCCACCTCGGTGCGGAAGTCGCATCCCGGCGCGGCGAACCGGGGTGCGACGCTGCGGATGGCGGCCTCCACGACATTCTCCGGAGGCGTGGCGTGGAAATCGTAGTTCATGGCCCCCCGCTCCAGCCGGGCGAAGGTGAGGTAGTCGTCGACCAGACGCCCCAGGCGCAGGGTTTCACGGGAAACGACTTCGAGATAGGAACGGGTGCGGGCCGGCTGTGGATCCGGGTCGGCGACCAGACTGTCGACGAGCATGCGGATGGAGGTCATGGGCGTCCGCAGCTCGTGGGAAACGGTGGTCAGGAAATCATGCCTGATCTCGGCCAATCGGACTCGACGCAGGAATCGGCGGATGGCCAAGAAGGTCAGGACCGCCCCCAACACCACGGCGCTGCCCGCCGAGGCCACCTGGAAGGCGGCCTGCCGTTGCGCGGCACGGGCCATGGACGCGGCGGCCGAGGTGGTGTCCAGCCGCAGCTCCCAGCCCGGCAGGATCGACCCCAGAGGCCCGGTGAGTTCTCCGGAGGCCGGGGACTCGGAAGGCACCGGGGCGGCGGAGTCGGGGACGACGGAGGCAACGGAGGCGCTCGACGGCGAAGCCGAATCCGACGACGCCCGGGAAACGAGTCGTACCCGGTATCCCAAGGGCCCCAGTTCCCGGTTGATCCGCGACTCCAACTCCCGGTGGAGTCGATCGCGCCGATACAGCCAGATCACGCCGCCGCCCGGGGCGGGCAAGAGCCAGACCGCTTCGCCGGGGCGGGAATCGGTCGGGTGGACGACCCTCGAAACGCGGAGTTCGCGAGAAGGAGGATCGACCAAGGCCTGCGCCACGGCCAACCCCAGCACTTCGGCGGATTCGAGGGGCCAGTCGGGGAGGACCCCCAGTTTCCGGAGCTCACGGCTCAGAAACAACCGCTGGCTGGCGGGCATCAACGGAGCCTCGTACCGCATGACCTGATCGGTCAGCGCCTTCAGCGTGGGGCGAAACCGCGGGTCATCGGGGGCCAGCTCACGGAGGGCGGCCAACCGGATTCCCGGCTGGTACAATCGCCCGGAGGGAGACCGGCTGGCCTCCAGGTGCTGCTCGACCCATTGGTCTGCCAACCCGAGGTAGGCCTCGGCCATCGACTGCGTGATCAACCGCTGATGGAAGGCCCCGATGAGGGATTCTCCGCGGAGGTCGACCTCGGGCGGCTGGAGCCCTCCGATGGACGGCGCGGGATAGACCGGCCGGCCCTCGGCCCCCAACACCAGTACCCCATCGGGAGAGCCCTCGGGCGGAGGTTCGGCGAGGGCATCGGCCATCAGATCCCGGAAGACCACGCCGGCTTCCGAGGGCGACCCCGCGACCCGACGACCGGCCCGTTGGGCTCGCGCCGAGAGGTCGGCATCGAGACTGCGGATGGCCTCATCCAGCCGAAACCGATGAAGCGCCTGGAGTTGCTGGAGCTCGTCGCGCCGCTCGCGGTCCAGAGCCCAAACAGTCGTCCAGACCAGCGCCACCGCGGGCATGGCGACCGCCAGTGCGATGGCCAGGAGCGACGCGAAGAGCTCACCCCGAGGCTGCAGGCGCAGATCGAAGGCGGATGGGAGGAAGCGGGGCGGCACGACTCGGAGCGAGCGGGGTGGGACTGGTGGAACGGAGAGGGAACGACCTTTCAGAGTTCGTAGGGTTTGAGCAATTGGCGGGCCCTCGGAAGGTCACCCGACCTCAACGTGATGCGAACCGCCTCCCAGTCTTCGATCCATCGTCGGAGCCGAAACCGCCCGGGAGAATCGGGGCCCAGGGGACTTCGGCCGGGGAGATCGGACCCGGGGGCCGGGAAAACCCGCGCTTCGATTTCGCGCAATCGCCCCAGGGCCTCCGCCATGGCCGCCTGGGGATCCCGAGCCTCCTCCGGCGATTCGATCGCCGCGAGGGCCTCTTCGATCCGGGTGAGCACCGCCACCAACTCGGGACGCAGTGCCTCCGGGAAATCGGACAATCCCGGCACGTGCAGGGTGAAGGCACCGAAAGCCCGATTGAGGGTTCGGCTCGACTGCAGCCAGACCGACCGGGCCTCACGGAAGCGGCCGTCGGAGGCCCGAGCCGACACCGCGGCCATCGAGTCGCGGACCAACCCGAGGTAACCCGCGGTGAGCGACTCGCGACCGGCACGAGACACCGGATCGGCCCATCGGGCCGCCACGCCGGCCTGACGCCGGATCTCGGCCGCGTCCTGGGCGACCAGGGCCCGGGCCAATCGATCCCGGCACTCGAGGATCGCGGCATTGGCATCATCGGGGGCGGACAGAGTCGATCGGTCGAGCATCCACGCGCGGCCCACGCTCTGGCTCCAGCCCGCACGGGCCGCCGAGGCCCGCGGACCGGCCGACGACACCTCGAGCGACTCGAGCGCCGGAACGGTGCGATCGACCGATTGGAGGTCTTCTCCGGACAGTTGGCGGCGCATCATCCGGAGCGCTCCCACGGCCTCGCCGATGACCTCCTTCACGGTGTTGGTCTCCGAATGGACCAGCGCCGCATCGAGCACCAGCGCCAGATCGCCCAGAAACAGCCGCTCGTCCCGGAACCAACTCCGGTCGGACGGGGTGGATTCGGGCGAGAGGATCAGCAGATTGTGCGAAGCCTTCTGCGAAAAGGGCTCGGTGTCCGGAAATTCGCGGACGAGCTTGAGGAAGAGGTTCACCGCCGGTGTCAGGTTGCCCTTCATCGAATAGCAGACCCCCAGGCGATGCAGGGCTTCAACGCGGAGACGATCCGGCAGGTCGGGATTCTCGAGCACCTGCTCGTGAAGCCGAATGGCCCCGTTGTAGTGGCCCAACACCTCTTCACACCAGGCGGCTTCTTCCAAGGCCGTCTGGTGGGGCAACGGGGTTTCAGCCCGGAGCGAAAACCCCAACCCCAACCCAAACCCAACCCATCCGAAGAGCATCCAACCCACGGCCACCACACCGGGTAGACCCCGCAAACCCCACAGACACCATGGGCCCGCCAGAACCCGCCACGCCCCGATCCGCCCCGGCCCTCCGGAACTCGGTCGGGATCGGTGCTCCAGGGTTTCGGAATGCCAGGGCCGGACCCCGGCACCTCCCGCGGGGATGGAAGCCCCTCGATGTCCCAGAGTCTCACCGTCGCCGGATCGGTTCATCATTGAATTGGGTGAAACCCTGCGCCGGAGATGTTACCGGACGATGACGCTCACGCTATTTCCCACCCGCCCCGGGATTCAAGCGTTCCCGCTGGCCAGCCGCACCGGACCCGCCGATCCTCGGATCCACGATGTCCCCCCGGAACTGCCTGACCGCCTGCCTGTGGAGCCTGTCCCTCGGATTGGCCGCCGCCAAACTGCAGTTGTCGTCGCCCCTCGATCATCAGGTCGTCCAAAGACGGACCGTGAACCGCGGAACCGTGTCCCTGATCGGGACCGACGGAACGCAGGCCGACGGAACGATCAGTCTGGAGACGCGGTTCGTGGCCGACGGGCGTCCAAGTCCCTGGCTGCGCATCGACTGCCCCGTGGTGCGGGGTCGATTCCAGTACCCCGTCGACCTGCCGGCAGGAGGGTGGTTCCGGCTCGAAGTCCGGCAACTGAAGGGCGGCGAGGTGGTGGCCCTCACCGGAGTCGAGCCCCTGGGCGTCGGCGAAGTGTTCGTGGTGACCGGGCAGTCCAATTCGGCCAACCACGGTGAGGAGCGACAGACGCCCCAATCGGGACTGGTGACCACCTTCGACGGCACCCGCTGGCGGCCGGCCCACGACCCTCAACCCGGTGCCAGCGGCGACGGCGGCAGCTTCCTGCCCGCCTTCGGAGATACGTTGTCCCGACGGTTGGGAGTTCCGGTCGGGCTCGTCGCCTGCGGCATCGGAGCCACCAGCGTTCGCGAGTGGTTGCCCAAGGGCTCCCGCTTTCCCAACCCGCCGACCCTGACCCATCGGGTCCGCCGGCTCGACTCCGGCGAGTGGGAAAGCGACGGCGCGGCCTTCGAAGGTCTGGTGGCCCGCATGACTCCCTTGGGTCCTGGCGGATTCCGGGCCGTGTTGTGGCATCAGGGCGAAAGCGACGCGAACCAGGCGGATGCCTCACGGACCCTCGCGGGCCCGCTCTATCGCGAATACCTGACGCGGGTGATCGGCGAGTCGCGACGACGCATCGGCTGGGAGCCTCCGTGGTTCGTGGCGCAGGTCAGCTACCATGTGCCCGGCGACGAGGCCTCACCCGACATCCGGGCCGCGCAGGCGTCGTTGTGGCGGGATCACATCGCCCTCGAAGGCCCCGACTCCGACGCGCTGAAGGGATCCCTTCGGGATTCGGGCGGCAAGGGGGTCCACTTCAGCGGACCCGGCCTCCGCGAACACGGCAAGCGCTGGGCGGACAAGGTGGGCGCGTGGATCACCTCGCCGGCCGCGCATCCGGTGAGCCCGGCTCAGTAGCCGATTCCCCAGCGCCGACGGGCGAACCCATAGGCGACGGGTTTCACCGACTCGAGCTTCGATCGCCAGTCGTCGCCCCCGAAACGCTGCTCGAAGGCGCGGATATCCCGGTCGTATTCGGCCAGCAGACGCGCCTTGGCCGATTCCTCGAGGAAAGACCACTGGAGCGAGTTGCGTCCGCAGCGGACCAACTCGTCCCACGTGAGGTTGAACTCGCTCACGGCCGTCAGGTACTCGTCGGTCATCCCGGAATCCCACATGCCGGAATCGTCGGTCGACAACCCGCAAGGAACCCCGAGCCGGAGCATCTCCGGGAAGTGGTGCTGGGAATAGTCGCCCACGTATTCCAGGAGCAGGTTGCTCACGAGGTTGATCTCCACGAAAGCCACGCCGTGCCGCAGGTGCAGCACCAGATCGTCGTCGGTGAGCACGTTGTTGCCATGGCCCAATCGGGTGGCCCCCAGCATGAGTGTATCGCGCATGTGGGCATTGGGTTCATCCACCTCACCGGCATGGATCGACAGGCCGATGCCCGAATGCTGGCGGCGCATCTTGCGATACACCTCCAGGAAACGGCGCGGGTGGCCTTTGTCGTTGTCCTCGCGACCGGCCATGTTGATGCCCACCCAAGTATCCCGGTGTCGAGAGACCCAGTCATAAGCCTGCTCCACCCGCTGCACGGCATTGGGGGTGAATCGCAGCACCACGAACTGCAAACGCAGCGTGACCCCGGAGGCCAGCGCGTCCGGCTGGGACAACCGACGCTTCAGAATGCGTTGCCCCTCCTCCGGATCGAGCATCGAGCCATCGGCGGCCACGTAGAGGTCGGGAATCGTCTGAGCCTCGATGTAGCGAACACCCTCGGCCCCATAGCGTTGCAGCGTGCGCACCATCATTTCCGCGGCGATGTGAGCATCGCGCCCCACGGCCCCGAGTCGCGGCCAGATCCGCTCGAAGAACTCGTCGCGGCCCTCGCCCGGCGCATCGAGGCGCAGCGAGTTCATCCACTCGCGGGCCTGGGCCGGCGACAGGGAATCGAGGGCGGCGTACTCCGAACGGCGGCACTCATCCATCGCGCTCCACTGGAAGGCCGAGATCGTGGCGAAGCGGGTCCAGTCGTTGGTGTCGCCCGAGCACCCGCCCGCGCGGATCCTAGTGAAGAACCGGTTGGTGCCCACGATGGAACGGTTGGTGGCCGCCGAATACAGGTCCTCCATGCGCCAGCAACCGCCGGCGTGATGGTGCAGATCGCCGCCCTTGGGCATGGCGTAGAGCAATCGGTACAGATCGGGCTTGGGCAGCGTCCGCTTGAGTTCTTCGAAGCGGGCCGGGAAGGCCTCGGACCGGACCGACCCTCCGCCGGCCAGACCGAGGGCGAGGGTCAGGGCGCCGCGAAGGCCGGCGAGGCCACGGATCAGCGTCATCCAGAAGTTCATGGGGCGGGAGTTTGGGGAACCGTGTCCGCGTATCGGGACCAGTGATTCACGAGTTCATGCACCACCCGGCTGCCGACACCGTAGGCGGCCTCCAGACTGGGGATGTAGGCCGAGAACTTGCCGCTGTTCTCCTCGACCAGATTCTCCGCCGCGGTCTTGCCGGGCGGCTGCATATCGAAGTTGCTGGCCGTGCGGAGCACGAGGACCCGGTTGGTATCCACGCAACCCGCCTGGCCGAGGAAGGTGAGAGCCTGCAACGTGCCACTGTCCTCCATGGCGGTGGTGACATAATTGCCCCGACCGTCGGTCCAGTAGCGCGTCCAGTCGTTGGCCCACTGGTTCATGAGCCGACCGTGCCAGAAGGTGGAGGCGGCGAGATTGTCGCCTTTCATGACCGAGGGCGATTGACGCGCCTTGGGATGCTGCGTGTAGCGATTGCGGTTCTGGATCATGATGTCCGTCTCCATGAGCGGGGTATCCCGGGTCAGGCGATAGGCCCAGTCGACCAAGCCCGGGTTGAGGCGGAACACCACATCGCCGAGGCGGTTCTTCCGGGGCTCTTCGTAGGGTTTGGACTGACTCAGCGGCACATAGCCGGTGGGCCAGTCGGCGGGCATCTCGCGCGGATCGATTTCATGGGCCAGGTCGCCGTCGATGATGTACTCGGCCCAGGCGGCGCTGCCGAGGGTCCCATCGGCCGGGTCGATGCCGGCGATGCCGGCGGTGATCCAATAGGCCTTGCGGAAATCGAACCGCCGATCGCGGGCCAGCGCGGCGATGACGGCCGCCGAACGGGCGATGCCTCCGCCGGTGCACACGGCCAGCACGCCATCGTCGCGGTAGCGCAGGGGGCGGTAGGTCCCCGGGATCTCCAGCTTGCGGTCGAGATGCTCACGCTCGACCCAGAACTGGTATTCTCCCGGGCGATCGCCGGTGTCTTCACCCGGCTCGAAGAGGGTGACGATGACCACCTTGACCGGCATGGGCGAGGATTCGGACGGGCCTGACGGAACGGACGGACCGACAGGACGCGACGACAAGAATGTCGACGGGCGGGCGGCACATCCGGCAACCAGGCTGGCCATCACCAGCGAGAGGAGGAGGAACACCGGGGAGAGACTGGGTTTCATGACAGGCGGACTCGTGCAGGAGGGGGGTGGACGGCGTTGTGAAAAGGGGCGGCGACCCAAAGGTGCGCCGCCCCTGTGCGGAAGGACTTCAGACCGGGATCAGAACCGGTAGGCGACCCGTCCCTCGAGGCGGAAGGGCAATTCGGCGATGATGGACTCGTTGCCATACACGCCGTTCGGAGCGCCCCAGTTCTTCTCGTCGGTGACGTTCAGCAGCATGATCCGGGCATCCCAGTTCTTGCGTTCGTAGAACACCGTCACATCCATCGTGTACTGCGCCGGGATGATCAGGGAACCCACATTGTTGTTCCAGATGTCACCGGTGGCGACCAGGTTCGCGCTGACACCCGCGCCGCAATCCAGCTTGTAGGTGGTCAACAGGTTGAACAGGTGCTCCGGCGTGCCCTGACGGCGGATCGGACCTGCAGGGGCCGAGAAGAACCGGTCGGCCGGGGACACCAGCGTGGTATTGCCCACATCGAAACCAGCCGCACTGGATTCGGCCTGGAGGTAGGAATAGCCCAACGTCGTGTAGAAGTTGCGGTTCGGCTGGAAGTTCAACTCGAACTCCACACCGCGGGTGTCGATCTCGGTGAGCTGGCGGGTGACCGTGTTCTGATCGGCGCGGACCTGCTGGAAGACAGCCAGATTCAGGTAACCATGGCCATCCAGGATGCTCCGCTTGCTGCCGATCTCGAACAACTCCGCCTCGGTGTGGAATCCGCCGGAAGAGAACTTGGCTGCACCCTGGGTGGTGATGCCGCCACCATTGCCGACGGTGCCCGCCGGGTTCTGGCTCCAGTTGTAGGTGGCATAGCCCGACCAGGTGGGCTGGAACTTGTACACCGCGCTGGCGTTGGCGTTGAACATGCCCATCGTGGTCGTGTCGCCGGGGATCCAGCCCGCCGGATCCATGTAGTCGGCGAACATCACATCCTCGCGCACACCAGCCAGCAGCGAGAACTTGTCGGTGACCTTCCAGTCATGCTGCCAGTAGGGCCCGACCTGCCAGGTCTTGCTGATGCCCGAATCGCCGTTGACCGGCATGAAGTAGCGGTTGGGCCATCCCGGGACCGGCGCGAAGCTGCCGCCGGCCTTGAAGTAGTCGGCGTTGTAGATGTTGATGAAATTGCGGTCTTGGGTGATGTCCCAGACACCGGCCGGCTCGTTGAAGAAATCGTTGTACGCCTCGACCTGCTGGTAGCGAACCGAGAAGCCGGTATTGATGCTGTGCTGCTCACCGGTGTAGCGGGCCTCGGTGCGGTTCTCGAGCGAGAGGCTCGGGTCGATGATCTCGGAGTAGTAGTACGAGGACATCGTCTCGCGCCGGATGTAGCGGAAGAACGAGTTGTTCACGAACTCCCAGTCACCGCCCGGCTTGATGGTCTGCACCACCTGGGCATTGTAGCTGATGCCCTCGGAGTCGTCTCCCGGGCGGAGCACGCGCAGACGGCGGTTCAGGGGCACCTCGGGCCCGAGCTGCATCTGGTTGACCGTCGGGAACCCGGAGGTGACGTACTTCGAGTTCTGCGGATCGGAGGGCAGACCGGGGAAGTTGTTGGTGTTGATGCCGGTCCGGTAGAGCCCGTTGTTGATGAGGTTCATCGTGGGGCGATTCACACCGAAGTTCTCGGTGTAGTTGCCCCAGAGGAATTCGTTGTTGAAATCAAGGGTGTAGTTGTCGCTGGCGATCCAAGTGATCGCGCCGTAGCCCGCCTGGGTCCGGCGGAATCCGTCGTAGTAGTAGCTGCCGGACTGCTCGCCGGAGTAGCTCAGACGGTAGGCCAGATTGTCCTTGATGGGGGCTCCGATGTCGGCCGTCCAGCGGCGCTGGTCATACATGCCGTAGGTACCGATGACTTCGCCATGGAACCCGTCGAAGTAGGGCTTCTTGGACTGCAGATCGATGTAGCCGCCGACATACTGTGAGGGCCCATAAACCACCGAAGCGGGACCCTTGATGATGTTCACCGATTCCACCGCGTTGAAATTGACCGGCATGCCGTTGCCGTTGCTGGTCAAACCGGTGCGCATGCCGTTGACGAAGGTGTCGGCGATCTGGCCGCGGATGTCCGGGGTGGTCGGTGCGCCGAAGTTGGACCGGGTGTAGGAGCTGGAGGTCAGCTTGGAGAAGTCGCGGACATCGAAGATGTTGATGGCGTCCAACTGCTCCCGGGAGATGATGGTCACATTCCGGGGAGTATCGATCACGCTGCGATCGGTGCCATAGACCGAATTGACGGGGCGAACGGTCGGCATGACCGACTCCTCGAGCGGAACGGCCTCGATCAGGGTCTTGTCGAGGACGTTGGTCGAGCTTTGGGCCTGGGCAGTTTCACGGGCGCTGAGCGCGAGTGCGGCGGCAGCGGCGATCGTGAGTCGATGGGTGTTCATTTTGTTCAGGTTGGTGATTTTCGGCCACGGTCACCCGCTGTGCGGGAGGTCACACGACCGGATCTGGCGTTTTCAGACCTTCGATCCACGGAAGCAACGCCGATGCCACAATTGGCAAACAAGCTGCAGGATCCGCGAATCGGGGCGAACGCTGCCCATCCCATGCCCACCGACAAGCCAAAAACCAAGCGACGGAGCATCAAAACAGACGTCAACGACTGGCTCACCCAACTCGGGATACCCCGGGTGGACTCCACCCGGAAGCAATCCCGGATGGACCGACCCATCCACGGTACGACCCTGTACGTGGCCTCCTGCACCGTGGATACCCGCCAGGGGCCCTTTCAGGCCCATGTGTTCCAAGACCTCATTCACAAGGGCTACATCATCGCCTTGGCCCACGGCGATCTGGCCTCCGGCAAGCCGTTGTACACCCGGATCCATTCCTCCTGCGTCACCAGCGAGACCCTCCGGGGCTGCGACTGCGACTGCGTGCAGCAACTCGAGGGGGCTCTGGAGACCATCGCCCGGCGGGGGAACGGCATTTTGTTCTACCTCATGCAGGAAGGCCGGGGCGTCGGATACATCGCCAAGGCCCGCGACCGCATGCTCGTCCAGGCCAGCGAAGACCGCATTTCCACCTTCCAGGCCTATGCGGCGATGGGGCTGAAGAAGGACTACCGCGACTACGAGGATGTCATGCACGCGGCCACGCTGCTCGGCCTCAAGAAGGCCCGGTTCATCCTGCTGACCAACAATCCCGACAAGATCGAGGCCATGCGGGCTCAGGGCCTCCGGGTGATCCGGGCCGAGCCCATCGAGTTCGAGCCCTCGCCCTTCAACCTGGCCTACCTGGCCTCGAAGGCCACCTCGGGGCACCGGTTGGATCGGCCGGGCCTCACTTCCGTCAAATCGATGCAGCCCCCGGAGCCGGTGGAACCCTTCTCGCCGAAGGCCCTGCCCGATGCCCAGCGCTTCATCTACACGGCCAGCTACTTCCTGCCGGTCAAGCCGGTGAACAGCGAGGTGCTGCTGACCGAGGCGCAATTCCGCGCCCACAAAGACGACATCGAGGCCCGGATGACCGGGCACCGCCCGTGGGTGAAGGACTGCTACCTCATCCGGGACAACCGCTTCATCGTGACCCTCGACTACGAGCGCTATCTGGAGTTCCGCAAGGACCGGGAAGGCGACCCGCTGGTCTCCCTCATCAGCACGCCCTACTGGTTCCGGGTCCACGTGTACTTCGACATCGTCAGCGCGCAGGAGTTCGTGGTGCTGACCTACGGCAAACCCAAGATCTACGACCTGCCGGTCATCCGACTGCAGAGCGAGTCGCTCTTCAACCGCCTGCCACTCACCAACACCGACAACCGGGACAAGTTCAAGAGGTCGGTCCGCGAGATCGTCCACTACGGGGTCGGGGCCATCTGCCTGCTGTACTTCGACGGCCGGGGTGCGGGCTTCGGCGCCCACGCGGTGGACCGCATGCTCACCGAGCGGGGCGACGCCCTCTCCAGCGACGAGGCCTATCGCAAACTGGGCGTCGGCTACGACAGCCGCGACTACGAGGCGTGCCTGAGCCTGCTACGCCACCACCTGCCGCATTCCAAGGTGCAGATGATCATGAACTCGCCCTCCAGCCTGATCCGCAAACCCGAGTATGCGGCCGCGTTGAACCGCCACCGTATCGAGGTCGAGAAATGGATCTTCCTCGATGACCACGCGATCCAAGACTGAGCCCCCCAAGAGACCGCACTCCAACCACACTCCCATCGCACCCGACTCGATTTCCGCCCGCCCCGGTACCGGGAAGTTTTCCTTGATGCCCGGGTGGACGCCTTGGGACCGTAACATTCCATGAAGTACATCTTCGTCACGGGCGGCGTCGTGAGCTCCCTCGGCAAGGGTCTCACCGCGGCGGCGCTCGGCACCCTGCTGGAGAATCGCGGCCTGACCGTCGCCTTCCAGAAGTTCGACCCTTACCTGAACGTCGACCCCGGCACCATGAGCCCGTATCAGCATGGCGAGGTGTACGTGCTCGACGACGGCGCCGAGACCGACCTCGACCTCGGGCACTACGAGCGCTTCACCAACACCAAGTTGAGCCGCGCCAACGCGACGACCAGCGGTCAGGTCTACGAGCAGGTGCTCAAGAACGAGCGCGACGGGGTGTACCTCGGCAAGACCGTGCAGGTGATCCCGCACGTGACCGACGAGATCCAGCGGCGCATCACCCATCTGGCCTCCCTGTCCGGGGCCGACGTGCTCATCACCGAGATCGGCGGTACGGTCGGTGACATCGAGGGGTTGCCCTTCCTGGAGGCCATCCGCGAGTTCGCCCTCGAGGCCGGTCCCGGCAACGTGTGCTTCATCCACGTCACCTACATCCCGTTCATCAAGGCGGCTGGTGAACTGAAGACCAAACCCTCGCAACAGAGCGTGGCCAAACTGCGCGAGATCGGCCTGGCGCCGCATGTGCTCGTGGCCCGCTGTGAACACCCCCTGGGCCAGGACGTGCGCAGCAAGCTGTCGATGTTCTGCAACGTGCCCTTCAATGCGGTGATCGAGGAGAAGGACGTCGACCACACGATCTACGAAGTGCCGCTGATGCTGCAGCGCGAGCATATGGACGATCTGGTGTGCCAGACGCTCCAACTGAACCTGCCTCCGGCCAACATGGCCCACTGGCAGGACATCATCCGCCGCCTGATCGCCCCGCAACACCGCGTGTGCATCGGCGTGGTGGGCAAGTATGTCGAGCTGCAGGACGCCTACAAGTCGGTCTACGAATCCCTCAAGCACGCGGGCATCGCCACCGACTCCGGAGTCCAGATCGTCCAGATCGAGGCCGAAGACCTCGAGGGCGACGATCCGGCCAAGAAACTGAAAGACCTCGGAGGCATTCTGGTTCCGGGAGGCTTCGGCGATCGGGGCATCGAGGGCAAGATCCGGGCGGCCCGATACGCCCGAGAAACGGGCATCCCCTACCTGGGTCTCTGCCTGGGCATGCAAATCGCCACCATCGAGTTCGCCCGCAACGTCCTGGGCCTCACCGGAGCCAATTCCACGGAGTTCGTCGAGAACAACGCGCACCCGGTGATCCACCTCCAGGAGACCCAGCGCCACGTGAAGCGCAAGGGCGGCTCGATGCGCCTCGGGGCCCAGGAATGCGCGCTGAAGCCCGGATCACTGGCACGGCGGCTCTACGGCAAGGATGTGGTGCTCGAACGCCACCGCCACCGCTACGAGTTCAACAACGCCTACCGCGAGGCCTTCGAGAAGGCCGGGTTCATCATCGGGGGCGCGACCCCGGACAACCAGCTGGTGGAGATGATCGAGATTCCCGCGCACCCCTTCTTCATCGCCACCCAGTCGCACCCGGAGTTCCTGAGCAAGCCCAACCGCCCGCATCCGCTCTTCGTCGGCTTCATCAAGGCCGCCCACGAGCGCCTGCACCGGCGCCCGATCTGACCGCCGCACCCGCAGGCGGTCCCAATTCCGAACCCCGGATCCGGATCCAAATCCGGACCGCGACTCAGAAGCGGGTGTCGGCCTTCTTGAGGTTCAGTTCACGGATCCAGATGTTGCGGTAGCGCACATCGTGTCCCTCGTTCTGCAACTTGAGCCCACCGGGGGTGTCGGTGATGCCTTTGCCCCCGTCATTGCCGCCATCGAGGCCGGAGTTGGGGCCGCCCCACACCTGCTGGATGGTCACGTTGGTGTGGACGAGCTGACCATTGAAGTACATCGAGACGAGCGGCTTCTCCACGAGCTTGCCGTCCTTGAAACGGGCGGCGCGGAAGGTGATGTCGTAGGCGTTCCAATTTCCGGTGCCGTTGTAGGCGTGATAGGGCGAAGGCGTCTCGTTGATCACCGCGGCCATGCCGTGCGGGGTCTTGTCGCCATCGAGCACCTGGATTTCGTAGCGGTTCTGCAGGTAGACCCCGCTGTTGCCCCCGGGCTTGGCGATGCGGAACTCGACATGCACGCGGCAGTCGCGGAACTCCTGGACCGTCACCAGGTCCGAGGTGCCGAACTTGCCGCCATCGGCCACCCGATCGTCGGTCATCATCACCGTGCCGGCATCCACCGGGTCGGCCACGATGGGCCACTTGACCGGCAGTGACGACTTGAAGCCCGGCCCTTTCCAGTAGGTCCACTTCGAGTGGAGCATCTCCTTCGAGCCATCGAAGAACACCTTGGCCCCTTTCTCGGGCTTGGCGCCGACCCCGATGTGGGGCGAGGCGGCCCGGACACCGGCGGCCGAGGCGAGGGCGAGGGTCAGGAAGGCAAGGGTCTTCAGCGTGTTCATGGCGGGAAGAATTCGATCGACACCTTCCGCCGCCAGGCCGGCCGGAGTCAACCGCGGGATCGGTTCCGCCCCACGGACTTCGCGCTCCCCTTGCGCCCGGCCGGGTTGGCCGCACACTGGATGCCGTGACTGGAGAATTCTCGGATGCCGCGCTGGTGTTGCTGGGCCATGGGTCGACCGTGAACGCCGATTCGGCCGCGCCGACCCACCAACATGCCGACGAACTGCGTCGACGGGGTGCCTTCGCGCAGGTGCTGACCGGTTTCTGGAAGGAGCACCCGGCGTTCTCAGGGGTCCTGCGTGGAGTGCATGCGCCGCGGGTGTTCGTGGTGCCGCTCTTCATCAGCGACGGCTACTTCACTGAAGAGGTCATCCCCCGCGAACTCGGACTGGCCGGGCGGGGGCAGACCGAATTCCCCAGGATCCAGCAGCGCGCCGGCCGGCAGGTGCATTACTGCGGCCCGGTGGGCACCCACGCGCGCATGACCGATGTCATCCTGGCCCGGGCCCGCGAAGTGGTGGGTTCCGGCCCGGATGCGCCTTCGCCGGCCGACTGCTCGCTCTTCATCGCGGGTCACGGTACAGGGAACAACGAGAACTCCCGGCGAGCCATCGAAGATCAGGTGCGCCTCATCCGAGCCCGGGGCATCTACCACGATGTGCACCCCCTCTTCATGGAAGAGGATCCCCGGATCGCCGAGGCCTACACGCTGGCCGAGACCGGCCATGTCATCGTGGTGCCCTTCTTCATCAGCGACGGCCTGCACAGCTACGAGGACATCCCGGTGATGCTCGGAGCCCCGGCCGAGGCCGTGCAGGAACGCTTCCGACGCGGGGAACCCACCTGGATCAACCCCACCGACCTCCGGGGCAAGCGGGTCTGGTACAGCCGCAGCATCGGCATGGCCCCGATGATGGCCGACGTGGTGATGGACCGGGTCCGGGAGAGCGCCGCGGCCACGGTCGTCTGAACACGACCTCCGGCGGTTCTCCCCCAGAGTCTTCGCCGTTTGCCCGGAGCCCGGCCTGGTTTACGATCGACTCAGCATGAAGTGGCTCCCCTGGTTCGCGTCCGTGCTCATCGCCTTCGGCCTGATCGGTTGCAAGCAGGAGCCGCCTGCTCCGGTGGCGGCCGGGGCGTCCCCGGAAGAAACGCCCCGGGAGTACTCCGTCCGCGGCGTGGTTCGGCGGGTGGAACCCGAACGGCGGTCGGTGGTGGTCAAGCACGACGAAATCCCCGGCTTCATGCCCGCCATGACCATGCCCTTCGACGTGAAGGAGCCCAAGGAACTCCAAGGACTCAAACCCGGAGACCGGATCACCTTCCGCATGCTCGTCACCACCAACGACGGATGGATCGACCGCATCCAGGTGCTCGGCTCCGACACCAACGCCACGGCCACCCCACCCCCGGTCCGCATCACCTCGTCGGTGCCCCTGCTCGAAGCCGGATCGATGCTGCCCGACTACACGCTGACCAATGAATTGGGGAAGGTGATCCGGTTGTCCGACTTTCGGGGTCAAGTCCTGGCCTTCACCTTCATCTTCACCCGCTGCCCCTATCCCGACTTCTGTCCGCGGATGACCGACCTTTTCGGACGAGCCCAGAAAACTCTGGCCGGCCAACCCGAGGCCCCGAAGAACCTCCGATTCCTCTCCATCTCCTTCGACCCGGAACACGACACGCCGGAACTCCTGCGAGCCTATGCCGAGCGCCAACACTACGATCCCGCGCAGTGGACCCTCGCCACGGGAGCCTGGGATCAGCTTGAGCCCCTGACCGGCCATTTCGGCCTGATCTTCGGACGCGACGTGCCCCCTGAGAAGATGGAGCACAACCTCCGCACGGTGGTGGTCCGGCCCTCCGGCCAGATCCAGGCGGTGCTGCCGAGCAACGAGTGGCAACTGGAAGACCTGCTCCGGGAGATCCGGGCCGCCGCCTCGAACGAGTCGCCGGCCCAAAAGCCCTGACCTGCGACCTCAGACCTCCGACCTCAGACCGCTTCATGGCCCGGCTGCGGAACAGGTCCGGAGCAGGCAGTGGAAGCGAGATCCAACCGGTCCACCCGCACGCGCAGGGCCTGTCCGGTGGCCCAGCCACCGCAGACAGGCCCTCGGTCGGAGATACGCCCTACTTCTTCTTGCCGAACTTCTTGGCGGCCGGGGCCTTGAGGCGCTTGAACTCCTTGGTGAGGTTCGTCAGCGAGGCCTCCACGCCCATGCGCTCCAGAGAGCTGGCGCCGACGAAGCCCACGGCGTCGGTGTGCTTCATCACGCGGTCGGCATCGGCCGGTGTATTGATGGGGCCACCGTGACAGAGGAAGAAGATGTCCTTCCGCACACGCGACGCCGCATCGATGATCTCCTGAGTCCGTTTGAGGGTGAAGTCCCAGCTCACCACCGCCTTCTGCACGCCGATGCTGCCACCGACCGTGGTCCCGACGTGGGCGATGATGGCATCGGCCCCCGACTTGGCCATTTCGACGGCTTCCTCGGGCGAACCGACATAGACGATCGAGAACAGGTCCATCTTCCGGGCCAGCGCGATCATCTCGTACTCCTTCTGGACACTCATGCCCGTCTCCTCGAGCACACCGCGGAAATGGCCGTCCACGATCGTGTGGGTCGGGAAATTGTTCACACCGCTGAACCCCATCTCCTTCACCTTGCCCAGCCAATGCCACATGCGGCGGCGGGGGTCGGTGGCATGCACACCGCAGATCACGGGCACCTCCTCGACGACGGGCAGCACCTCGTACTCGCCGATCTCCATGGCGATGGCATTGGCGTCACCATAGGCCATCATGCCGCAGGTCGAGCCGTGGCCCATCATGCGGAAGCGGCCGGAATTGTAGATGATGATCAGGTCGGCCCCGCCCTTCTCGATGAACTTGGCACTGATGCCGGTGCCGGCGCCGGCGGCGATCACCGCGTCGCCCTTCTTGATGGTGTCCATCAGGCGCTCACGGACTTCTTTGCGGGTGTAGGGGTTTCCTTTGCCGGTCCAGGGATTGGGCATGTTCTTGATTCGATAACAGGTTGAAACAGACGGAGCCATTGAAGCCCACAGGCGTCAACCCCGGCCATGCCGCGGAGGCACGGTCGCCTATCGTGAAACCAACGCCGCACTCGCGCCCACGGTGAATTGCGGTCACGGCGAATTGCAGTCACGGTCCGTCCGATGAGCCGCATCGAATCCAAGCTGGCCGAACTCGGCCTCACCCTGCCGTCGCCTCCGCCTCCCGGAGGCAACTACCTGCCCTTCCGCATCGAAGGCAAAACCCTGTACCTCCCGGGCGCGATCGCCAGCCGGGAGGGCAAGATCCAGTACGCCGGCAAAGTCGGCGACGACCTCACGATCGAGCAGGGCTACGAGGCGGCCAGACTCTGCGCCCTCAACCTGCTGGCCTGCACCCGGCTGGCCCTGGGCGACCTCGACCGCGTGGACCACGTGATCTCCGTCAGCGGCTACGTCAACTGCGTGGCCGGATTCCCGGACAGCCCCAAGGTCATCAACGGGGCCAGCGATCTGCTGGTGGCCCTGCTGGGCGATGACGGCCGCCATGTGCGCGCCGCCGTGGGCGTGGCCGGGCTGCCGGCCAACTCCGCCACCGAAGTGCAGATGATCGTGGCCCTGAAATGAGGGCCTGAGCCCCAGATCCGCAGGGGATCGGGTTTCCGGATGAAAAACCGCACCCGCTTCAACGCGGGAAGTGCTCGGCCAGCGAGATGGCCTTCCGCATGGCCTTCGACTTGTTGACCGTCTCGTCGAACTCGGCCTCGGGGTCGGAATCATTGACCCAGCCGCCCCCGGCCTGGACATAGGCCACCCCGTCCTTCACCAGCGCCGTCCGGATGGTGATGCAGTGGTCGGCATTGCCGTTGAACCCGAAATAACCCACGCAGCCGCCATAGGGGCCGCGGGTGGTGCCTTCGAGTTCGGAGATGATCTGCATCGCCCGGATCTTCGGGGCGCCGCTCAGGGTGCCCGCCGGGAAGGTGGTCCGCATCAGGTCGAACGCGCTGCGTTCGGACGAGAGCCGGCCATTGACCTGGGAGACGATGTGCATCACGTGGCTGTAGCGCTCGATGACCATCAGGTCGCGAACCGCCACGCTGCCGTAGTCGCACACCCGACCGATGTCGTTGCGGGCCAGATCCACGAGCATCACGTGTTCGGCCCGTTCCTTCGGGTCGGCCAGAAGCTCCTGCTCCAGAGCGAGGTCTTCGGCCTCGTTGGCGCCGCGACGGCGGGTGCCGGCGATCGGGCGGATCTCCACGGCCCGGTCTTCGCACCGCACATGCAGTTCCGGCGAAGCCCCCACCAGGGCGAAGCCCTCCAACTCGAGGAGGAACATGTAGGGCGAGGGATTGATCGAGCGCACGGCCCGATAGATCTCGGTCGGCGATGCCTTCACCGGGGCGCTGAAGCGCTGGGAACCCACGATCTGGATGATGTCGCCCGAGCGGATGAACTCCTTCGAGCGGACCACATTGGCCAGGAACTGCTCCCGCGGGGTGTTGGAGACGAACGGCGCGTCGGGAGCCTGGGGCTCGAGGGCCACCGCCCGGCTCTGGAGGGGTTGCTCGAGCAGCGCCACCAACCGGTCGATCTCGGACACCGCATCCTCGTAGGCCACAGCGGGATCCCCGCCCGGCGGCACCACGGCATGGACGATCACCGCCAGGGTCTGGGCCACCCGGTCGAAGACCAGGACCTGATCGGCGATGATGAAATACACCGTAGGAGTGCCCAACTCGTCCTTGGGCGGGCGTGGCACGACCGGCTCCACATCGTGGATGAACTCATAACCGATGAATCCCACGGCCCCACCGGTGAACCGGGGCATGCCGGGCACGGGCACCGGAACAAAGCCGGAAAGCACCGCCTCCACCACCTGAAGTCCGTCACGAACCACCTTCTCACCGGGTTGACCCGGCTGCGGGGAAACCCGGTAGGTCTCCACCACACGGCCTTGTTCCAGCACCTCCACCCGGTCGGCGGTCTGCCGGATGACCGAGCGCGGGCTGCAGCCCGCGAAGGAATACCGTCCAAGATGTTCTCCGCCTTCCACCGACTCGAAGAGGAACGACTCGCCCTGTCCCCGCAGCTTTTGGTAGGCGGACAAGGGGGTTTCAAAATCCGCGAGCAGGCGACGGGCCACCGGGATGCAATTCCCCTGGCGGGCTAGCACCGCGAACTCTTCTCGGGTCGGCGTGTCCATGACGGCGGTGACCCTACGGCAAAACCCCGGCCGACCAGAAGTCCGAACCGCAGGACCGATTCCAGCCGTGCAGGCTGGCAGACCTCGGCGGGATTGTCTTACCGGGAGGCGACCATTCGAAACTGCTCGCTCCGGGTCGAAAGCTTGGATTGGCTCACGGACTCATGCCCTCGGACGAAGCCCCCTCCTCCGGCCTCTCCCCGGAACCGCGCGAAATCGCCTGCCTGGGAACCCCGCTGACGGTCACCGACCACGCGGGCGCTCTGGCCCTGTGCCAACGTCTGGCCGGGGGCCCGTCGCCGGCGGCGATCGAATTCTGCAACACCCAGATCGTCACGCTGCGCCGCTCCGATCCCGATTACCGACGGATCTCGGAATGCTTCGATCGCTTCATCCCCGACAGTTCACCCCTGCTCTGGCTCTTGAATGCCGCCGGAGCCGGCATGAAAGACCGCGTATACGGCCCGGCTTTCTTCCGCCATGCGCTGATCCATTCGCCTCCCGGGCTCACGCACTACCTGTTGGGCGGGTCGGAGGCCTGCGGTCGGGCTCTGGTGGAGCGCTTCACGGCCCTGAACCCGGCCTTGAGCATCGTCGGCTCGTTCCATGGCCGTTGCGATCTGGCGGGGTTCCTCGGGGATGACGATGCCCGTATCCTCGATGACCTGCGCCGGATCAGACCCGATTTCATCTGGGTGGGTCTGGGAACCCCGAAGCAGCAACGCTGGATCGCCCGGGTCAAGCCGCTGATCGATCGCGGCGTGCTCCTGTCGGTGGGTCAGGCCTTCGACGTGAACGCGGGCCTCCGCGCCGACGCCCCGGCCTGGATGCAGCGCTGCGGCCTGACCTGGCTCCACCGGATGGCCTCCGAACCGCGCCGCTTGGTGGGACGCTACCTGCACCACAATTCGCTCTTCCTGGCCTACCTGCTCCGGGACGCCGTGCGCGGTGAAGTGTTCCGGCCGATCCCGGGCGGCGTGGCCTCCAAGCCTCGGGCGAACGACTGACAGCGGCCCGACCGCACCGTCAGCCCCACCCTTGAACCCGCTCGGCCCGGGTCGGGTTCAGTCGGCCACCGCCACGGCTCCGGCCTGGAAGAGGTCTTCGGAGGCCGTGCGGCACAGGCCGAGAAAGGTCTCCTCGGCCAGGGTCAGTCGCCGTGTGCGCCAGTGCAGGGCACCCCAGTCGCGGCGGGCCTTGCGGCGGCCCAGCGGCAGGGCCACCAGCGATCCGTTGCGCAATTCGGGAGCGGCGACCCAGGGAGCCAGGATGCCCACCCCGAGATTGAGTTTCACCAGCTCCTTGAGAGCCTCGAAACTGCCCATCTCGATGACCGTGTTGAGCGCGATTCCCTCCTCGCGGAAATACGCGTCCAGGATGCGCCAAGTGAGGCTGCGCTGCCCATAGACCACCACGCTCTGACGCGAAATCTCTCCCCGCGGCACCGAACCGGATCGGGCCCACGGATGCTTGGGGGAGGCGATGAACGCCAGTTCGTCGGAAAACAGCGGCACGAACTGGAAGCGCTCCTCGTGCTTGGGCTCGAGTGTCAAGGCCAGGTCGGCGCGGTTGGATTCGATCATGGCCACGGCCGAAGCCGAGTCGCCCGCCTCCACACTGATGAGGCTCTGCGGAAAGCTCTCCTTGAACTCCCGGAGCACCGCCGGAAGCAGGTAGGCGCACAGCGCGGCCGGGGCCACGATCCGCAGTCGGCCGACTCCCCACTTGCCCAACCGCTCGATGCCCGAACGGGCGCTGGCCATCTCCTGGAGCACCCGATCGGCGTGGACGAGCAGCTGTTCCCCCGCCTGCGTCAGCAACACTTTCTTGCCCAATCTGTCCAAAAGGCGACAGCCCACGTCGGTCTCCAACGCCTTCATGGAATGGCTGACGGCCGACTGGGTGAGGAACAATTCACGGGCCGTCTGGGTGAAACTGCCCGTGCGGGCGAGGATGACGAACGCGTGGAGCTGCCGGCTGTCGAGGGGCGCCTTCATGCATGAAACGGGTTCATCCAACACATCGAAACTTAGAGAAGCAGGTGACGGGCCGTTCAACCGCTCCGGGTCGAGAGTCGCCCGGGATCTGCCTCTGAAGCCCCTCGGGGTGACGCCGGACACACCCTCGCCCCGGCCCGAGACCCGGGCTGATCGTGGGGTTCACCGCGGAGACGGGGACTCAGCGGGCGAGACCCGAAGACCCCGCCCACCGGCCCGCCGAATCGGGCCGGATCGCTCAGTTCTGAGTGACACCGCGCAAGGTGTCGGTGCGGAAGGGAGAAGCCGGGAGGCCGCTGCCGTTGACCAGGTTGAGGACCGGGAAATCATCCCATCCATAGCGCACTTGGATCGGATGGGCGACCTGCGGAGAATTCAGGCGGACACTCGATCCGGCGATCTCCGCCGAGGCCCAGTGCCACACGCCGTCCCGACCCGCGATGGCGAAGCCCTTGGGGGCCGATCCATCCGAGGTCTTGAGACCGCGGGCGTGGTTCAGGTTCAGGATCAGGGTCGAACCCGAGCGCCCCAACGAGGCGTAGGTCGGGCCACTCGACTCCACCTTCTTGCCGTAGGCGAGGGACTGGGCCAGCAACGAAAGACGGGCTCCGACCGGAGCCTTCCGGGTGGGATGGATGTCGTCCTTGTCGCCCGCGTCGGTGATCACCGCGACCCCCACGCCGGGAAGGATCTTGGCCACGTGGTTCTGGGCCTCGCGCAGTTCGGCCCAATCGCTCTCGACCGGCTTGGCGGTGATGTCGGCCAGGGAGCGCTTGCGGTTCTTGTCCCACGGCGCGAGCTGCACGGCCAGGAAGGGGAAGTCGCCCTGGTTCCAATCACGCCGCCAGTTGCGGATCATGTCGGCGAAGAGGCTGCGATACTGCCAGGCCCGACCGGCGTTGGATTCGCCCTGGTACCAGATCGCTCCGGCGATGGCGTAGGGCATGAGCGGGCGGAGCATGCCGTTGTAGAGCTCGGCCGGACGCCAAGGGGCCCAGGGGGCTCCCTGGGTGAACTTCTCGCCTTTGGCCTCGGCCGCAGCCTTGGCGGCGCGCCACTTCGACATCGCCGCCTCATGGGCCTTCAGAGACGGCACGTACGGTTCGAGGATGTCGCGGGCGTAGAGGGGGGCGTCCTCCAGGGTGTCCTGGCTCATCCAGACCTCCGCCGGAGATCCACCCCAGCTGGTGTGGATCAAGCCCACGGGAACACCCAGGGCCGGCTGGAGGTCACGGCCGAAATAATAACCCACGGCGGAGAATCGGCGGACGGCCTCGGGCGAGGCGGTGCCCCAGGCATGCGGAGCATGGTTCAACTCGGTCTGCGGCACCGTGGAGCGGCGCTTGGTGACGGTGAAAAGGCGCAGGTTCGGATTGGTGCTGGCCGCGATGTCGGCCGCCGGCTCGAAACTGGCCGACAGGGGCCATTCCATGTTGGACTGACCCGAACAGATCCACACCTCGCCGACGACCACATCGCTCAAAACGACCGTATTGCGGCCTCGGACCTCCAAGGTATGCCCCTCGGCCGTCGCCTTCAGCGGCTTGAGCCGGACCGACCAGCGCCCGTTCTGGGCCACGGTGCTCACGGTCTGTCCGGCGAAGGCCACGGTCACGGTCTCCCCGTCGGCGGCCCGTCCCCAGATCGGCACCGGGCGGCCCTGCTGCAACACCGCATGGTCGGTGAAGAGCGAATGCAGTGAGACGTCGGCCCGGGCCAAGCCCAGGGTCAGACCGGCGAGCGCGACGAGGGCGCTACGGAGGAAATTGGCGGGATGCACGAGGGCAGTTGAACCGCAGCCGAGGCTCCGGGGTCAACGCGCGATTTGCACCGGCATTCCCGTCGGATGTTGCCCCTGAGTGCGGCTGCCCCCACGATGTGCGCAGATCCATGAGGTTCAGTGTCATCCATCGCACCCGCTACACCTACGCGACGCCGGTGAAGGAGAGCTTCAACGAGGTGCGCCTGGAACCGGTCACCAACGAGCACCAGACCGTGGACAGCTTCGTCCTGAAGGTCCTGCCGCCGCCGCGGCTGAGGCATTACCTCGACTTCTACCGGAACCGGACCCACCACTTCGAGATCCCGGAGCCCCACTCCACGCTGCTCATCGAGAGCCAATGCCGGGTGACCACCAACTCGGCCAACTGGCTCGATCCGCAGGCCCGCCCCTTCGCCCGGGAACGGCTGGCCGAATGTGAACGACAAGACCGCTGCTTCGACTTCCTCGGAGCCAGCGAATTCGTCGAGATCAACCCGGAGGTCTGGCGCACGGCTCTCGACGTGGTGGGCGATGAGTCCGATGTCTGGCAGTCGGCCCAGGCCTTGATGGCCTACGTGCACCGCGAGTTCACCTACACGCCGCTGGTCACCTCGGTGAAGACCCGTTCGGGCGAGGTGTTCGCCGATCGTCGGGGCGTGTGCCAGGACTTCGCCCATGTGCTGCTGGCCCTGTGCCGATCGCTCAAGATCCCGGCCCTGTACGTCAGCGGCTATCTGCACACCCCCGAAGCCAACGCCAGCCACGCCTGGATCGAGGTGTTCCTGCCCGGGGTCGGCTGGTGCGCCCTCGACCCCACCCACAATCGCCAGCCCGACCAGAACTACATCAAGCTGGCCGTGGGCCGGGACTACTCCGACGCCCTGCCCATCCGGGGCACCTACAAGGGAGTGACCGACCGGACGATGCACGTGGAGGTGCGGATCGAACCGCTCATGTCCTGAGAGCCCGGACCGCGGCAACCCGAATGGGCTGAGATACTGCGGCGGCCCGTGGCCGAGGGTGATTCCGGGATTGCGAAACGCTGCCGTCACCGCGATCACCTCCGGTGTGAGCGATTCCATCCTCCCGCTGTGGCGGGTCCTGAACCGTCGCAAAGGGCTCTTCCTGATCTCGGGCCCGTGCGTCATCGAGAGCGAAACCCTCTGCCTGGAGATCGCCCGCACGCTGAAATCGGCCTGTCGGCGCCTGAAGATCCCGTACGTGTTCAAGGCGAGCTTCGACAAGGCCAACCGCTCCTCCGGCAAGTCGTTCCGGGGTCCCGGGGTGGCCGAGGGGCTGGAGATCCTACGCCGCATCCGCACCGAGGTGGGCGTGCCGGTGCTCACCGATGTCCACACCGAGGAGCAGGCGATCGCCGCGGCCAAGGTCTGCGACATCCTCCAGATCCCGGCCTTCCTCTGCCGCCAGACCGATCTGGTGCAGGCCGCCGCGGGCACCGGCCGGATCGTGAACATCAAGAAGGGTCAGTTCCTCGCACCGCAGGACATGAAGAACGTGGTGGCCAAGGCGGCCGAGACCGGCAACCGACGCCTGATGGTGACCGAGCGGGGCACCACCTTCGGATACCACAATCTGGTCGCCGACATGCGCTCGTTGCCGATCCTGGCGAGGTTCGGCTACCCCACGGTTTTCGATGTCACCCATTCGGTCCAATTGCCGGGCGGACAAGGCGACTCCTCCGGCGGGCAGCGGGAGTTCGGCCCGGTGCTGGCCCGCTGTGCGGTGGCCGCCGGGGTTCACGGCCTCTTCATCGAGACCCATCCGGAGCCGGACCGGGCCTTGAGCGATGGTCCGAACATGATCCCGCTGGATCAATTGCCCGCACTGCTGCGGCAACTGCTGCGGATCCAGAAGGCGCTCGGTTGACCGGCTCTTCCGGCGGGGCCGCTCCGAAGAACCGCACCCAGTTGGCCTCGCACCGGGCGGCCAACTCCTCGATCGGCATGCCCAGAAGCCCCGCCACGCCCTCGGCGATCCGGCCCAGGTTGGCCGGATGGTTCACCGGGTGACCCTGGGCATCGGTCGCCGGATGCGACACCCATTCCGGCGGTGGCAACTGATCCGGGGCATCGGTCTCGATCAACAGACGGTCGCGGGGAATGGCCCGGAGGACGGCGGCCTGGGAGGCTTTCCGAGGATGGAGGGAGTGGCCCGAGATGCTGAACCATGCGCCGAGGCCGACGCATTCGCCCACCAGTTCGGCAGGGCCGCCAAAGCTGTGGAGCAGGAAGCCCCGGGGCAACCGAGGCCGGCTCCGAAGGCACTCCAGCAAGGCACCCCAGGCTTTGAGGCAATGCACCGTGACCGGAAGCCCACGCTCCGCGGCCAGGTCCAATTGCTCGTCGAGCACCGCCCGCTGCACCTCGAGCGGCGCGGGTCCGTCCGGTCCGGTTCCGAGTCCCAGACACCGATCCCGGGGTTGATCGAGAATCCAACGGTCCAGACCGACCTCGCCCAGCACGGCCCCCGGGGTCTGGTCCAGACACGCAGTCAGCGCCTCGCGCCAGCGCCCGGAACGGCCCGACACCCGCCATGGGTGCAGACCAAAGGCCGGGACCACCGAGGGGCACAACGCCGCCAATCGCCGCACCGCGGGCCAATCGCCCTCGCAGGTTCCATTGACCACCATCGCGACCACACCGGCCCGGGATGCCGCCGACACCCCGCCCAGCGGGTCGGCACCCAGACGGGGATCCTGCAAGTGATTGTGGGCATCGAACCAGCGCATGAACTCCTACTCCGGGGCAAAGAATGACCCGCGAGGGTCGTCACGGAAACTCCCCATATCCCGGATGGTTGAGTTTCAGCGGACCCGTGACACCTTGGGGAGTGCCGTTTTCCAAACTCAGTCGAACCACGGAGGCCGCTGTCGGCTACTTCGAGCTCGGAATGATCGAGGCGGCCCTGCAGGAATTGGATCAGCTCTCCCCCGGCGATCAACGGGAGCCCGAGGTGCTGGAACTGCGGTCGGTGATCCATCAGCACACCGGCCAATGGTCCGAGGCGGCCCGCGCTTTCCAAGCCCTGTGCACCCGTCGTGATGCCGATGTGGAGCATTTCATCGGCTGGGGTTGCTGCCTCTACGAACTCGGCGCCTACGAAGAAGCCCGTCAGGCCCTGCTCTCGGCCCCGGAGGCGATGCATCGAAACGGGCTCTGGAATTTCCACCTCGCCTGCTACGAAGCGCTGGCCGGTCACGGCGAGGCTGCGCGCAAACGGGTGCAACTGGCCATCCGGTTGGATCCCTGCCTGCGACACATGGCCCAGCAGAACTCCAACCTGGCCCCCCTGCTGAAGCCGGTTTCCTGATCGATCCGGCCGAGGCGATTTCCCATCCGGCCCACTTGGCCCACTTGGCCCACCCAAAGTCAGCCGCTCAACCCGTGACCGTGGGCCCGGAGTAATCGTACAGGGGGCCGTCCAGGCCACGCCCGGGCCATCCCACCTGATCGATCCCCTCGCCCTCCACCCCCCGGAGCAGCGGTTCGGCGAACACCCCCTCGGCCTCGAAGACCAAAAGATCGATCGGCGACACCAGTCCGGAGGCGGTGGCATGGCACTCGAGAGAAGCCGCCCGGCAGAGGGCGCGGATCCGGCGGAGTTGATCGCCCTCGGGCTCGCCGGCCCGATGCAGCACCACCACCGGTCTCGGTGACGCGGCCAGCTGCTGGAAGGGACCATGGGCGAACTGCAGCAGTTCCTGAAGGTCCGGAGCCGGACGGAACAGCCCCTCGACGAACTTGAAGACGAGGTTCTGGAGATGACCGCACAGGTCGGGTGAGGCCAACAAGGCGAAGCCCCGACCGAAAACCTCGGGGTCCATCCGCGGCCAGGCTATCCTGCCGGCCTCCCATCCCGACCGGAACGCCTGGGCCGCCGCGACACCCACGGCGGCGGGCCGCCCGGGCAGAGTCTCTCCGGCCAGAGCGCCCACCCAGAGACGGGCCGCCAAAAAACCCAGCGCCGGACCCACCACGCGGATCAACAGGGTGTATTCGTCCTCCAGAGGAAACCGGATCACCTCGGCTCCCTCGGCCAGCAGCCCCCGGAGACATTCGGCGCGGTCCGCTTTGCCGCTCCGGTGGAGTCCCTCCAGGGTCGATGCCGTGAACAGCACCGTTGCGCCGAAGTCGCCCCGGCGGCCCAGAGCGATCCGGGCGTGTGCCGACAGGCCCTGACTGAAGACCACCAGGGTGCGGTCGCCTGGGCGGCCCGGTTCCGGACTCAGCAGGGCTCCGGTGGGCACGAACTCCGCCGGAATGTCCGTGAAGCGGTTGAGCAACCAGACGAGGTATCGGGCATGGGCTTCGGAACTCCCCAGACCGGTGGCCACGACGCGCCGGGGGCGAATCCGGGGAGCGGCCGCCAGCGCCGCCTCCGGAGAAGCGGCCCATCGCTCGAGGAGATCGGGAATGGACTGCAACCGTTCGCGCAGGAGATCGACGCCACGATCCGAGGAACCGGCCGGTGAAGACGGCATGCCGGAGGCCTACGCCGGGACGCGGCGGAAGGCAATGCAACGGAACGTCTTTTTCAACGCGACAAACCCGGCGCACCGATGACCGATCCCACGGGAACAACGCCGGACGATCGGTTGGACAGGCTCAGCGATCCGGAGTCGGCAGTCCATCGGAGCCCGTGGGTTCCCCAGGACCGGACGATCGGCCCGTCGGGATCACCGGGGCCTTCAGGGCGTTGGTGACCGAGGTCGTGTTGGTGGCCTGGGTCAACGGGGTCGACGGGATTGAAGCCTCGCCTTCGACACGGACGGGCAGCCCGGGCCAGGCCATGCGACGCAACAACTCGGCATTCCAGTTGGCCAGACGGAAGCAGCCATGGCTCTCGGTGCGACCCACCTCCTCGGGCTTGGGTGTTCCGTGGATCCCGTAGCCCGTGCGGTTGAGGCCGATCCAGGCCACCCCCACCGGATTGTTGGGGCCGGGCGGGATGCGCAGCTTGCGACCCACCGTGCGCGATTCGGGCGACTCGGGGAACACCTCGGGATCCCACGTGTAATCCGGGTTCGGCACGGTCACCACCACCTGGAGGTCGCCGACCGGACGCTTCTCCACCCGACGCGCGATGCTGCAGGGAAAGTGCGCGATGAGTTGGCCCGAGGTGTCGAAGACCCGCAGGAAACGCCCAGGAAGGCTGATGCGAATCAGGGCCGCCCGGCGCGCGGCGACCGGGGGCACGACGGGGACCGTGAGCATCGTGCCTTCGAGCGGCTGGCTCCAGTCCACCTCGGGGTTGAGACGGCGCAGCAACGCGGGATGGGACTGGAACCGCTCGGCCAGCCGCTCCAGGAGCGTCTCATGCTCCAAGCCGGGCACCTGCGACTTGCCGACCCAGTTCTCCGGCAGAGGGGCCAACCGCAGCAGATCGCCCGCGACGACCCGATACGACGCCCACGGAGAACGCGGGAGGATGAGTGCCTTGCGAGTGTTGCGATCGAGCCACCCGGTCTGGGTCAGCCCTTGTTGCGATTGGAACGCCTTGAGTGCCGCGGCCGTCTGGGCGCCTCCCACGCCGTCGATCGAGCCCGAGGAGATTCCCAATGCGGCCAGGGCGATCTGCGCCTCCAGTTCATTGGTGACCCCACGGGGAACCCACACCACCGGGCTGTTGGAGGACGACAGTCCGGGTCCTTCGACGGAGGCGCGCAGGATCTGAGTGGACAAGATCACGGGGGCCGAGGTGATTGCCGTGAGCGACGGGGGCGGATTGGATCCCAGCTCGGTCGGAGGCGACGGCACCGTGACCGGAGGCACTACGACCGTCCGGGAAAGCGGCACCTCACCGGGCGTTTTCGCCGGAGGTACCGGAACCGCCGGGGTCCCCGATGGGGGGGCGGCCGGGGTGGCCAGAGTGGCAGCGATCGATGGGGTCGAAGGGGTCTTTGTCGGAGCGCTCGAAGCACCTCCCGGGACCAGAGCCTGCCAGAGGGCCCAAGCCAGCACGCCCACCAGTGCCCCGATCAGAACGAGCGGGGCCCACCCTTTCGGGACACGCGACTTCGACGATTCGGTTCGGGACTTCGAGGCCATGGATCAGAATCGGAACGGGGCTCGGGGCATCACACATCGATGAGGGGACCACCGCCGTCCTCATCCTGCTTCTTGGGCCGACGGCGTCCGGTCGATCCGCGGATGCTGCCCTGGAATTGCACCTTGGCTCCGCGTCCCAGGAAGCCATTGACCACCAGCGAGACGATGCTGATGACCACCCCGCCCCAGAAGGCCGATCCGAAACCGTCCACGACGAAGCCGGGCTGGAGCATCCCTCCGACCAGGCTCAGGAGCACCGCATTGATGACCATCACGAACAGGCCGAGGCTGAAGATGAGGAGCGGGAGCGAGATCACCATCAGCAGCGGCCGCACGAAGGCGTTGAGCAACCCCAGCAGCAGCGACGCCTCCAACAGCGCGCCGAAAGACTGGTGACGGATCCCGTCCACCCAGACATCGGCCAACAGAACACCGATGGTGGTCACCAACCAGCGTTGCAGGAATTTGATCAAAGCCTCCGGCATGGGATCGAGGATAACCCAAGGGGCGCCCGAGTCAGTCGCCTTTCTTGCCATCGCGACTCGGGGCCTCGGCCGCCATCAGTTCGAAGAACTCCGAGGCCGTGACCACCCGCACCCCGGGTGGCAATCCCGCCACGGTGCGACCGATGGCTCCCATGGGTCCGCCCGATTCGCGGAACGACCAGGCATGGACATTGACCAGGGCGAAGGCATCCGCACCCGCGTCGGCACCCGCCGGCAGGCTCCCGATGTTCCGAGCCACGCCCTCGGGGAGGGCCTCCGGGCGAAGGCCGCCGGACGAATTCCGGAACTCCCACAACAGGAACCGGTAGGCGACGCGGGGTTTCCCCCGGTGCCATCGCACGGCTCCACGGCCCCGGTTGTAGGGAGCGTAGTCCTTGTACAGGACGCCCCGGATTTCCGGTCGATCCAGCCAGGCGTCGGAGGGATCCGGGCCGTCACCCGCATTCAGCAGGGTCACCAGCGGCCAGTGGACCCGGGCGACCGATCGGGCCGTCTCGGCGGCGGCGGCCTGGCGATCGGGCAGGAGTCCCGGGAATTGATAACCGTAACCACTGGGGCCCGCGATGAAGTCGTCCAACGGCGTGGCCGAGCGGAGGATCCGCTCCAGGACCCGGGGGGCCACGATCCGGGCCTCGGGCGGCATCTCCCAGGTCACGGCGAACCGCCCCCGGAGGGGACTGGCCCAGAAACCCGGATCGTCCACGAACCGCCCACCCACCCACTGCAGGTTGTCGCCATCGGTGACCACGAAGGCCACCACCCGCTCGCCGGCCTGGCGTGCCCGGGGTTTCCCAGGTCGCGGTGGCACCGGCAACGCCGCCGGCAGATGACGGAGCGCCGACAGGTTCAGCGACCAGTCGGCCGGGATGACCGCTCCCCCGCCCCGACTCACCTCGCCCACGAACTCCAGTTCGTCACGCCCCCAGCCGAAGACCCGGGTGTGGGGACCCAACGCCTGCACCTGGTGGATCCGCTCGGAGGCCGTCTCGGTGTAGACCGTCCAGGCTCCGAGACTGATGGCCAGATCCCGCAGGTGCAGCGTCTTGGTGGGCTCTTGATGGACCATCACCCCGCGGGTCACCCGGGCCCGGGTCTCGGCCCACAGGGTGGCGGTCGAACGGGAACGGGCATCGGCCAGCACGGGCCACCCTTCGGCCACCAGTCGATCGACCAGCGAGGGATCGGCCACCACCGCGTTGGTCAGACCCGCCAGCGTGGTGGCGCCATTGAGCGATTCGGTGCCCACCTGACCGATGATCAGACCGGCGAAGGCCTGCCGGTATTCCCTCAGCAGCGACCAGGGACCGCTCGCTTCGCGGAGGACCCACCCCTCGCCGCGCAAGTCGTCGAGGATGCGGGCGTTCATGCCGGGGCCCTGGACCCACACCACCGCTCCCGTGCGGTTGAGGACCCCCTGGATCGAGGCCAGCAGCACCCTCTCCGGGCCGTCGAGGCCCTGCGGATCGACCACGCGCAATTCGCGGCCCCGGGCCGGAAGGGTCTGCAGCAGGAGCGCGAGGATCGCCACCAGGATTCGGCCTGATCGGAAAGTCGGAGGCGCCCTCATGACTTGGGAGAATCACCGGCCAGCGACAGAATCAGGCGTCGGATCTCCTGGAGGCGCCCCGGAGCATCGCGCTTGGAGAGGCGTGGGAATTGTCCCCCCACGGTGACCAGGCTGCCCCGGTGCATGAGCTTCACCTTGCCCTCGGTGACCTCCACCGAGGTGACGCGGCACTCGGCGGCCAGGAGGCGCAATTCATGGGACTGGAGCAGGAGATCGACCGCCGAAGGCAGGGGCCCGAACCGATCCCGCAATTCTCCGCGGAGCCCCTCCACACCGGCCTTGTCGGCCAGTTGGGCCAGCTTGCGATACACCTCGACCCGCTGGGCCGGTTCCCGGACGTAGTCGAGCGGCAGGTAGGCCGGGAACTTGCGCCCGTCGTCCTCGACCGGGGTCCGCCGGGAACCCGCAGCAGAGCGGCCCCGCGCAGGTTCCTCGTCGGGATCGTCCCAGTAGGTGGCCACACACCCGTCCCGGGGGATGGAGATGTTCAAGGTCGGAGACCGGTCCGATCGGGAGGAGCGGGCCTCGGTTTTCGGACTCCCCTCTTCGCCCGGATTGACGGCCAGGAAATCGAGGGCCAGGCGGACCTCGACCCGGGAGCGGACCTTTTCGCCCTTCAGCACCGAGATGCTCTGGCCCAATAGCTGGCAGTAGAGGTCGAAGCCCACGGCCGTGATGTGACCGCTCTGCTGGGAGCCCAGCAAATTGCCCGCACCCCGGATCTCGAGGTCGCGCATGGCGATCTTGAAGCCGCTGCCCAGGGCACTGTACTGCTTGATGGCGCTCATCCGCTTGCGGGCCTCGGTGAGCAGCTGGGCGTGGCGCGGCAGGAGCAGGTAGCAGTAGGCCTGATGCTTGTAGCGACCCACACGACCCCGGAGCTGGTACAGCTCGCTCAGGCCGAACCGGTCGGCCCGGTCGATGATCATCGTGTTGGCGTTGGGGATGTCCAAGCCGCTCTCGATGATGGTGGTGCTCACCAGCACGTCGGCCTCGCCGTTGACGAAGCGCGTCATGACCTTCTCCAGCTCGTCGTCGGCCATCTGGCCATGACCCACCAGCACCCGCGCCTCGGGCACCAACGCCTTCAACTTGAGGGCCATGGCCTCGATGGTGGAGACCCGGTTGTGCAAGAAGTACACCTGACCGCCCCGGTTCAACTCGCGCTGGACGGCGTCGCGGATCACGCGCTCGTCGTAGTTGCCCACGAGGGTCTCCACCGGCAGGCGGTCCTGCGGAGGCGTTTCGAGAGTGCTGAGGTCCCGGGCTCCGGTGAGGGCCAGGTACAGGGTGCGCGGGATGGGGGTCGCGCTGAGGGTCAGCACATCGACGGTGCGGCGCAGCAGCTTGAACTGCTCCTTGTGCTTCACCCCGAACTTCTGCTCCTCGTCCACGATGACCAGACCCAGGTCCCGAAAGACCATGTCGGCCGACACGATCCGGTGCGTGCCAATGACGATGTCCACCGCTCCGGCGGCCGCCGCCTCCATCACGGCCTTCTGCTGCTTGGCCGTGCGGAAACGGCTCATCAATTCGATGCGCACCGGATACTCCGCCATGCGCTCCCGGAAATGGTTGTAGTGCTGCTGAGCCAGCACCGTGGTGGGCACCAGCAAGGCCACCTGCTTGCCGCCCATGACCGCCTTGAAGGCCGCCCGGATGGCCACCTCGGTCTTGCCGAAGCCGACGTCTCCGCAGATCAGGCGGTCCATCGGCTTGGGCAGTTCCATGTCGGCCTTGGCGGCCGCGATGGCCCGGACCTGATCGGGAGTCTCCTCGAACTCGAAACTGGCCTCGAATTCCCGCTGCCACGGCGTGTCGCCCGTGAAGGGATGCCCCGGTTGGGTGGCCCGGGCCGCCTGCACCGACAGCAGTTCGGCCGCCAGATCCCGGACCGACCTCTGGGCCTGCTCCTTGGCCTTGGTCCAGCGGGTGCCGCCGATGGTGCTGAGCTGCGGCCGCGCCTTGCCGGCACCGACGTACTTGCTCACCAGATGCGCCTCGGTCACCGGCACGTAGAGCTTCGGCGCCTCGTCGTGAGCGGAGCCCGCGGCGTATTCGATCACCAGGCATTCCTGACCGCCACCCGTGGCCCCCGACTGTCGCGGTGGCAGGGTCTTGAGACCGCGGTAGATCCCGATGCCGTGCTGGAGATGGACGACGTAGTCGCCCAGGTCGAACTCGGTGAAATCGACCTCGAAGGCGTTGCGCACCGACTGCGCGTGGTGCGACTTCAGCCGGCGCGGGCGCGACACCTTGTACCGCCCGTAGATCTCCGCATCCGAGACCACCACGCGTCGGGCCGATTCGCAGAGGAAGCCCCGCGAAAGCGAGCCAGACAAGACCTCGGGAACCCGTCCCGGTGCGGTGTCGTCCGGACCCGAGGGCAACAGCTCCCGCCACAGTTCTCCGAAACGCTGGATCTCGCCGGCATTGTTGCAGAACACCTGGAGATGGTAGCCCTGACGCAACCACCGCTGCAGTTGTTGGAAGAAGGTGCGCCGTTGCTCCTCGGCGACCTGGGCCGCCGGCAGGGTCGCCCCGATGGGCCGGAATGCGTCGAGCGATTCGAGCATCAACCCCTCAGCACCGCCTCCCGAGCACGGGGCGTCATCCGCGTCTTCGAGCCGGATCCAGGTTGCGCCGGAGGCCTGGGCCCGCAGCTGCAACGCCGACCACGGCTCATGGAAGGGATCGCCTTCGCGCACCTGGCCGGCATGGTGTTCCGCCTGCAGGGCCAGGGCCTCGGGGCCGCACAGGACCACCACCGCATCGGCTCCCCAATGCGCGTCGAGGGCGACCACCGACGGGGGAGGCGACTCGGAACCCGCCTTGGGCCTCAGCAGACTCAGCTCGCCGGCCGGCGGAACCACACAGGCATCGATGGCCTCGAGCCCGGTCTGACGCTGCGGGTCGAATTCTCGCAGCGATTCCAGCTCGTCACCGAAGAACTCCAGCCGGATCGGCCACGGCCGGGTGAGGGGCCAAAGATCCACGATGCCACCACGCCAGGACAACTCGCCCTTGTGGGAGACCTGGGCCTCCGGTTCGTAGCCCTGCGATTCGAGCCATTCGATGAGGTCCAGCGGGTTGACGGTGTCGCCCCGACGCAACGTCCGGGTCCGGGATTCGAGGTCGGCCGGAGTGAAGGTCCGCTGCTGGACGGCGGTCACCGAGGTCACCACGAGCCGGCCCACCCGCGGAACCCGGGCCTCCGCTCTCAGGGCGATCAAGGTCTCGAGGCGCTCACTGATGATGTCGGCGTGAGGCAGTCGGGATTCCTGAGGCAGCGTCTCCCAGGCCGGGAAGAACTGGGGCCGTTGCCCATCCAGCCAGGTGGCCGCATCGGAATGCAGCTGTTCCTGCGCTTTCAGGGTGTCGGTGATGGCCACGACCGTGCGGTCCGGACACAGCCGGTGCAGCACGGCCACCAGCCACGAGCGGGCCGCCGGGGCCACGCCTTCGAGGCTCACCGGACCGCCGGACGCGATCCTCTGGCGCAGCACCTCGACGGCCGGCGATGTCAGCCAGCCCTGCAACACGGTGGGGGAAACGGGATCCAAGCCCGGAAAGCATACCGTCAAACCGTCGAATGGCGATTTTCGAATTGAGCCGCAGGTCGAAGCGTTGCCCGATGGCCCCATGTCATCGACCTCGTGCGTGGAAATCCGCGACCACACCGGCGCACTGGCCCAGGTGCTGCCCGAACTCGGAGGCTGGCTGGTCCGTTATCAGAGGCCCATCCCGGGGCACGGACTCGTGGACGGGTTGCACCACGACGAGGCCGTCATCGCCCGGTATCCCCGCGAGATGTGGGCCGGCAGCCCGCTGCTCTTCCCCATGGTGAGCTACAACCACATTCCCGGGGCCGATCACCATTATCCGTGGGCGGGCAAGACCCACCCGATGCAGCCGCATGGATTCGCCCGGAAGACGCCCTGGAAGGTGACCACCCGGGCCGCCGATCGCGTCGAACTGGAGCTCACCGACAGCGAGACCACTCGGGCCGTGTATCCCTTCGCCTTCCGCTATGGCCTGACCTACCGGCTCGAGGACGGACGCCTCCATTGGGAGCAGCTCATCGAGAACCGTTCCTCGAAACCGATGCCCTTCTCCGCCGGATTCCACCCATACCTGCCGATCCCCTTGAGCCCCGGCTCGAAGCGCAGCGACTGCGTGATCCGGTGTCCGCGCGCGACGCGCTTCAATCCCATCGGCCGGGGCGAGGCCTACTTCTCCGAACCGTTCCCGGAACAGGAGTTCCCGGCCACCGTGGATACCGGTCCCGCCCTGCTTCTGGGCGACCTCCGGAACCGCGAAGTGGCCCTGGTCGACCAGGCGGCCCGCCTGGAGGTGGTGATCCACTGGGACGACGCACCCGCCTACCGCTTCTGCGGGCTGTGGTCCCGGACGCCGTCCGAGAATTTCTACTGCCTCGAGCCCTGGACCAGCCTTCCCAACGCCTTCAGCCGACCCGACGACGGCGAACTCCAGGTCCTCCAACCCGGCGACGGGTTCCGGGCGGCGATGTGGATGGAAGTCCGCGCCTGCTGAGGCCGCCTCCGGACACCCGGAAACCACCGGGGATCCGATTCCCGATCGAACCCGGGAACGACAACGCCCGGAATGGCCAACCAAGCCATTCCGGGCGTGCGAGGGAATCGCGGTCCGGGAACCGATCAGATCCCGCGGAAGTTCGGCAGGTGCAGCTTCTCGCCGCCGCGCATGGCGCTCTCGTGGGCGAGGATGCCCACCAGGGTCCAGTTCACCGACTGGTGCAGGTCGGGGAAGCTCGGGCGATCCTCGATCACGCTCATCACGAACTCGTGGGCCAGGTGCGGATGGCTGCCGCCGTGGCCGCTGCCCTGCAGGAAGCTCAGATGCACGTTCTCGCTCATGTCGTACACGCCCTTGGTCGTGAACGGACGGATGGCCTCGGGCAACAGGTGGGCGTAGTCGGGGATCTTCACCTTCTCGACCGTCTCGCCGCCCAGGTGCAACACCGGGTCGTCGTGCTCGGTGAGCTGCCATTCGAACGAGGTCTTGGACCCGTAGCAGTCGAAGCTCTCCTGATACTGGCGCGCGGCATCGAACAGATACCGGGTGACCTCACCGGCGACATCCTGACTGCGGACCTTGAAGTGGGCCGTCTCGAACGAGAAGGGCGAGCCGTACTTGGCGATGCGGGATTCGGCGATGCGACCCGAACCCAGACACGACACGAACTCGGCCTCGCCATTGACGATGCCCAGGCAGGGGCTGACGCAATGCGTGGCGTAGTGCATCGGGGGCAAGCCCTCCCAGTAGCCGGGCCAGCCGTCCATGTTCTGGAGGTGGCTGCCGCGCACGAACTGGATGCGGCCGAGTCGGCCCGTGTCCCGGAGTTCGCGCACATACAGGTACTCGCGGCTCCAGACGACCGTCTCCATCATCATGTACTTCTTCCCGCTCTCCCGGGCCGCTTTCACGATCTCGCGGGCTTCCTCGACGGTGGTGCAAGCGGGAACCGTGCAAGCCACGTGCTTGCCGGCGCGCAGCGCGGCGATGGCCTGAGGCGCGTGCAGGTGGATGGGCGAATTGATGTGCACCGCATCCACCGACGGATCGCGGATCAGGTCTTCAAACGAGGTGTAGCGCTTCTCCACTCCGAAGGCGTTGCCCACGGCATCCAGCTTGTCCTGGGAACGCTGGCAGATGGCGTACATCTCGGCCTGCGGATGGCGTTGGTAGATGGGGATGAACTCGGAACCGAATCCGAGTCCGACGATGGCGATGTTGAGTTTTCGGCTCATGGTTGAAAATCGATCGGGGCACGGCTTTGCGCTGCTGAAGACCGTGCTGAGAACGGCCTCGAATCAAACGCACCCACCCCCCGCCCGGCAACGCGAAACTGGGATCGGGTCGGATCGGCGATCGGTCCGGGAATCCCACCGACAGTCCCCCCCGAACTCAGCGACCCCGTCGGTACGCCTCGGCCAGCAAGGTGATCGGGTGGGCCACCCGCAGCTCAAGGCCCCGTTCCCGGCACCCGTTGATCAACTGCAACAGGCAACCCGGATTGCCCGTGGCCACCACTTCCGCCCGCGTTGAGACGATGTGGTCGACCTTCCGTTGCAGGAGTTGGCCGGCCATCTCGGGCTGGGTCAGATTGTAGATGCCGGCACTGCCGCAACACCAGGTGGCCTCGGGCAACTCCACGAGGTGCAATCCGGGAATGGCCCGCAGCAGCGCCCGCGGCTGGGCGGAGATCTTCTGTCCGTGGCAGAGATGACAGGACTCGTGATAGGTGACCACCTGCCGGGGAGCGCCGCCCGCAGGAGGCGGCTCGACGCCGATGGATGCCAGCCATTGGTGGATGTCCTTCACCTTCGCATCCCAGAGCCGGGCCCGTTCGATATAGCGCGCATCGTCGGCCAGCAGGCGGGCGTAGTGCTTGAGGTGGGAACCGCAGCCCCCGGCGTTGCTGATGATGGCGTCGAACGACTCCGGGGGGAACTGGTCGATGTTCCGCCGGGCCAGTTCCTGGGCCAGCGCCCACTCCCCGTTGTGCGCATGGAGCGATCCGCAGCAGTGCTGATCGGGCGGAGTGACCACCTCGCAGCCGTTGTGGGCGAGGACATCGGCCGTGTCGCGATTGACGTCGCTGAAGATCAGGTCCTGGGCGCATCCGGCCAGCAGCGCCACCCGGAAGCGGCGGATTCCCCGGGCCGGCGTCACCGGAGCCACCAGGTCTTCGGTCCACTGGGATTTCACCGGCGGGGTCATGGCCTCGAGTTCCCGGAGCCGGCGGGGCAGGAGCCGGGTCAGGCCGAGCGCACGGACCGCCGATTGCAGCCCCAGACCCTGCCAGAGCTGCATTACCCGACCCAGGATCTTGAGTCGGTTCAGGTCCATGAAGAGCCCGCGCAGCGTCAGGGTCCGGATCAGCGACCGGCCCGGCGACGCCAACACCCGCGACGCCTCCGCCTCGGCCCTCGCCCTCTCGAACAGTTCGGCGTAATCCACTCCGGCCGGGCAGGCGCTCATGCAGGCCAGACATCCCAGACAGTAGTACATCTCGTCGGCGAAGGTCTTGGTGGGCTCCAGACGGTCATCGGCGATGGCGCGCATCAGGGCGATCCGTCCCCGGGGCGAGTGCCGTTCGAGCTTCGTCGCGTCGTAGGTCGGGCAGCTCGGAAGGCACAGGCCGCAATGCATGCACTGCTGGACCACCGAGTAGTCCAGACCTTTCAGGTGCGAGGGCGACGACGCGATTGAAGCCATGGATCGGGGACGTTCAGGACTGGCCGGCCGATGCGGCGCGGACGGCCTCCAATTCTTCCCAACGGGCGTAGAGCGAGGCAACCCTGGCCTTGGCCGTCTCCAGCTCCGCCAGCAACGCCTGCATCCGGGCTCCGTTCTTGCGCACGAATTCCGGATCCACGAACTGCGCTTCGCGTTCGGTCACGTCGGTCTCGGCCGTCTGGATCACGGCCTCGATGCCTTCGAGTTCGCGCTGCTCCTTGAAGCTGAGCTTGCGGGGCTTGCCCGCCTTGGAGGCGGCGGCCGACCCGGTGATCTTGAATTCCCGGGAGCCTCCACCGGAACCCGAGGCGGCCCGGCGACGCTTTTCGAGATAGTAGTCGTAGTTGCCCTCGCTGAAGACGACCCGTCCCTCGCCCTCGAAGGCCAGGATGCCCGTGCACACCCGATTGAGGAAATAGCGGTCGTGGCTCACCACCAGCACGCAGCCGGGGAAGAGCGTCAGCGCCTCCTCGAGCACCCGCATCGTCTGCAGGTCCAGATCGTTGGTCGGCTCGTCGAGCACCAGGAAATTGCCGCCCCGCTTGAGCACCCGTGCCAGCAACAGCCGACTGCGCTCGCCCCCGCTGAGGTGCTTGACCTGCGTGGTGATGCGGTCGTCGGTGAAGAGGAACCGCTTGAGATAGCCGCGCAGGGAGAGCTTTTCATCGCCCCATTGGACCCACTCGGTGCCATCGCTGACCTCCTCCAAGACGGTCCGTTCTTCATTCACCCGAAGCCGACCCTGGTCGACATAGTTGAAGCGGGTCAGCGATCCGATCCGCACCTCGCCCTCGGTCGGAGTCTGCTCACCCAACAGGATGCGCAACAGTGTGGTCTTGCCCAGACCGTTGCGGCCCGTCACGCCGATGCGGGTGCCGCCCGCGAAATTGAGACTGAGATCGGAGAACAGACGACGCCCCCCGAACTCCATGCCCACCCCCTCGATCTCCACCACCCGATTGCCCAGCGGCGGCGGCGGCGGAATGACCAGTTCCATCTCGGACTCCGAGGGCGGCGGGCCGGCGTTCTCGGCGGCGGCGAACCGGTCCAGGCGCGCCTGGCTCTTGCTGGTCTGGGCCTTCGGGCGACGGCGCACCCATTCGATCTCCCGCCGCAGGAACATCTGCCGCTTGTGTTCGGTGAGCTCCTCGGTGGCGAGTTTCTCGGCCCGCTGCAGCAGGTATTCGGAGTAGTTGCCGTCGTAGCGCTCGAACTTGCCGTTGCGCAGCTCGACGATGGTGGTGGCCACCGAATCGAGGAAATGCCGGTCATGGGTGACCACCAGCAGACCGCCCGGATAGCCCGCCAGGAACTCGGTGATCCACTCGACCGACTCGGTGTCGAGATGGTTGGTGGGCTCGTCGAGCATCAGGAAATCGGGCCGTGCGATCAGGGCCCGCGCCAAGGCCACACGCCGACGTTCACCGCCCGACAGGCTGCCGATCTTCCGGTCGTCCGGAGGGCAGCCCAACTGGTTGAGGGCGGTGCGGACACGGGAATCGACCGTCCAACCCTCCAACTGCTGGATGCGCTCCTCGAGGTGATCATGACGGCTGGAGTGGCCCGGGAGATTCTCGAATTCGTGGATGAGCGACAGCACATGGCGGGCCCCGTCGCGTGCGGCCTCGAGCACCGTGATCTCCGGGTCCAGTTCGAAGGCCTGCGACAAATAGCCCGTGACCAGATCTCGACGGCGGGTGATCGCACCCTCATCGACCTCGGCCTCGCCGGCCAGGAGCCGCATGAAGGTGGATTTGCCCGCGCCGTTGCGGCCGACCAACCCGACCCGATCGCCCGCCGACAAGGCCAGCGAGGCGCGGTCCAACAGCGCTCGGTCGTTGATGTTCAAGACCAGGTCCTGGGCCGAAATGAGTACTCCTTCGTTCACGATGAGGGAGGGATCCTACAGGGGATCCGACCCCGGAGCCACGGACCGTTTTGGCTTTCCGTACCGGGTCCACCCCGGGACGCCGCCTCGACATTGGAGTGGTTGATGCGACGGTGAGGCCGATCCGCATGATCTGGCCCGCCTCCCCCGACGATGCCCCGCTGCGCTCGTGCCTCTACGAGGCCCGGGTGATGCACCATCGCCTCGAGCCCCGGACGCACCGCTTCGAATACGGGATCTTCCTCGCCTGCCTCGACCTCGACGAACTCGACACCCTCGACGCCCGGCTGCGGTTCTTCAGCCGCAATCGACGCAATTGGCTGGAGTTCCGCGATTCGGATCATCTCCCCGATCCCTCCGCACAGCCCAACTCAAAACCTGAAACGGACACCCACGCCAACCCGGCCTCCGCGAAGGCCCGCGGCGCGGCCACAGACACCCGACGTGCACTCCGGGCCTGGCTCGCGACCCAGGGCGTGAGCCTGACCGATACCGACCGCATTCTGCTGCTCACCCTCCCCCGCATCGCCGGATACGTCTTCAACCCGGTGAGCTTCTATTTCTGCACGCGCGCCTCCGGTGAGCCGATTTGCGCGGTGGCCGAGGTGGGCAACACCTTCGGCGAGCTCAAGCCCTACGTGGTGCCTCTCGAGGGGGCCCAGAGCGGATCCACCGAAGCGGCTTTCCGATGCGTGGTGCCCAAGCACTACTACGTCTCGCCCTTCACCGCCCTCGATGTGTGTTTCGATTTCCGGCTCGAGACCCCGGGACCGCGTCTGCGCATCGCCGTGAACGATGTCCGCGACGGGCGCAACCTCCTGATCACCACCCTGTCCGGCCTCCGTCGCCCCCTCACCGACCGGGAGATCCTCCGCCTGAGCCTCCGCTACCCGCTCGTGACCCTGAAGGTGATCACCGCCATCCACTGGCAGGCCCTCCGGCTGTGGCTCAAACGGGTTCCGTGGTACGCCAAGTCCGATCGGCGCGACCTGCAACGGGGCGTCTTCCGGCCCCACTCGTCGCTCGATCCCGCCCAGACCGACCCCCGGTAATGCAAATCCCGGGGTTGTGAATCTGGTGAATCAGCCCACCTTACCCCTCTGTCGAACCCACCATGAGCCGCCCCCATTCCGACTCGCTCCTTCCGACGATCGCCGCCGCCGCTTCCGATGAAGCTTCGGAGGTCATCGACAACCCGTCGGCCCCCCGCTGGACCGAATCGATGGCGCGGGGTCTGGTGCATTCGTTGTTCGCGCCGATGTCCGCCGGACATCTGCGCCTGGTGCACCCCGACGGTTCAACCCGTGAATTCGGCAAGGCCGGCCAGTCACCGGCCGCCGAGATCCAGGTGCGGCGGTGGCGATTCTTCACCCGCTGCGCGGTGGGCGGCGACATCGGCTTCGGCGAGGGGTACCAGGAAGGCGACTGGGAAACGCCCGACCTCGCCGCGGTGATCGCGTGGTTCTGCGCCAACGTGGAGCAGGCGCCCACGATGTCCGGATCGGCCCGCAAACGCCTGCGCTTCGCGGTCCTGAATGCGGCCAATCGCCTGAGGCATTTCCTCAACCGCAATTCGCTCACCGGATCCCGGGCGAACATCGCGGCCCATTACGACCTGGGCAACGAGTTCTATTCGCAGTGGCTCGACGCGACCATGACCTACTCGGCGGCGCTGTTCGAATCGCCCGATCAATCCCTGGAGGCCGCCCAGACCGCCAAGTACGAGCGGCT
>VFQT010000394.1_pt1 | contig 65302 bp, 47 predicted proteins | sample 3512381 | NCBI WGS metagenome assembly VFQT01 (sample SAMN10412376, study PRJNA504923) | tailings metagenome | isolation source: Relicate 2 Philex TSF3 active mining site | place: Philippines: Tuba, Benguet | collected 2017-08-29
CTGGCTGCTCACCGCAAACCACTGGAAAAGGCGAATCTAATCGAGATATCCTCCGCCGACAAGGAGCAGACTGCGAACATCACGCAGTTCCGCAGATCGACAACCTGGTTTCTGCACGCTGACCGTTTGGGATTTTGAGGTGAACAATGCAGTGGACTGACCGTGAAGTCGTGGCCTGGTTGGATGAACTGCTTCCAGCCGGCCGAATGGCTGAGTTCGAAAATCAGCTCCGGAACGACACCGCCCTTCGTCATCGTGTTGCTTCGGTGATTCGCCAGCGAGACCAGGGCGGCAACTCGATCGGCGAAGTTTGGCAGCGAGGGAAGCTCAGCTGTCCAACACGCTCGGAACTGGGGGGCTACCTGCTCGGAACGCTCAGCGGAGATGCTGCCAGCTACATCGAATTTCATCTGACGACGGTCGGCTGCCGAGTTTGCCAGGCCAATCTGCATGACCTTGAGGAACAGTCGAGTCAGCCGGAACAGCTGAGCGGACGACGCAGGAAGTTCTTTGAATCGTCCGCAGGACTTCTTCGTCCGGAAGGTGATTCCAGATTCCTGTCAGAATGAAAGAAAAGGGACGGCACATGGCCGTCCCGCATTTTGTCGCCTTGATGCTCTGATCCGAGCAAAGCTACTTTTTTGCCTCTGGTTTTTTGGCAGTATCTTCTTTCGGATCGCGAAGGTGCCAGGCCACGATCCACTCTTCGCCCTTGCGCTTGAAACCGTGTTCGTTGACCATGCGTTTTTCCATGTCCGCGAAGTGTCCGGCCCCATAGAAGATCCCAATCTTCTGATGGCCCTTCTTGAGCTCACGGTCCATCACGGCCAGGCACTTCTTGTTGCGTTCCGTGATGATCGTTGATGCACCGTCGAAACTGGCAAACGCGTCGCCTTCACCGCCCTTGGCCAGCTGCACGGCAAAGATACGTCGCATGCGATATCCGCGATCGGAAGACAATGCCGACATCATCATATCCAGGTTCATGGCCAGCGGATTCTGCTTCTGCTGCGATGCCATCGACTTGCCCATTTCGTTCAGCATCATCCCGGAGAAGCTCTCTCCGCGTTCCTTCATGGAAGCTTCGAATTCTTCGGCCGTCATGTCAGCATGAACAAAATTGTCCCTGGTGTAATCCACTCCCGTCAGCTGGAATTCCATGCCAAGGGCATCTTTCATCCCGACCTGCAGCACTGAGATGGCCGTAAAGCCAACCTTGGCATCAGTCCACTCTTCTTCGTCCGTCAGCGGTTTACGTCGAGCTCCTTCACCACCGCCCGGTCGCAGGTCCTGCTTCACAGCATCTTCGGGCATGACAGCTTCGAACAAAAGCACGTCGTATTTTTCGAACAGCTTGTTGAGCTGTTCGTAGTACTCAGGTTCACCCAGGTGAATCGCACCGATCAGGTCGACCGTCGCATTCGGGTACGAATTCGATCCCTGAAAGGTAATGACGGATGTCTCGAGGGCGACGGCAAGGTTCTTGTCGTTCTTTCGAATTCGAATGTACTCATGTTCCGGCTTTTCAGCTTTTGCAGTTTTCTCCTGCTTCTTTGCCGGCTTTTGCTGGGCCTGCACCGAACCTGCTATTCCAACGGAGACTGCGAACAAGACCATGAGTCCCGTCACAACTCTGAATATTTGACTGACTGATCGCAGCTGCATCACCTGAATACGTCCTCTGTCAAAAGCCGGAGAGCGGAGTCGAGATCCCGTACGGAAACACGTTTTGTCAATCACTCTCGGAAATGTCCACAGCCACATGGTAGCCAGAGACATTGCCGCTTCCAGTCCACGCCGGAAAAACCACTAAGTCTGAACAAAACTGCATACCACCCCGTGCGAATTCAGATGGAAGCGGTCAGCCAGGACCAGTTGCCAGAGGTTCGCTGTTGAGTGTCCCGCCCTGGAACTTCGACGGGAATTTTTCCGTTCCGCAAAAAACAACCGAAACCAGGACCGCTAATTTCGGTTAAGGAGACAGGCCTGCAATTGCCCGTTCAAAAAGATCGAATCAAAGTCATCAGGGAAGAACCGGGGTGCAGCTGTGAATTCAATCATTCAGTTTGCTTATCTTGATCCAGGCTCAGGCAGTCTGCTGCTTCAGGCCATCGTCGGCGGGACGGCAGGAATCATGGTCTTCTTTCGCCATTGGTGGCGAACGCTGAAAGCCACAAAAGCAGCATCACAGCCAAGTGACGTCCTTCGCTGATTCGGCAGGTTGGTCCCGCGCGGAATTTACCAGGGTGTTCCGCTTTCTCTGGCAGGCTGATTCCCAATGCTGACCACCAGTTCGGAATCTCTTCGCTTCGCCAGTGGATCCTTCCGCGACCGTGATGCACGTGTGTTCCATCATGACCAGCATGTTCTTCGAGCTCTCTCGGCGCGAGGTCTTGCTAACTGGGAGTATGTGAGTTCGAGGAATTTCTGGAAGGACTCGATTCAGAACGAATCGATCGTCGAGACTCATCGAGCGCCGGAATTCGATTCGCTCGCCCGTTCCTGCGGATTCGTTGCTGCACTGGAACATCGTCGCCTGCCACTGCTGACATGGCCGTGGGAATGGTCGTTCTCCATGCTGAAAGACGCGGCGCTGCTTCAGCTGCAGTTGATGAAGGACGCGCTGGCTGAGGACTGCATCCTGAAAGATGCAACGCCGTTGAATTTTCAGTTGCAGGGAAGCTGCGTTCTGCTGATGGATACGGCCTCCATCGAGCGGCTGCAGACAGGTGAAGCATGGCATGGCTATCGCCAGTTTTGCCAGCAGTTCCTCTTTCCTCTGATGCTGCAGGCGTGGAAAGACGTAGCGTTTCAGCCATGGCTCCGCGGATCCGTCGAAGGTGTGCCGGTTGCGGACTTCGCTCGGATGCTGTCGTGGCGAGACCTGCTGCGGCCAGGTGCCGTGACGCATGTCTGGCTGCACGCACTTCTTCAGCGTCAGTCGCGACAGCAGCCGGTTCGTCAGTCTCTTGAATCCTCCGGCTTCGATCGCTCGATGATCGAACGGAATGTCGAAGGACTGCAGCGGATTGTCCGGAAACTGGACTGGAAACCTGCGGGATCCACATGGGCCGGATACAACGTCGAGGCAGCCCATGTCGCTCAGGACTCCGTGATCAAGGAACGCTTTGTTCGAGAGATCTGTCGTTCAGCCAGCCCACAGACAGTGTGGGACATGGGATGCAACCAGGGACGCTATTCCCGAATCGTCGCTGAATGCGGCGCCCAGGTTGTCGCGATGGATGCGGATCATCTCACCATCGACCAGCTGTACCGCAGGCTTCGTGACGAGCAAAATTCAAGGATCACACCGATCGTCTACAATCTTGCAGACCCGAGCCCTTCACTGGGATGGAACGGCAATGAGCGGCCAGCGCTGGAAGAACGCTCGAAGCCAGAACTGGTCCTGTGCCTCGCGCTGATTCACCACCTGGTGATCGGAAGCAACCTGCTGCTCGGCGATGTCCTGCAGTGGCTTCGTCGTCTGAATGCCACGGTCGTACTCGAGTGGGTCGATCGCAGCGACCCGCTCGTTGCTCAGCTCCTTCAAAATCGCAGAGATGTGTTCGAAGATTACTCGGCCGATCACTTTCGACACTGTGCGGAATCACACTTTCGCATCGTTCGAACGGAGCGTCTGTCGGACACGCGCGAACTGTTTCTGCTTCAGCCAGTCTGATTATTGTGAGTAAGCGTTTCGCACAAGGCGACGGTAAATATCCCGTACGGAACTGTGCAGAAATCGAGCAAACGTACCGTCGAGTTTCCGAATCGCGATGAGTTCAACAACATCGGCAAAGTCTTTGTGCATTCGCCGAACGTTCTCGGCCCCGCAGGCAATCTTGATCTCAATCAATCGTGACAGCCGAAGGACCGGCAATCCCTCAATCGTTTCCACGTTGTTTTCACCAGATGGAACTGGCAATCGCACTTCCGAGTTCCTGCCGGCACGGTCACCGGACAACAGAAACTGCACAGCAATTCCTGCAGGCGACAAAAACTCTTTGTTCTGATCGTCCCACGTCAATCCGCCGGCCTGCAGTGCGGCACGAACGTTGTATGACTGTTCCCGTTCGACGATCAGATCCAGCCGTGTCGTATTTCTTTGATATCCATGGAGGCAAACTGCGATGCCTCCACAGACCGAATGGGCGATCGCTGCGTCTGCCAGCAACTGATGACAAAGAGCAGCTGCCTGCCACAGGGTTTCGTTTCCCAACATGGCGTAGACCTCTTGGGTTGTTGGCATAGTTGAGCCCTGCTCAGTTTTCGGCCTGCACGGCGTGGCCAATCTTCAAGAATCGTGCGAGACGATTCAACTTGTTTTGTGAGATACAAAGCGAGTTTGAAGCGTCCGGAATTCCTCAGGAGAATGCAATAGGAACAAGACGGCCGAGAGCGGCCATCCTACGGGTTGTACCCGAGATTTGGTGCGAGCCAGCGTTCCATTTCCTTGACGGATTTGTTCATGCGGGCTGCGTAGTTTTCGACCTGATCCTTTGTAATGCGATCGACAGCGAAGTACTTGGACCCCGGGATCAAGCGATCCGGAAGGCTGAAGTACATTCCGCTCACCGACGCGGCTGGCCACATGGCAAAACTGCTGGTCAGCGTCATGCCAGTATTCTTCTCCGCGTCCAGCAATGTCCAGAGCGGTCCCTTCGGAAGATGATCGGGACACGACGGATATCCAAACGCCGGTCGCAGTCCGTCATACTCTTCGTCGATCAGCTGTTCGTTCGAAAGAGTCTCATGCTGTCCATAACCCCATTCTTTGCGGACTCGCGCGTGCAGATATTCTGCGAAGGCTTCCGCAAAACGATCGGCCAGAGCCTTGATCATGATGGCTCGGTAATCATCACCGCTCGCTTCGACAGACTTCGCGAGTTCGTCACACCCATGCCCCGCGGTCACCGCAAACGCACCGACATAATCCGCATACTCCGCTTTCGGCTTTCCGCTTTCCCCTTTGTCTCCCGCCGTCACCGGTGCGATGTAGTCTGCAAGCGATCGGAAGGACCGCTGACCGACTCGTTCCCACTGCTGTCGAAGCATCGGGAATCGCATCAGTTCCTTCGTTCGGCTTTCATCGGTCCACAGCACAATGTCATCACCATCGGAGTTCGCAGGCCAGAAGCCGTAAACGCCGCGAGCCCGAATGCTCCTGTCCTTCAGAAGGTGTTTCAGTTCCTTCTGAGCATCGTCGAACAGCTTGCGAGCTTCTTCACCCACAACTTCGTCGTTCAGAATCTTCGGATACTTCCCGATCAGCTGCCATGAGTTGAAGAAGGGTGACCAGTCGATGTACGGAACCAGCTCCTCAAGCGGCAGATCCTCGATGACTCGCGTTCCCAGGAACGATGGCTTTGGTGGCGTGTAGCTGGACCAGTCCACCGTCATTCGCTTCGCCAGAGCATCCGCATAAGGAACCAGGGCCACCTGCTGTCGCTGATCAAATGAGGCTCGTGCCTTGTCCTGAGCTTCCAGGTTCTTTGTCGCAAAGTCGGCTTTTTGAGCCGGATCCAGCAGAGCTTCCACAACACCGACTGACAACGATGCATCGCCCACATGAACGACCGGCTGGTCATAGTTCGGCGCAATCTTCACAGCCGTATGCTTGGCACTGGTCGTCGCGCCGCCGATCAGAAGAGGAACCGTGAAGCCGTTTTCTTTCATCGATTTCGCAACGATGATCATCTCTTCCAGTGACGGAGTGATCAGGCCGCTGAGTCCGATGATGTCGGCGTTGTGCTTCTTCGCTTCTTCCAGAATCGTTTCGCACGGAACCATGACTCCGAGGTCAATGACCTTGAAGTTGTTGCAGCGAAGAACGACCGCGACGATGTTCTTGCCGATGTCATGAACGTCGCCTTTGACTGTAGCGATCAGGAACGTACCCCGGTGGCTCTGCTCAGATTCTCCGCTGGTCGATGCGGCCGCTGCAGCGATGGCGACGGCTTCGTCTCGAGTGCCGGTGAAGAAGCCGTTGACTTCAAGGCGAGCACCCGATGGTGGAACTGGAGTCTCAACAGTTCTATTGTCGTGCTTCACTGTCGAATCGGCGCTGGGAACGACTGAGGACAGTCGTTCGGCACTGGCCTTGATCGCCTTTTCGGCTTCCATGAATGGCTCAAGCCATGCGACGGATTTCTTCATCACGCGAGCCGACTTGACCACCTGAGGCAGGAACATCTTTCCCTGGCCAAAAAGTTCGCCGACGACATTCATGCCGTCCATCAGAGGACCCTGAATGATGTCCAGCGGCCGGCCGTACTTCTGTCGAGCTTCTTCGGTGTCCTGATCAATGAAGTCCGTCACGCCCTTCAGCAAAGCATGCTTCAGGCGATCTTCAACCGTCCCCTCGCGCCACTCATCGGCTTTCCGCTTTCCGCTTTCCGCCTTTGCCTTGAACTGCTCGGAGTACTCAATGAGCCGCTCCGTGGCATCAGGTCGACGATTCAACAAGACGTCTTCAATATAGACCAGCAGCTCCTTGTCGATCTCTTCATAAACCTCCAGCTGCTGAGGGTTCACGATGCCCATATCCAACCCGGCCTGAATGGCGTGGTACAGGAACGCCGCGTTCATCGCTTCGCGCACGACATCGTTGCCGCGGAAGGAGAATGAGACATTGCTGACGCCACCGGACGTCTTGGCTCCGGGGCATTCTTTCTTGATCCTTCGAACGGCTTCGATGAATTCGACAGCGTAGTTGGCATGTTCTTCCATGCCCGTGCCGACCGTCAGAATGTTGGCGTCGAAGATAATGTCGGTGGGCGGGAAGCCAACCTTTTCCGTCAGCAGCTTGTAGGCTCGCTTACAGATCCGCACCTTCTCTTCGCACGACGTCGCCTGGCCGGTTTCATCGAACGCCATGACGATCGCCGCGGCCCCGTAGCGACGAATCAATGTCGCCTGATGCAGAAATTTTTCCTCGCCTTCCTTCAGGCTGATACTGTTGACAATACTCTTGCCGTGGCAGCATTTCAGACCGGCTTCGATTACGTTCCAGTCGGAGCTGTCAATCATGATGGGCACACGGATGTTTTCATCGTGCAGCAGCCACAGGAATTTCTCCATGCAGCGAGGACCATCCAGGAGACCTTCGTCCATGTTGACGTCGATCACCTGAGCCCCGCCTTCGACCTGATCACGAGCAATGCTGATGGCTTCATCGTACTTCTCTTCACGGATCAGCCGAGCAAACTTGCGCGAACCTGTGACGTTGGTACGCTCGCCGACGTTCAGGAAGTTCGATTCCGGACGCAATGCCACGTAGTCAAATCCCGAGTAAGTCGACCAGCCGTTGCCCTGAGGAATCTTTCTCGGAGGGACATTGGCAACAGCCTCGGCAACCGCTCGAATGTAGTCGGGACGCGTTCCACAGCAGCCGCCGACAACGTTCAGCAGCCCAGCCTTCGCACAGGAATGCAGGATCTCCGCGAACTCTTTCGGGCCGCAGTCGAAGCCACCCATTCCGTCAGGCATCCCGGCATTCGGATAGCAACTGACATACGACCTGGCCATGTTCGAAAGTGTCTCAAGGTAAGGCCGAATCTGCTTCGGTCCCAGCGCGCAGTTGAAGCCGACACTGAGTGCCGGGAAGTGCTCAACTGCCGTGTAGAAGGCTTCGACGGTCTGACCCAGCAAAGTTACACCGCCCGCGAACACGGTGCCGGAGATCATCACCGGGATTTCGCGTTTCTTTTCTTCGAACACCTTCCAGATCGCGAACAGGCACGCCTTCATGTTCAGAGTATCGAAGCTGGTTTCCGGCAGCAGCAGATCACAACCGCCATCCATCAGTCCTCGAATCTGTTCCGCGTAGGATTCGACCATCTGGTCAAATTGAAACGGCCGAGTTCCCGGACGATCCGCATTCATCGACAGCTGGACTTTTGTCGGGCCGATGCTGCCGGCCACGTAACGCGGCTTCTTTGGATCGCGTGCAGTGGCTTTGTCCGCTGCAGAACGTGCGAGTTCCGATCCGACTTTGTTGATCTCGTAGGTCAGCTGCGACAGATGAAACTCTTCCAGAGACACGATGTTGGCATTAAACGTGTCTGTTTCAATGATGTCCGCACCGGCGTCGAGGTACTGTTCGTGGATGCCGTAGATGAGGTCCGGCTGAGTCAGCACGAGCAGGTCGGTGGCATTGCGAAGATCGATCGGATGATCTTTGAACCGCTGGCCTCGATATCCTTCCTCGGTCGGATTATTGGACATGATCAGCGCACCCATCGAGCCATCGATGATGAGGATGCGTTCTTCGAGGAGGTTCCGGATATCAGGGCGAGAAATCGTCATCGGTCCACAGTCAGGCTGGTGTCATCAAAAAAAGCCTCGCGACATCTAATGCCAGGCTTTCAGGGCATTTTCGAGGCGGCATTCTAAAAGCTGCTTCAGCAGAGACAAAGTTGGATTGCCTCAGGCTCATTAATTGCCGGTAATTTCTGTCCGCCGGTGAATCTTCGGAACGAGGCTGTCATTCAGGCGAATGTGCGAAGGATAGCCGTCATGAGGCTGGCATAACTCGTGAAAACACTGGTCCATGTTGTTCAGGAGTGCGGGAATGTCAATGCCGCCAACGACTCGCTGAAAGCCGCTCAGGTACGCACAACTGGACTGAAACATTCGCCTGGCGCCGCCAAGATTGCCTTCTTCAAAGTGGAAGAGGGCGACCGCAGCCTGGATCAGACCCTGGAACATAGGCTTTTCCGGGCACGTGAGTTCACTCCAGAAATCTTCCCAGACATCATGGCACGCAAAGAACTCCCGCTCATTGAACAGCCGAATTCCCTCGTCAATCCGAGGATCATTGAAGTCACATTCGGCCATGACGCCTCATCGTTCTTCGAGCTGGTTTCACTTGCGATCGTAAAGCTTGTGCTGCCGCAGGAAGGATTCCACAGACCGAGGCGTCTGGAAGCGAATGCTGCGCCCGGAACGAATCCGTTCCCTCAGTTCCGACGCGGAAACATCCGTACCCGGAATGTCCACCACGCGTACTCGAGCCGCGATCGACGGTGTTGTCCAGGAAAGAATCTGGTCCGGTGTTGGCTGTGGAGCTCCCGGGCGATTGCACACGACCAGAGTCGCCAGTTTTGCAAGCTCCTCGGGCTCTTTCCAGGTCATCAGGTCCCGCAATGAATCCGCGCCCATCAAAAAGAACAGCTCGACGTCCGAAGAATCGCCAGCGAGTTCTCTCAGAGTGTCCACGGTGTACGAAACACCCGTTCGACGCAGCTCGCGGCGATCCACGGAGAACTCCGGATAACCCGCGACGGCCAGCTGAATCATGTCGGCTCGCGCGTGCCCGTCGGTCGGCTGTCGATCCGTCTTCAGCGGCGAGATTCGCGCTGGTATGAACTTCACGTGATCCAGCGACAACACCTCACGACACGTTTCTGCAATCAGCAGATGGCCGTAATGGATCGGATCAAACGTGCCTCCCAGAATTCCCAGTCTCATCGTGGACTTTTCAACTCAACAGTAAAATCGGACCATCCAACCAAATAGCGGAAGGGCGCAAGCCCTCCGGTGACTGCACAAGCCGAACGGCGCAAGCCGTCCGGTTCCTGCGCAAGTCGAACGAAGCAAGCCCTCATTCGCCCTCTGTGACATTGCACATCAGTTTGTATTCACCGACGGTCCAGGGGTAGCCATCAGCGGCAAATCGTTCGGATCTTCCGAATCTGGTTCTGCCGGCGCTTCGGTCTTCAGACGATGTGCAAGCACCTGATCGCGGTACGTTCGGAGCGGACTGACCAGGGCGGAATTGACAAATCGGCGACGCAGTCGAAAGTCCTGGTCCGTCAGGCCACAGTGAACTGACAGCTCTTCCATCTGTTCCAGCGCCAGATTCACGACTCGTACTGACTGGTCCACATCATTCTGAACTCGAACAGCAGAGCGTGGTTCCCAGGCCGTTCTGGCTTCCCAGCGTTCGATCAGCTTCTGCACCAGTGCGTTCAGGCAGTCATAACGATCCTGCTCATCAGGAATTAACGCCGGATGATGAACCAGCTGGTCGATGGTGGAAATGACGGGCCTGACTGAGGCATCCGATGGCGTCGTGAAAAAGACGATATGAAGTCGGTGTCGAAATTCGTCGCCAATTGACGGATGCTGAGTCATCTCATGGAGGCGAACGATCTCGTAGTGGGCGAAGTGACTCATCAAAGGCTCACCGGCCTTTGCAAACCGTTCCAGCTTCTGAATGTCGCGAATCGCTTCCGCAGATGGCTGAGTTGTCGCGGTCGTCAGTGCTTTGCCAAGCTCCAGGAAGTAGTCCTTCCGAATCTCATCCAGTGGATGCGCGGTTTTGACGACTTTACCGTCTTCGATGTGTTCTTTCGGCGGACGGGGACTGCGCTGCATTTCCATCCGCAGAGACTTGCGGTACGTCCACGGCTGATCCGGCATACCAGCCAGAATTTCCAGCTGCTGAGTCACTTCGGAAAGTCGTCGTTTGGCTTCTTCGTGAGCGGGCCCCACAGGAATCGACGAAGCCAGCTGCATCTGGTGCGGTGCAAAGGCCAATCGGATTTCTTCCGATTTGTTTCCTCGTCGAGCGACTTCGCCCGGCAGTGTCATCACGAAGTGGCCGTTGCTGATGGTGATGGCCTGAGGTCGAGGATCATTGCTGAACAGCCCCAGCTTGTCGCGTGCATCGACCAGAGGAAGCACGGCCACCTGCGACCAGTCCCAACCCGTCGATGCAATCTCACGCTGAACATGGTCGCGCTGTAGCCGACTCAGCAGTTCCGGGTCAATCAATCGCTCAGCGTCGGATGCAATCAACAGAACTTCACCTGGAACCGTCTGGATCGCCCCGGCGTTCTGAAACACATTCAGCAGAGTGGAGAGCGTCTCCTTCAGCGGTTCGGCCCCCAGTTGGCTCTGGCGGAATCGCTGACAGAAGACACCACCCGGCGTCATTCTGGACTTCGCAGCTTCATAGAATTCCTGTGTCATTTCCGAAGGAGTCGACGCAAACTGAATCGGTGCTGTTGCCGCGACGACGATGTCAAACTGCTTCAGGCTGCGACGTCGAAGCGCCAGCAGGGAGGGTTCGTGACGAATCGTGACGCGTGCATCATTGACCGGCGAATCCGGTTCATTCTTCCACGTCAGCTGGCGAATCAGTTCCGTCAGCGCGGCGTTGGAACGGACTGCAACAATCTCCCGGATCGGGAAGTGACTGACTGTGCGAAGGCAAACTCCCGTGTCATCGCCCAGCAGCAGAATTCGATCCGGTCGCGGATGACTGACAAAGCCAAGCACCGCAGGAAGAATGTCTTCCGCCGGCTGTGGCACGATCGAAGTGTCCGTGCTGATTCGTCCGAGGGAAATCCCGTTGCGACGAATCTCCAGAAGCTGGTTGTTCTGACGCCACACCGAGACATCGCCTTCGGTCGACTTCATTTCAGCCAGTAACCTGCTGGAATCCGAATACGGAATCAGTTCACTCTCCAGGCCTCGCTGCGTTGCCGCAGTCGTCCGATCGGAGAACATCAGCGATGCAGTTCGAGTCCATGACGGACGTGACGCGATCGTGGTGAGCAGGCAAAGTGCCAGCACGCCTGCAGTTCGCCATTGAGACCACGCTGTCTTCCTCTGAGTCAATAAGACCCCCGCACAACTGCGGTAGAGATCCGGCATGCCCAGAAGCAACATTCCGGTTGCCATGATCAGAAGCAGCGGCACTCCACGGAAAATCAGAATCAGCCCAAGTGCACAGCCGGCAAGCAGGCTCACAATCGCCAGCCGTGACAGACTTGAGGACGACTGACGAGCCGCGACGAACGTTGGCATTGCTGCACAGGCAAGCACCACACCCCACTGCAAAGCTCGAATCAATCCCACCGCGGCAAAGGAATCTCCTTTGCCGGCGACACTCAGATTCCATGCGGCCAGCGAGTCAAAGGACATCGGGAAACAGGCCATCACGACGAGGCACACAGGAATTCCCTGAGGCAACAAACGTGGATACATCGTTCCCACGCGATGACGAAGCCTCAGCAGGAACGAGGCCACAACGATGCCGGACAAGAGCCCGGGAACGTTGGCAGGGATGATATGAGCAAGCATGCTGGACATGGCCAGCATCAGAAGGCCCGTACCCACCAGGCTCAGAGCAATCGGCCATGAACCGGCGGCCTGAGGTGGCGTGGACGGAATAAATGGCATCGCGGATCCCTGCCGCATCAGCATCCGGATTCCCCAGCGAACGCCGATCGTCATGACCATCAATGCCGCAACCGTATAAGCCAGCGGAAGTGAGATCCAGAAGTGTGGCAGCAGCACGATCATCGAACAGCCAACCGCAGACGCTTCATCGGTCCAGCGTGACCATTCCGTACCGGTCTCATGAAACGCCAGACACAGTGCCGTCATCAGCGCGACCATGAACGCGGGAAAGGCAAAGACCAGTACAGAGGCGAGCGGGAAGGTTGATGGAATTGTTTCGCAGCCAGCAAGCAGAGTCGAATTCAGAAGAGAAGGCAGCAACCAGCTTCCGGCCATCACAGTCAGCCCTGTCGCGGAGGAGGCGACCAATGCTGCCGTGCGAGTCTGACGCAGCTCCTGAATGCCGGAACGCAGCATATCGACAAAAAGGAACCCGGCAGCATAGCCCAGCATCAGCATCAGGAGCGACGCCGGCGAAGCTCCGCAAAGACCGATCCAGCAGATGCAAAGCTGTCCAAGCACCGCGCTGACAACAGAGCGACTGGACCAGCGACAGATTTCGCGTGTGATACGAGCAAAATTCACGGAGGCATCCTTGCCGACAGGTTTCTCCGGAACTCACGAAAGCGAAACTGGCCTGGTCAGTTGGCCCGTTGTTCCCCTTCGATAAGATCCGGCTCAACGACGGGGAACAAATCGTTCCGCCGTCCGACGATTTTCGTGTTTTTTACCGGATCTCAGGGAATCGCCTCAAGACCGAAGGACAGTTGGCCGGCCAGTCCGCCATTCCGTCCCTCGTAGCTCCAGAAAACTCTGAAAACACGGCATATTTCGAACATCGCGGCACAGGGACCGGGGACTCATGCACACATCACTCACATGCTCACTCAACGGTGAAGTACACAATCTGCACGAATTGCAGGGGCTAAGTCGAGCAGGGAAGCCATTGCTGGCAGGCTATGACCTCGCGTCGCTCAAGGGACACTGGATTCCGGACGTTGTGCGAGCACGTTCGGAACGATCCATGTGGCGGTTTCATGAGGTGCTGCCGGTGAACTCGCTTAGAGAAGCCGTCACGCTTGGCGAGGGACTGACTCCTTTTCTTCCCTGCCTGCCCCGTGGCCCGTTCGCAGACTTTGATTCGTTGTATGTGAAAGATGAAAGCTTCAATCCGACTCAGAGCTTCAAGGCTCGCGGTATGTCGGCGGCTATTACTCGTGCAGCAGCACTGGGAGTCAAGGCCGTTGCTCTGCCGTCGGCCGGGAATGCCGCAGGAGCTGCCGCTGCCTATGCCGCGCGTGCAGGAATGAAGTGCGTAATTTTTGTTCCTGACGACACGCCACCGGCAAACATTCTGGAATCGGCGTGCGGTGGCGCCAGCGTCGTTCTGGTCAACGGCCTTATCAGTGACTGCGGTCGACTGTGTCGCGCGGCCTGCGATCGATTTGGCTGGTTTGACCTGTCGACCCTGAAGGAACCGTTTCGCCTGGAAGGCAAGAAGACGATGGGTTACGAACTTGCCTTCGACCTCGCTGAAGCTCGTGGCACAAAGGCTCTTCAACTTCCCGATGTCATCCTTTATCCCACCGGAGGAGGCACGGGACTGATTGGAATGTGGAAGGCGTTTGATGAAATGGAGCAGCTTGGCTGGATCGGCCCGGCTCGCCCGCGCATGGTCGTTGTGCAGGCCGAAGGCTGTGCTCCGATTGTGAAGGCATTCCAGGACGACGCGACTTCCGCCCCCATGTTCCCCAATGCCCAGACGATTGCTTCCGGGCTACGAGTACCCGCGGCCGTCGGTGACTTCCTGATGCTGGATATTCTTCGGCGCAGCCATGGCACTGCGATTACTGTGAGTGATGCGGAACTGATGCAGGGAGTTCACGAACTGGCTCGACTTCAGGGCCTGCATTGTGCCCCGGAAGGCGGAGCTGTCTGGATAGCGGCTCGCAAACTGCACGAAACCGGCTGGATCCGTCGCGACGAGACGGTCGTCCTTTTCAACACCGGAGCCGCTGTGAAATACAACCACCTTCTGCGATGCGACGACGCGCTGAAGGTGGATCACACAGCGCCGGATGTGTTGGATCGGCTGGAAGGGATTCGGTGAAGGGACGGAAGGGGATAAGGGACGAGAGGGACGGGAAGGACGAAAGTGGTTTAGTGCTGCTTTGGGTCGTGGCGTGGTGGTTGTGATCTGGCGGCCAGCCTGGCGCGGGTCGGATTGGGTTGTCGATTCAATTCACGCAGCCGTTTCGTGCAGGGATGATCTTGGCAGCGCATGAAAAAACCTCGTTTAACGCTGCATTCACAACATCAAACGAGGCTTCAAGTAGCGGCGGAGGGATTTGAACCCCCGACACGCGGATTATGATTCCGCTGCTCTAACCAACTGAGCTACGCCGCCGGAGCTGCAGAAATTGCCGAAGCACTCTGCTGTGCGACACCGAACAAAATTGTCGGGTTCGCGGGGCCACGGAGTTTAGCAAAAACTGCCGGGTCAACAACTCTCTGCACACAAATTGCCGACAGAGTCTCAATCGAGAAAGTGGTCGTTCCGAATTCTGCTGCGAACCAGTGAATTCACTGGAGCAGCCACCAGGATCTTTCGACTACGCTTGCCCCGCTCCTCCGGAAACGGACGTTCCGTGCTGCCTTTGCCGGATTCGTGCGTTGCCGGCGGAGCAAATCGGAGAACCGGTGGATTCCGCCGAACTCCGAGCAGCCACAAAGTCCGCGTGTTCGACTTTGACGGCTGTGACGATCGTTTGGATTTTTCAGTGACGATGGGTGCTTCCAAACCAAGTCCCAGGGTCCCTGGTTCTCCAAAATCAAGTCAAGTGAACGATGTCGACGAAGAGAGAGTCAGATGCGCATGCCATTTGTGCGCTCATGTCTCTCTCATCAGAACAAGTCGAGGTAAAGGCAATGAAAAGGCTCATGCTGGGAGCCGCTGCTGCAGTTGCCCTGCTGCTGAACAGCGGTGTGTTGATGGCCGGACTGCTCGGAACGGGCAGTTTCCCCGGTCTTGCAACATCCGCGTGTTCATCGTGTGGTGACTTTGTAGCCGCTCGCTGCGGGACAGATCCGCAGTGTTGCTCCATGCAGCAGGAAGTAGTCTGGGAAACCCAGCAGTACACCTGCATGAAGACTGTTTACGATCAGTGCACGGAATCGATTCCGGTCACGTGCATGAAGAACGTCTACGAGACCTGCTACCGCGACGAGTGCTACACCGTTTGCAAGCCGGTCTACCAGACCTGCTACAAGACCTGCACGTACAACGTCTGCAAGCCGGTTTACCAGACCTGCTACCGTGACGTCACCTGCCGCGTTCGCAAGCCCTGCTACCAGACCTGCTACCGTGACTGCTGCTACACTGTCTGTAAGCCGGTCTACCAGACCTGCTACCGCACTGTGTGCTACAACGTCTGCAAGCCTGTCTATCAGACTTGCTACAAAGACGTCTGCTGCACCAGCTGGAAGACAGAAGCAGAAACCTGCTACAAAGACGTGTGCTACACCGTCTGCAAGCCAGTGACGGAATGCAAGACTGTGGACGTTTGCTGCGGCGAATGGGTCACGGAATCTCACTGCATCCCAGGCCCAGTCGTTGAAAAGTGCGTTTGCGACCCATGCAATCCCTGCTGCTGCAAGAAGGTTTGCGTTCAGGGCCCAAGCCGCATGGTGACCTGCCGTAAGTGGGTTCCAAAGATGGTTCAGAAGACCATCACCTGCACTCGCATGGTTCCGGAAGTCTGCCACAAGCAGGTTCCTTACACCATCTGCCGTCAGGTTCCGGTTCATACCGTGAAGAAGGTTCCTTACACGACTTGCTCCTTCGTTCAGCAGACCTGCCAGAAGCAGGTTCCGTACACAACCTGCACGATGAGCTACCAGACCTGCACCCGCAAGGTTCCTTACACAACCTGCTCATGGACCGAAGAGTGCATTACTCGACGCGTTCCATACACAACCTGCAAGATGGTGACACAGACCTGCACAAAGCAGATCCCATACACCACCTGCCAGATGCAGCAGCAGGTTTGTACTCGCAAGGTTCCTTACACGGTTTGCCGTCAGGTTTGCGAAACACGAACCGTGACTCGAACCAAGTGCGTTCCTCGCCAGGTACCATTCACGATGACTCGCTGCGTGCCACGAGTTGTCTGCCGTCCGGTTCAGACATGCTGTGACCCATGCGTGGCTGATCCATGTGGCGAAACCGCTGCTGCTCCTTGCGACAGCTGCACAAAGTAATCAGGATAACTCCTGGTGAATGACAAATCGGTGGGACTCACTTTTCCAGGGAGATGATTTCCAGCAGTCACTTTCGTGAATTGTCTGGACCACTGAACCAGAATCTGCAACAGAGGACCGAGCAATCGGTCCTCTGTTCGTTTTTGCAGCCCTCGACGAACCAGTGTAAAACGACTGTCCTCAGTGGTTTCCCGTCTCGTCATGCCGCCTGCGGCAGACGCCCTTCAGGCGTGCTACCCGGGTGCGATCAGAATTTGAAATTTGAGATTTGAGATTGGAAACCGAAAACCGAAAACTGAAAACTCCATTCATTCCACTCGACCGGTTTTCGGATCAACGACCACGTCCAGTTGCTCGTTTGTGTCTGTGTAGAAAACGAATCCGTTGAACATTTCGTCAGCGGTCTGGAGGCCGTATTTCACAGGGACAGCGGGGTCGGGATTGAAGGGGTTGAATGGCGAGTTATCAAAGTGGGCGACGGCCTGGATGCGAGTTCCCTTCGGAAGCTGCTTCTTCCCGGCAGCGATCTCATAACCAAGCTGCCATTCGAAATTGAAGTTCGGAATCTGCAGGAGTATCTCTGGCTTCTGGCCCGGAGTCAGGGCGGTATAAGTCATGTCACGACCTCGGACATGCATGTGTGTGAAGAGTCCAAGGATGGTCGCGTCTCGATCGAGCTCGTGAACCGCCGAAACCTTGTAGGCGGGGTCGAAGGGGGGAATGGTCCAGCGACGAGGATCCAGAAGGAAATGTCGGACCTGTTCTCGAACAGCCTGCTTTGGAAATCGAATGCCGACCTGAATCCGGCTGGTCTCTTCCTTGCCCGTCGTCGTGTAATGAATCTGAAGTCCCAGCCCGGCCCCGGCGGGAATTCGAAACGCCACATTGTTCTGAAAACGTCCAAGATCCATTGGCTGTCCGCCAGGAACATAGCCCGTGATGAAAGTCTCTTCGCCGGCGCCGTCGCTTGTCACGTAGGCCATGTTGCAGTGATGAACAACAGCCTTGTTTTCCGGACGAATCTCAAACGCTTCCACCCACGTTTCGTTCAAAAACAGATAGGGCAGGACGGTGTACCGATACGGGATTATTCCTGTCGCCGGAATCGTGTGTTCTTCCAGCATTGTGATGACCAGATCCGGTTCGCCAATTCGCCAGGGACTGGTGTTTGGCTTTGGGGATTTAGGAGCCTCTGCCAGATTACCGGCGGGAAGTCCGTTGGACAGCCAGGTCAACAGTTGTCGATGCTCCGTTGGACTAAGTGACGCATCATTCTGAAACTCGCCATGTCCCTTCGTCGCATACCAGGGTGGCATCGTTTCGTTCCGAACAACCTCCGCAATCATCGCCGCATGTTCAACGACACTCTCGTAGCTGGTCAGTGGAAATGGGGCTGCCTGTTCTTCAGCATGACAGTTCGCGCAGTGCTTGTAGATGATGTTTGCGATGCACGAAGACCATGTCACGCTGGCGTCAGCGGTCAGTTTTGGGCGTTCTGTAATCAGGCAGCCGTCAGTCAGTGTTTCCGGAACTGACACAGGCTGGTTCGCAAGCACTTCTTCAATCGCAAGCTGAAGATCATGTCGAGTCGGCTGAGGGCGACTTCCGGCAACTCGGTGCTGATCATCAATGCGGCCTCGGTAACGGATCCGATGTTCACGGTCCAGAACAACCGCTTCTGGTGTTCGTCTCACCCCCAGAGCCTTCACGGTCATCTGATCAAAGTCGCGAACGAAGATGCAGGGGCTTTCGAATTCGATCGCCTGCGACGCCATGTCTCGGAGAGAATCACCGCCCCCGACATTCACGAGGACGAACGTGACTTTGGAACTATGGAACTGTGCATGCAGTTCATTGATTCGTGGCATGTAGCGGCGTACGAGCGGACAGTCTGTTGTGGTAAAAATGAAGACACAGGCATCTTGCTGTCCCAGATCTGCCAGCGATCGATTCATCGCACGAATATCGGTGAACTGCAGATCCTGAACCTGAGTGCCGATGGGTGGTGGATTGTCAGGCACGGCCAAGTCGCTGACAGAGGCGACGTTGTCCTGGCCCTCCGTCTCCACTTCAGAAAGTACCAGAACAAACAGACTCGCCAGAAGGATCGGCAAAGGCCTTGTAAAAGAAGAAGGGCGGCAGAGTTTGGCAATCGCCATCTGAACGGTTCCGTCGGCTAAAGCTTCAACACTACGATCAAAGTCGATTTGGCTTTGGGCAGTTTCGCTGGCAGAGAGAAGCATTGTGCGTATGCAGTGGGAAAGACTCCAGTCTGGCGATGCTGCAATCACGGCGTTTGCTCGCACGATTGGAGCGTCTCAATCCTCGTGAAACGGCTGAAATCCGAGAAAATACTGTGCAGACGTTCGCTGTTGTTTCTGCCGGGAGGTAGAAGTATCACTACCGGGTGGAGGGCTTTCCTCAAATCCGCCAAACTTCCGCTGAATGAATCGACGAGGTGTCTCGACACGTCGTCGAATGAACCCCGCCGGTAGATGCTGCGATGTTGAATGACTGCTGCGACAATTTGAATCGAGCCTCGCGCGGAGGCCGGGAAGGATGACTGGACCAAACCAGGAATCCGAAAAGCCCCTTCAGCCCTCAGTGAATCCCAACGATCCTGAGGATGCCGCATCGGCGTTATTGTCGAACACGGTCCTGGAACCACAGACCGGCCCGTCGAATGGCGAACCATCGGATGCTCCTAAGCTGACATCGCCTCCGCCGGTGGAAACGTCGCAGACACCGCTCAGTCGAGTCGGGCGTTATAAGATCCGTTCGATTCTGGGCCAGGGGACATTCGGCACGGTCTATCTCGCCTACGATGAGACACTGCGTCGTCTGGTTGCAATCAAGGCGCCTCGACTGGATATCTCCGACAAAGCCATCGAACAGGAATTCCTGACCGAAGCGCGGCAGCTGGCACAGTTGAGACATCCCGGAATTGTGGGCGTTCTGGACGTGGTCTCAAACGACGGACGCTGTTACATCGTTTCTGACTTTGTCGATGGTGTCAGTCTGTCACGCTGGCTGAAGTCCAATCGGCCGGACTGGCGAACGGCGGTACAGATCTGTGCCCACATTGCAGATGCACTCGCTCATGCGCATCAGCAAAGAACGGTGCATCGTGATCTCAAGCCGGCCAATGTGATTCTGACGGCCAATCTGCAGCCGGTGATTGTCGACTTTGGGCTGGCGGTCAGCGACGCTCAGCGCGCGTTCGGGACTGAGCGGGGTGACGTGTCCGGGACGCCGCAGTACATGTCCCCCGAACAGGCTTCCGGTATTGGTCACAGAATCGACGGTCGGACCGACATCTATTCCCTTGGCGTGATTCTGTATCGTATGCTGACCGGACGGCTGCCGTTTGAATCTCCGGACCCCAGAGAACTTCTGCGACAGGTTCAGGAAGACGAGCCGCAGCCACCTCGACAGCTGCTTCGAGACTTGCCTCAGAAACTGGAACGCATCGTTCTGAAAGCGCTGACGAAATCACTGCGTGAACGGTACACGACGGCGTCTGACATGGCTGCGGACCTCCGGGCGCTGGTGACCGTTTCGCCTGCTCCACATCATGTGGACGACGGCTCGATCACTATAGTCGGACAAAACGCCGGACCGCTTTCCCCGCTCCCTGCTCATTCGCCACGGCCGTCATCCCAGTTGCCCGCTGCGGCACTTGCTCCGGATCGGCGACCTTCCGCGCCTCCGGCAGCAAACACATCGGCGGGACGCGGAGCAATTGAAGAAAGAACGGATCGGGAACTTTCGAACAGCTCGCTCAGTTCCAGTCGACGGTCGTCCGGATCGCAGCGTCGCCAGGTGACCATCGTCAGCTGCGGTTGCGATGTGTTTGAGAATGAACAAATTCAGGAGTTGCTGGATTCGGAAGAGCAGGCGTCACTGCTTCAGACATTTCAGAAATTCTGCCGAGCGATCGCGGCGGACTACAGCGGTGCCGTTCTGAATGACACAGATGATGGCGTCGCTGTCTGCTTTGGATTTCCGCGTGCCTTTGAAGATTCGGTCATTCAGGCGGCACGATTTGCATTAACGGTCCTGCAGCGATGTTCTGAAGCGGTGTCGACGTTTTCATCACGGCGGCTGCCACTGTCGGCAAGAGCCGTTATGCACACGGATGTAGCGGTCGTTGAAAATCAGATTGTGAATGAAGATTCCGTGTCGACCGTGTCCGTTGTGGGAGCCATCCGGAACTTCACGTCTCGACTGGAACCGGTTGCAGAGCCTGGCTGCCTGCTGGCCTCCGAGCAGTCGCATCGTTTGCTGCATGGTGCGTTCGAGAGTGAGTCAACGGGAGCGATGCGAATCAAGGGGCTGTCGAGTCCCGTGACTCTTTATCGTATTCAGCGCGAACGGCAGTCGGCCAGTCGAGTGGAACTTGCAGAAGAATCGGGCCTTACGCCGCTGGTCGGACGTGAACGCGAAGTTGGGCTGCTTCAGGAGCGATGGGAACAGGCCGCGGAAGGCATGGGGCAGGTCGTGCTGATCATCGGTGAAGCGGGGCTCGGCAAGTCGCGACTGATCCATGCACTCAAGCAACATGTGCTCGAATCCAACAGAGGACATGGCGATCCAATCGTGGAGTGGCGATCGTCCCAGCAGCGTCAAAGCAGCAGTCTGTTTCCGGTCATCGACTGTTTCGAACGGATTTTGGGATTTGATCGGGAACAGTCAGCTTCGTCTCAGCTTGAGAGGCTTGTTGATTATCTCAAGGGCCTGAACCTTGATGGTGACCGTGAGATTGGATTGATGGCAGCACTGCTTTCGATCCCGCTGAATGGTCAGTATCCCGCGCTGGAATTGCCGCCTCAGGTCCAGCACGAACAGACTACCGCGCTGTTGCTGGACTGGCTGAAGGAACTAGCCGACCGACAGCCTTTGTTATTCGTGATTGAAGACCTGCACTGGGTCGACCCATCAACACTTGCGTTTGTCGAACAGCTGGTAGATCTGGGGCTTGCCGATCGAATCCTGACAGTGCTGACATTTCGACCGGAGTTTGAAACACCCTGGAAGAGCAAGGCGCACCAGACAAATCTGGCACTGAACCGGCTGACTCGCCGCCAGATTCAGGAGTTGATGGAGCAGAAAGCACGACGTCGACTGCCGACATCGCTGGTGGAACAAATCGTCGAACGAACGGACGGGGTTCCGTTGTTCGTCGAAGAATACACACAGATGCTGGTGGAGTCGCAGTCGCTTCAATCAAGCGGCGATTCGTCCGTTTCAGGCATTCAGGCGATCAAACAGATTCCTGCATCGCTGCAGGACATGCTGATGTCGCGTCTGGATCGCATCGACTGTGACCTGTCGGTGGTCCAGCTGGGAGCCACGATCGGGCGCAGCTTTTCGTGGGAGCTCATCCGCGCCTCAAGTTCACTGGATGAAACCGCCCTGCAGGCAGAACTGGAGAAACTCGTTCGAGCGGAACTGCTGGTGTCACAGGGGAGAGCGCCGCGGCATCGCTATCAGTTTAAGCATGCTCTTCTTCAGGATGCCGCCTACAGCTCTCTCGTGAAAGCGCGACGGCAGGAATATCACGGTCGAATTGCTGCGGCGCTCGAGGCTTCGTTTCCGGAAGTCTGTGAGAAGGAACCGGAAGTCCTGGCCCAGCATCTTATGGAAGCGAGTCAGTGGGAGAAGGCTGCTGAGTTCTGGAAGCGCGCGGGAGAGCGCTCTTTGAAACGCTATGCCTATCGTGAGGCGATTCAGCAGTTGCGTTCCGGTCTGGAATCTTTGACGGCACTTCCGGAAGCACGTGACCGTCACCAGCGTGAAATCGAACTGCATGTCATGCTGGGCGTGCCGCTACAATCCATTGTCGGATACAGCGCGCCGGCCGTGGAGGAGAACTACGCGAGAGCGTTTGCACTGTGTCAGGAACTGCAATTGTCGAAGGAGCAGTTTCCGGTGCTTTACGGGCTGTTCCGATATTACATGCTGCAGGCTCGCTACGCCCGCGCTCAGGAAATTGCGGAACAGCTGGTCGTCATGGCGGAAGAAACTCAGGAAGAAGACTTCCTTGTCGCTGCTCATCGCGCCATTGCCGGTCCGCTTGTGTACCGAGGTGACTATGCGACTGCGATGCCTCACCTGGACAAAGTTCTGTCCATCCCGGCGTCTGCAGAAGTTCGAGTTCGTGTGAACCGCTATGATGTCGTTGATCCATGGATTGCGGCTGGCAGTTATCGTTCATGGGCGCTGTGGCTGACCGGATATCCTCAGCAGGCCCTCGAACAGTCTGAAAAAACTCTTCGTGAAGCGGAGTCGCTGAAGCATCCGTTTACGATCACGCTGGCACTGAGTTTCTCCACGTGGCTGCACCAGTTTCATCATGACATCGAACGCACACTCGCTGCTGCCAGTCGAGCGCTGGAACTGTCGGAAGAACACGGATTTCAGTTTTGGGTGGGATGGGGCAAAGTTCTGAAGCATTGGGCTTTGGGAATGGCTGGCCAGGACGCTTCTGCGTGTGAATCGATCCGACAGGGCATCGTGGCGTGGCGTGCACAGGGTTCCGAATTGGGCGCTGCCTATTTCTATGGAATGCAGGCTGAAGTGGCACTGGTGCAGGGGCGTCCCAATGAAGCTCTGGCGGCTTTGACTCAGGCGGACGATTTTGCCCGATCGTCCGGGGAAGGTTTTCCGGTGCCGGACCTGTTTCGACTTCGAGGCCTTGCGATGGAGCAGTCAGATGTTGCGGCGGCAGAGAGCCTGTATTCAAGAGCGATTGAACACGCGAGGGCTCAGAACTCACGATCGCTGGAACTTCGTGCCAGCGTGCAGTTCGCGCGGCTGCTGAGGCGAACCGGGCGAAACGACGACGCGAAAACCGTGCTGTCGGAAAGTCTCAAACGCTTCCCCGAAGGACAGAGTACCCGGGATGTGAGTGAGGCGAAGGAACTCCTGAAGGGATAAGTCGATGAGTGGTTCAAACGGAGTCTTTGACTATATCGTTGTGGGTGCAGGATCCGCAGGATGCGTCATTGCCGCACGATTGTCAGAAGATCCCACGTGTCGTGTTTTGCTTCTGGAAGGTGGCGGGACGGACCAGCATCCGGACGTTCAGAATCCTGCACGCTGGACGTCTCTGTTCTATGGTGAGATGGACTGGTGCTGGAAGACGGCTCCTCTTCGAAGCTGCTTTAACCGCATCGACCATGTGCCGCGTGCGAAGATGCTGGGCGGCTGCCACAGTCATAATGCCAGTGCCTGGGTTCGCGGGCATCGAAACGATTTCGATTCGTGGGCCTACAGCGGGTGCGTCGGATGGAGCTGGAATGACGTGCTGCCGATCTTCAAACGAATCGAAGACTGGCAGGGGCCAAAGAATGACAATCGCGGCTCTGGTGGCCCTATTTATGTGACTCCGCCGGAGAACCCGAATCCTCTTGCTGCGGCGTTTATCGAAGGGGCACGATCCTGTGGCCTTCCCGTGATGGACGACATCAATGTTCCGGAGCCACTGGGGGCTGGATACTTCAACTTCACCGTTCGCAACGGCCGGCGTTTCAGCGTGGCTGACGGTTACCTTCGGCCGGCGATGACTCGACCGAACCTGACTGTGATCACTCATGCCGAAACAGACCGCGTTCTCTTTGAACAACAGCGATGTGTCGGAGTTGAATATCGTCATGGCGGTCAAACTCACGTCGCCAGTGCTGAGGCGGAAGTGATCCTGAGCGCGGGCGTCATTGGCTCACCCCGCATCCTGATGCTTTCGGGGATCGGTCCGGAAGACGCACTGCGCGAAGCGGGCATCGTACCTCGGCACGTTCTTTCCGGAGTTGGCCGCAATTTGCAGGATCATCCACTGCTGGGCGGGCTGGTCTATGAATGCAACGGCGAACTTCCGCCACTTCGGAACAACGGTGCGGAAAGTACGTTGTGGTGGAAATCAAATCCGGCACTTCCCGGTCCGGACATTCAGCCGGTGTTCCTTGAGTTTCCGCTGGCCACACCGGAAATGGCCGACCAGTTGCCTGGACCAAACTGTTACACGATCAGCCCGAGCGTCGTGCGTCCTGCGTCTCGAGGATCAGTGACACTGACAAGTTCCGACCCGATGGCCTCGCCGGTGATTGACGTGAACTTCCTTGAATGTGATGCGGACGTCAGAGCGATGCTGTCTGCATTGGAACTGTGTCGTGAAATTGGAAACAGCGACGCCTTCGCGCCGTTTCGCAAACGGGAGGTGATGCCGGGAACGTTGTCCAGAAGCGAGACGATTCGATTCATTCGAAACGCTGTGTCAACTTACTTCCATCCCACCAGCACCTGCGCGATGGGACCGGCGAAGGACTGTGTTGTTGATCATACTCTTCGAGTCCACGGGCTGGAGTCGATTCGAATTGCCGACGCATCGATCATGCCGAACGTGACATCGGGAAATACGAATGCCCCTTCCGTGATGATTGGCGAGAAGCTGGTCGACCTGATTCGAACTGGCACATAACTGCACACCGCTGTGAAGTCGTGGATTTCGCAAAAGATGCCACGACCTCGTTGATGATGGGAACTCTGGCGAGTTCCACTACAGCTTCGAACAAAGGCTGTTCAGGAAATTTTCGCTTGCCGGACGATGGAGTCAAATTCCGGCCGGTGAACTGCGAATCACTGCAAAATCTGCTCGGGCGGCGATAGAAAAAGTCATCCAATGATGAAAATGGTCGTTTCCTGAGCATCAAAGGTCGAAGTCTTTGTCTCAAATTCTGCTGTCTTCTGGCGTTCAGCAGACAGCTCAATGAGAAAATTCTGAGGTTTCATATGAATCTGGTGAAGCGAAGTTTGGTTCGATGGTGTCTGGCCGGAAGTCTGGCAACAGCGTTTGGAGCAGGTTCACTGGCACAGGCAGAAGACCTGCGTGATGCCGCACCAAACGACGCGTATCTGGTTGTGTACGGAATGAAGAATCCTGAACGCGACTACATGAAGAAGCACTACGCGGCCGTCTGGAAGGAAGTTCAAAACACAAAGATCGTTGAGCAGGTTCTGCAGCTGGCTCAGAGCAAGATGGCGGAAGGCGACGCTGAGCAGTTCATTGCAGTTCGCGATGCATTGACGAACGCACTTGCTCCTGTCGAATGGGCAAAGCTGACCGACATGTCAGAGATGTTGTATGCTCAGAAGATCGAAGGCCCGACGGCCGTTCATCTGATGATGGCTCGCATCCCGGATGGAGGTGCGGAGTCATTGAAGAAGGGTGTCAACAACCTGTTTGATCTGGCCGTGGGAGCATCCGGCGGTAATCTGTCTGTGGAGACGGAGAACATCGCCGGTGTTGAAATGAAGCACCTGAAACTGCCGATTCAGGGGCCTGTTCAGTTCCAGCCCGCCATTGGTGTGAAGGGCGACGTCTTTATCTTCACGACGTCCATCGCATACGCTCAGCAGGGGCTTGAGCTGCTCGCGAATCCATCAGCCAGTTCAAAGTTCGACGACACGCGGGTTGTTGATGCTCTGTCTCGACTGCCAAAGGCCGAAGACTCTGTCGCGATCTTTGACGGCAAGACTCTTTCAAGCCAGCTTGAGGGGATTCCGGAGTTCATCAATCAGGTTGCCGGGGGAAATCCTGAAGCAGCGCATGTGAGTCAGATCATCAGTGAAGTGCTGGCTCAGACAGAAGCGTTTGATTACGAAGTCACAGTGGAATACACGGAAGGCTATTCGAACCGATCCGCAGCGTACGGCAAATTCGCTGACGAAGCTGGTGAGACTGTCGTTGGCAAGATGATGATGCACCAGCAGAACTTCGACAACTGGTCGCAGATCGTCCCACAGTCAGCTTCCGGCTTCTCACTCAATTCCGGACTGACTTTGCTGCCATTGTACGACTGGGTTGTGGAAAAGCTTCCGGAAATGGTTCCTGAAACTCAGCAGGGGCTGGACCAGTTTGAAGCGGTCCAGAATCAGTTTGATGTTCACTTGAAGGAAGACATTCTGGAAGCCTTCCCGGGCGGATCTGTTTCGATCGCATTTCCAGGTGCACCAGGGCCGATGGGGACGCAGGGCTCCAAGTCAGTGACCATGCTGCGATGTTCGAAGCCGGAACGCGTCAGTGAGTTGCTTCACCGTGCGTTCAACGCGATCTCAGAAATCCCAGAGGTTCAGAGTCAGGGGCTGGCACTGAAACCAGCAAAGGGGCTGGAAGGCTTCGAGACGATTTCGGCGAACCCTCTGACGATGGCAGGGATCAGCCCGGTCGTCGGATTTCGTGACGGCTGGATGGTCATTGGAACTCATACGGAAGCTGTGGAAACGGCCCTGGTGACCCAGGGTGGCGAACAGCCAGGCTGGTCGGAAACAGAAAAGTTCAAGTCATTCGGTCTGCCTGTGGAAGGAGCAGTCAGTTCGATCAGCTACGAGAACACGGGCGAGTCGATTCGTGCAATGGCGACTGGTCTTCAGCAGGCTGGCATGTTCGCACCGATGATGCTGCAGATGGCGGCTTCTCAGAATCCGAATGGCGGCAACCAGGAAGTGATCCAGACGCTACAGCAGGTGGCCGGACTTCTTCCAAGCGTTGGTCGCATTATCGGAAAGATGGATTTCATGGATGCCACGCTGACTGTCTGCCAGCCAGGTCCTGAAGAGGGAACATGGATGAAGCGAACGGTCACACTCGTTAAACCACCAGTCGAAGAGAAGCCTGCTGAGAAATCCTCCAGTAAGGCGACCGACACAAAGGCACCTCGAAAGAAGTAGGCCTCAATACGCTGAAACTCGTTTGCTGATTATGAAGGCTGGCCTGTCGCAAGATGGGGCAGCCTTTTTTTGTTGGCAGCTTTTTCCAGCATCTTGCGAAAGCGTCAGAGAGTGACGCTGGCTATTGGCCCCGGATTCAGAATGGACTAGCATCCGTGCACACTTTTCCGAGTCGAATCGGGGTGCCCACATGAAATCAAACGCGGATGCAGAGTGCTGAGGGACCGATGCAGACAGAGCCAGGACCTTCCGTTGCAAAGACGCAGAAGATTCCATGTTCATTCGACCAGCCGGTTGATGCATCGTCGCTCTATCGCTTCTGGGGTGCTCACCTGGTGGAAGACGGCGTGCGCTTCGCCGTCTGGGCTCCCAATGCCAGAGAAGTGTCCGTCATCAGCGACGGAAACGGCTGGAGTTCCGGGCGTGACTGGCTGAACTCTTCGGACAACGGTGTGTGGTCTGGTGTGATCAAGGGGGTCATTCCCGGTACGCGTTACAAGTACGCCATCCGAACTCAATCCGGCCAGCTGCTCGAAAAAGCAGATCCAGTGGCCTTCTACAGCGAAAAGCGTCCTCAAACGGCTTCGGTCGTCTGGAGCCTGCGGGACTTTGTGTGGCACGACGCAGAATGGATCGAGAAGCGTTCCCGCACGGACTGGCTGCGAGCCCCTGTTTCGATCTACGAAATTCACCTCGGGTCATGGAAGCGTCCAAAAGACGGACGGATGTTCTTCAATTACCGCGAACTGGCTCATGCCCTGGCTGACTACGTGGCCGAAGCCGGGTACACGCACATTCAGCTGTTGCCGATCACCGAACATCCGTTTGATGGTTCATGGGGCTATCAGACGACTGGCTATTTTGCACCGACATCGCGTTTTGGATCGCCGCATGATTTTCAATACTTCGTTGATCACATGCATCAGCGAGGAATCGGTGTTTTGGTCGACTGGGTACCGGGTCATTTCCCGACGGATGCTCATGGACTTGCCAACTTCGACGGAACCTGTCTGTACGAACACGCGGATCCTCGGCTTGGATACCATCCCGACTGGAACACTCTGATCTTCAACTACGGCCGGCGCGAGGTCAGTGATTTTCTGATTTCGAGCGCTCGATTCTGGTGCGATGTGTATCACGTTGACGGGATTCGAGTTGATGCCGTTGCCTCGATGCTGTACCTCGACTATTCACGCGATTCCGGCCAGTGGATTCCCAATCAGTATGGCGGTCGAGAAAACCTGGAAGCGATTGAGTTCCTGCGTCGCATGAACATCATGCTGCATGGGGAGTTTCCAGGCGTCGTGACGATTGCAGAAGAATCGACGGCATGGCCAGGCGTCTCACGGCCGTGTTATACCGGCGGTCTTGGCTTCACGATGAAGTGGGACATGGGATGGATGAACGACACTCTTCGTTTCATGCGACGAGAGCCGATCTATCGCAACTACCACCTGAACGATCTCACGTTCCGCAGCATCTATGCATTCTCGGAGAACTTCGTATTGCCTCTGTCGCACGATGAAGTCGTGCACGGAAAGAAGTCTCTGCTGTCGCAGATGTCCGGCGACACATGGCAAAAATTTGCCAACCTGCGACTGCTGCTTGCATTGCAATACACCGGGCCGGGAAAGAAGCTCCAGTTCATGGGGACGGAAGTCGGGCAATGGACCGAATGGAATCATGACGCCGAAGTCGACTGGCCGCTGCGCACCTTCGAAACTCATGAAGGCGTGCGCCGCATGGTCTGTGATCTCAATCGAGTCTACAGCAGCGAGAAGGCTCTGCACGACGGCGACTGCGACGGGAAGGGCTTCCAGTGGATCGTCGGCGATGATCAAACGAACTGCGTGATGGGCTGGGTCCGTCGCTCCATTGATCAAACCGAGTTTGTAGTAGTCGTGAGCAACCTGACTCCTGCACCACGAGAACAATATCGCCTCGGAGTCCCTTCACCGGGATTCTACAAAGAGATCTTCAACAGCGACTCTGCGTGGTACGGCGGCGCTGGGATCGGAAATCAGGGTGGTGTGTATTCGAAGCTGGAACCATCGCACGGATTCGCGTCCAGCATTGCGATTACCGTGCCGCCGCTGGCGACAGTCGTCTTTCGAGGAATCGTGGCCGCGGAAAAGAAGCCTGCCTGACGACGCCAGTTCGACGGGTTGTAGTGGTACTCGCCAGAGTTCCTTTGCGTCCACGTCGCATAACTCGCCAGAGTTCCTACCCGCAAACGTAGTGGGACTCGCCAGAGTTCCTGCCAGCCGCGAAATGTTTGGGATCTCTGGCGAGATCCACTACGTATTTTGGGTGAAATGCGACGAATCCGCTGCGGACGGAAGTACCATCGAACCCACCGCTGAGGCATGTGTCTTACCACGAGGCCTTTTGCCCCGGACTTTCTGGCCCGGGCTTCTCAGTCTCAGACCGTTCTGAGAGCCCGGTTGACCGGATGAGATTCGGATTGTCCAATCCACGCCATTCCAGTGCCTGTTTGTTCATTCCCGATACGATTTTTATGACTCGCCAAATCCTCGTCACTGCTGCTCTGCCCTATGCCAATGGCCATATTCACATTGGGCATCTGGTGGAGTACATCCAGACGGACATCTGGGTCCGTTTCCAGAAGCTGCAGGGAAACAACTGTCGTTTCTTCTGTGCGGATGATACTCACGGTACCGCCATCATGATTCGCGCGCGGCGAGAAGGGCGGAGTGAAGAAGCGGTCATCGCGGATATGAGAGAAGCTCACGTCCGTGACTTCAGCGGTTTTCAGATCGAGTTCGATAATTACGGCAGCACGAACAGTCCGGAAAATCGAGAACTCTGCGATCGCATCTGGGCGTCGATTCGTCGAGCCGGCCTGGTGAAGGAGAAGGACGTTGAGCAGCTGTACGATCCGGTTGCGGGAACGTTCCTCGCCGACCGCTTCGTTCGCGGCACGTGTCCTCGATGTGGAGCAGAAGATCAGCCGGGCGACAATTGCAGCCTCTGCGGCGCGACTTACACGCCGGCGGATCTGAAGAACCCAAGGAGCACTCTGTCGGGCGCTGTTCCCGAAGTTCGCGCCGCGGAGCATCTCTTTATTGAGCTGGAACAACTGCACGACTTCCTGAACGAATGGACTCAGGATGGAACTCATCTGCAGCCGGAAATCGCGAAGTATCTGAAAGGGCACTTCCTGGGTGAACCGCTGCGTGACTGGGACGTCTCAAGGCCGGCACCCTACTTTGGCTTTGAGATTCCCGACAAGAAGGGACATTACTGGTACGTCTGGTTCGATGCGCCGATTGGTTACATGGCGTCGACTCTGGAATGGTGTCGGAAGAACGGTGACGATCTTCAGAACTGGTGGGGTGCGGAATCAAAAGCGGAGATTCATCATTTCATCGGCAAGGACATCACGTACTTCCATACGTTGTTCTGGCCGGGCATGCTGAAGACAGCCGGATGCAATCTTCCCACAAAGGTTCACATCCATGGATTCCTGACCGTGGGCGGGGAAAAGATGTCGAAGTCCAAAGGCACGTTTGTCATGGGCTCGACGTTTCTGAAACATCTTCCGCCTGCTGGGCTAAGATATTATTACGCCAGCAAACTGGGGCCGGGTCTGGATGACATTGACCTGAATCTGGACGAGTTTGTTTCGCGATTCAACACGGATCTTGTCGGCAAGGTTGTCAACATCGCCTCGCGCTGTGCTGGCTTCCTTGCAGGACAGAATCTGAGCGATGTCTATCCGGATGACGGTGGTTTGTTTGCTGCCGGGGCCGAAAAAGGCGATGCAATTGCGGCGTTCTATGAAGACTGCAATTACAACGCTGCGACTCGTGAGATCATGGCTCTGGCGGACAAAGCCAATAAGTTCGTCGATGATCGTCAGCCGTGGGTGATTCGAAAGGATCCTGCGCGAGCCGATGAACTTCGCGATGTCTGCACGATCACGCTTAATCTGTTTCGACAGATCGTGACGTATCTGGCACCGATTTTGCCGAGCCTTGCAAAGCAGACGGAAGAATTACTGAACCGACCCATCTCAAACTGGGCGGAAGCTCAGAAACCTCTCACTGGAACTCCGGTGAGTCCATTTACCCATTTGATGAAACGTATCGATACGAAGCAGGTTGAAGCGATGATTGAAGAGAGCAAAGAAGCAATGGCAGCGGAAGCTGGTGCAGCTCCGGCAGCACCAGCTCCGGCGGAACCGAGTTTCCATCCGGCTGACACCTGGAAGGATTCCGGCGACGCCATGAAGAATGAACCACTTGCGGCGGAATGCACGATCGACGACTTTGTGAAGGTGGACCTTCGAGTCGCTCGTGTGATCGAAGCAAAGCATGTGGAATCCGCCAACAAGCTTCTTCAGCTGACACTGTCGCTGGGCGGCGGCGAAACTCGCAACGTCTTCGCGGGAATCAAGTCGGCCTACAAGCCTGAAGATCTCGTCGGGCGTCTGGTCGTCATGGTCGCCAACCTGAAGCCTCGCCAGATGAAGTTTGGCCTGAGTTCAGGCATGGTCTGTGCCAGCGGCAGCGGTGGACCGGAAGTCTTCCTGCTGTCTCCTGATACGGGAGCAGTACCAGGACAGCGCGTTCACTAAGAACGCTCTGCATCGGAACTCTCGGAGTTCTGACTGGCGAGCGGGATGCGTCAGCTTCCCGGTACATGCGGCTGTGGGCACGCTCATCAAAACGAGAACGCCACCGACAGGATCGGTGGCGTTCTTTTACTTTGTGGCGGGATCTCTGGCGAGATCCACTACACATTACTTCGAGCAACAGTCGCCGGCTGGACAGCAGGCTCCCGTCTCACAGCATGCGCCCGTGCAGGCACAGTCGCCACCGACATCGCAGGCACAACCTGCGTCGGCACATTGACAGTTGTCACACACACAAACATCGCAGCATTCACAGGGTGATGCCGATTTGGATGATGAGAATGCTCCAAAGGCGAAAGGAGCAGCAAGGCACAGCACGGCCATAGAAACAGCGAATTTCTTCATGAGAATTTCTCCGGAACGAAATGAAATGAATCAATGAATGAACGATTCAAAAACCATTTCGAACGGATTAATTCCGCCACACGCACAACAATGCCTGAGTGCGGTTCTTTGGCTGTTCGTGCAGGACATCCGGATTGAGGTGACTGCCGGGTGATTCATTGGCAATGACCGGCGAATGGAATTCCGGAACAACCAGAATGGCTCCCGCGAGGAGCGAACTTGCTTTCGTTACGGTCACGAAAGACGGACTGATCCGGGCTTCCGGCTGACAGCATTCACAGGCCGACGCCGTCAGTTCACAGCAGGACTTTCTGGGAGTTTTTGGAGTTCCGGACGACTTGCGACAACAATCGCCGGATCGCTCCTTGTCTCCACGAGACTGGCAGCAGCTGGCCTTTGTTTCGGATCCTTTGCTTTCCGCAATGGCCGCTCTGACACAGCAGCAGGGAGACAGCGCGAACACTGGCACAAAGATCACGGCGAGCGAAAGAACCAGTCGCCCGGCGAGTGATACAAGTTTGTGCAGTCCAGCATTCATACGGGTTTGCCAGCACTTTTGAAGAAGACCGAACCACTCTTCATCGAGTGTGCGAGTCGGTCAATTGATGCTACGATTCAATTCGCAGTGCATCAAGGTGAATTCCGTCGTTCGTCGAATATCCAGCACGGTTTCACCCAGCACCCCGTGAACGATCTGACAGAAAACACCATTCATCCAGCCTGATTTCTCCAGTATGAAGCATCCGTGGACTCTTCGTTCCCGACATCTGCAGGGCGGCCGACTGCCCGTACTGATGGGGATTTTGAACCTGACACCGGACAGTTTTTCCGACGGCGGCCTCTTCAACACCACCGACCAGGCGATCGCCCAGGCCTTGAAACTGCAGTCCGACGGCGCGGATATTCTGGACATCGGAGGCGAGTCAACTCGCCCCGGCGCGACACCGGTTTCGCTTGAAGACGAACTAGGCCGCACGATTCCGGTGATCCAGGCTCTGGCCGACAAGATCACGATCCCGATCAGCATCGATACCACCAAAGCCGAGGTGGCTCGACAGGCGCTCGAAGCCGGCGCGGAGATCGTGAATGACATTTCCGGGCTGACGTTCGATCGAGACATGTTGAGTGTCTGTCGAGATTACGATGCGGGAATCTGCCTGATGCATATTCAGGGAACACCGCAGACCATGCAGCAGTCTCCGACGTACGTCGATGTGGTTACCGAAGTGACGGAGTTCCTGCAGCAACAGGTCGATCGTTGCCTGATGGCCGGCATTGCTCCGGAGCGAATCTGCGTCGACCCAGGGATTGGATTCGGCAAAACCGCGGAACACAATCTGAGTCTACTGAAGTCGATAGAGAAGCTTCAGAATTCGCTTCAGCGTCCTGTGCTGATTGGACATTCCCGCAAACGATTCCTCGCAAAGATTCTCGGACGCCCTGTCGAAGAGCGGGAGTCCGGAACCGTTGGAGTTTCCATCGCGCTGGCGGAACAGGGAACCGACGTCCTGCGAATCCACGATGTTCGCGCCGTCAAGGATGCTCTGGTGGCCTGGGACACGATACGAACCTCCTGAGTCACCTGGTGTTCACCGGAGCGTCATTGCCACGCTTGCCAGCGGTTGAGATGAAACAGAATTCCAGAGGCGTGAACTAATGGGCGGATCATTCTGGCGAGGACAAAAGGCCGTGCGAGTCATCCTGGGATCGCGTTCACCGCGACGTCAGGAACTGATGCGTTCGATCGTCCCATCAGAACTGCTGACCATTCTGCCTCCTTCAAGTCCCGATGAGCCGGGCTTTGATGGCCTGCGTCTTGATGTTGAGATTGCCGAACGATTGCTGGAGATCGTGCGGATGAAGCATGCTCTGGTCCGGCAACAGGCGGAGGATCGCCATCTCACTTCGCCAGATGATTCCGCTCCCATCATCGTTGCCGCGGACACAACCGTGATTGCCGGCGAACTGGATGGAGAACGAGTGGTCCTCGGCCAGCCGAGCGAACCGAATTGGAAGGAAGATGTCACGACGTGGATGGCACGCTTTCTGTCCGGCAGGAGCCATCAGGTCTGGACGGCGATCAGGGTTTCAAGAGGAAACGGTTTCCGGGAGCAGATTGTTCGATCGGTCGTACGATTTCGCCAACTCTCCGACGATCAGATTCAATGGTATTTGAACATCGGGGAGTCACAGGGAAAGGCGGGCGGTTACGCGATTCAGGGCATGGCCAATGTCTTTGTGGAGTCTGTCCAGGGCAGCCTGACGAATATCATTGGTCTTCCACTGGAGGAAGTGGTGGGATTGATGGATGAAGTAACGTAGGCCGTCACTCCGTGGCGGCAGTCTTCTCAACACGGTGCCAGGCAAGGAACAACGGCACATAAAAGCACGCCCCAAGAACATGCGCCAAAATCCCGACCGGTACAGAGATCACCATGAACGGGAGGCCGATCAGATAAAAGCCGACGACCCACTCGATCCACAGCAAACTGCCTGCCAGCGTGAGTCCAGGCAGTTTCAGGAGTCGCAGATACAACTGTAACATCCATGCCTGAAAAGGCCGTCCGTTGCTGAAGAGGCGGTGGAGCAATCTTGCGATGAACTCGACAAGAGGAAACCCGAGGAACCACACGATCACGCTGAGTATTGCCAGTTCAATGAACCCCAGGATAACAAATTCGAACGACAACATGTCAGCAAAGTAGTATACATTCAAAATTGCCGGCAGCAGCAGGAACAACATGGCGATCCTGAATCGCGATAACGCCAGGGATCGAAGTTCAACAGGAGGCAGCGTTGACCGGTCTGCTTGACGAGGAGGTTCGTAGGGACTGACGTCCATGAGCTTCGTCCTTCACCTCGAAGATTTACACCGGACAGCACACCGGAATGACCTGATTCTCTGCGACCGCGAAGACGTGATCAGTGTCCTGCAGAGTCAGTGACTTTCCATCAACGAATGGGCTGAAGGCTGGCAGAATCAACTGATGAGATCGCAGCAGAAAGCACGGCAGTCGCAGCGAATCTCTGCCTCGTCCGGACAATCGGACAACCGGATGAAGGTGCCCGGCGAGGCAGACAGCCTCCGTCGGCTCTGACAGCGGAATGTGCCTTAAACCCAGCGGCCCCAGCACCGAAGGTTCATCGACGCAGTGAATTCTCCACTCACTGGGCGGATCACCCGCGGCGTCATCGTGGTTGCCTCGTACCAGAACGATTTCCAGCGCAGCATGGCTTTCCCGCCAGGACGCAATTTCTTCAAAGACCGTTTCGGATCGGCCCCGGCGAGCATGCAGCAGATCACCGAGCACGATCAGCTTCTGAGGATTCAGGCGTTTAATCAGGCCTGTCAGACGGCTTAGAGATTCATGCGTCTGGTCGGGTACGGGGATGGAGGAAAACCGGAAGGTCGCCTCCTTGCCAAAATGAGTATCCGCGATCAGCAGCGTTTTTTGATGATCCCACCAGACCGCGCGTTCAGGGAGCAGGTGCAGCAGTTCATTGCCGAGCACGACTTCCACACACTTCCGGTCTGAGGCGTTTTCCATGCCGGGTAGTGTTAGCGGTTTTGAATTTGCGGCAAGGTCTGGCAAACTCGCTTTGCCGCAGAATTTCTGCAATTTTCACCACGATTGAGCAGGCCGATTCCTCAGCGTTGGATTAGTTTCCTGTTCACTCTATCATTCACGGTTCAACGGCCGCGCTGGACTTCAGGTGCGGCAGCAATTTCATGCTCCGGCGATGAATCACGTCGCATCGGAGGGCGTTTGTCTTAATCGGAAGGTACTGGAAATGGGGTTGTTTGCCGGTAAGAAGGGCATTGTTCTGGGCGTCGCGAATGAGCGATCCATTGCATGGTCCATTACGGAAAACCTGCACCGGGAAGGTGCGGAAATGGGCTTCACACATCTGCCGGATTCCGGCGATCGACCAAAGAACTACAACAAGGTGGCCAAACTGGTTGACCCGATCGGCTCGAAGTTTCTGCTGCCGCTGGACGTTTGTAATGACGATCACATTGAAGCTCTGATGGCGAAGACGGCAGAAGTCTTTGGTCAGGTCGACTTCATTGTTCACAGCATCGCGTTTGCTCCGCCGGCAGACCTGACCGGTCCAACGTACGCCTGCAGCCGAAACGGTTACAAGCAGGCCATGGAAATCAGCGCGTACAGTCTGCTGGCGATTGCCGGTGCCGCGAAGAAAAAGGGCCTGCTGAGCGCCAATTCCAGCATCCTGACGCTTTCGTACTTTGGTGGTGAAGAAGTCATTCCCGGCTACAACCTGATGGGAATCTGCAAGGCGGCGCTGGAATGCGGCGTTCGGTATCTCGCCAGCGAACTCGGCCCCGCGGGAACTCGTGTGAACGCAATCAGCGCTGGTCCGCTTCGCACGGTCAGTTCCAGTGGTGTGGGCGACTTTGACAAAATGCAGATCGTCAATGCATCGATTTCGCCGCTCCGTCGAAATCTTGACGGTGACGAAGTCGGCAAGATGGGAATGGTTATGCTGAGCGATCTTTCCAGCGGCATCACCGGCGAAGTTGTTCACGTCGACTGCGGCTTCAACATCATGGGAGCACCTCCGGCAGACTTCCTCGACAGCATGCAGAAGGGCTAACGGAGCTCACCAGAGTTCCGGCCCTCGCTGGTCGTGGAACTCGCCAGAGTTCCCATGCAAACAAATCGGATTGCAATTCACCAGTGCTACCGGAAAGAGCCAGAAGGAAGTTGTTTCCTTCTGGCTCATTTTCTATGAGAGATAGCGAGTCATCGTGTTGAGTCCAAAACGCATCGGCATCGCGGTCGTTGAATCCGCGGGCTGCATTCTTGTCGGCAAACGATCCGGAAATGTGCCGCTCCCCGGAATGGATGAATTTCCCGGCGGGAAGTGCGAATCCGATGAGACACCTCGCGCCTGTGCTGTGCGTGAATGTCGCGAAGAAACCGGACTGCTCGTAGTGCCTCGTGATCATCTTGCGACTGTGCCTTGGAGTTATCCGCATGGCGACGTCGAACTGCATTTCTGGCGATGTGGACTAGGGCCGGGACTTCCCGATCACGCTCAACCTGTTGCCCCGTTTCGATGGGTCGCATTTCGTGATCTGAGTGCACTGAATTTTCCGCCCGCGAACGAACAGGTCCTTCAGATCCTGCTGCAGGTCTCCGAGTCAGAGTGACCAGAGTAGAGCGACTGTCCTCAGTCGCTTCCCAGTTCTCCGAATCATCGGTGGCAATGAGGACACCCTGAGCAGAAGGAACTGGAGGGGCGGCAGGGACCGGAGGGCTTGCGCCCTTCCGCTATTTTTGGACGGGACCCATGCGGCTATTTTGGTAATGTCATTTCTGGCAGCCGGGGCAGTAGAACGTTGAACGTTGAGCCTGCACAATCCGACGGATCTCGGATTGCCCGCAGGCGGGACACGTCTGCCCGGCGCGATCATAGACTTGATGATGGTTCTGATATCCTCCGTCTTCCGCCAGAGCATTGCGGTAGGTTCCGTCGTTGAGCGTGGAGCCTTCGTAGCGGATTGCTGTGGCCAGAATGTCCCTCGTCGCATCCGCCATCTTTTCAATCTCCGACTTCCTGATCCTTGACGCCTTGCGCTTCGGAGAGATCCCGCATCGATGAAGAATTTCGCTGGCGTACAGATTGCCGATGCCCGCAACAAGTGCCTGATCCAGCAACGCGACTTTGATCGGGCGGTCTGTCTTTTTCAAACGCTGTCCCCATTCCTCAACCGTGATCTCCAGAGCATCGGGGCCAAGACGCTCCTGGAGTTCAGCAAACTGTGAAGCGGAAAGCAGCGAAAGCGTCCCGAGTCCTCGCCTGTCCCAGAATTCAACCGTATCCGATTTGCCTCGCTGCTTCGGAAAATGCCAGCACACTCGTCGATGTTCCTGTGACGGTGCGGATGAGACAAGCAGCAGTCCCGTCATCCGTGGTTCGATGATCATGACGGAGCCGGAGTCGAGGAAGAACAATGCTCGCTTCCCAAGTCGTCCAACCCGTTCAATGACTCGCCCACTTTGAGCTTCAAATTGCTGGCGTGACGGTAAAACGGGAATCGGCCGGCGTGAACATTCCAGAAATTCCACCCTCAGCAACGGTCGACCCTCACAGTGGCGTCGGACACCTCGCACCATCGTTTCGACTTCGGGCAACTCCGGCATCTCAAAGAACCCCTTATGCGACCTGCAGCGAGGAATGCGTTCAACGTGCTTCGGGAATTCACTCCAAAACCTTCTCTCCCAACAGTTTACGAATGATATGAGTGTTTTCCATTCGTGACCCTGGGCCGAGACAACTCCTTCAGGGAAAACCCGAAAAACCAGGCTGGAGGGCGGATGATTTGGACGGAACATCGTTTTACTCGATACAGCCGATTTCCTAGTGCTTTTGGGGTTTTTCGTAAAAACCGGCGCTATGGGGAAATGGCGGAATCTTCTTGACGCTGAGTGTTCGCACGACGATGCTAGACAAAGGTATTTTCTGCGCCGTGCGCGGTACTGCGCAATCGTCAGTTTGTTCAAGACGGACGAAATTGAATTTTCGGGAACCTGGTGAGGTCTTCTCAATGCCACTGTCATCAATTGCCGTGTCCGAATATCGCTCCCGCTGGACCCGAATCTTCCGAAAGGGCATGCGTGCCGCATTGTGCATGACAGTGCTGAGCGGCTCGGTATGGGCAGGCGATCAGACGAATGAGGAAGTGCCACCGCTGATGCAGTCATCTCGCCTGCGAGCGGAATCGCGAATGGCTGCCGAACGCGGTGAGTTCCTCATCGCCGCCGAGAAGCTGGAACAGGCTGCTATCACCGTTGGCGACCGTACCACGGCAAAGAAGGTGGCAGACACGAAAGAGCAACTGCAGGCCAATGGTGGGTCACAAGCCGACTTCTCGTCGCTGATGCAGCTGATTATGGAGCAGACTTCGCCGCCAGCGCTCTGGATTCAGAACGGCGACGAAATTGGTTCAATGACGCCATTCCTTCAGGGTGTGTTCGTCGGTGCTCCTGCGATTGCGGAAGCAATGGCAATGACCACAGACAACAGTCGTCTGATCACAGCCGCAGAACTGGCTCGTTCAGCAAATGGCAACAGCAACGTCCATGAAACTTCCCGACTTCGCCTCGTCTCACTGCCGCGGCTTGAGCAGCACATTCAGGATCTGAAAGCTGCAGGCAAGCCGGTGACTGAAGATATGAAGGCACTGGCGGGCTTAACCAGCGTCGAATTCCTGTTCGTGTTTCCGGACACTGGAGACGTCGTCATTGGCGGTCCCGCCGGCGACTGGAAGAAGGGTGAAGACGAGCGTTACCTGAACATCGATAACAATCGCCCGACGCTGCAGCTGGACGACCTGGTGACTCTGAGCCGAACTTTCAGCTCAAACGGCCAGGGCTTCTTCATGTGCACGATTGATCCAAAGCCGGAGCAGGTCAAGGCCGTGAAGGAACTGGCTTCCAGCCTGAAACTGTCCGCAGGAAACGTGCGTGAAACAGCTGAAAAGCTCGAGCAGACTCTGGGACTGCAGAACGTGCACGTTGCCGGAGTGCCTGCTGATTCGCGAGTCGCCAGCGTGATTGTCGATGCTGACTATCAGATGAAGCTGATCGGCATCGGCGAACGCAAAGGTGCTCAGGGCATGAAGAGCTACTTTGAACTGGTTGGACGTGACGAACGTCGTGGTTCGTCCATGGATGCTCTCCGCTGGTGGATGACAGTTGGATACGATGCGATCCAGGTGGCTCCAAACGGCCTGTCCTACGAGTTCTCCGGACGTTCCATTCGCTGCCTGTCAGAAAACCAGGTTGTTGGCAACGACGGCACTCGCCAGTCAACCGGAAAGGCTGACGGAGCTAACGCTGAGTTTGCACAGCTCTTTACAGAAAATCTGCCGGAACTGGCTGAGCAGGATGTGGTCTTTGCTGATCTGCAGAATATCTTCGATCTGGCACTCGCAACAACCATCGTCAATACCATGGGCCTGCAGCGACAGGCAGGATGGCAGCCGGAAGTCTTCACTGTGGGCAGCGACTTCGAAACACAGGCCGTCGATGTTCCTGAGGAACTGATGACAGCTGCAAACTTCAAGACCTACCGGGGTGGCGAGATCATGATTCAGGTGGCTGGTGGTATTCGAGCCGACATGAAGTCCGTGGTCAGCGATCCAAAGAACTTCGAAATCTCTCCTGAAGTGGCCAAAGCCGCAAAGAACGCGAACCCTGTTGGACAGGGTGGCCGCTGGTGGTGGGACGCTGCTGCTCGCTAATGATGGCTGAAGAGCCTTCGTCACAGAGCTGAACAATACGAAAAAGGCGGAGCAATTGCTTCGCCTTTTTCACTTGGTCTGGACGAAACGCCGCGCTGTGCCACAATATGGAACAAGTCGATACAGGATTTGTCGTGGATCTCGCCAGAGATCCGATGCCATTTGTTTTGGCCAGAAATCCTGGGACATTCGTTGATGAAGGGAACTCTGGCGAGTTCCACTACGATCGGAATCCCTGAATCGCTTCGGTTCATGAGAATGTGAATGTATGGCTTCGTCGCGACCTTCAAAACCAGGCTCTTCTGACAGCGATCAGCGGCAGATCGTCTGTCAAAACCGCCGCGCGCGGCATGAATACGATATTCTGGACGAACTGGACTGCGGCATTGTCCTGACCGGCAGCGAAGTCAAAAGTATCCGCAACAACAAAATTTCGATCGAAGAAGCGTATGCTCGTGTCGACAACAACGAAGTCTGGCTGATTGACTGCGATATCGCCGAGTATGCCGAAGCATCGATCTACAATCATGCTCGACAGCGAAAACGCAAGCTCCTGCTGCATCGCCGTGAGATTCGAAAGTTCGCCGAGGTTGCCGAGAACGACGGTCTCACACTGGTGCCACTGGCCGTCTTCTTTCAAAAAGGCCTCGTCAAGGTGCGGCTTGCCATCGTGAAGGGCCGAAAGCTCCACGACAAGCGTCAGAGAATGAAAGAGCAGACGGATCGCCGCGAGATGCGGGATGCTCGGATGAAAGCCGTCGCGAATGCCCGGAAGCCTCGTTGAATTACAGTCGAATCTGTAGTGGATCTCGCCAGAGATCCCTGGATCTGCGTCGCCAGAGATCCCTGCACTTTCGTCGCCATTGATCCGATGACTTTCATCGATGAAGGGAACTCTGGCGAGTTCCACTACTTTGATGGACCAATGAATTCTTCAGGATTCGACTGATCGCAGCATGGCGTCCATCATTCTTTCGACCCTGAACGCACGCTACACGCATTCCAGTTTCGGCCTGCGCTACCTGCTGGCCAACATGGAAGAGCTGCGTTCCGAGACGGTGCTGAAAGAGTTTACGATCCACGATCTGATTCCGGACATTCTGAGCGATCTGCTGGCGATGAATCCTCGAATCGTCGGCTTCGGTGTTTACATCTGGAACGTCGAAGCACTGACGAAGCTGGTTGCGGATCTCAAGCGAGTTTGCCCGGACATTACGATTGTGCTCGGCGGCCCCGAGGTGTCTTATGAAACTGCAGAACAACCCATCGTTCAGCTGGCCGACTACGTGATCACCGGTGAAGGCGATCATGAGTTTCGCAACCTGTGCCGGACGCTTCTGGCGGGAACGAAACCGAACGCAAAAGTCCTGCATGCCGCGGTGCCTGAGCTGCCAGGCATTCACCTGCCGTACAATGAGTATTCGGATGAGGATATTCGAAACCGGGTCATCTACGTCGAAGCATCTCGCGGCTGTCCGTTCACCTGTGAGTTTTGTCTTTCTGCGCTGGAGATACCGGTTCGTCAGTTTCCACTGGACGAGTTCCTGACGCAGATGCAGGGTTTGCTCGACCGGGGTGTTCGTCAATTTAAGTTTGTAGATCGCACCTTCAATTTGAACCTGCGAGTCAGTCGCGCGATTCTGGAGTTCTTCCTGGAACGGATCGGTGCGGGATTGTTCCTTCACTTCGAACTGATTCCCGACCGGCTTCCGGATTCGTTACGGACTCTGATTGCAGGGTTTCCACCCGGCTCAATCCAGTTCGAAATCGGTATTCAGACATTCAATCCCGAGGTGTGTCGCCTGATCAGTCGGCCGCAGGACAACGAACTTGTGGAATCGAATCTTCGATGGCTTCGTGCAAACACGAGCGTGCATCTGCATACGGATCTGATTGCGGGGCTGCCCGGCGAATCCGTCGAGAGTTTTGCTGCCGGGTTCGATCGTCTGTATCGCCTGAAGCCTCAGGAGATTCAGGTCGGAATTCTGAAACGGCTTCGAGGAACACCGATCATCCGTCACGATGCAGAATGGGGAATGGTTTACAGTCAGCATCCGCCCTATGAGATTCTGAGCACGAAGATGATGACCTTCGAACAGCTTCAAGGAATCCGCAGATTTGCCCGCGTGTGGGACATGGTTGGGAACAGTGGCAACTTTCAGGAATCACTCGCACTGATGCTGGATGATCAGCCATCCCCATTTGCTGCCTTCTGGCGGTTTACGGACTGGCTGACAGAAACAGAAGGCCGACGCCATGGAATCGCGCTTGGGGCGTTGTTTGAGCTGGTGTTTCTTTTCATGACGCGCATTCAGCAGCGCGATGCGGACGTCTGTGCGAGAATACTCTGGACGGATTATGCCCGTGGCGGCCGTCGCGACCGACCGGCGTTTCTGCGCCCGTTCGACCTGCCTGCTGTCTCGGGACGTCCGAAAGACCTGGATGCCGCTCCGATGAGGCAGCAAAGGCATCTGGGAAAAGACAGTCCTTAATCGCCGGCGTCGTTCAACGGACCTGTTTTCCCCGCGCCTTCCTGCAACAATCCGCAGCAATCATCCACCTCAGAATCCCTTGGCGAAGCCACACGGCAGGAAGCGAAGATGACCATTCTTGAAGCCAGACGCTGGGACAACGGGCAGGCTGTCCGTATTAAGATCAACGATGGAAGAATCACCGCCATTTTGCCGATCGAAGGCGCTGGCAACGACCTTCCATTTGTTGCCCCGGGGCTCTACGACCTGCAACTGAATGGATATCGCGGGATCTGGTTCAGCAGCGAGTCACTCACGGAAGACCAGGTGGAACAGGTTATTCTGGATTTCGTCGAACATGGCATCACTCGTTGTCTTCCCACGCTGATTACCAATTCCTTCGAGGCTATTGCACATGGGCTCAGGACAATTCAGGCAGCCTGCCAAAGATCAAAACTTGTTCGGCACGTGGTTGCCGGTTGCCATATCGAAGGGCCGTACATTTCTCCGGAGAACGGACCTCGGGGAGCGCACCCGCTTCAACATGTGCGAGCTCCCGACATTTCGGAGCTAAGCCAGTGGCAGCATCTGTCCGGAGGACTCGTTCGGCTCATGACTCTTGCTCCCGAGTGGCCGGGCTCCGCCGACTTCATTCGTGCTGCTGTCGCTTCGGGAATCACGATTGCCATCGGGCATACTGCAGCGAAGTCGGATACGATCCGAGAAGCGATCAGTGCCGGCGCGCGAATTGGAACACATCTTGGTAACGGTTGTGCCGCCATGATACCTCGTCATGACAACGTGTTCTGGCCTCAGCTTGCCGATGATCGGCTAACGTGCAGCGTTATCTCTGATGGGTTTCATGTGCCGGCCGCCATGCTGCAGTGCATCGCACGTTGCAAGCCGCGAGATCGCATCGTGCTGACCAGTGATGTCTCCGGATTTGGCGGATGTACGCCAGGTCGGTATTCGTCTGGTTCCGTCGACGTCGATGTGCTGACCGATGGTCGAATTGTCGTCGCTGGGCAAACGCTGTTTCTGGCTGGTTCCGGAGCTTTGACGGGTGAGTGCGTGCTGAAGTTCGCAGCGACCTGCGGATGGACTCTGAAAGAGGCATGGTGTCTGGCTTCTTCCGCCCCGGCTCAGATCCTGAACGATGTCGAACCGGAATTTCGGGAAGGCGTCGCGGCGCGATTGACGGTCTTCCGACAGGCCGAAGGTGCAAACGGATTCGCTTCGGGGTTTGTGCCGGTCGAATCAATCATTGGCGCCGAACGTATTTCGGCCCGAAAACTGTCGCAACCGTGAGATGAAGAAGCGGGAATCTCGCATCAGGCGTTGTCCGCCCTCGGGAATCTTGTCATGCTTTCTCAGCGATTGTGACTCACGGCAATTTTACCGCAGTTCCAGCAGGATTCTCCATGAAGGCCATTCGACTCGAACAGCCGAAGCACTTTGCTTACGTCGATATTGAAGAACCTCAGGAGCCAGGCCCCGGGCAGGTCCTGGTGCGAACTCATCGCATGGGAATCTGTGGCACGGATCTCAGCGGTTATCTTGGGAAGTTTCCATTCTTCAAGTACCCGCGTGTTCCGGGGCATGAACTGGGTGTCGAGGTTCTGGAAGTTGGTTCGGGCGTGACCAATGTGCGGCCCGGCGATCGTTGCAGTGTCGAGCCTTACATGAACTGTGGATCGTGTTATGCCTGCCGCAAAGGAAACGGCAATTGCTGCACCTCGTTGAACGTGATCGGTGTGATGATCGACGGCGGACTCTGCGAACGATTTCTGATTCGCGCTGAAAAGCTGCATCCGTCGGCCAAACTGAATTACGAACAACTGGCTCTCGTGGAAACTCTGGCGATCGGATGCCACGCGACAAACCGAGGAATGAGCGGTCCCGGCGATCATGCTCTGATCATCGGTGCCGGACCGATCGGTCTGGCAACTCTTGAGTTTACTCGACTGACAGGTGCAACCGTGACCGTCATGGACATGGTGGCTTCACGACTGGATTTCGTTCGCGAGAAGTATGGAATTCAGAACACCGTCGTTTTCAAAGGTGACGGTTCGGAAATGGACCAGCTGAAGGCGATCACCGGCGGCGACATGTATGCTGTTGTGACGGATGCGACAGGAAACAAACACTCTATGTCGTCGGCGTTCAAGTACTGTGCTCATACCGGAACGCTGGTTTATGTCGGCATCACGACGGAAGAAGTGTCATTCACGCATCCAACGCTGCATCGGCCCGAGATCACTCTGAAGGCATCTCGCAACGCCTTGCCAGCCGACTTTACTCGCATCATTCGGCTGATCGAGGAAGGCACAATCAACACAACACCCTGGATTACTCATCGTACACCGTACTCAGAGATGGTCGCCGAGTTCGAGAAGTTTACTCGTCCCGAGACCGGAGTCATCAAGGCCATCGTTGACGTCTCGGCTGCGTGACAGGTTCCTCGTTCTGCGTGTGATCTTTGTAAATTCTGAGCAGGTCGCTGGGCATGCGCGAGATTGCGTTTCTGTCGATGGATTCGCTGGATGAGTTTGTGTCATATGACCAGCTTGTCATCGATTGTCTGAAGGATCTTGGGATTCGGGCCGTTGAGGTTTCGTGGAGAGCCGCAAGTCCGGACTGGGATCGGTACGAACTGGTCGTAATCCGGACCCCGTGGGACTATCAGAAGGATGCGGACAAATTCCTTCAGGTTCTGGAGGGGATTGAGCAGTCCTCTGCTCGGCTGCTCAATTCTCTGGAAACTGTGCGCTGGAACATTCGCAAGACGTATCTCAGAGATCTTGAAGATCGCGGTATTCAGGTGATCCCAACACAGTGGCTTCAGAGTCCCTCTGCGGTCGAACTGGCATCCCTCGGACAGCGATGGGCGAAGGATGGCTTTGTCGTCAAACCGGTCGTGGGTGCCAACGCCGACAATGCGTTTCGCTGTTCATCGACAACGCCGATGAGCGTCTTTCAGGAGGCGGAACGAGTCTTTTCCGGTCAGACGGCATTGGCTCAGCCTTTTGTGAAGAGTGTCACGGACACCGGGGAATATTCACTCATCTACTTCAACGGTGAATACAGCCACACGGTTCTGAAGCGTCCGAAGCAGGGGGACTTTCGAGTCCAGGAAGAACACGGCGGTCAAGTCGTCGCGTGTGATCCGGGGGGCGATATCAGAGCCCTGGGCGCTGTGTGTATGAAAGCACTTCCATTCGAAACGCTTTACGGCCGCGCGGATATTGTTCGCCTGGACGATGAAACCCCGGCCATCATGGAACTGGAGTTGATTGAGCCTTCGCTGTACGTGTCGTTCGATAACGCAGCAGCCGGCCGCTTCGCCCAGGCGATCGCGGCCGAACTGCGTTGAATGAAGTTGATGTGACACCGGAGGGCTTGCGCCCTTCCGCTATTTGAGATTGGAATGACACCGGAGGGCTTGCGCACTTTCGCTTTGTTGCTAGAGCACGTCGGCCACTTCGATCCCGAGCAGTGACAAGCCGGTCTTGATCGCGCGAGCCATCAGGTCGCACAGCACGAGGCGGCTCTTTTGTAGTTCCTCGGAGCCGGCGTTCTGCACCGAGCACTTGTCAAAGAACTGACTGAACGCATCGGCTGTGTCGTAGAGCCATGTTGTCAGCAGGTGCGGGCGGTAGTCGTTGAGGACGCTGTCGATGGCATAGCCGAACATCAGAAGCTGAACCGCAAGTCGACGCTCTTCGGGGGTGTCCACCGAAATTGTTACGCCGCTTGTCTGCAGTGCATCGCGTGACAACTGAAGCTTTCGAAAGATCCCGCAGACTCTCGCGTAGGCGTATTGCATGTAGGTCGCCGTGTCTCCGGTGGTCGCCAGCATCTTGTCCCAGTCGAACGTGTAGTCGCTGTCTCGACTGTGATGCAGGTCGGCGTACTTGATCCCGCCCAGCCCAACGATCTCCGCGACACGAGCACGTTCTTCGGATGTCAGCAGTGGCGATTCACGACGATCGTCGTTCTCATCAACGACCCGTCGAGCGCGCGAGACCGCTTCATCGAGCAGACTCTCGAGACCAACCGTGTCGCCGGAACGAGTTTTGTACGGCTTGCCGTCTTTGCCCATCACGGTGCCAAACGAAACATGCTGGAAGCGGACGTCTCCGATGCCCCACAGAGTTGCTGTCGAAAAGAGCTGATGGAAATGCTCTGACTGCCGCTTGTCGACGACATACAGAATCTCCTGAGCCTTCAGCGTTTCGACTCGATACTGAATCGTCGCAAGGTCGGTCGTCGCGTACGTATAAGCTCCGTCTGTCTTCTGCACGATAAACGGAGCGGCATTGCCTTCCAGAAAGACGCACGTCGCTCCTTCGCTCAGTGTTGCCAGGTTCTTTGCCTGCAGCGCGCTGACCACGCCGGGCAGCATGGGATTGAAGTAGCTTTCACCCAGCGTGAGGTCGAAAGCAATTCCAAGTCGTCGGTAGACCTGATTCAGGGCTTCCAGGCACGGAGGAATGAACTCGTGCCACAGCCGATTGTTGTCTGTGTCACCGGCATGCAGCTTTGCCGTTTCATCGCGAGCCTTTCGGGCGATGTCCGGATGGGCCTGAGCCGCCTTCAGAAGCACGGGACTTGACTCCACCTTTTCGATGGACTCGATCGCATCTTTGACTGCCTTCTCAGCAGCCTCGGCGTCTTTTCGCAGGGAATTCAGCTGCTTCTTTGCTTTGTCATCCCTGGCCTGCGATTCGGCGGTCTGAAGACGGGCCTGAGCTGCGGTGGCTTCGGACTGCAGTATGGAGAGCTTTGCCTTTGTTGCGTGGTAATCAGAAAGCTGATTCACAAGTTTGTAGAGGCGAGCCAGTTCTGCGACTGGATGCTCTGAGTATGCTGCCTGATCGAGGAAGTTTCGGTAACCATAGATGATCATGCCGAACTGAGTTCCCCAGTCACCGATGTGGTTATCGCTGACCACCTGATGTCCGGCAAATCGCAGGGTTCGACAAATCGCGTCGCCAATGACTGTGCTTCGCAGATGTCCCACGTGCATCGGTTTGGCAACGTTGGGTGATGAAAAGTCCACGACCACATTGCGAGGAGTCGGCGTGGGAACGTAGCCCAGTCGATCATCACCCGCGATTCGTCCGATTTGGGCTGAGAGAAACGAGGACTTCAATCGCAGATTGATGAACCCTGGCCCGGCGATTTCAGGGGCTTCACAGAGATCGTCAAGCTGCAGCTGCTGTGCAACCGCCTGCGCGATTTCTCGCGGTGGCTTTCCAAGCTGCTTGGCCAGAGGCATCGCGAAGTTTGCCTGAAACTCCCCGAACTTCGCATCCTGAGCAGGACGAATCATGTCCACAAACGGTGCAGGATCTTCCACCAGAGTTTTCAGTGGGCCGACGAAACGATCCCGAATCAAATTCAGCAGGTTCATGTGACTCTCAAACACTCAGCAAAAACACCGCGACGAAATGTCACGGGATTGAAGTCTGTCAAAACGAAGAGCCTGCGGCAGATTTACCGCAGGCTGCTTTGATACGCAATTTCGTGTGTGAAGACACAGCTCACCAGCCAATGGACATATTGGCTTCGATGATTTTCTGAGCTTCGGAAAGGTCTGCTCCTGTATCCAGCATATACAGTCGAATCGCGTGAAGTTTGTCCCCGGATGCTCGTGCCAGGCAGTCTCGAGCAACGTCGCATGGACGAACCTTGCCCTCAAGCCCCAGAAGTCGCTTGGAGATCACCCAGATGTCTCTTGGCCGCTTGGTAATCCGCAGCACTCGTTCTTCGGGATAGTACTTTTGAGCCATGTGCTCCGCCTGTTCCAGGCTGCTGGCCCATCCAATCATGATGTGGGCTTCGGTCTCAATTTCAAACAGTGGCATTGCGCGATCCTGCGAACAAATACGCCAGTGTGGGGGATGGCCAGGACATTATGCCCCGGTAAACCAGTATCGTTCGGAGCGGAGAATAGCAGGTGTACGAATTTGATGCGAACCGAGTGTAGATCGGCTGTCCTCAGCCGATCACGCAAAAACAAAAAGGGCGACTCCCGTTGAGGAACCGCCCTTTGTTTCTGCCTAGCCAATCACGTGCTGCATTATTCCGCAGGACGTCCGCCTCGACCGCCTCCCTGACCACGTCCACCGCGACCACCCTGGCCGCCGCCAGGTCCACCCTGACCGCCTGGACCGCCGCCACCGAATCCGCCTCGACCGCCCATCAGGCTTCGAGGATCCAGTTCAAAGGCAGCACCCTTCATTTCTTCGAGCTTTGACTTCTGAGCATCTGTCAGAACAGCCATCGCACTTTCGGTCACAGCCTTGCGAGCTGTTTCCATCTTTTCTCGCATGCCTTCGAAGCCTGCACCTGGGCCACCGCCGCCCGGAGCACCGCCACCTGGCTGGAAGTTGGCTCGCATTTCTTCCATCATCTTCTGCATGTCTTCGGTGGCCTTGGTTTCGACTTCCTTCAGCTTGCCGACCTGCTCTTCGGTGATCGTCAACGCTGCCTTCATGTCGTCAGCCATCAGGGTCTGAAGAGCTGCCATCTGAAGACGAGCCTGAACCGTAATCTGGTCCAGTCGCTTGATCTGTCCTTCTTCCAGCAGAGCATTCAGGACGGTGTCCGTCTTCTTGCTCAGTTCTTCACGCTGCTTCTGCATGTCAGCGAAGTACTTTGTTCGCTCTTCTTCTGACATGTTCTGGAACGCATCGCGGTCCGGGCGAGGAGCGTTGTTGCGTTCTTCGCGGTAAGCGTCGAGCGCTGCGTCGATTGTTGCAGCCTGAGCTTCTTCGATCTTCAGTTCCTGGCGTACCTTGTCGCTTCCCAGCAGAGTCGCACGGTCAACGGTGCGGGCCATCATTCCGCCCATTCCGCCCATCATTCCGCCACCAAATCCGCCTCCGAAGCCACCACGTCCGCCGCCACGCCCCTGTCGATCGCCTCGACCACCCTCTTGTGGAGGCTGGCCGCCACCGCCTTCGCCACGAGGTGGCTGAGCATCAGCGACTGCCGAAAATGTGACACTGCACAGGCCGAGCATTGCGACCTTTCGCAGCATTTGACTCAGTTTCATTGCCAACTCCATCAAAGAAAGGACACCGAAAGAAAGGGAAGACTCATTCGCGACGCCCCGTGGACTACCAGGGAACCGTCTTTTTTCTGGTCTGTCTCGGCCATAAGTCCGTGGACAGATGTATTCAGTCTGGCGAGTTGAACACCGGTCAATCCAGCGAAGTGCCTCGAAATTCGGTCAGGGGGTCAGATTTTGCCGATTTTCTGGGGCGTTCGACTGCCATAGGCAAATTTCCATGTGCCCCGGCATACTTCCCCTGCTCAGCTTCCGCAAAATTTCCATGAGGAGTCGTCACCTTGAGCATCGGTAAAACTCTGCCTGAACCCAGAAAAGCAGTCCTCCGGGCATTTCGCCGTGCGACCGGTGTCGGCGCTGCTCCGGGAACGATTGACCGTGGTCTTCAGCCCATTTCCTCTGCCTGCCGAATCACGCGTATCTCCTACAACCGCGAAAACGCCGAAGAAGAGGTGATCGATACCGTCGCCGAGCTCAATGAGGATGTCCCGGCGGATCGAATCTACTGGTTCCGGGTGGAAGGGGTTGCCGACACGGAAACGCTCCAGCAGCTTGGGGAGGCATTTGGTCTCCATCCTCTGGCCCTTGAAGACGTCGTCAATACTCATCAGCGCTGCAAAGTGGAGGATTATGATGACCACCTCTTTGTCGTCAGTCGAATTCCGATGATGGATTCCGAGGGTGCTCTCTCAACGGAACAAGTCAGCATCTTTCTTGGCGATGGCTTCGTCCTTAGCATTCACGAAGGGGCTCCCAAACTGGACCCTGTGCGAGAACGCATTCTCTGGGCACGCGGCAAAATCCGCGAACAGAAGGCAGACTACCTGGCCTACGCCATCCTCGACACAATCATCGACAATTATTTTCCGGTGATCGAAGAAATTGGCAATCGCCTGAATCGGATCGACGATGACCTCGAACAGGGCGGAACACAGAATCATCGACAGGAGATCCGCAATGTTCGGTCCGATCTGCTCCTGCTGCGAAAAACGATCTGGCCTCAGCGCGATGCGATCGCGGCGTTGCTTCGAGATGACTGCCGATTCATTCTGGATTCCACCAAGACCTGGCTCCGTGACTGTTACGACCACACAATTCAGCTGATGGATGTGACCGAAACTTACCGCGAACTGTGTGCGGACCTGCGCGACTTCTATGTGGCCGATATCAGCTTTCGAAGTTCCGAGGTCATGAAGACGCTGACGGTGATCGCCACTCTGTTCATGCCACTCAGCTTTATCGCCGGCTTCTACGGGATGAACTTCGCTCACATGCCGGAGCTTCAATGGAAGTACGGGTACCCGGCGGCGATCGGAGGAATGGTCACAGTTGCCGTCAGCTTCCTGATCTACTTCCGCCGGAAACATTGGATTTGAGAGCTTGCACCTCGCCGGACCTGAGACCGAAACTCTGGCAATCAAGCGAGAAAAGCGTGGGGCTTGGGGCGAAATGCACGGCAAACGACCAGCAAAATCACTCAGTTTTTGTTGTCTGTTGCCTCATGCGGTGCATGGCACCGGGGCGATGAGAGAATCTTGCATGAAATCGCGCCGCTTCCGAGTTCAGATGGCTACAATTCGCCTTTTCGTGCTCTGAGTACACTTTTCAGTTTGGCGTGGTTTCGTCCACGTGGTGCCCATGTTTGCAGATCGTGTTATTCTTTATTGTCGTGGCGGGGACGGCGGAAACGGCTGCAGTAGTTTCCGACGAGAAACATTCGTTCCGCGCGGTGGCCCGGATGGTGGAGACGGCGGGGACGGTGGAGATGTTGTAATCCAGGCTGACCGTAATCTGGGCTCACTGGGAAACCTCGTTGGCATTCGTCACTGGAAGGCAGAACGAGGAGAACATGGTCTCGGCGCTCTTTGCACTGGCAAATGCGGCAAGTCGACCGTCATTCTTGTCCCGCCAGGAACGCTGGTAAAGGACCTGAAACACGGACACCTTCTGAAGGATCTCCAGAATCATGGTGACTCCGTCATCGTGGCACAGGGAGGACGAGGCGGAAAGGGTAACAAGCGCTTTGCAAACTCCGTCAACCGAGCACCCCGTGAGTCGGAAGGTGGACATCCTGGTGAGTATCGTGAGATCCAGCTTGAGCTGAAGATGATCGCCGATGTGGGTCTCATCGGAAAACCAAACGCGGGCAAGTCGACGCTGCTCAGTCGCGTGTCGCGCGCAACTCCGGAAATCGCGGACTATCCGTTCACGACGAAGTACCCTAACCTCGGCCTCGTTCATGTTGGCTACGACCATGAATATGTGCTTGCCGACATTCCAGGTCTGATCGAAGGTGCTCATTCCGGTGCGGGACTCGGTCATGAGTTTCTTCGCCATGTTGAACGCACGCGTCTGCTCGTCCATCTGGTGGAACCAAACCCGGCCGACGTCTCGGATCCTCTCGACAACTATACTCGCATCCGCGAAGAACTGCGTTTGTATGATGCCGCTCTGGCTGAACGGCCTGAGATCATCTGCGTGACCAAGGCGGAACTGCCCGACGCACAAACATGTGCAGAACTCCTGCGCGAAGTCACGGGGCGAGAAGTTCACCTGATCTCCGCCGTCACTGGCAAAGGACTTCCGGAACTGAACCGCCTGATCATTCAGAAGCTCGCAGAGATCCGCGCCGAAGAAGCAAAGCTTCAGCCGGAACCGATGGCTCCTGCGGTTGTGAGTGAGACGGAATCCGCCTCTCCTCAACAGTAGTGGAATTCGGCAGAATTCCTTGTGACGGTCGGGAGTTCAGGACTTCGGGAGAAGTCCAAACCGCAGTCTCAGGACTTCTGGCGAAGTCCACTACAGTGAAAAGCCCGCTCCTTAAACGCGCGCGGCTTGTTTGTTGTCGCACGTCGCCGCGGCTAAACTCTGTCGCAGTCAAAGTCAGTTTCAGGCTGGCCTTACAGGCTCAAAGTTGCAGGTCGTTTCGGAGAATGACGCGTGGTCAGAATTGGCATAATCGGCATTGGATTCATGGGGTACACGCACTTTGAAGGTGCCCGTGACCTGACGAATGCAAAAGTTGCGGCAATTGCCACTCGAGATACCAAGAAGCTGGCCGGTGACTGGACGTCGATCCAGGGAAATTTTGGTCCTCCAGGTGGCCACGTCGACACGTCATCACTCAGCCAGTACACCGATTACCGCGCGCTGATTGCTGACCCAAACATTGATCTTGTGGATGTCTGTCTCCCTACCGACAAGCACTTCGATGTGGTGATGGAATCGCTTGAAGCCGGCAAACCGACGCTGGTGGAAAAGCCGATCTCCGTTCAGCTTCCTGAAGCAGAATCGATGGTCAGAAAGGCCCGTGAGAAGAATGTTCCGCTCTTTGTGGCTCACGTGCTGCCATTCTTTCCTGAATTCCGTTTTGCTGCAGAGCTGATTCAGAACAAAACGTATGGGAAGCTGCTCGCGGGGCATTTCAAGCGAGTCATCTGCAAGCCGGAATGGTCCAGTGATATGTCGGACTTCCGTAAACTCGGTGGCTGGGGAATCGACCTGCACATTCACGACAACCACTTCATCGCTCATGCCTGCGGAAGTCCGAAGGCGGTCTTTTCCCGAGGCCTGCTGCAGGATGGTTTTGTGAACCACGTTCACACGTCTTATCTGTACGACAACGGCCCGGCGATTACCTGCGTGAGCGGTGGGATCGCGGCTCGAGGGTTGCAGTTTGCTCACGGTTACGAGCTGTACTTTGAAAACGCGACAGTCCTGTTTGACGCCGGGACACTGGCCGGACAGTGGACCGTAAGTCGCCCGCTGAGTGTGATTGCCAACGACGGGACGATGACACATCCGGACCTTGCAGGGAACGGAAAATGGTGCGAAGCATTCACGCACGAACTTCAGCTGGCCGTCGATGCTCTGTCGGGCCGAAAGCCCGCCGGACCTCTTTCAGGGGAAACCGCTTTGTCAGCTCTGAAGATGTGCTGGGCTGAAGCAAAAAGCATCGAGACGTCCGCCGCTGTACCTGTCTGATGACCAGGCAAAAATCCTCAGAAGACGGTTTCGGGTTCGATGCCGAATCACGGTCAGCGTTTCGCAAAGCCGTCCTGCGATGGTATGACAAAAACGGTCGACATTTACCGTGGCGTGAATCTGCTGATCCCTATCGCATCTGGCTCAGCGAGATCATGCTGCAGCAGACGACCGTTGCAGCCGTAGTTCCATACTTCGAAAAGTTCGCCGCAGAATGCCCGGATGTGGCTGCTCTGGCGGCAACGCCACTGGACCGGGTCCTGCGGCTTTGGGAAGGTCTGGGCTACTACAGCCGTGCCAGAAACCTGCATCGCGCGGCTCAGGTTGTGATGTCGGACCACGACGGGGAACTTCCCCGATCGGTTGAAGCTCTTCAGTCGCTGCCGGGGATCGGAAGATACACGGCCGGCGCAATCGCCTCCTTTGCCTTCAACCTCCCGGCCCCCATCGTGGAAGCGAACACAGAACGTCTCTACGCGCGACTGATCGGGCTTCAGGACGATGTGCGTTCGTCATCGTCTCAGAAACTTCTCTGGCAATACGCCGAACAGATTGTCCCTGCAAAACGAGCAGGAGACTTCAATCAGGCTCTGATGGATATCGGAGCGCAGGTCTGTACGCCGGCGAATCCCAAATGTGACGAATGTCCTCTGCAGCGATGGTGTCAGGCTGCCACTTTGGGCCAGCAGAATGAGCTTCCTCGACGGAAGCCTCGAGCGACCATCACTCCGGTTTGCGAAATCGCTGTTGCGATCCGCCATCGTGATTCGTGGTGCCTGCGTCGTCGCACGGAACAGGAACGCTGGGCAGGAATGTGGGATTTTCTTCGTCGCGAAGTCCCCGAATCTCTTACGTCATTTCTTCCGTCCGGAAAATCGAAACAGCCAAAGGACAGAAAGCAACCCGCCCTTTTTGAACACGAAATTGAATTGCCGGACGAACTGCATGAACTGTTGATCCCCTGCACAAAGTCAATCCCAAAGCATGTTCAACGCTGGACAGAACTGACCTACTCGGTGACTCGATACCGAGTACGGCTGATCGTCCTCGAATGCGAAGTGGAACGTCGCAGCAAACTTCCGGAAGGGTATTGCTGGGTCAACGCAACTGACTTTAATGAACTTCCGCTTTCAATCACGGGGCGACGAATCGCCACCTGGCTCACTTCGGAGTAATCTGCGTCGGATCCAGGCGCCATCGGCTCAAGTTGCGCGTTGGAAGAATGTTGGGCGAAGCGGCGGTCTCTCATGCAACCGAAATTTTCAAAGCGTGCCTTGTGAGAACCTGGAACCATGGGCAAGATCCGCACCGAAAAGCGTCATATCCCATGGACGTGATCTTCGTTGTGATTCAGTGATTCCGGATTTTCCGGAGGACTCGGTGTATGAAAAAATGTCGACGATGTTCAAAGACGGCCACCCTGCATGTGACGGAGATCAGATCAGGCAAGGCCGTCGCGATTCATCTCTGTGACACATGCGCCCGCGAATATCTGGACAAGCCTGCGGAATCCGGTGATTCATCGGAGTCTTCTGAACTGTCTTCAAAGCTCGATGAACTGATGGCCGAGACCGCCGAGTCTCCGGCGACATGCCCGAACTGCGGGATCACTTTCAACGAGTTCCGTGAATGTGGCCGCTTCGGCTGTGCACAGGATTACACGGAGTTCTTCGCAGAGCTGATTCCGCTTCTGGAGAACATCCATGAGGATACAAAGCACATTGGAAAGAAGCCGCGCGGCACGATGATCGGTACTCAGGATCAGGCGCGACTCATTCAGCTGCGCAATGAGCAGCGTACGGCGATCGAAATGGAAGATTACGAAACGGCTGCACGATTGCGTGATGAAATTGCCGACCTGGAATCCCGTGTGAGGCCTCAGGAGCGTTCACAGCCGTAGCAGCTCGCAGCCAGTTTTCGTCATCCCCAACCGTAGTGGAACTCGCCAGAGTTCCTGCCCGTCAGCAACCATCGTAGCGGAACTCGCCAGAGTTCCTTCCTCAACAACACTTCACAACAACAGCTTCAGGACTTCTGGCGAAGTCCACTACACCGTCTCCCAACCATCGTAGTGGAACCCGCCAGAGTTCCTTTGCTCACGAAGCTGTCGAATCTCCGCCGAGATCCCCGTTTACCGCGCATCGTCCCGGATGGTTCCGTCCGTGCGAATGAATGGCTCCGGATCGGTCACACGCCCCAGCGGCCGAACGCCAGGCCCTTTTCCCGTGCGTCCGAGGTCGCCGTCAGCCTGCTCAACAAGCTTCATCAGGCTGGCAACGATTTCCGTATGAGCATCCGCGACGTTCTTTGATTCCGCCAGATCATTCTCCAGATCGTAGAGCTGCGGACCGGCCGGAGTTTCTGCCTTTGCCGCCGCATTCTTCTTGTTCGCTTTTTTCTTCGCAGACTTTGCGTCGGCCTGAGCGGTAGCCTTCGATCCAGATTCCTTTTCTGCTTCCTTTCCCTGAGCCTGAGCCGGTGTGGTCGCCGGGGCTGCAGGTGCGGCAAGAACCAGCTTCCATTTCCCCTGCCGGACGGCCTGCAGATTTAGTCCGTGATAGTAGTAAAACGTCTCGTGTCCGGCTGCTCCCGGCTCATCTCGCAGCACCCTGGACAAATCAATGCCATCGATGCGTCGAGTCTTATCGAGCGGTGTTCCGGCGAGACTGGCAAAGGTTGGCAGCACATCCAGCATTCCCGTGATGGCATCGGATGACGTGCCAGGCGAAATGACGCCGGGCCATCTGACAATCGTGGGAACTCGCATCCCGCCTTCCCACGTGCTGCCCTTGAAACCTCGCAGCGGCTTGTTGACCGCTCGCTGAGTCCCACCGTTGTCAGACGTGAACAGAATGAGCGTTCGATCGTCGATCCCGAGGTCACGCACGGTGTTCAGAATGGTGCCGACGCTGTTGTCCACCTCGGAAATCCAGTCGCTATAGAGGCCTTTCCCGGACTTGCCCACCCAGTCCTTTCCTGGGTAAAGCGGGAAGTGAACGGCGTTATGAGGGAGATACAGGAAGAACGACTGATCCTTGTTCTCCTTCAAAAACTTTACTGCGGCATTCGTGTAGGTTGCAACGATCGCCTGTTGCTCATCCTGAGCCACCTTGCCGATCACACGAGTATTCTCGACCAGCGGCAGTGACGGCTGTTGATTGCCTCGCAGGCCCGTCTCATCAGCCGGCTGAGCATTCGTCGACGCCTTCTTTTCCGGCGAATTGGCAGCCTGCGGAATCGGTGCCCCCAGATCGCTTTTCGATCCTTCCGAGGCAGTTCCCATGTCATTCGAATATGGGATTCCCAGGTAGTAATCAAACCCCTGAGCAGTCGGCAGGAATGGAGCCTGATCACCGAGGTGCCATTTTCCGATACACGCCGTCTTGTATCCCGCCGACTTCAGCACTTCTGCAACAGTGACTTCTTCCGGATTCACTCCGACTGCCGCACCAGGAAACAGGACGCCCGGAATCGGCAAGACTCGCTTGGGATAACATCCGGTCATCAGAGCCGACCGCGATGGCGAACACACCGGAGCCGCATAGAAGCATGTCAGCTTCCGGCCTTCCGCAGCCATCCGATCCAGATTCGGAGTTTGATTGATGGTCGACCCAAAGGGCCCAATGTCCGCATAACCAAGATCGTCAATGCTGATCACGATGAAGTTCGGCCGCTGAGCATCCTGCCCCAGACACGACGGCCGCAGCCCCGCTCCAAAAAGCGAAAACGCAAAAGCAATGCCGAAACAGACAACGCGGGTAGCCAGACGCATCTCACACCATTCCCGTAGCGGAAGTCATCAGGACTTCTGGCGAAGTCCACTACATCAACCCACCAATCACGTAGTGGAACTCGCCAGAGTTCCCTCACCCCGGCAGAAGCTTCACCACTTCCAGCCGGTCACACCCTTCAGGTTCTGCACACATTCCGCCGGCCATTCGCCCTTATGAAGCTTGATGATAATCTCAGCCCCCAGTGCCCAGGTGGCATTGTGCGATTCGTTGTCCAGCCCCGCAACGTGAGGCGCCAGGAGCACGTTTGGCATGCTGATCAGAGGACTGGTCAGCGGCAGAGGTTCGACTTCGAACACGTCCAGACCAGCCGCTCGAATACGCCCGGTCTGCAGAGCATGAATCAGAGCATTCTCATCGATCAGCGGCCCGCGAGCCGTGTTGATGATGACCGCGGACTTCTTCATCAGCCCGAGAGTCTTCTCATTGATCATGTGTTTCGTTTCGGGCGTCGATGGCGAATGGAGTGACACGAAGTCGGACTGCTTCAGCAATTCTTCCAGCGACACCAGCGTAATGCCGTGCTGCTTTACAAAGTCGGCCGGCGCGTAGGGATCGTAAGCAATCACTTTCATCCCGAGTCCAATGCCACGAGTCGCTGTGGCCTGGCCGATGCGTCCCAGCCCGACGAGCCCCAGAGTGCATTCGGAAATTCGAGGATAGCTGACTCGCTTCCATTCACCGCGGCGAGTCTCCTGGTCCAGAGCCGGGAATCCTCGTCCCAGAGCCATCAGCATGGCGATGGCATGTTCCGCAACAGCGTGATGATTGCAGCCTGGGGTTGTTGCCACGACGATCTTTGCACTGTCGCACGCCTTGAGATCGATCGCATCAAACCCCACGCCGGCTCGAGCCAGAACGCGAAGCTGCGGGAGTCCGGCGATGACCTTTGCAGGATACGGTTCCGAGCCTGCGATGACGGCGTCATAACCCTGCAGGACGTCGATCAGAACATCGTTATTCCAGAGATCTCGCGAACGATCCGGCACGTGACATTCATGCCCGGCATCAGCCAGCATCTTGAAATGAGGACCTGACTCGGAACTCAATGCAGTGCACAACACTCGTACCATTGGAAAATCCCGCTATTCTGTGGTGGAGGCAAACAGCCTGGAGCAAAACGGAGCGAGGGCGAGGCTCCTCGCCGAGCCGGTGGAAAGTTCAATGCCCTCGGGTTGAGCTGGGCTCCGGAGAACCATCTCCTCCCGAGTCATGTTTTTTAACCGTCAGCCATTGAGCCCTGGTGGGATCGCTGGCAAATTTCAGAGAATACCGATGCGAAAACTAGCAGTCCGTCTGACACCGGACAATCAGATCGAAGTCACGGTCGGAACGGAATCCCGGACCGGGGAAACGTACTATCTGGGCATGAACATCAACACGCTCGACGCCCCCGAAGTGGATGAGGAATTGTCTGAGCGTCCCATCGAAGGCTGCATCGCCCTCGTCCGCGAATGGCTGCGTTTGCTGATTGAGCTTCGAGACGGCCAGCAGGTCTTCCTGCCGTTCGATTTTTCCGACGAATACACTCGATGGCTGACCATCCGAAAAGAAGGTCGCGAAGCCACCGCCGTGCTCGGCTGGTCCACCGTCGAAGGCTGGGCCATTTCGCCATCCAATTTCCAGGAACACGCCCACAGCCTGCCGGAATTCACCCCCGACGAACCACTCCACGTCCAGACCTTCTACCTGCCCCAGCTCCTCAGCAACCTCCGCCAAAGCCTGATGGAACTCCAATCACCAGCCCACCCCAAAAATTAGCGAAAGGGCGCAAGCCTTCCGGTGACTGCCAACTGAAAACTGAAAACTCCCCTCCGAAAACCGAAATCCGAAAACCGAACACCTTCTCCCCCTCACCTTGACACCCACCGCCTCGACTGATAATTTCCCCACCGCGATGGCACCGCCCATCGCAACTCCCGGGGGATTAGCTCAGTTGGGAGAGCGCTTGCATGGCATGCAAGAGGTCAGGGGTTCAACTCCCCTATCCTCCACTTCGAAAAAGACTGGGTTATCGCCCAGTCTTTTTTTGTTTGTTGAGCGTGGGCTGGAGCCCATCCTCATCGCAGTACAACGTAGAGGAGATAAGTGATCAGTGACATCAGGAGGCCGAAGGTTCCAAGGGGAATCGTGCTGGATGGTCGCGCAGTTTGCAGATCGGCTTGCGGATCGACCTTCTGACATCGGCTGATGATGCGATCGTATTCCGGAAGTCCGGGACTCATGACGACGCGTTCGTCGCCGTCAATCTGGACTCGACAGGCGTGAATGACATTTGGAGGAGCTGCACCGAACAAGATTGCCCTTCGGCTGCCCTCATCGAACGTCAGCGTCAGTTTGTACTCTGGCACATAGAGAAAAGTATCGTCCCAGAAGCCATGCAATCGTGAACCTCTGAGTCGTGCCTGGAGCACTCCCAGCCATTGCTCGTATGCAATGCACAATCCTGGCTGGGTACCATTTACCTTGAACCCATCCACTGGCTCCAAGGTTGCTGTGCAGTGGCTACGTTCACACGGCATGCTTCGAACACTCGTCGTGTGTTCAGTTCCATCAGTGAGTTTTCAGAGTAAACTGTCCTCCCCGTCAGGTGATGCTGACGATGGCACTCAACAACGCGGAAAAACCCACGATCCATCCACTCCGACGTGCGTGCAACGTCGTGAACGGAAGCAGGAACACGACCGCAGGCTCATGTTCGAACAGACCTTCAAAAACATCGACGACGTTCTTCGCAAGGAAGCCGGATGTGCCAGTGAACTGGACTACACCGAAAAATCGTCCTGGCTGCTGTTCCTGAAGTATCTGGACGCTCTGGAACGAGACAAGGCCACAGAAGCGGAATTGGAAGGCAGAAAGTACACGCACATCCTCGACAAGCCGTACCGCTGGGAAACATGGTCGGCACCGAAGGGGAAGGATGGCAAGATTGACCACAACGTCGCCATGGTCGGCGATGATCTCACAAAATTCGTGACTGACAGGTTGTTCCCGTACCTGCAGTCGTTCAAGCAGAAGGCCAGCGGGCCGAACACGATCGAGTACAAGATCGGGGAGATCTTCGGCGAGATCACGAACCGCATTCAGAGCGGTTACAACCTGCGAGAGATCATTGACCACATCGATGAACTCCGCTTTGGCTCTCAGGCGGAAGCCACAGTCGATGCAAATCGGACGCGGCGTCGGATAGTGCCGCCTCTTTCCAATTAGGTGTAAAAATGAAACGCTACAACCGTGTCATGCTGGGCCAAAAGAGCATATGCGCTCAGGAGTGTTTCGCAGGTAGTTTCATTGGAGCGGATTTTGGAATTGCTCAGGACCTTACACACAAGCTGCCAGAAGACTGGAGGGAGTTCAATCGAGAGTTCATTCCAGTGTTCCTCGCCTCTCATCCACAGAAGACAAAGATCAGTGCTGGACTGGCTTGCGGTGCCCTCTGGACGGTTTCGAAGGGTCTCAAGAAATGTGACGTTGTCGTCAGTCCGGATGGCCAGGGTTCATATCGCGTTGCCGAGATCGCCGGAGAATATTACTACGAACCGGGGAAAATACTCTGCCATCGTCGGCCCGTCCGTTGGCTTAATGTGACGATCGCACGAAATGTAATGAGTGAGGGCCTGCGAAACTCAACGGGGTCAATTGGAACAGTCAGTGATATCTCACAGCATGCAGAAGAACTGGAGCGTCTCATCAATGGTGCCGGTGGTCCGCAGTTGTTAACGAACGATTCGTCAGTCGAAGATGCGTCCTCATTTGCTTTAGAATCGCATCTGGAAGAGTTTCTCGTCAAGAACTGGGCACACACGGAACTTGGCAAGGACTACGACATCTACGAAGAAGACGGCGAACTGGCTCAGCAGTATCAAACCGACACCGGGCCTCTGGACATCCTGGCCATCAGCAAGGACAAGCAACGCCTGCTGGTCGTGGAGTTGAAGAAAGGCCGAGCCAGCGACGCGGTGGTCGGTCAGACACTTCGCTACATGAGCTACGTGAAGGACGAACTTGCGGAGGACAACCAGACAGTACTCGGTGCCATCATTGCTCACGAAGACGACCAACGTATCCGCCGAGCCTTGACGATGACGCCGAACATCACGTTCTTTCGGTATCAAGTGAGTTTCAAGCTGGTGAAGGGGTAGGGAATGACAATTACCCCAGCACAAATTGACGAATGGCGAGCCGCGCGTTCAGAGCATCAGAATCTGGAGTTCAAGGAGGCAAAGGATGGCTTGGATAGTCGAAAGCTCTGCCGATACTGCGTGGGCCTGGCCAATGAAGGTGGCGGGCATCTGCTACTTGGGATCGAGGACAAGCCGCCTCGGAAGGTGGTCGGCACGGCCGCAGTCAACGATCCCGTTGGTATGGCAGCAAAGCTGTTTAGCACCTTGAAGTTTCGCGTGGAGGTTGAAGAAGTTCAACACCCCGGCGGTAGAGTCATTGTTTTTCAAATTCCCAGCCGTCCCCTTGGCACGGCGTACCAGTACGAAGGTGCGTATCTCATGCGTTCAGGGGAAGAACTGGTACCAATGAGTGAAGATCGTTTGCGAACGATCTTTGCTGAGGGGCAGCCGGATTGGCTCTCGCAGTCAGCAATGTCTGCGGCGGCAGACGATGACGTAATTGCGATGTTGGATACTCAGGGTTACTTCGATTTGCTAAAGCTGCCATATCCCACTCAACGAACCGGTGTGCTGGAGCGGCTGACTGGAGATGGCCTGATCCGAGAAGATGGCAATGGTTGGGAGATTTCCAACCTGGCTGCTGTTTTGTTCGCCAAGAAGCTTGACGCTTTTTCGCCTGCTTTGGCAAGGAAAGCAGTGCGAGTAGTGATTTACGATGGCATCAACAAGCTGAAAACGAAAGATGACAAGCCGGGCAATCGCGGATATGCCATCGGATTCGAATCGCTTGTGGATTTCGTACATTCGGCTGCACCGCAGAATCGATTCATCGAACAGGCCGTGCGTGAAGAAGTCAAGATGTTCCCTAAACAGGCGCTCCGCGAACTGATCGCCAATGCCCTTGTTCATCAGGATTTTCTTATGACAGGGACATCCGTGATGATTGAGATGTACGATGATCGCGTAGAGATCTCCAATCCGGGACTTCCACCAATCAAGGTAGAGCGGTTCATCGATGAGTACAGATCGCGGAATGAACGACTCGCAGATCTGATGAGAAGGATGGGAATTTGTGAAGAGAAAGGGAGTGGCATCGATAAAGTGATCACGGCAGCCGAGTTCTTCCAGTTACCGGCACCGGATTTTCGTGCGGGTGAATTGCGCACAACGGCAATCTTGTTCGCTCATCAGGAGTTTCCGGAAATGTCGCGATCCGATCGGATTCGTGCTTGTTACCAGCATTGCTGTTTGCAGTATGTCAGCGGGAAAACAATGTCCAACCAATCATTGAGGACGCGTTTTGGTGTGGATGAAAACAAAGTGGCGACGGTCTCAACGGTCATCATGGCAGCCAAAGATGCTGGTCTGATCAAGCAGGACGCTTCCGAATCGATGTCCACTCGGTACGCCCGCTACCTGCCGTTTTGGGCCTAAAGTGTTTTATCGCTAGCGGTAACCCAGTAGAACAATAGTCGCAAATCCTTTTCTGTATTGGGGTTACTTCTTCAATTGCAAACCTGAGAATGCCCATGAACGAAGCCGAAACCAGAGCGGAACGCATCGATCCGGCACTTGCTGCGGCTGGCTGGGGCATCGTTGCTGGCAGTCGAATTCGCCGAGAGTAACCAATCACGCTGGGCCGGCTGGAGGGGCGAGGGCGGCGCGGGAATGCCCTGAAGGCTGACTACGTCCTGGAGTACAAGAACACCAAGCTGGCAGCCGTTGAAGCGAAGGCCTGGGATGAAGAATTGACGGAAGGCGTCAGTCAGGCAAAAGACTACGCGAACAACCTTCAATTGCGGTACACCTTTGCCACTAACGGCCGAGGCATCTACGGAATCGATATGGAGACCGGCCACGAGGGCGAAGTGCCTTCGTTTCCGTCGCCCGATGAACTCTGGAACAAGACCTTTGCCATCGCGAACCAATGGCGGGATCGTTTTGCGTCCATCCCGTTTGAAGATTGCGGCGGATACTTTCAGGGGCGGTACTACCAGGACATCGCGATCGAACGAGCACTCAACGCGATCAGTGAAGGCAATGACCGAATCCTGCTGACTCTTGCCACCGGTACCAACAACTCCATGTCCGACGCCGTCGCCGATCTCGGCAAGGCCGAAGACATCAGCCGCATCTTAGCCGGATTTCAGAAGTTCCTGTATCAGGGTGGTTTGTAAAATTTCAGAATCGCGGCGTTCCCCGTAACTATGTCGGAGGTGGAGAGCGATTCATGCCTCGCAAACCTCGCCGCCGCCCAGTTCACTGGACAACGATCGCGTTTCCGATTGGAGCTGTTATTGCTGCTCTGGAGGCGTTGCTTTGCCGGCTTGCTTCGCCATCCATTCTTGGCCGATGTCGGACGCTGCGAAATCGGCGTACTCAGCGATCGTTGAAACGTCGCCAAACTCCATTCCAAATTTCTCACCGATCTCATCGAGCAAAGCAGCGGTCGCGGCATGATCTTTCAGCTTCAGCAGCAGGCCGACTTCTGTCCAGTAAACATGAAGCACATCCGGGACCGCCTGACGAATCTGGGTCATTGTTGAGCGGGCTTCTTCCAGTCGGTTCAGCGCGATCAGGGCATCGATTTTGTAGATGTTCAGGTACGGATCCTGCACGCTTGACACCAGCCGATCAATTGCCTTGAGTAAGTCCTCATGGCGTTCCTGAACGATCAACAGATCGATGGATCGCAAATCTCTGGAAACATCTTCCGGATACAGTCGTTCCAGTTCCCGAATCGTGGCGACGTATGCTGCCTCATCAACCTGTTGAGCTGCCGTAAGTTTCAACAGCAGAATTGTTTTGTCATTCTGGAGCTCTCCGGTCAGGGAATTCAGAACCGTCAGTGCTTGAGTATGGTTGCCCGCCTGCATGAGCTGATTGGCTTCCATCAATTTTTCGAACTGCTTGACGACTTCGGCTTCAGCACCTGTGAGACGAGCGAGGATTCCGGAGTTTTGCTGTGCGATGGCCGGCAGCGCCAGTCGCCGAATTGTCTGACTAACGGGTTCGCCGGTGAGATGCACATGAATGTCGGCGATCATTGGCTGGCCGGACGCATTCTTTGACCGAATCAGTTCGTGATGATTCACACCGCCTTCCGCCGGAACCATTCGGAACATCGGCCGAATTTCATCACCCGTCTTCACCATGCGAACAAAACTGTAGCTGCCACCAGCCTGAGCGCCCTGCATGATCTCGTCGGTGAGCCTTTTGACTCCTCCAGAATGCCTGATCCCGGCTATGAAATCATTCCGGAATTTTGGGTCGACGTCGATGCCAGCCAGAATTCGGCTGATCAAAGTCGATTCATCAATCAGCGCCTGGAACGCAGCGGAATTCTGTTCTGCGACTGCAGCCTCGACGGCTTTCCGAATCACTTCCGCATCAGCTTCTGACA
>VFQT010000395.1_pt1 | contig 65294 bp, 58 predicted proteins | sample 3512381 | NCBI WGS metagenome assembly VFQT01 (sample SAMN10412376, study PRJNA504923) | tailings metagenome | isolation source: Relicate 2 Philex TSF3 active mining site | place: Philippines: Tuba, Benguet | collected 2017-08-29
ATGTTCTGGCTGGGGTCTTTGATGTCACAGGTCTTGCAGTGCACGCAGTTCTGGGCATTGATGCGCAGGCTGGCCCCTTCTGCTGGTGAGGTGATGGCATTGCCAGCGGCATCTAGGTATTCATAGACACCGGCCGGGCAGTAGCGGGCCTCGGGTCCCGCGTACTGGGCCAGGTTGAGCGAGACCGGGACCTTGTCGTCTTTGAGGGTGAGGTGGGCCGGCTGGTTTTCCTCGTGGTTGGTCGCCGACAAAAACACGGACGAGAGTCGATCAAAACTCAGCACGCCATCGGGCTTGGGATAGTCGATGGGCTGGTGCTGGCTGGCGGGCTCGAGATAGGCGTGGTCGGGTTTGGTGTTGCGCAGGGTAAAGGGCGCCTTGCCTCCAAACAGGGTCTGGTCGATGCCCACCAGCAGGCTGCCCCAGAACAATCCCTTGCCCATGGCTGGTTTGAAGTTACGGGCCTTGTAGAGCTCTTGGTAAAGCCAGGAGGATTCAAAGGCCTTGGGGTATTGATCCAAGAGGGCCGGTCGCTTGTCCTGGGCCAGGGCCTGGAAACAGGCCTCGGCCGCCAGCAGGCCTGTCTTGATGGCGGCATGGCTGCCCTTGATGCGCGAGGCATTCAGAAAGCCCGCGTCGCAGCCGATGAGGGCGCCACCTGGGAAGACCAGCTTGGGCAGGCTGTTCAAGCCACCAGCCGTGATGGCCCGAGCACCGTAGCCCAGGCGCTTGCCGCCGGAGAGCTGTTCGGCAATGGCCGGGTGGGTCTTGTAGCGCTGGAATTCCTCAAAGGGCGAGAGCCAGGGGTTTTTGTAGTTCAGGCCCACCACAAAGCCCACCGCCACCTGGTTGTCCTTCAGGTGGTAGAGAAACGAGCCGCCATAGGTGTTGCGGTCTAAGGGCCAGCCAGCAGTGTGAATGACCAGGCCTGGCTGAGACTGCGCGGCCGGGACTTCCCAGAGTTCTTTGAGGCCAATGCCGTAACTCTGAGGATCGGCCTTGGCATCTAGCTGGAAGCGACTGATGAGCTGTTTGCCCAGATGACCACGCGAGCCCTCAGCAAACAGGGTGTACTGGGCATACAAGGCCATGCCCCGGGTGTATTGGTCGGTGGGCTGACCGTCTTTGCCAATGCCCATGTCGCCGGTGGCCACACCAATGACCTGCTGGTCGTCGTTGTAGAGGACCTCGGCTGCGGCAAAACCAGGGTAGACGTCGATGCCCAGGCCCTCGGCCTGCTGGCCCAGCCACTTGACCACGTCCGACAGGCTCACCACGTAGTTGCCATGGTTCTTGAAGCAACCCGGCAGCAGGAATTGGGGTGTCTTGTAGGCGCCGGTCGGTGTTAGAAACAGGAAGCGGTCTTCGGTCACCGGCGTGTGAAGGGGGGCGCCCATGGTCTGCCAGTCTGGGAAGAGCTCGGACAGGGCAGTGGGGTCCATGACCGCGCCCGACAGGATATGGCCGCCAACCTCTGCACCTTTTTCGAGCACGCAGACGGAGAGTTCACGGCCGGCCTGGTTGGCCAATTGCTTCAGGCGGATGGCAGCTGACAGCCCTGCAGGGCCGGCGCCAACAACCAGGACATCAAACTCCATTGACTCGCGTTCCATGCGCATCCTTTTTGGCTGGGGCAGATAAACTAGGCGACAGGTAAAAGTCGTTAGACCCTCATTTTACTGGTCTGACCGGTTGTAAACCCTGTGGAGTCCATATGAACAAGCTTTATCCCAGCGCCCATGCGGCACTCGAAGACGTTTTAAAAGACAACATGACCCTGGCCGTTGGTGGCTTTGGCCTGTGCGGCATTCCAGAGGCCCTGATCCTGGCGGTTCGGGAGTTGGGCGCCCAGAACCTGACGGCCATTAGCAACAACGCGGGCGTGGATGGCAAGGGGCTGGGTCTCTTGCTGGAGAGCCGGCAGGTCAAGAAAATGATTTCGTCCTATGTGGGCGAGAACAAAGAGTTCGAGCGCCAGTTTCTGGCCGGTGAGCTTCAGCTGGACTTCACGCCCCAGGGCACGCTGGCCGAGAAACTGCGGGCTGGTGGGGCCGGCATCCCAGCCTTTTTCACCAAGACCGGTGTGGGCACGGTGGTCGCCGATGGCAAAGAGATCCGCGAGTTTGACGGCCAGCAGTACGTGATGGAGCGCAGCCTGTTTGCCGACATCGCCCTGGTCAAAGCCTGGAAGGCTGACAAGGCCGGCAATCTGGTCTACCGCTACACCTCTCGCAACTTCAATCCCAATGTCGCCATGGCCAGTCACATGACCATCGTCGAGGTCGAGGAGATCGTCGAGACCGGCAGTCTGCATCCCGATCAGATTCACACGCCGGGCATCTTTGTAAAACGCATGGTCCACAACCCCACGCCCGCCAAATACATCGAGCAGCGTACAACCCGCAGCGCCTGATTCACCCTGGCTGCGACTGACAACGAATTGATTGGAGAGTAGAGATGGCATGGACCCGCGATGAGATGGCACAACGTGCTGCCAAAGAGCTACGGGATGGTTTTTATGTGAACCTGGGGATTGGTATTCCAGGCCTGGTCGCCAACAACGTGCCCGATGGCATGGAGGTCTGGCTGCAGTCCGAAAACGGCCTGCTGGGCATTGGCCCCTATCCGCTGGAGGCCGAGGTCGATGCCGACCTGATCAACGCCAGCAAGCAGACGGTGACCACGCTGCCGGGTTCAGCGATTTTCTCCAGTGCCGACTCCTTTGCCATGATCCGTGGTGGCCACATCAACCTGGCCATTCTGGGCGCCATGCAGGTCAGCGAAAAAGGCGATCTGGCCAACTGGATGATCCCGGGCAAGATGGTCAAGGGCATGGGTGGGGCCATGGACTTGGTGGCCGGTGTGGACCGCGTGATTATTCTGATGGAGCACACGGCCAAGAAAAAAGACGGCACCGAAGACTTGAAGATTCTGAAGGAATGCACGCTGCCACTCACAGGCGTCGGCGTGGTCGATCTGATCATCACCGACCTGTGTGTTCTGGAAGTGGCGCGCCATGGCCTGCGCCTGGTGGAGTTGGCGCCTGGGGTGACCAAAGAGGAGGTCATGGCCAAGACGGGCTGCCTGGTCATCGCGTAGAATTAACCTTTCCACTCGCGGATGTCTGTTATGCCCAAGTTTGTCTTTGTTACCGGTGGTGTTGTGTCCTCCTTGGGCAAGGGCATCGCCGCCGCGTCGATGGGGGCCATCCTGGAATCCAGGGGCCTCAAGGTCACCATCATCAAGATGGATCCCTACCTCAACGTTGACCCCGGCACCATGAGCCCCTTTCAGCATGGCGAGGTCTTTGTGACCGAAGACGGAGCCGAGACCGACCTAGACCTGGGCCACTACGAGCGGTTCATCGATGCCAAGACCCGCAAGGTCAACAACTTCACCACGGGTCAGATCTATGACACGGTGCTTCGCAAAGAGCGCCGTGGTGAGTACCTGGGCAAGACGGTTCAGGTCATTCCCCACATCACCAACGAAATCCAAGACTTCATCATGCGTGGTGCCCGTGTGGGCACCCCCGATGAGGTCGATGTCGCCATTGTGGAGGTCGGTGGCACGGTCGGTGACATCGAGTCGCTGCCTTTTCTAGAGGCCATTCGGCAGCTCAGCCTGCGACAGGGTCGCACCAGCAGCTGCTTTGTTCATCTGACGCTGGTGCCCTACATTCGCTCTGCAGGTGAGCTCAAGACCAAGCCCACGCAACACTCGGTCCAGAAGCTTCGCGAGATTGGCATCAGCGCCAACCTGCTGCTCTGCCGTGCTGACCGGCCCATTCCAGATGATGAGCGTGAAAAAATCTCGCTCTTCTCGAACGTGCCCTACGAGGCCGTTATTTCGGTGGCCGACGTGGACAGCATCTATCGCATCCCCCGCATGCTCTGGGAACAGAAAGTGGACGAGGTCATTTGTCAGACCCTGGCCCTGCAGGCACCGCCAGCCAACCTGAAGGTCTGGGACGACCTGATCGACCGGCTAGAGCATCCTCAAGAGACCGTTCGAGTGGCCATGGTCGGCAAGTATGTGGACCTGACTGAGTCCTACAAGTCACTGACCGAAGCCCTGATTCATGCGGGTCTGCACACCCGTTCGCGGGTCCAGATCGAGTACATCGACTCCGAGCAGATCGACGATCAGGGACCGGACATGCTTCAAGGCTTTGATGCCATCTTGGTGCCCGGTGGCTTTGGCAAACGGGGCGTAGAGGGCAAGATCAAGGCCATCGCCTTTGCCCGGCAGAACAAGATCCCTTACCTGGGTATCTGCCTGGGCATGCAACTGGCCGTCGTCGAATACGCCCGACATGTGGCCGGTCTGACCGAGGCCAACTCCACCGAGTTCGATCCCAGCACCCCTGAGCCCATGATTGCACTGATCACCGAATGGGTCGGTGCCGATGGGTCGGTTCAGAGTCGATCGCAGGCCTCTGATCTGGGCGGCACCATGCGACTGGGGGCTCAGCGCTGTCAGGTCAAGCCCGGTACCCGCGCACACGACATCTATGGCCCTGAGGTCTATGAGCGTCACCGCCATCGCTACGAGGTCAACAACCAACTCAAAGACCAGGTCGCCAAGGCGGGGTTGGTGATTGCATCCGAGACGCCCAACGAGTCTCTCGTCGAGATGGTGGAGTTGCCGGCCAGCGTGCACCCTTGGTTTATGGCGGTTCAGTTTCACCCTGAATTCACCTCGACGCCCCGCAAAGGGCATCCGCTGTTCAAGTCCTACATTCAGGCGGCGCTGGCCTACAAGGCTGCTCGTTCGGGTGGCGTCTCCAAGACCGGCCAGCAACAGGGAGTGGCTGCATGAAACTCTGTCATTTCGAAGTCGGTCTGGACAAGCCTTTTTTTCTGATCTCTGGTCCCTGTGTGGTCGAGTCCGAGATGCTCCAAATGGAGACCGCGGGGCGCCTGAAGGAGATCTGCCAACAGCTGGGTGTGCCGTTCATCTTCAAGTCCAGCTACGACAAGGCCAACCGGTCTTCCGGCAAGTCCTTTCGAGGCCTGGGCATGGACACCGGCTTGGCTATCCTGGAGAAGGTCGCCAAGACGCTCAACGTGCCCATCTTGACCGACGTGCACAGCATCGAAGAAATCCCCGCGGTGGCCTCGGTGGTCGACGTCCTTCAGACGCCAGCCTTTCTCTGTCGTCAGACCGACTTCATCCAGGCTGTGGCCCAGAGTGGCAAGCCGGTGAACGTTAAAAAAGGCCAGTTCCTGGCGCCGGGTGACATGAAGAATGTCATCGACAAGGCCCGTCAGGCGGCCAGTGAGGCTGGCCTGAGTACCGATCGCTTTATGGCCTGTGAGCGCGGTGCTAGCTTTGGCTACAACAACCTGGTCAGCGACATGCGCAGCCTGGCCATCATGCGCGAGACCGACTGCCCGGTGGTCTTCGATGCCACCCACTCGGTGCAATTGCCAGGTGGTCAGGGCACCAGCAGTGGTGGTCAGCGTGAGTTTGTGCCCGTCTTGTCCAGGGCTGCAGTAGGAGTCGGCGTATCCGGTCTGTTTATGGAGACCCATCCCAATCCAGCCAAGGCCCTGTCCGACGGACCCAACGCCGTGCCATTGGACAAGATGCAGGCCTTGCTCGAGCAGCTGGTGGCCATCGACCGTGTGGTCAAGGCCCAGCCCCTGCTCGAAAACGACTTTAACTAGACCTACAAAAAAACAAGGGAGAAGTGAGATGAGTGCAATTGTCGATCTGGTCGGCCGTGAGGTCCTGGACAGTCGCGGCAACCCCACCGTGGAATGTGATGTCCTGCTGGAATCAGGGGTCATGGGACGCGCGATTGTCCCCAGTGGTGCCTCGACCGGTGCCCGCGAGGCCATTGAGCTGCGGGACGGCGACAAGTCGCGCTACCTGGGCAAGGGCGTGCTGCGTGCCGTCGAAAACATCAACACTGAAATCGGTGAGGCCCTGATTGGTCTGGATGCCAGTGAGCAGGCTTACATCGATAACACCCTCATCGACTTGGATGGTACCGAGAACAAATCTCGCCTCGGGGCCAACGCCCTGTTGGCTGTCTCCATGGCCACGGCCCGTGCAGCCGCAGAAGAGAGTGGTCTGCCCCTCTACCGTTACTTTGGTGGGTCGGGTCCCATGGCCCTGCCAGTCCCCATGATGAACATCATCAATGGTGGGGCCCATGCCAACAACAACCTAGACCTTCAAGAACTGATGATCATTCCGGTGGGGGCGCCGAGCTTTCGGGAAGCCCTTCGCTACGGTGCTGAGGTCTTCCACGCCCTTAAGTCCATTCTTCATGACCAGGGCATGAGCACGGCCGTTGGTGACGAGGGTGGCTTTGCCCCCAGCGTGGCCAATCACTCGGCTGCCATCGAGCTCATCCTGCGTGCGATTGAGAAGGCCGGCTACGAGCCTGGTCGTCAGATCGCACTGGGCTTGGACTGCGCCAGCTCCGAGTTCTTCAAGAACGGCAAATATGAACTGGCCGCCGAGGGCCTGTCGCTGACAGCCGAAGGCTTTGCCGATGTACTGGCCACTTGGTGTGACAAGTACCCCATCATCTCCATCGAAGATGGCTGTGCCGAAGACGACTGGGCGGGCTGGGCCCATCTGACCAAGGTGCTGGGTCAAAAGGTCCAGCTGGTGGGCGATGACCTGTTTGTCACCAACACCAAGATTCTCAAGCAGGGCATTGACCAGAACATTGCCAACTCCATTCTGATCAAGATCAATCAGATCGGCACGCTCTCCGAGACCTTTGCCGCCATCGAGATGGCCAAGCGTGCGGGCTACACCGCGGTGGTCTCGCACCGCTCAGGTGAGTCCGAGGATGCCACCATTGCCGATCTGGCTGTGGGCACCAATGCCCTGCAGATCAAGACCGGCTCGCTGTCGCGCTCCGATCGAATGGCCAAGTACAACCAGCTGCTGCGCATCGAGGAGGATTTGGGTGGTGCCGGCAGCTACCCTGGCCTAGACGCCTTCTATCAACTCAAGGGTCGTCGCTAACCAGCCATGCGACTGCGGCTGCCATCCACCGCTCAGGTGCTCTTGGCAGCCGTCTTGATCATTCAGATTCCTCTGTGGTTTGGCCAAGGGGGCTGGCTGCATGTCTGGCGCCTTGAGCGCCAATTGGATCAGCAGCTTGAGAAGGCCGAACAGAAAAAGCAGGTCATTCAGGAGCTCGAGGCCGAGCTCAAAGACCTAAAGTCCGGTGTCACCGCGGCAGAGGAGCGGGCTCGCTATGAGATGGGCATGATGAAGCCCAACGAGCGCTTTGTGCAGATTGTGACGCCTAGTGCTTCACCTGCGAACCCTGCTGAGTCGCCTGGTCAAACCCCGCCTGCGTCGACTCGGTGAACAGCTGGGCACAGTCCACCGCATCAAACGGATAGGGGCTGTTGCAGAAGTCACAGTGGACCAATACCTGGCCTTGCTCGGCCAGGATGGATTCGATCTCGGTCTGACCCAGGCCGGCCAGCATGCGCCCCACTCGGGCACGGTTGCAGGGGCACTCAAACTGCACCAATTGGCTCTGTAACAGCATGGCCTGCTCTTCCCAGAACAGGCGATGGGCCAATTCTTGAGGGGCCGTGGCGAGCATTTCAGCGGGTCCCAAGGTGTCCGCCAGCATCACCAATCGTTCCCAGTGCTCGTGTCGCGTTGCCCGTTCAGCCGCCGCGTGCCCACCCTCAAGGGGCATTTGCTGGAGCAAGAGGCCGCAGGCGCTCTGTTGATCGGCCGCCAGCCAGAGTCGTGTGGCCAGCTGCTCACTCTGTCCCATGTAGGACTCAATGGCTGCTGCGATGGATTCATCGTTGAGCGAGACAATGCCTTGGTAAGGGCGCTGATCAGGCTGCTTGGTGTCCAGCACGAGGCTGAAGCGACCCTGCCCAGTCTGGTTGACCAGCGGCTGCAGGCTGGGCTCGGACTGATCGAGCAGCTCGGCTGGTAGGCTCGACTGCCAGTCACTGCGCAGTTTGAGCGTGGCCCGGACACCCATCCGGGCACTGCATTCGGCCACGGCCAATCGAACCGGCCCATCGCCGTGGATTTGCAGCATGACACTGCCGTTGAATTTCAGGCTGGCCGAGAGCATGCAACTGGCCGCCGACATCTGACCCAGGAGACCACAGAGCGCTGGTGACAGATCGGGGTGACGGCTCAGCACCTGCTGCCAGCTGTGGTCTAGGCGCACCAACTGGGCCTTGGCACCGGCCTGGGCAAAGTGAAGCTTGATGAGTTCATCACCGCCTGGGTTTGGATGGGACACGAGTGCTGGTCCTTAGCCTGAGAAGGGCAGGGGTTTGAGGCTGGCCTTGTAGTGCCGGGCCCGCTCTACATAGCCGTCGGCAGCGCGCTTGATCATTTGCAGTTCTTCGGGCTTGAGGCTACGAACCACTTTGCCGGGCGAGCCAATGACCATGCTGTTGTCCGGAATGACGGTGCCACTGGTCACCAGGGCGCCAGCGCCGATGATGCAGTTGCGACCGATCTTGGCACCGTTGAGGATGATGGCCTGCATGCCAATCAGGCTGTCAGCGCCGATCTCACAGCCATGCAGCATGGCCTGATGGCCCACCGTTACGCCGGGTCCAATGATCAGAGGGTGGGTCCGATCGGTGTGCAGCACAGCGCATTCTTGAATGTTGCTGCCTTCCCCCAGTTCAATGGGCTCGTTGTCCCCGCGAAGGGCGGCATTGAACCAGACGCTGGCATTGGCCAACAGGCGCACCTGGCCAATGACCTGGGCCCCAGGGGCAATGTAGGCAGACGGGTCTATCTGAGGGGTTAAGTCGTCAAGTTGGTAAGCAGGCATGATTAAATGGTCCCATGGTTCCCCATGATCTTAATGTAGACCTTCACATGCACTCCACTGCATCCGACGGCACCTTGTCGCCGGAAGAGTTGGTGGCGCGTGGCGCAGCCAATGGTGTGCAAATCATGGCCTTGACCGACCACGACACCCTGGATGGGCTGGCGCGGGCCCGGGCGGCTGCGGCCGATTACGGGGTTCAATTCTTCAATGGTGTCGAGATCTCCGTCACCTGGGGTGGCGAGACCCTTCACATGGTGGGGCTGGATTTCGATGACCAGCATCCCGCCTTGGCGGGCAACCTTCGTCAGGTCGCCGCCTCACGATTCGAGCGGGCCCGGGCCATGGACCAAGGGCTGATGGCGGTTGGACTGCCGTCTATTTTTGATGAGGCCATGGCCTATGCCGGCAACCCGAACCTGATCGGCCGGGCCCACTTTGCCAGGGCCATGGTGGCCAGGGGCATCTGCAGCCATATGCAGGCGGTCTTTGACCAGTACCTCACGCCGGGTCATCCGGGCTATGTGCCCCACGAATGGTCCAGCCTGAGCCAGGCCATGGACTGGGTCCATCAGGCGGGGGGATTCACGGTGTTGGCCCATCCGGCCCGTTATCGGATCAATGCCACCGCGCATTGGGCCCTCATTCAGGAGTTCATGTCCCTGGGTGGCAAGACCATTGAGGTTGCCACTGGCAGCCACAGCCTGGACGAGACCCGTCGTTACCAGCGTCTGTCGATTGAACTGGGGCTGATGGCCTCTCGTGGCAGTGATTTTCACTGTCCCAAAGAAAGCCGATGCGATGTGGGCCAGGCGCCGGTTCTGCCCTGTGGCACTTTGCCGGTCTGGGCGGGCTATCCGGAGCGGTTTGGCCTGAATACAGGGGTCACATCCCACTGATAGAATGCAGGGGTTATGTATCCCCAACGCGTCCTATCGGGCATGAGGCCCACCGGTGTTCTTCACCTGGGCCACTACCACGGGGTCCTGAAGAACTGGGTCAGGCTGCAGTCCGAGTACGAGTGCCTGTTCTTTGTCGCCGACTGGCATGCACTGACGACCCACTACGACGACCCTTCTGTCATCCGTCAGAGCACCTGGGACATGGTGATCGACTGGCTGGCTGCAGGCATCGATCCCTCGTCGGCCACCTTGTTTATCCAGTCTCGCGTGCCCGAGCATGCGGAGCTCCACCTGCTGCTGTCCATGTGTACACCCTTGGGCTGGCTGGAGCGGGTCCCAACCTACAAAGACCAGCAAGACAAGCTCAATGACAAAGACCTCTCGACCTATGGTTTTCTGGGCTACCCCCTGCTGCAGTCTGCCGACATCCTGATCTACCGCGCTGGCCAGGTGCCCGTTGGGGAGGATCAGGTGCCTCATGTGGAGCTCACCCGAGAGATCGCCCGACGGTTCAATCACCTCTATGGACGCGAGACCGATTTCGAGGAAAAGGCCGAGGAGTCTGCCAAGAAGCTCGGTGGCAAGCGGGCCCGCCTGCTGCTCGAGCTGCGCACCCGTTTCCAGGAGCAGGGTGACGAGTCCGCACTGGAGCAGGCCAAGGCCTTGCTGCAAGAATCCCAGAACCTGACCCTGGATGACCGGGAGCGCCTGTTCGGCTACCTAGAGGGGGCCCGTCGGTTGATTCTGGTTGAGCCCCAGGCCCTGCTCACCGAGGCCTCGCGCATGCCTGGCCTGGATGGCCAGAAGATGAGCAAAAGCTACAACAACACCATCGGTCTTCGCGAAGATCCCGATGTGGTGGCCAAGAAGATTCGCACCATGCCCACCGACCCAGCCCGAATCCGTCGAACCGATCCCGGTACGCCTGAGAAATGCCCCGTCTGGGCCTTTCACCAGATTTATTCCGATGAGCAGCGTCAGGACTGGGTTCAGCAGGGCTGCCGATCGGCTGGCATCGGCTGCATCGAGTGCAAGCAGCCAGTCATTGATGCGGTGATTGCTGAGCAGGACATCTTTAGAGCCCGGGCCAAGCCGTTTGAAGAAGACCTGGATCTGGTCAAAAATATTGTGGCCGATGGCTGCGAAAAGGCCAGGGAACTGGCGCGGCAGACCATGCGCGATGTGCGCGAGGTCATGGGCCTGGACCTGGGATAGAACAGAAAAGGACTGGTTTTAAATGACTGCAACCGCAAAACCGATTCAGGGCAGCTTGGTGGCGATTGTGACGCCCATGCATCCAGACGGCAGCCTTGATTTGCAGAGCTACAAAGACCTGATCGATTGGCACATTGCCAGTGGTACCCACGGCATTGTTGCGGTGGGTACCACTGGGGAGTCCCCCACCGTCGATGTGGACGAGCACCTCAAGCTGATCGACTTGGCCGTCCAACAGGCGCGCGGTCGCGTGCCGGTGATCGCTGGGACAGGAGCCAATTCGACCGCTGAGGCCATCGAACTCACGGCTCAGGCCAAAAAGCTGGGTGCCGATGCATCGCTGCAGGTGGTGCCCTACTACAACAAGCCCACCCAAGAGGGGCTGTATCAGCATTTCAAAGCGGTGGCCGAGGCCGTCGACATGCCCCACATTCTCTACAACGTCCCAGGCCGCACCGTGGCCGACCTGGCCCACGAGACCACCGTCCGTCTGGCTCAGATTGAGAACATTGTTGGCATCAAAGACGCCACAGGCAACCTGGAGCGGGGCCAGTGGCTGATCCGCGACTGCCCCTCTCGTTTCAGTGTCTACAGTGGGGACGACCCCACGGCTCCGGTGCTGATGCTGTTGGGTGGTAAGGGCAACATCTCGGTCACGGCCAACGTAGTGCCCGATCGCATGGCACGTCTCTGTGAACTGGCGCTGGCTGGCCAGGTCAAAGAAGTAGCCCAGCTCAACCGCGATCTCATGCCGCTTCACAAGGCCATGTTCTGTGAGGCCAATCCAATCCCGGTGAAGTGGGCTCTGGCTCGGATGGGCAAAATGCCCGGCGGTCTGCGCCTGCCACTGGTCGAACTCTCGCCATCGGCCCAGGCCATGGTCGAGTCTGCAATGATTTCTCTTGGAGTCTGTTCATGATGGGTTCTCGTTGGGTTTCAATCGGCCTGCTGTCGGCTGCTGTGGTCAGCCTGTCGGCCTGCGGCATTACCGGGGGCAACAAGGACATGAACTACGAGTCAGCCGCCAAGCGGGAGACTCCGCTCGAAGTGCCGCCCGATCTGATCAAACCAGCGAAGGACGACCGGTTTGCCATTCCCGCTGCAGGCGTTGCCAGCCGGGCCGAGTACGAGGCAGCCCAGCGAAACCCCAAGCAGGCGAGCAGCAGCACGGTTGTCTTGCCATCGGTCAACGGCATGCGAATTGAGCGTGTGGGTGAACAGCGTGTGCTGGTCGTCAACCAGACGGCTGAAAAAGTCTGGCCTGTGCTTCGCCAGTTCTGGCTGGATTCCGGTTTTGTGATTGCCACTGAGAATCCAGAGACTGGGGTCCTGGAGACCGACTGGGCCGAGAACCGCGCCAAGATTCCAGAGGACTTTCTGCGCAAGACACTGGGCAAGGTCTTTGACCGACTCTACGACACGGGTGAGCGTGACAAATTTCGCATGCGGCTGGAGCGGGTTGGTTCGGGTGAGACCGAGATCAGTGTCTCTCACCGTGGCCTGATCGAGATTGCCAAGACCGGTAGCAGCGACAGCCAGACCACCTGGACCAACCGTCCAACCGATCGTCAGCTGGAAGAGGATTTCTTGCGTCGGATCATGCTCAGACTCGGAGCCGACGACAACCGTGCCAAGTCCCTGTTGGCGCAGGCGAGCAGCGCGGCCCCGGTGGCCAAGATCGTGAACACTGGCAGTGTCTCGCAGATCCAGGTGGCCGAAGGCTTTGACCGGGCCTGGCGTCGGGTTGGTGTGGCCATGGATCGACTGGGCTTCACCGTCGAGGACCGTAATCGCTCCAAGGGTGTCTTCTATGTTCGTTACCGCGACCCGACTGCACAGACCGAGGACAAAAAAGGCTTCTTTGGAAAACTCTTTTCCTCTAGCAACGACAACAAAGCGGCTGAACAGTATCAGGTGGTGGTGTCAGCAGGCGCCGATGCCAGCCAGAGCCTGGTTCAGGTCATGACCAAAGAGGGCAAGCCCAGCAGCGATGTCCAGGCTCAGCGCATGCTCTCGGTGATCTTTGACCAGCTGAAATAAGCATCAGGCGTGCGCTACAGCAGCCTGAGCAGTGGCAGTGAGGGCAATGCCCTGGTGATTGAGGCTGGGCCGGCCAAGAGCCAGCCTTTTCGCCTGATGGTGGACTGTGGTCTGGCACTCTCCGAGGTGGTGAGTCGGCTGGATCAACGCGAGTTGCTGCCCTCTGACATTGACCTGATCTTTGTGACCCATGAGCACAAGGACCACATCGGTGGGGTGGCTCGTCTGGCCCGAACCCATGGCATTCCCGTGATGGCGACCCGCGGCACGTTTGCCGCACTCGGGCTTGAATTCTGGAAAGACATTCGGTGCCTGCAGGTGGTGCCCGGTGTACCCATTCGAATCGAGTCCTTAGAGCTGACTCCTTTGGCGGTGCCGCACGATGCAGCAGAGCCAGCCTGTCTGCGTGTCTCCGACGGTCATCACAGCATGGCCTGTGTGACGGATTTGGGTCGGGTGACGGATTACCTGCGATCGTCCTTGCAGGATTTGGATGCCATCTTTCTAGAGTTCAACCACGACCGAGACATGCTCATGACGGGCCCTTACCCGCCGGCCTTGCGGGAGCGAGTGGGAGGTGGTTGGGGTCACATCAACAATGAGCAGGCGGCTGCGTTTCTGTCAGAGTTGGTCCATGCTGAATTTCAGTCCGTCACCGCAGCCCACTTAAGTCAGAAGAACAACACCGTGGACCTGGTGGATGGCATCTTGTCAGGCCTGTCGCTGGGGCAGGCCCGTTATCAGATCGCCTCGCAGAACGAGGGCACACCTTGGTTTGGACTGGCCTAGTGGCGCCTTGATAAAAGGCGGACATAAAAAAAGGCGAAGCCAATGCTTCGCCTTTTTTTTGTGAGTGACCCAAGGCCACCCACGCATGCTGATCGCCGATTACTTCTTGGCGGGGGCAGCAGGAGCAGCAGCAGGAGCGGCGGCAGGAGCAGCAGCAGGAGCGGCGGCGGGAGCAGCAGCAGGCGTTGCAGCTGCGTCAGCAGGAGCAGCGGGAGCAGCGGCAGGTGCGGGAGCGGCGGCGGGAGCAGCAGCTTTCTCTTCTTTCTTGCCACAGGCGGTCAGAGCAACGGCAAACAGAGCAGCGGCGAGGATGGACTTGTTCATGATTTTCCTTGATGAGCTAACGTTAACGATTAAGAAAAAACTGTTAGACGTTTGATGGGTTTTGCAACACAACAAAAACGTATAACAGCGACCGCAATGATATCGCCACTTATAGCGAAAGTGGGCGTTAAATTGCTACAAAAACAATACAACGCCACCTAGGTACAGGTTGAATAGTATTTCTACAAAATTATCATTGGAAAGTGCTGCGCTGCAATACTTCCCTGGGACCTGTCGATCGTTGGCCAACTGACTCAACAGACGAATGATCTGAGCCCGAGCTGGTCTGGTGAGTCCAGCCATGGGAATGGGCTCCCCGTTGGCCGCGGCGATCTGCCGCCAAGTCATCAGCCGAGCGCCCGGAGCAAGGGCCATGCCTTTGGCCTTGGCCAATCGGCTCACGAAGGCTTTGTAGGATATGGGTCTGGGTAGATTGGCCAGTACGGTGGGGTGGGGCACCGACAGGGCAATGACCACCTCCTCGCAGACCGTCTCAAAGTTGGGCATGCAGGCCATCGCCTGGCTGGCCATCTTTTTAACCAGGCGATCGGGCAGTTCCCCGATGTGAGCGGTGGGGGCCAGCCATGGGTCAGACCAAGGCTGGGGCGGGACGCGATCCAGATGCTGACCAAAGGCTGCATCGGCAATCTCTCGATGATCAGGCGCCCGAAATCCTACTGAGTAGGTCATGCAATCCTGGCCAATGGCGACTCCCCGATGGGCGATGCCTGGTGGCAGGTAGAGCAGGTCGCCTGGTTCGCACAGGTGGGCCACTTCGGCTTGAAAGTATTGGAGTACTTTTAAGTCGATGTCCTCCACCAGATCATCCGGATAGTCTCGGGCCAGTTCCCAGAGCCGCGTGCCCTGGGCCTGGATCAGGAAGACGTCATAGGAATCCACGTGCGCGCCAATACCCCCCTGATCGCTGGCGTAGCTGACCATGAGGTCATCGAGCCGAGCCTCGGGCAGAAAGCGAAAATGGTTGAGAAAGTCGTCTGCGGACCGGTGCTGTGAGTTGAATTGCTGAATCAGAATGGTCCAGCCGGTTTTCTTGGGACTTGGGATGTGACGCCGGGTCAGTGGTCCGTGGGTGACGACGGACTGGGCTGAGACCAGACGCACGGGCAGGGCGTCCGAGAGGGCCTCTTGAAAGAAAACGGTCTGGTCAATTGGCAGCTGCTGACCAAAGGCCTTGGCAAAGGCGCCCTTTACAAACAGCGGCTTCTTTTGCCAGTGGTGACGCATGAACTGTTTGGCCGTAAGCCCACCGAGCCAGTCAAGCGGCTTGTCCAGCGACAGGGGCAGGCTGGGTGCTGGGAAGCGAGAGGTGGAGGCTGGTGTCATGGCGTGTGCTTTCGGTCTGACGGGGGCTGCAGTTGGTGATGCCATTGATACACCAGGTCAAGGGCCGCTCGCGCGGACAATTCATCTGGCTTGATCAGACGCAGGGCATCGATCACCGACTGTAGGTGAGGGTCCAGGCTCGCCTGGCTGAAAAGACCCAATTGATCGACGGGAGCCGTGGTGGGTGAACCGGCATTCGCCGTTGTGATGGGCGGCTGCCCCTGGCAGGCCTGGGCGTGTGCGATGACGTCTTTGGGAAGACCGGCGAGTTGGGCCACCTGCAGGCCAAAGCTCTGGCTGGCGGGGCCCTCCTGGAGTTGATGCAGAAAGACAATGCCATGGCCATGCTCGACCGCCGTGACATGGTGGTTCCGAACCCCCGACATGCTGTTGGCGAGGTCAGTCAGTTCGAAGTAATGCGTGGCAAACAGGCACAGGCACTGATTGACCTGAGCCAGATGGGAGGCAATTGCCCGGGCGAGGGCCAGGCCATCCACCGTGGAGGTACCGCGTCCAATTTCGTCCATGAGCACCAGGCTGCGGGGCGTGGCCGAGTGCAGGATCAGGGCGGCCTCGGTCATCTCCACCATGAAGGTGGATCGTCCACCAGCCAGGTCATCGGCCGCTCCAATGCGGGTGAAGATGCGATCGATGTCGCCAATCTTGGCGCTTCTGCAGGGCAGTGGTGCGCCAATGCGAGCCAGAATGACCATCAGGGCGACCTGACGCATGTAGGTCGATTTGCCACCCATGTTCGGGCCGGTGATCAGCATGAGGCGGTTGCCGCCGTGCAGCCTGGTGTCGTTGGGCGTGAACTGATGGAGGTGCAGATCCAGCACCGGATGCCTGCCATCTTCGATGATGATCTCGGTGGCATCGGTGAGGCTGGGCAGCACCCAGTGGTGGTCGAGGGCCAGTAGAGCCAGGCTGTTGAGGGCATCCAGATCGGCTAGAGCCTCGGCGGCAGACTGCAGGCTGCCAACGGTGGGCGCCAGATCGGTCAGCAACTGGTCAAAGAGTAGCTTCTCTCGGGCCAGCGCGCGATCCTGGGCCGACAGGGCCTTGTCTTCGAAGGCCTTGAGCTCTGGTGTGATAAAGCGCTCTGCATTTTTCAGGGTCTGTCGACGCTGATAGCGATCGGGCACCTTGTCGAGCTGACCAGCAGTGACCTCGATGAAATAACCATGGACGGCATTAAAGCCCACTCGCAGGTTAGCGATGCCAGTGGCCTGACGCTCTTGCTGTTCTAGCTGCAACAACTGGTCACTGCCCTGCGTCTGGATGGCTCGCAGGTCATCGAGTTCTGCATCAAAGCCCTCTCGAATGACCCCGCCATCGCGGACCTGGTTGGACGGCTCCTCCGCGATCACCCTGCGGATGGTCTGTTCCGTCTGCTGCAGGCTTTGGTCCGACAGGGCTTGTCGGATGTGATCGGTCAGGGAGCTGCTGAGTGGCTGCAGCAATACCTGCAGGGGCTCAAGTGCCGAGAGGCTGTTGGCCACTGCAATCAGGTCGCGGGGCTTGGCCTGCAGCAGGGCGATTCGACCGGCCAGGCGACCCAAGTCGAAGATGGGGCGAAGGGCCTGGTAGACGGGTTCAACCGATTGGGATTCAAGAAGGGCTGTGATGGCCTGCTGTCGCAGCAGCAGTGGCTCGTTGGACCGCAGGGGATTGAGCAGCCATTGACGCAGTCGTCGACTGCCTGCTGCACAGGCACAGCCATCGATGCTGTGGAGCAGACTCTGGCCGTCGCTGCCGGAGCCAGAAGGGTCGGCATAGAGCGGAGCGACCAGCTCCAATGTGCGACGGGCCACGTGGTCGAGCTGAATGGATTGGCTGCTGACCACTGCCTTGGGCGCCTGCAGATGATGCAGGCTCTGACCCAGGCTGGTCTCGGCATAGCCCAGAAGAGCTGCCAGGTTTGCGAGCAGGCTGGGTTGGTCGGCTAACTCGAAGGCCGCCAGGTGTGACACGCCAAGGCGATCCTGCAGCAGCTGCTGACCATGCTTGGTGTCGAAATGCCAGCTGGGCAGCGTCCTGAGGCAGAGCCCGGGCAGGCTCTCTTGAATACGCTGCCCAATCGGACTTGCGACTTGGTCTTCAGAGATCAGCAACTCAGCTGGCGCGATTTTGCTGATGTCATCCAGCACCAGCCCAGCCTCCAGAACCTGTCCATGCTGAGATGAGGAGAGCGAGGTGTGAAACAGCGCACCCGTGGAGACATCCAGCCAGCTGAGTGTGGCCTGCCCTGCCTGCGACTGGTGAATACAGGCCAGCCAGGCCTGAGCCTTCTCGGGGACCAGTCCCTCTTCGCTCAGCGTGCCCGGGGTGGCAACGCGAACCACCTTTCGTTCGACCGGTCCTTTGCTGTTGGCGGGATCACCGATTTGCTCGCAGATGGCAACGGTCTGACCAGCCTTGAGCAGCTTGGCCATGTAGGTCTGGGCCGAGGCCACGGGCACACCGGCCATGGTGACCGGCTGTCCGGCACTCTGACCACGCTGGGTCAGGGTGATGCCCAGTAGGCGGGCGGCTTGCTCGGCGTCTTCGAAGAAGAGTTCGTAGAAGTCGCCCATTCGGTAGAACAGCAGGGCCTGCGGATGGTCAGCCTTGATGCGCAGGTACTGCTGCATCATGGGCGTGTGGCCGCGCAGGTCCATGGTCATCCGGTCACGGGTTGGAGACGTCGCGCGATCTGGCTGTCCGGCAGTTGATAGGCAGACAGCACTGCGACCATCTGGGCAAAGACCTTGGGGGTGGCTGCGATGATGTTCTCGGAGAAGAGGTAGTCACCTTCGCCTTTGAAGTCACCGACGAAGCCGCCGGCCTCGCTGACCAACAGGCTGCCGGCTGCGGCATCCCAGGGCATGAGGCCCATCTCAAAGAACCCGTCGTAGCGCCCGGCGGCCACATAGGCCAGATCGAGTGCGGCTGCACCGGGGCGGCGAAGGCCCGCTGCACGACCGCTGATGGTCTTGAACATCGACAGGTAGGCGTCGATCTGCTCCTGCCGCTTAAAGGGAAAGCCTGTGCCAATTAGAGACTCGTCGAGTCGGTCTTGCTTGGAGACCCGAAGCCGTCGGTCGTTGAGCATGGCCCCTTTGCCTTTGGAGGCCACGAAGAGTTCATCTCGGGCTGGGTCATAGACCACGGCCTGGGTGATCTGGCCCTTTTGCATCAGGGCGATCGAGACCGCGTAAATGGGCAGACCGTGAATGAAGTTGGTGGTGCCATCGAGTGGGTCGATGATCCAGATGTGATCTGGGGCTCGGCCGGTGGCCTGGGGGTCAACGGGTTGGCCACGAAAGGTGAGCCCTGATTCTTCGCCCAGGAATCCATGGTCCGGATAGGCTGTCGACAGGATCTCGATGATGGCCTTTTCGCAGGCCTGGTCGACTTCGGTCACAAAGTCGTTTCGCTCTTTGCGGGTGATGCGAAGGGCTTCGATGTCGAGACTGGCGCGATTGATGATGGCGCCAGCACGTCGGGCAGCTTTGACTGCCGTATTGAGCAATGGATGCATGGGCTTAGACTGTTAAAAGAGCAGCCCACATTTTACCTTTGATTACATGAAAACCGAATCTGATTTAACTGCCCTGTTGTCGCGTGTCCGCTGGGTCATGGTGAGTCCCACGCATCCCGGTAACCTGGGTGCGGCGGCTCGTGCCTTGATGGCCACCGGGTTTTCGCAGCTGGCCGTTGCCAATCCGGTTGTAGCGCAGATGCATCAAGACGAGCAGGCGGTGAGCATGGCCTCTGGGGCCGATGCCCTGTTATCAGCGTGTCGCTATGGGGAGTTGGCCGAGCTGATTGGTCCCTGCAGACGTGTGGTGGGCTTTACCGCCCGCGCTCGAGAGTTTGAGCCCAAGCGCATTGAGTTAGAGCAGGCTGCCGAGGACTTGATGGACTGGCTGGCCCAGGACCCATCAGAGGAGGTCGCCTTGGTCTTCGGTCCTGAGCGCTCCGGTCTCACCAATGCAGATTTGGTTCGTTGCAGTCATCTGTGCAGCCTGGATGTGAATCCGTCGTTTTCCTCTTTGAACCTGTCTCAGGCTATGCAGGTGGTGGCCTACCTCTGCCGTCGAGCGGCACGTGCCCGACTGTCGATCCCACTGGCCGTGCCACAGACCCCCGGTGCAGGGCGACCCACTGCCCGGCCGGCCAGCCGGGAGATGGTCAATGGGCTTCACCATCACCTGTTGGACCTGGCCCAGGCGGTTGGCCAGTTGGACCCAGCCAATCCGGGCCGCATGGATGAGCGTCTCTGGCGGCTGTGGAATCGGGCAGAGATCTATGAGGACGAGGTCCAACTGCTGCGCGGTTTTCTATCGGACGTCCAAAGAGTCCTCAAGCGTCAGGGTTGATCCAAGGCTCACGCTCATTCCTGATAGGCTCACGGCATGAATCGCTTTAGAGAAGACATTCAGACCATCTTGCAGCGTGACCCCGCGGCTCGGCACTGGCTAGAGGTGGTGACCTGCTACCCAGGCCTGCATGCCGTCTGGCTGCATCGGGTCTCGCATGCCCTTTGGGGAACCAGCGTTGGCCTGTTGCGCTGGCTGGCCAGGGTCTTGGCCTTGTTCTCGCGCTGGCTGACCGGTATTGAAATCCACCCAGGTGCCACCTTTGGCCGGCGGGTGTTCATCGACCATGGACTTGGTGTCGTGATCGGGGAGACCGCTGTGGTGGGTGACGACTGCACCATTTACCAGGGCGTGACCCTGGGTGGCACCTCACTGACCAAAGGGGCCAAGCGTCACCCGACTCTTGAGAGTCATGTCGTGGTGGGCGCTGGTGCCAAGGTGTTGGGTCCTTTTACGGTGGGCAGTGGTGCCAAGATTGGTTCTAACGCCGTGGTGGTCAAGGCGGTTCCGCCCGGTGGAACGGTTGTTGGCATTCCTGGCAGGCTGGTTCACGAGGAGCATGCGGACTCCTTGTCAGGCCAGAAAGAGGGCGATGCCAGTGATGCGTTCGCGGCCTATGGGGTGACCCAGGGTCAGCAGGACCCCATCGATGTCATGCTGCATCAGCTGGTCGCTGACCTTCGCCGGCAAGAAGAAGAAATCGCTGCGCTTAAATCACAGTTGGGCTCGACTCGCCCAGCAGCAGACCGCCCTGACGGGGCGGATCGATAGACCAGTCGGTCAAGACCCAGCGCTCATACCCCGCAGGGGTCTGATAGACACCGGGCCGATGGGTGTGGCCGTGGATCATGCCCTGCGCTCTATGGGCCAAAATCGCCTGATCAACCGATTGAGGGTTGACGTCCATGATGGCCATGTCTTTTTGATGTTTCTCTTGTTGACTCTGCTCACGCAGGGCCCGAGCCTGGGCCTGGCGAGTGGCCAGTGGCTGCCCTAGGAAATCAGCCTGCCACTTTGGGTCACGGACCATCTGTCTGAACTGCTGGTAGGCCAGGTCATCCGTGCAATACGCGTCCCCATGGCTCACCAGCCATCGCTGGCCATTGGCCTGCATCAAGACGAACGGATCGTGCAAGAGCACAGCGCCGATGGACTGGCAGAAGGCTTGGCCCAGCAGAAAATCCCGGTTGCCGTGGACGACTCCAATGCGGAGGCCAGCCTGGCGGTGCTGTTGAAGCAGGGCTCTTAGGCGAGGCCAGTCTTGACTGTCTTGCAGGACGTCATCGCCGATCCAAGCCTCAAAGAGATCGCCCAACAGGATCAGCCAGTTGGGCTTGTGGGCCTGCAGACTCTGGCTGAGCCAATCTAGAAAACGGGTGGTCAGCGCATCGCCATCTTCGAGCAGGTGCAGGTCCGAGACAAAGAGGACCTGCTGCCGGGGCTCGAGCTGCAGCGGTTCGCCAGGGCTCATTCGCCGACGACGACAGCCTTTTCGATCACAACCGGCTCAACGGGCACGTCTTGGTGGAAGCCTTTGTTGCTGGTCTTGACCGACTTGATGGCATCGACCACGTCCTTGCCATCGGTGACTTCGCCGAAGACCGCATAGCCCCAGCCACTGCCGGAGGGCGATTTGAAGTCCAGGAAATCGTTGTCTGAGACGTTGATGAAGAACTGGGCGGTGGCCGAGTGAGGATCGTTGGTACGAGCCATGGCGATGCTGTAAGCCTTGTTCTTCAGGCCGTTGGCGGCCTCGTTGTCGATGGGGTCCTTGGTGGGCTTTTGGTTCATGTCTTCGTCGAAGCCACCGCCCTGGATCATGAAGCCATTGATGACGCGATGAAAGATGGTCCCGTCAAAGTGACCGGATTTCACGTAAGCCAGAAAGTTGGCCACGGTGTTGGGGGCTTTCTCAGCGTGGAGGGTCAGGACAATCTTGCCTTTGTTGGTGTGGAGTTCAACCATGGTTTTTCTCACTCTTAATTTCTTTGCAGCCGAGGCTGGATGGACAATGGCGAGGGCTGGGGAAGCTTTTCCAGGTGCCCACGCTTGGCGGATAAAAAAGGGGAGGCCCCTTTGGCGGATAGACCTTTTTCGTAGGTCTGTAAGGCGAGCTTGGCGTACAAGTCACCGAGGTTCTCGTAGGCCAAGGCATACCCAGGCCGGTTGACGATGGCCTGCTCCAGGGCTACACGCGCGCGCTGGTATTCGCCGCGGCGCTGGTAAAGCACGGCCAGGTTGTTATAGGGCTCGGCGAGCTCTGGGAACTCCTCGCGAAGAGACTCAAAGGCGTTGATGGCCTTCTGGTCTTGGGCGGTCTCGGCATAGAGAACCCCCTCTAGAAAACGCCACTGGGCGTCTCTTGGCTTGGTCTTTAAGACTGCATCGATTTTTTCCTGGGCCTCATTGAATCGCTTGAGTTCAATGAGTTCGATGGTCTGGCTGACCTCGGGAGAGATCTTTGGAGGCATCCGCTTGACCGTGAGTCCTGTGGCGCTGCCTGTACCGGTGACACCGGATGGATCAGCCGTGCCGGACATCGTTGGGGTGGTGGTGGCGGTCTGGGCCCAGACCGTGGCGCTCAGACAGAGCAGCAGGGGGGCGAGCAGGCGAGTGAGCATAAAGACCATAGAATGCGGGATTGAGGTTAACCGACTCGAGCAGTCTAGCATGGTGAATTCTTGAAGATTTTCAATACCTTAACCCGTCAGAAGGTGGATTTCCGGCCCATCGAACCAGGCCATGTTCGTCTGTATGTCTGCGGCATGACGGTTTATGACTTCTGCCATGTGGGCCATGCCAGGGTCTTGGTGGTTTTTGACATGGTGCGCCGATGGCTAGAGTCCTCAGGCCATCGGGTGACCTACGTCCGCAACATCACCGACATCGACGACAAGATCATTGCCCGGGCGGTTCAGAACAACGAACCCATCGCTGCCCTGACGGATCGATTTATCCAGGCCATGCAGCAAGATGCCAAGGCCTTGGGCGTTCTGCCACCGACTCACGAGCCCAGGGCCACTGCCTACGTGCCGCAGATGCTCTCCATGATCGATCGGCTGGTGGACAACGGCTTTGCCTACCAGGATGCCAATGAGCAGGGCGAGCCGGGCGATGTGCACTTTGCCGTTCGTCAGTTTCCAAACTATGGGGCCTTGTCAGGCAAGTCGATTGACGAACTGAGGGCCGGTGAGCGGGTGGCGGTTGCCAGAGACAAGCGCGATCCTCTGGACTTTGTGCTCTGGAAACGGGCCAAGGCAGACGAGCCCAAAGATGCCGTCTGGTCGTCTGGCTACGGCCTGGGCCGGCCGGGCTGGCACATCGAGTGCTCGGCCATGAGTTGCGAGTTGCTCGGACCCCATTTTGATATTCATGGTGGCGGGGCGGATCTGCAGTTTCCTCACCACGAGAACGAGATCGCCCAGTCAGAGGGGGCCTACCGGTCGCAGACCCATCAGCCCTTTGTGAACACCTGGATGCACAACGGTTTTGTTCGCATTGACGACGAGAAGATGTCCAAGTCCTTGGGCAATTTTTTTACCATTCGTGAGGTGCTGGAGAAGTTTGATCCGGAGGTGGTGCGCTTTTTTATCCTCAGGGCGCATTACCGCAGTCCTCTGAACTATTCCGATGCAGCCCTGGAAGAGGCCAGATCGGGCCTACTGCGTCTCTATACCGCACTGGAAAAGGGTGGTCTGCAGGACGGGCTATCCGATGGGCCGGAGCAGACCCTCATACAAAACGCCTTGGCCGACACGCATGAACAGGTCGCTGCCTTCCGTCAGGCCATGGACGATGACTTCAATACACCGGAGGCGATTGCTGCTCTGTTTGGTCTGGCCACCGAGGTCAATCGACTGGTGGCAGCGGGCGAGGCGCAGCCAGCCAAGGCGCTGGCCCAGACGCTTCGTGGACTCGCCTGCAGCCTGGGTCTATTGGCTCGATCGGCCTCTGCGGCCAAGCGTGCTGGTGGTCAAGGCCATAGCAGTGGGTCAGCCGGTCTGAATGAACAGCAGATCGAAGCGCTGATTGCCGAGCGTGTTCAGGCCAAGAAAGCAAAAGACTTTGCCAGGGCTGATGGCATTCGCGCCGAACTGCTGGCCCAGGGCATTGTTCTGGAGGACGGGCCTGCTGGAACGAGTTGGCGGCGCGCCTAAGGTGTTTATAGGACAATCAGGCTTATGTCAGTTACGTTTTTAGATTTCGAGCAGTCTTTGGCTGATCTCGAGAAAAAGATCGAGGAGCTTCGCTTTGTTCAGGGCGATGGGTCAGTCGACATCTCCGTGGAACTGAGCAGCCTGCAGGAAAAGGCAGAGGCTCAGCTCAAAGACCTTTACGCCAAGCTCACCCCCTGGCAGATCTCTCAGGTCTCCCGTCATCCCCAGCGGCCCTACACCCTGGATTACATCGGCGAGATGTTCACGGACTTCTACGAGCTACATGGAGACCGCGGCTTTGCCGATGACCCAGCCATCGTCGCGGGACTTGCCCGGCTGGATGGGCAACCCGTTGTGGTCATGGGCCACCAGAAAGGCCGCGACCTCAAGGAGCGGACCCACCGCAACTTCGGCATGCCCCGGCCCGAGGGCTATCGCAAGGCCGAGCGCATCATGAGACTGGCCGAAAAATTCGGTCTGCCGGTCATCTCTTTGATTGACACCCCGGGCGCCTATCCTGGCATCGGGGCAGAGGAGCGTGGTCAGTCCGAGGCCATTGGCAAGAACCTCTTTGTCATGGCGGGACTCAAGGTCCCGTTTATTGCAACGGTGATTGGGGAAGGTGGCTCTGGCGGGGCCTTGGCCATAGCGGTGGCCGACCAGGTGCTCATGCTGCAGTACTCCACCTACTCGGTCATCTCGCCTGAGGGCTGTGCCTCGATCCTATGGAAGAGTGCCGCCAAGGCTCCTGAGGCGGCCGAGACCCTGGGCATCACAGCCCAGCGTCTGAAGTCGCTGGGGCTGGTCGATCGAATCGTCTCTGAGCCCTTGGGTGGTGCCCATCGAGATGTTCAGGCCATGGCCAAGTCGCTGAAGAAGGCCATTCTCGACAGCCTGAGTCAGGTGCAGGCCATGTCCACCGAAGAGATGTTGGCTACGCGCCAGGCTCGTCTTCGCGCCTATGGTCGATTTAAAGAGGCCAGCTGACCTCCCCAATCGCTTACTGGTTGGCTTCTCAGCTGGCCTGGATTCGACGGTTCTTCTTCATGCATTGACCTGGGCCAGCCGGACTGACTGGCCTGATCTTCAACTCTCTGCCATACACCTCCACCACGGCCTGCAAACGGCTGCCGAGGACTTTGCTCGCCAGGCAGTTAAGACCTGTGAGCAGCTCGGGGTACCTCTTCAGCTCGTCGCGCTTCAGATTTCAGAGGAATCGATCAAGTCGCTTGGTCTGGAGGCCGCTGCACGGTCGGAACGCTACCGAGCGTTTGTTCAGGCTCAAGGGGCTGGTCAGGCGCTGGTCTTGGCCCATCACCTGGATGACCAGATCGAGACAGCCCTGCTGCAGTGGATGCGAGGTGCAGGGTTGGATGGGTTGGTGAGCATGCAGGCCTGGTCGCCCGAGCGGCAGATCTGGCGACCGTTGCTGGGTCTGACCAAGGCCTCGCTTCGAGAGTATGCCCAGGCGCATGACCTGACTTGGGTAGAGGATCCGACCAACCTTGACGAGGGCTTGGATCGCAATCGCCTGCGGCAGAGGGTACTGCCAGAACTCACCGCCTTAAGGGCCGGGGCCCTACAGGCCATGGGACGGTCCGTCGAATTGCTTCAACAGGACAAGGCGGTCTTGGATGAAGTGACTCAGCAGGACTGGCAGGCCTGTCTGGCTGAGTCTGGTGAGCGTGATCGGGCCCGTCAGAGAGGCCTGGAGTCTTCAGGAGATTTGTTGATCCGTGACCGCCTGGTGGGTCTGTCCGATGCCCGCCTGAGCCGAGTGCTGAGGATGGGACTCTCTCGGCTTGGGGCTCCCATGCCGCCAGCCAGGCGGCTGCAAGAGTTCATTCGACAACTGCGAGCAGTCAGCCATGACACCCGTTGCCAGCTGCAGGTGAACGCACCAGGACCGGGCGAAAAAGTGGCTTTTCAAGTATCGTTCCGGGCTGGATTCGTCTTTTTTACTCAATAACTTATGTCTCTCATCGTTCACAAATACGGCGGCACCTCCATGGGCTCGACCGAGCGCATCCAGAACGTGGCGCGCCGTGTCGCCAAATGGCATCGGGCGGGTCATCAGATGGTGGTGGTGCCCTCGGCCATGTCTGGCGAGACCAATCGGCTGTTGGGCCTGGCCAAAGAAATCTCGGACAACCCGGATCCCAGAGAACTCGATCAGATTGCCGCCACCGGCGAGCAGGTCTCGGTGGGCTTGTTGGCGCTGGCCATTCAAAAGCAAGGCCTGAAAGCCAGGAGCTACACGGGCTGGCAGGTACCGGTTCGCACCAACTCCGCCTATACCAAGGCCCGCATCGAGTCGATTGATGACGCCCGCGTCCGCAAGGATCTGGACGACGGCTATGTGGTCATCATCACGGGCTTCCAAGGCATCGATGAGCACCAGTCGATCACCACGCTTGGCCGGGGCGGCTCAGACACCTCCGCGGTGGCGGTGGCTGCGGCACTCAAGGCCGAGGAGTGTTTGATCTACACCGACGTGGATGGGGTCTACACCACCGATCCCCGCGTAGAGCCCAACGCCAAGCGGCTGCACAAGATCACCTTTGAAGAAATGCTGGAGATGGCCAGTCTGGGCTCCAAGGTTCTGCAGATTCGATCTGTGGAGTTTGCTGGCAAATACAAGGTCAAGACCCGGGTGCTCTCGAGCCTGACCGATCCCGACATGAGCCTGGCTGAGGAAGCGCAGTCGGGTACTTTGATCACTTACGAGGAAGACAAGACCATGGAACAGGCGGTCATTTCTGGCATTGCCTTTAACCGCGACGAGGCCAAGATCACCATTGCGGGGGTACCCGACAAGCCGGGAGTGGCCTACAAGATTTTGGGACCTGTGGCCCAGGCCAACATTGATGTGGACATGATCATTCAGAATGCCAGCCACGATGGCATGACGGACTTTTCTTTTACGGTTCACCGCAACGAGTTGAACAAGGCCCTGGATGTCATCAAGGCGACCGTTCAGCCAGAGATTCAGGCCCGCGAGATCACCAGCGATGCCGAGATCTGCAAGGTCAGTGTGGTGGGCATTGGCATGCGCTCCCATGTGGGTGTGGCCAGTCAGATGTTTGAGACCTTATCCAAAGAAGGCATCAACATTCAGATGATCTCCACCAGTGAGATCAAGATCTCGGTGGTGATCGCGGACAAGTACATGGAATTGGCCGTGCGTGCGTTGCACAAGGCGTTTGGGCTAGAATCCTAAGTTCTTCGCCAGCAGTCTAGAAGTAGGAGACGTGACCGAGTGGCCGAAGGTGCTCCCCTGCTAAGGGAGTATGGGCCAAAAGCCCATCGAGGGTTCGAATCCCTCCGTCTCCGCCACCAAGCCCTCTTTTGAGGGCTTTTGTTTGGGACTCACTGTCCATCTGACCGAACGGTCAGTTGTCTAGACAGTTGATTTCGCGGTAGTCTGAACGCCCTTGGGTTTTGGATTGGGCACGGTTTGGCGTCTTCGGGTCACAAATACAGGTCTTTGACGGCTGGGCTGATGGTGGTGAGCCTGGTGGTGGTATTGACCGGTTGTGCCAGTCAATCTGGGCGGGTGGCGAAGTCATTGGACACCGAGCATGCAGACTACCAATCCAACTCCTGCAGGGGAGCACTGGCCTCGGTGGACACTCACGAGGCCATCAAAACATCCCGGCTCATCGCCGGTCCCACCCTGGTTGTTCTGTCTGGTGGCCTGTTGGCTCTGCCGGTGATTGCCACCAATGCTGCCTTGGATACCTATGACCAGGTGGATGCCGCCAAAATCAAATCGGCCTGCGCTGGTCAGCAGACCAGCGATTTAGAGATCGCTGGCAATGTCGCTCAGAACAGTGCTTTGTCGCTGGCGGCCAAAGGGCTAGATTTGCCCGCGCTTAGTGGCTCAAACCCTGCAGCCAAATAGTCCAGTTGCGATTTAGTACTTAATCGAGCAGCCGTAAGGGGTGGTCTCGGGTTCTGAGACGGGCTTGCCGGCCTTGATCTCCGATACAGCCTTCAGGACATAGTTGGTGGCCTTTGCGATATCGGCCTGACTCGCTGAACGAATGCTATCGATCGCACCGTTGTACACCACGGTGCCTTGCGGATTGATGATCACCATTTGGGGCGTTGTCTTGGCACCAAAGGCTTTGCCGGTGACGCCATTCGGATCCAGGCTGGCCAGGCTGACCTGAGCCTTCATCTGGCTATTCCAGGCAGCCATGTCCTTGGGTGCTTTGTAATCCTGATGACTGGGGTTGGTGGAGTTAATCTGCACCCAGGTGAAGCCTGCCTTCAGAGCAGCCGCCTGTGTGGCCTGCATATTGCCGGCCTGGTAATGCTTCTGAACGAATGGGCAGCCAGGGTTGGTCCATTCCAAGACCAGCCACTTGTTTTTGAGATCGGCGGATCCTACTGGTTTGCCGTCGAGTGTCTGCAGGGCAATGCTCGGCGCGGGCTGGCCAGCCGAGACAGCCAGCGCAGCCTGTCCGAAGGGCAGCAGAGAGAGGGCCAGGACGATTCGAAGGGTGGTGCGTCTGCTGGTCCGGGGCGATTCGTTTCTGCGGTGCATGATGGTTGGCCTGAGAGGGTGGATCGGAGTCTGGGTTACAGTTCTGATCTTATGAATCCATTTCAATTGAAAAGTTCATAAACTTAAAAACTCAAACAACCAGGAGACTCAAAACCATGAAAGTCATTCAATCTGCAGTCGTGGCCACCGCTCTGATGATCACTTCGGCTGCGGTCATGGCGGCTGAAAAAGTCGTGGTGCACATCAACGAGGGAACCGACAAGGCGCCGGTGGTTCTCAACAACGTGAAGAACCTGCTCGATGCCATGCCCAAGGACACCAAGGTCGTGGTCGTTGGTCATGGCGCTGGTATCGATTTCATGCTGGACGGCGCCAAGGATAAAAACGGCAACCCGTTTGATGCCACCATGCAGACGCTCAAGACCCGTGGGGTTGAGTTCCGCGCCTGTGCCAATACTTTCAAGTCCCGAAAGCTTGACACCAAAACCCTCTCGCCAGAGGCCGTGATGGTGCAGTCCGGCGTGGCTGAGGTGGCCAACCTGCAACTCAAGCAGGGCTTTGCCTACCTCAAGCCCTAAGGCTGTTTATTGGGCTTTGGCCTGATCCAGGGCGTAGGTCCTGGATCGGGGCCCTGCATAGACCACCTGTCCGCTGAGCGGGTGTTCCAAGAGTTCCCCAAGATCCTTCGAGACCTGCAGCAGCTTGGTCAGGTCGACCCCGGTCTGAATCCCCTCGCAGTGCAGAGCGTGGACGATGTCCTCCATGCAGGCATTGCCACTGGCACCAGGCGCATAAGGACATCCGCCAATGCCGCCGGTGCAGGCATCGTAGTGACGAACGCCTGAGCGCAACCCCTCAAAGACGTTGGTCAGCCCAAGTCCTCTGCTGTTGTGAAAGTGCAGGGTGATGCGGGTGTCTCGTGACTGGTCCTGAACGCGGCCCACCAGTCCTCTGACCTGACTGGGGAAGGCCATGCCCGTGGTGTCGCAGAGCGATACGCCGTTGATGCCGAGCTCTGAAAAGGCCTTGACCCAGTGGAGAACCTGGTCAACTGGCACATCACCCTCGAAGGGACAGCCAAAACTGCAGGACAAGGACACATTGAGCTTGACCTGATCTCGGGTCGCGGCAATGACCTCTTTGAGTTTTTCGAAAGACTCGTGGGGGCTCATCCGCAGATTGGCCCGGCTGTGTGATTCCGTGACCGACATGACCAGGTTGAGCTCGTCGGGCTGGCAGGCCAGGGCCCGCTCGGCGCCCTTCTGATTGGGGACCAGGACGACCAGCTCCACTCCGGGCTTTCGATGAAGGCCCAGCATGACCTCTTGCGCATCGGCCATCTGTGGAATGGCCTTGGGTGAGACAAAAGAGGTGACCTCGATGCGAGGCATGCCCGCATCAATCAATCCTTGAACCAATGCGATCTTGTCACTGGTGGAAATGGGCTTGCACTCGTTCTGCAGGCCATCACGGGGTGATACATCGCAAAGAATAACGCTCGATGGGTATTGACTGCTCATTTGATGACTCCTTTGCTTCGAAGGGCGGCCAGTGCGGACTCGTCGAAACCGGCCTGCTTGAGAACCTGGTCGGTGTGCTCACCAATCTTGGGGGCACGGTTTAGGATTTGGCCGGGCGTGCTCGAGAGCTTTGGCACGATGCCCGGTTGGGTGACTGGTTCGCCATCGTAGGCGGTGGTCTGGATCAGCATCTCTCGGGCCTGGTACTGGGGATCCTCTGCGATGTCCTTTGCGGTGTAGACGCGGCCGACCGGCACACGGGCCGCCTCTAGCAGTTCGATGATCTCCGCCACCGTTCTGCCCGCCGTGAACTCGCTGATGGCACCATCGATGCGGTCCGCCTGCTTGGCCCGGCCAGCATTGTTGGCCAGGTCTGGATCGTCCCTTAAATCGTCGCGACCAATTGTCTCCATCAGCCGGCGGTAAATGCCGTCGCCATTGCCCGCAATCAGGACCAGTCCGTCTCGGCAGTTGTAGGCATTGGAGGGTGTGATGCCAGGCAGGGCAGAGCCAGCGGGCTCGCGCACGATGCCGGCCTGACAGTATTCCGGCAGCAGACTCTCCATCACGTTGAAGACCGATTCGGACAGGGCGACGTCCACCACTTGCCCCTTGCCCGTTTTTCGTCGGGCCTCAATGGCTGCAAAAATTCCGACCACCGCATGCAGAGCCGCCAGAGTGTCGCCAATCGAGATTCCGACTCGAACTGGTTTGCGGCCCGGTTCGCCGCTCAGATAGCGCAGGCCTCCCATGGCCTCCCCGATGACGCCAAAACCGGGACTCTTTCGGTAGGGACCCGTCTGGCCAAAGCCAGAGATGCGCACCATGATCAAACCCGGGTTGTCCTTGGAGAGGCTGTCGTAGTCCATGCCCCATTTCTCGAGGGTCCCGGGGCTGAAGTTCTCGATCAGGATGTCGGCCTGCGTGGCCAACTGTCTGGCAATGGCCTGGCCCTCCGGCTGGCGCAGGTCAACCGCCACCGATTGCTTGTTGCGGGACTGAATGTGCCACCAGAGCGAGACGTCATTTCGCATGACTCGCCAATTGCGCAGTGGGTCTCCCCCTTCGGGAGGTTCCAGCTTGATGACCTGGGCACCAAAATCGGCCAGGGTCTTTGCGCAGAAGGGGCCAGCGATGAGCTGACCCATTTCAAGCACTTTCAGATCGGAGAGAGGAAGCATGCGAAATTCTATGCTGAGCCCTGAGCTTCAGGGAAATCCCGGGGCAGTCCCTGCCTACATTCGGCGGGTCGGTTGTTCATACTTGGGTTCTTCCAACTACAACCATGAGGGGATCCACATGCGTCGTTCTTTCTTGTCGGTATCGGTGAAGTGTGCAGTGCTGGGCCTGTCTGCCGCCCTGCTGGCGCCAGCCGCGCTGGCCGCCTCGGACAAAGACAAAGTCACCATTGCCGTGGGTGGCAAGGGCCTCTTTTACTACCTGCCCCTGACCATCGCGGAACAGAAGGGCTACTTCAAGGAAGAGGGCGTGAACGTTGAGATCGTCGACTTCGCCGGTGGTTCCAAGGCTTTGCAGGCCGTGGTGGGAGGCTCTGCCGACGTGGTCTCCGGGGCCTATGAGCACACCATCAGCCTGCAGGGCAAGAAACAATATTTCACGGCCTTTGTTCAGCAGGCCAGAGCCCCTCAGATTGTTCTCGCGGTCTCGACCAAGACCATGGCCAATTACAAGTCGATTGCCGACCTGAAGGGCAAGAAAATCGGGGTTACAGCGCCTGGTTCTTCTACCAACATGGTGGCCAGCTTTGTATTGGATGCCGGCGGCGTGAAGCCCAGTGAGGTGTCCTTTATTGGGGTGGGTGCTGGCGCTGGCGCAGTGGCCGCCATGCGTTCGGGTCAGATCGATGCCATCTCCAATTTGGACCCCGTGATTTCCACCTTGGAAAAGGAAGGCGCGATCAAGGTGGTGACCGATACCCGCAAACTCGAGGCCACCCGCAAGGTCTTTGGTGGAGACATGCCTGCGGGTTCCTTGTATGCACCTGAGGAGTTCATCAAGAAGTATCCAAAGGCCACGCAGGCTTTGACCAACGCCATCGTCAAGGCCAATCGCTGGATTGCCAAGGCCAGTGCGGATGACGTTCTGAAGGCCGTGCCGGCCAGCTACCACCTGGGCGACCCGGAGCTCTACAAGGCAACTTTTTTGAACGTAAAAGAAGCCATGTCACCAGATGGCGTCATCTCGCCGAGCGGCGCTCAGACAGCCCTCAAGGCATTGGCGGCCTATGATCCAAAGTTCGATGCCAAGGCGATTGATCTAAAGCGAACCTTTACCAATCAGTTTGTCGAGAAGGCACCGAAGTAAACATGACGTCTCTGGCAGCCCTTCGATTTCAAGATGTCACTTGCACGTTTGCTGACCGGCATCAGCCGTCGCAGCGTTACACGGCCGTGCAAGACGTCAGCTTTGAGATTGCTGCCGGAGAGTTTGTCTCCATGGTCGGGCCGACCGGCTGTGGCAAATCAACCCTGTTGAACGTGGCAGCGGGCCTCTTGGCCCCTTCATCCGGTGTGGTGGAGACCTTTGGCCGGTCGATTGTTGGGATTAATCGTCGGGCTGGCTACATGTTCCAGTCAGAGGCTTTATTGCCCTGGCGAACCGCTCAGCAGAATGTCATGGCTGGCCTTGAGTTCACCGGTGTGTCAACGCAAGAGGCCCGAGAGCGATCTGCACAGTGGCTCAAAAGAGTGGGCCTGGGTGGGTTCGGAGACCGCTATCCTCATCAGATGTCTGGCGGCATGCGCAAGCGCGCCGCCATGGCCCAGACGCTCATCATGGACCCAGACATCATTCTGATGGACGAGCCATTCTCGGCTCTGGACATCCAGACTCGGCAGTTGATGGAGAACGAACTGCTCAACTTGTGGCAAGAAAAACAAAAGGCGGTGCTGTTCATCACCCATGACCTGGACGAGGCCATCGCCATGTCGGATCGGGTGTTGGTCCTGTCGGCCGGACCTGGTTCGCGACCCATTGGTGAGTTTGTGATCGATCTGCCTCGGCCACGCGATGTCGCCGAAGTCCGCAGTAATCAGCGCTTTGTTGAGCTGCATGCCAGCATCTGGGCAGTCCTTCGCGATGAGGTCCTCAAAGGCTATGCCCAGCAGATGGGGGGTGCGGCATGAAGGGTCTGAACCTTCGGTTGGCTCAGTTGGGGGTGTTCGCACTGATCATGCTGCTCTGGTACGTTATGACCGAGCCAGGCCTGTTGCCAAACTTTTACTTTGACAACCCCAACCAGGCGGCTTTTTTCTTTGGCCAGCCCATCAAGGTCTTTGTGGTGATCTGGGAGTGGTTCTCCGGGGGCAGCATCTACAAACACCTGGGCATCACGCTGTTCGAGACCATGATGGCCTTTGGCATCGGCACCATTGCGGGTCTTGGCATGGGATTGTGGCTGGCCCTCAGCCCGACGGCCTCTGCAGTCTTGGATCCCTACATCAAGGCGTTGAATTCGATGCCGCGGGTGATTCTGGCCCCCATCTTTGCGGTCTGGTTTGGTCTGGGCGTCTGGTCCAAGGTGGCGCTCGGTGTCACCCTGGTCTTCTTCATTGTCTTTTTCAACGTTTACCAAGGCGTTCGCGAGGTGAGCCCGACGCTGATTGCCAACGCTCGAATGCTGGGTGCTGACAAGCGCAATTTGCTCAGGCATGTCTACCTGCCCAGCGCCACGAGTTGGGTCTTCTCCAGTCTTCACACCAGCGTGGGCCTGGCCTTTGTTGGCGCGGTGGTTGGCGAGTATCTGGGGTCGGCAGCCGGCGTGGGCTATCTGATCCTGCAGGCCGAGGGTCTCTTTGATGTGAACACCGTCTTCGCCGGCATTCTCGTCCTGACAGCCTTTGCGTTGGTGCTCGATGGTGTGGTGACCCGTGTGGAGCGCCGGCTGATGCGTTGGCAGCCCACGGCTGGTGAGACCGAGAAGCTCTAAGGCTTGGTGTTAGTGCTCTCGGCTGTCGGAGTCCGAGACTTTGTAGAGCCAGGGCTGGTCCAACAATGGCGTGGCAGCAAGCCGCAGAGCCAGGTTCCTGGCCCACCCCAGCGGCCCCTTGAGCTGAAAAACCCGGCCCGCTTTTTCTGACTGTCTCTGAACGCGTGCGACACGCTGCCAGCGTTGCTGACCATATCGCTGGATGGCTTCCATTGGGTTTTCGAGTCGATAGTCTGTCCAGGCGAGGTTGTCGGCCAGCCGCCAGGCATCCTCGAGTGCCATGGCCGCACCTTGTGCCATGTGCGGCCGAAGCGGATGGGCTGCATCGCCGATCAGCACAACTCGGCCTTCACCAAAGGCTTGGGCCGATGTCACTGGCGCGCTGGCACTCAGTGGCCAACCATGCCATTGGCTGGCCGCCTGCAGCAACTCTCGCAGGATTGGGTTGCCTGATGGGCAGAGATCCCCGATGGCCTGGGGGGTGAGGCGATGATCCCAATCCTTGGCATAGGCCGACGCCTGATGGCGAATGATGACCAGGCTGTAGGCCTGGCCCGCCTGAATGGGGTATCCCACCACGTGGCGATTCGCGCTGACCCAGACCGTGACCTCTTGGGCAACGGCTTCCCACTGATCGATATCAATGCCCTGCGGCGCCTGGGTCGGACTAGTCAGAACTGCCCGCAGCGCTTCCTGTCCCACGGCCGTCGGCTCAGAAGCCTGCGGGACAGACTGTCGAACTTGGCTCCACAGACCATCGGCACCGACGACGATCGGTGCTTGAATCTGCTGCTCATGGGTCTGCACACTCGCGCCATGTGAGTTCTGGGAGATGGTCAACAAGGCCTGTCCCCAGGCAATCGGAATGTTCAGCGCGTGGGCCTGATCCAGCAGCGCCTGGGCCAGATCGGCCCGGTGCATGGTGAGATAGGCATCCCCGTACTGGGCCTTGCAACGATCACCCAGTGGCAGGCAGCCGATGGACCGGCCAGTGGCCAGGCTACGAATGCGAAGAGCCGTTGGCGCAAAGGACTTTTGGGCCAGGGGCTTGGACAGGCCCAGGGCCTTGAGGATGCGCACCGCATTGGGGGCGAGCTGCAGGCCGGCACCGGTCACCCGTGGCTGCGCCGCCTGCTCAATCATCCGGCAGCTGATTCCTCGCTGCGTCAGTGCAATGGCCGTGGCCAGTCCACCAATACCGGCACCCACCACCAGGACTGGATCACCGCGATGACCCATCTAGAGCGCCCAGCTCAGAAGCAGCCGAAGTGGCCAGACGATCCAATCAAGGGCCTGGTAGGTCAGGGACATCAGAGGCCGCATCCACCAGTCAGAGACCAACCCAGCCAGCAGCAAGGCCAGCAGGATGAAAAAGCCATAGGGCTCGACCCGGGAGACGGCCATGGCCGCACGCCAGGGCAGCAGCCCCACCAGGATTCGGCCGCCGTCCATGGGTGGCAGAGGCAGCAGGTTAAAGACGAACATCACCACATTCACCAGAATGCCGGCTCGGGCCACCGCGGTAAAAAAAGGCTCTTGGATGTCGAAGGCCTTGAGCAGAATGAACAGACAGGCCCAGACCGCTGCTTGAAAGAGGTTGCTGGCTGGTCCAGCCAAGGCCACCCAGATCATGTCGTGTTTTGGATGTCGCAGAGCCCCGAAGTTAACCGGCACCGGCTTGGCATAGCCGAATAAAAAGGCACCCGCGGTCATGATGTAGAGGCCAATGGGAACCAGGATGGTGCCAATCGGATCGATGTGCGAGAACGGGTTGAGGCTGATGCGCCCGGCTCGTTCCGCGGTCAGGTCACCGAACTGCTTGGCTGCGTAGCCGTGGGCCGCCTCGTGCAGGGTAATGGCCAGCAGGACTGGCAGTGCATAGATGGAGACGGTCTGGGCGATTTGGGCAAAGTCCATGCCCAAGAGTCTAACTGTCGGAAGGGGAAGGATGGCGCGGCTGGCAGGATTCGAACCCACGACCCCCTGGTTCGTAGCCAGGTACTCTATCCAACTGAGCTACAGCCGCATCATGAAAGACCGGAATTCTAGCATGAAGCCGATCATGAATCGATCGGCCCTCTAGACACTTAGGCTGCCTTGGCTGCGAGTGCGGTTTTCATCAGGTCCGCCATGGTGCGGGCCTCGATTTTGTCCATGATGTTGGCCCGGTGGGCCTCGACTGTCTTGATGCTGATGTTCAGGTCATCGGCAATCTGCTTGTTAAGCCGGCCAGCGACAATGCGGTCCAAGACCTGTGCCTCCCGGGGTGTCAGTCGGGCAATCAGGTCTGCTGCCCGCTTACAGGCATCGAGCTTCTCGGATTCGCCTCGAAGGGCCTCAAAGGCGCTGGCCACCCGGGCACAGAGCAACTCGTCGCTGAAGGGCTTTTCTAGAAAGTCGACTGCGCCCTTTTTCATGCTGTCGACTGCCATGGGCACGGTGCCGTGACCGGTGATAAAGATGATGGGTATGGCGATCTCTCGGCGCAGGAGCTCCTCCTGCAACTCAGGACCGGTCATGCCAGGCATGCGGACATCCAGAATCAGGCAGGCTCGCGGGGGGATCTGGCCAACGGGGAACTGGGCGAGGAACCGGTCGGCCGACTCGAAGCTGGTCACCCGAAAACCGTGGCCTTCTAGGAGCCAACGAAGCGAGTCTCGGACTGCCTCATCATCGTCCAACACATAGACCATCTCGTTCATGCCGCTTCTCCGTTGAGTTCTTGGATTGGTTTGTCAGGTTCCAATGGTAGAGAGAATTTGAAGGTGCTGCCGCCGTCGGCGTTGTCTTCAAACCAGAGTCGGCCCTGATGGGACTCAATGATAGACCGACAAATGTTCAGGCCCATGCCCATGCCCTCCGCCTTGGTGGTGTAAAACGAGTCAAAGAGTCGCTCGCGCATGCTCGGGTCCACGCCATGACCGCGGTCCTTGACGGAAAACAGGATCTGGTCGTCCTTGACCCGAACTCGAACTCGAAGCAATTTGATACTGGCCTCCCGCATGGCGTCGATGCCATTTTTCACCAGGTTCACCAGCACCTGCTCAATCAGAATTGGGTCCACGTTAATGGAAGGCAGGTCTGGGTCCAGCTCCTGCATAACCTGGATACCCATGGCGCGGCCATCAATTTCTGCCAGACCTACTGCTTCTGCGACCAAGGCGGCGGGGTCGATGAACTTGCGGATGGGGTCGCTGCGCTTCACAAAGCCCCGAATTCGTTGGATGACGGTGCCGGCCCGCTCGGCCTGTTTGGCGGTCTTGGTCAGCATGTCGATCAGATCATCCGGGGCGATGGTCTGCTGTCGTTGGTGGGCCGCCCGGATGCGTGCCACCGCTCCCATGAGGTAGTTGTTGATGGCGGTGAGCGGCTGGTTGAGTTCATGCGCAAGCGAGGAGGCCATCTCTCCCATGTTGATCAATCGTGAGGTCTGTTGCAGACGCTCGTACTGCAGTCGCTGGGTGTCATCTGCAATGCGCTTTTGGGTGATGTCAGTGGCCACCAAGAGTTGAACCACCCGGCCGTCAACCCACTGAATACTGCGCACCCGGACCTCGAACCATCGGGCCACCTGTTCATGGAAATACTCTCGGCTGTCGCTCCAGGGGGCGCGGTGGGCATCGGCCATGGGCCGGTGACCGGCCTGCAGACTGTTGCCAAACCACTTTCGGTAGGCCTCATTGGCAAACAGCAGCTCATCTTCGGGATCCTGGGTGGCCACCGAGACGGAGGCATCTAGCGACTGCAAGACGGTGATGAAACGCTCCTGCGCCTGGGCCAGCTCCAGGCGAATTCGGCTGGGCTCGGTGATGTCCGTGACCGAGGTCATCCAACCCACCTTTTTGCCCTGTGCATCCTCGAGGGGGGAGGTGTACATCCGGCAGATCAGGCGGGTGCCGTCCCGGTGCATCACCGGAATCTGGGTGTTGAGGCTCTTGATCTCGCCTTGTAAGAGCCGTTTGATGTTGAGCCGGTGTTGCTCGAGCTGCTCCGGGGGCCAGTAGCTGTATGGAGGGGTCTGGCCCAGCAGCTCGTCCTGGGTCATGCCCACCAGTCGACAGAAGGCCGGATTGACGTAACTGATGCGCCCCTCTAAGTCGATCACTCGCATACCGGTGGGCATGGAGTTCTCCATGGCACGCCGAAAGGCGATTTCCCGGGACAGTTCAGCCTCTGTCTGACGTTGGCTGCGAGCCTGATCGGGACGGGCTCGAAGGGTAAAGAGATGCGAAAGGCGGAAGCTCACCAGCGGAGTGTATCGCCTGAGGAAAACCCCAATCTACGTTTCTTAATATGAAATCATGTTCTGCATAGCGGAAAAAAGGTTGCCTTTCCCCAGGGGCAGCACAACAATTCTCCTTAGAAGTCACATCTCACAACGTCAAGGAAGACACAGCATGTCGACACTGCCTGCCCACATCACTGAACAGATCAACACGGCGGCCGATACCGATCCGCAAGAGACCCAGGAGTGGCTTGCCGCCCTGGATGCCGTGATTGCGGCTGAGGGCCCTGATCGGGCGCAGTTTTTGTTGGAGGCTTTGATCGACAAGACCCGTCGGTCTGGCGGAACGGTGCCGTTTTCGGCTGCGACAGCCTATGTCAATACCATCCCACCATCCGCCGAGGAGCATTGCCCAGGCAACCTGGAGTACGAGGAGCGCCTTCGCTCCTGGATGCGCTGGAACGCCATGGCCATGGTGGTCAGGGCCAATCGGGCCGATGGTGACCTGGGTGGGCACATTTCTAGTTTCGCCTCGCTGGCCAACATGCTCGGTGTTGGCTTTAACCATTTCTGGAAAGGCCCTGAGCATCCCAAGGGCCAGGACCTTCTGTTCATCCAGGGGCATTCCTCGCCCGGCATTTATGCCCGGGCCTTTTTGGAGGGACGTCTCTCGGAGGACCAGCTCAATAACTTCCGTCGTGAGGTCGATGGCAAAGGGCTCTCCAGCTACCCCCACCCCAAGCTCATGCCCAACTTCTGGCAGTTCCCAACGGTCTCGATGGGTCTTGGTCCGATCATGGCCATCTATCAGGCGCGTTTCCTGAAGTACATGCATGCCCGTGGCCTGGCCGATACCGCCGAGCGAAAGGTCTGGGCCTTCTGTGGCGATGGCGAGATGGACGAGCCGGAGTCCATGGGTGCAATTGGCATGGCCGCTCGCGAGAAGCTCGACAACCTGGTCATGGTGGTGAACTGCAACCTGCAGCGTCTCGACGGTCCCGTCCGCGGCAACGGCAAGATCATTCAGGAGCTCGAGAGCGACTTCCGCGGCGCCGGGTGGAATGTGATCAAGGTGATCTGGGGCGGCTACTGGGATGAGCTACTGGCCAAGGACACCGACGGCATTCTTAAAAAAATCATGATGGAGACTGTCGACGGCGAGTACCAGAACTACAAGGCCAATGACGGTGCCTATGTCCGCAAGCATTTCTTTGGCAAGCATCCCAAGACCCTAGAGATGGTGGCCAAGATGTCAGATGACGACATCTGGCGCCTGAACCGTGGTGGTCACGATCCCCACAAGATTTATTCCGCCTTCTCGGCAGCCGTTCGTCACAAGGGTCAGCCAACCGTCATCCTGGTCAAGACCATCAAGGGCTTTGGCATGGGCAAGGTGGCCGAGGGTCGCAACACGGCCCACCAGACCAAGAAGCTGGATGACCAGTCCATCAAAGAATTCCGCGATCGCTTTGGCATTCCCGTCTCGGATGATCAGCTGCCATCGGTGCCCTTGCTCAAGCCATCAACGGATGCCCCGGAGATGAAGTATCTGCATGAGCGTCGTCAGGCCTTGGGTGGTTATCTGCCCCATCGCCGTGAGAAGGCCGATGAGAAACTCAGCGTTCCCGGCTTGGATCTGTTTGCCCCTGTCTTGGAGCCGACCCCTGAGGGCCGTGAGATTTCGACCACGCAGGCTTACGTTCGCTGCCTGACTCAACTGCTGCGGGACAAAGAGCTCGCGCCGAGGGTCGTTCCCATCCTGGTGGACGAGGCCCGAACCTTCGGCATGGAGGGCTTGTTCCGTCAGATTGGTATTTACTCGGTCGAGGGCCAGAAATACGAGCCAGTCGACCGTGACCAGGTGATGTACTACCGCGAGGACATCAAGGGTCAGATTCTGCAAGAGGGCATCAACGAAGCGGGTGGCATGAGTTCTTGGATCGCGGCTGCGACCTCGTACTCGACCAACAACCGGATCATGATCCCGTTCTACATCTACTACTCCATGTTTGGCTTGCAGCGCGTGGGCGATCTGGCCTGGGCGGCCGGCGACATGCGGGCCCGTGGATTCCTGTTGGGCGGCACCGCCGGTCGTACCACCCTAAACGGTGAGGGCCTGCAGCACGAGGATGGCCATAGCCAGATCCTGGCCTCGACCATTCCCAATTGCGTGTCCTATGACCCCACCTTTGCCCACGAGGTCGCCGTGATTCTGCACAGCGGTCTGAAGCGGATGGTGGCGGATCAGGAAGACGTCTTCTTCTACCTCACCCTGATGAACGAGAACTACGCCCATCCGGGACTGAAGCCGGGAACCGAGGAGCAGATTCTCAAGGGCATGTACCTGCTCGAGCAGGTCGGCGAGGCCAAGGCCAAGCAGCGTGTTCAGCTTCTGGGCAGCGGCACCATTTTGCGAGAGGTCCAGGAAGGTGCTCGTCTGCTGGCCCAAGACTTTGGCATTGCCAGCGATGTCTGGAGCTGCCCGAGCTTTAATGAGCTGCGTCGCGAGGGCCTAGACGCCGAGCGTCACAACCTGCTGCATCCAACGGCCAAGGCCAGAGTGCCCTTTGTGACTCAGCAGCTGGACAAGCATGCGGGTCCCGTGGTGGCTGCCACCGACTACATGAAGTCGTTTGCTGACCAGATCCGGCCCTTCATGCCGGAGGGCCGCCGTTACATGGTGCTGGGTACAGACGGCTTTGGTCGCTCCGATTCGCGCGCCAAATTGCGCGAGCACTTCGAGGTGGATCGCCGGTATGTGGCCGTTGCAGCCCTTTACGGTCTGATGAAGGACGGCGCCATCAAGCCTGAGGACGTGGCCAAGGCCATTAAGAAGTACAACATTGACACCGACCGCATGAACCCCGCGTTCGCCTAACCTCAGAGGAGCAAAAAGATGGCCACGATTGAGTTGAAGGTTCCGGACATTGGGGACTTTAAAGAGGTTGAGGTGATTGAGGTGTTGGTCAAGGCTGGTGATGTAGTGGGTCTTGAGCAGAGTCTGATCACGGTGGAGAGTGACAAGGCGTCGATGGAGATTCCGTCGTCACATGCGGGCAAGCTGGTGAGTCTTGCTGTGAAGCTGGGCGACAAGGTGAGCGAGGGCAGTGTGCTCGGCATGATTGAGGTGGCCGATGGTGCCTCCGCTTCTAAAGCTTCGACCGGTGGCGACAGCGCCTCCAAGGCCTCGGGAGACGCCGCTCGCGTCTCGGGGGCTGGCTCAAAGCCTTCGACCGGTGGCGACAGCGCCTCGACCGAGAACAGCACGGTCTCGTCGCCTGCCGCCACAACGGTCTCAGCCTCCAAAGCCGAGGGGGTTATGCCATCGATCGCCCCCATTCAGACCGCGGCGCATGCCGGGCAGCTGCCGCACGCCTCGCCCTCGGTCAGAAAGTTTGCGAGAGAACTCGGTGTGGACCTCACCCAGGTGAAGGGCTCTGGCCCCAACGGTCGCATCACGCCTGAGGACGTGCGTGGCTTTGTTAAAGGGGTGATGTCCGGTGCGACCGCGGTCGCTGGCGCCTCTGCGGGTGGCAGTGGTGTTGGTCTGGACCTACTGCCCTGGCCCAAGGTGGACTTTGCCAAGTTCGGTCCAGTCGAGGCCAAGCCCTTGTCTCGCATCAAGAAGATTTCTGGTGCCAATCTGCATCGCAACTGGGTGATGATTCCCCATGTCACCGGTAACGATGAGGCTGACATCACTGATCTGGAGGCCCTGCGCGTCCAGCTCAACAAAGAGAACGAGAAGTCGGGCGTCAAGGTCACCATGCTGGCGTTCTTGGTGAAGGCCGTTGTGGCTGCCCTCAAGAAATATCCAGAGTTCAATGCTTCTCTCGATGGGGACAATCTGGTGCTCAAGCAGTACTTCCACATTGGCTTTGCGGCAGATACGCCCAATGGCCTGGTGGTGCCTGTCATCAAGGATGCTGACAAGAAGGGCGTGATTCAGATTGCCCAGGAGACCTCTGAGCTGGCCAAGAAGGCTCGTGACGGCAAGCTCTCGCCGGCTGAGATGACGGGTGGCTGTTTCTCGATCTCGTCGCTGGGCGGCATCGGTGGCACACACTTCACGCCGATCATCAACGCACCGGAGGTCGCGATCTTAGGTGTCTCCAAGTCCTCGATGAAGCCCGTTTGGAACGGCAAAGAATTTGTGCCGCGTCTGATCCTGCCGCTGTCACTCTCGTATGACCATCGCGTGATTGACGGGGCTGCTGGTGCTCGGTTTAACGCCACGCTGGTCCAACTGCTGGGCGACTTCCGTCGCATTGCCCTTTAAGGAGTCACCATGGCCACGATTGAGTTGAAGGTTCCGGACATTGGGGACTTTAAAGAGGTTGAGGTGATTGAGGTGTTGGTCAAGGCTGGTGATGTAGTGGGTCTTGAGCAGAGTCTGATCACGGTGGAGAGTGACAAGGCGTCGATGGAGATTCCGTCGTCACATGCGGGCAAGCTGGTGAGTCTTGCTGTGAAGCTGGGCGACAAGGTGAGCGAGGGCAGCGTGCTCGGCATGATCGAGGTGGCCGATGGCGCCTCGACTGCTGCTGCCAAGGCCTCGGGAGACGCCGATCGCGTCTCGGCCGAAGGAATCACGGCCTCACCGCCGACCGGCGTAACCCCCTCGGCTCCAACGGCTGCAGCATCTGTCGCATCGGCGTCTCCCGAGGTCAGTACGACCAGCGGGGCGAGAGCGGCGTCCGTCGCCCCCATCCGCAGCTACAGCGGCCCGGTGGACATCGAGGCCCAGATGATGGTCTTGGGTGCGGGTCCTGGCGGCTACTCGGCTGCCTTCCGCGCAGCTGACTTAGGGCTTCAGACCGTCCTGGTCGAGCGTTACAGCACCCTGGGTGGTGTCTGTCTCAACGTGGGCTGTATTCCCTCCAAGGCGCTGCTGCATGTCGCAGCCGTTATGGACGAGGTCAAGCATTTCGCCGATGTAGGTGTGAGCTTCGCCGCACCCAAGATCGATCTGGACAAGCTGCGCAGTCACAAGGAAAAAGTCATCGGCAAGCTGACCACCGGATTGGCCGGCATGGCCAAGGCCCGCAAGGTTCAGGTGGTGCAGGGCGAGGGTCGGTTCCTGGATTCCTTCCACCTAGAGGTCATCGCATCCGATGGCAAGAAGACCGTGATCAAATTTTCCCAGGCCATCGTGGCTGCAGGCTCGCAGGCGGTCAAGCTGCCTTTCCTGCCGGATGACCCCCGCGTGGTGACCTCTACCGGTGCTTTGGAGCTTCGCTCACAGCCCAAGCGCATGCTGGTGATTGGCGGCGGCATCATTGGCCTGGAGATGGCCACGGTCTACTCAACGTTGGGCGCCCGAGTGGACGTAGTGGAAATGATGGATGGCCTGATGATGGGGGCTGATCGTGACTTGACCAAGGTCTGGCAGAAATTCAACGAGCACCGTTTTGACAACATTTGGCTAAAGACCAAGACGGTGTCGGCCGAGGCCAAGAAAGACGGCATCTATGTGGGCTTTGAAGGAGAGGCAGCCCCCAAGGAGCCGCAGAAATACGATCTGGTGCTGCAGGCCGTTGGTCGTCGGCCCAATGGCAAGGCCATCGGCGCTGAAGCCGCAGGCCTGCCGGTCGATGAGCGTGGATTCCTGGCCGTCGACAGCCAGATGAGAACGGCTCAGGGCCACATCTTTGCCATCGGGGACATCGTTGGCCAGCCCATGCTGGCCCACAAGGCAGTCCATGAGGGCCATGTGGCGGCAGAAGCTGCTGCAGGGCACAAGGCGCACTTCGATGCCCATGTCATTCCATCCGTGGCCTACACAGATCCGGAGGTGGCTTGGGTGGGCCTGACCGAGGACGAGGCCGAGGCCAAGGGCCTGCCTGTCCAAAAGGCCGTGTTCCCCTGGGCGGCCTCTGGACGAGCCATCGCCAATGGTCGTGACGAGGGATTTACCAAGTTACTGGTTGACCCCAATACCCATCGAGTGGTGGGCGGTGGCATCGTAGGAACCCATGCAGGCGACATGATTGGCGAATTCGCCCTGGCCATCGAGATGGGCTGTACGCCAGACGACATTGCCAAGACTATTCACCCGCATCCGACCCTTGGAGAGTCCATCGGCATGGTGGCCGAAGTCTTCGAAGGGTCCTGTACAGACCTCCCTCCGGCGAAGCGACGTTAAGTCTCCTCCTTCACCGGTCTTGTGCCAGTCCGTCCACAGGCGGGCTGGCTTTTTTTTGCCTAGAGTCTGGGCAGTGCTGCTCTGGCCTTTTGGGCTTGGGCCTTCACTTGTTCCGGTGCGGTCCCACCGAGGTGATTTCTTGCGTTCAGTGAGCCCTCTAGCGTCAAGACCTGGTGTACATCGGCCTCGACCAGCGGACTAAAGGCCTTGAGCTCCTCCAGGCTTAGGTCTTCTAAGCCGCATGTCTTCTCGACGGCTGCGCGAACCGCATGGGCCACGGCCTCGTGTGCATCGCGAAACGGCAGGCCTTTTTTGACCAGGTAGTCGGCCAGGTCGGTGGCGGTTGCATAACCCTCGAGGGCGGCCTGACGCATGGCCTTGGGCTGGGGCTGCATGCCCTCGATCATCTCGGCAAAGGCCCGCAGGGTATCCAAGACCGTGTCTGCTGTGTCGAAGAGCGGCTCTTTGTCTTCCTGATTGTCCTTGTTGTAGGCCAGCGGCTGCCCCTTCATGAGCGTGAGCAGACCCATCAGGTGCCCATAGACCCGCCCAGTCTTGCCTCGGGCCAGCTCGGGGACGTCGGGGTTTTTCTTCTGCGGCATGATCGACGAGCCGGTACAGAAGCGATCCGGCAGCACGACAAAGCCATACCGAGAGGTCATCCACAGGATGAGCTCCTCAGACAGGCGCGAGATGTGCATCATGATTAGCGAGGCCGCGTGGGTGAACTCGATCGCAAAGTCCCGATCGCTGACCGCATCCAGAGAGTTCTCACAGACGCCCTCGAATCCAAGGGTCTTGGCCACCATCTCTCGGTCGATGGGAAAGGAGCTGCCTGCCAGAGCCGCAGCCCCTAGCGGCAGGCGGTTGACCCGCTTGCGGGCATCGACCAGGCGCTCATCATCGCGAGCGAACATGGCTGCGTAGGCCAGCAGGTGATGGCCAAAGCTGATGGGCTGGGCAACCTGTAGGTGGGTGAAGCCGGGCATGATGGTCTCGGTGTGCTGCTCAGCCTGGTTGATCAGTGCCAAGCGGACCTGGGCCAGCGCCTTGCGAATCTCATCGATGGTGGCCCGCAGCCACAGTCGAATGTCGGTGGCGACTTGATCGTTGCGAGACCGTGCGGTGTGCAGACGTTTGCCAGCATCGCCAATCAGGTCGGTCAGTCGTTTCTCAATGTTCAGGTGAACATCCTCCAAGGCGATGGACCACTGGAACTGCCCGGACTCAATCTCCTGCCGAATCTGGTCCATGCCTTTTTGGATGTCAGCCAGGTCCTTGGCGGACAGCAACCCAACCGAGGCCAGCATGCCCGCGTGGGCCAGTGACCCTTGAATGTCAAACAAGGCCAGACGCTGGTCAAAAGAGGCAGAGGCTGTATAGCGCTGAACCAGTTCGGAGACGGGCTCAGAGAAGCGGCCGGACCAGGCTTTGTCTTTTTGATTCAGGGCGTTGCTCATGGGGGTGCCTTTTTCTATCAGAGGTTTTTTTGGCGCTCCTATACACTGCGCACTATGTGGATTATTGCATCGCGTGAGAGTCGCCTGGCCATGTGGCAGGCCGAACATGTAAGGGACCTGCTGGCGGCGTCCTCGGGTCAGCCCGTTTCGATTCTGGGAATGACCACCCGGGGCGACCAGATTCTGGATCGCAGCCTCTCCAAAGTGGGCGGCAAGGGCCTGTTTGTCAAAGAACTGGAGACGGCCCTGGCCGAGGGACGGGCCCACCTGGCCGTCCATTCGCTCAAAGACGTTCCCATGGTCATGCCTGAAGGATTTGCCCTGCAGGCGGTCATGAAGCGCGAAGACCCGCGGGATGCCTTTGTCTCCAATGACTTCTCCAAACTAGAGGACCTGCCCGCCGGTGCAGTGGTGGGGACCTCATCGCTGCGTCGAGAGTCTCAGCTTCGGGCGCTCTATCCGCACCTCAAAGTGGTGCCCCTGCGAGGCAACCTGGACACGCGGCTGGGTAAACTCGACAAGGGTGAAATGCAGGCCATCATCCTGGCGGCCGCTGGTCTTAAACGCCTGGGCTTGGCCAACCGCATCGCACAGATCATTGCGCCGGAGGTCATGCTACCGGCCGCTGGGCAGGGGGCCCTGGGCATCGAGATTCGGCAGGACGATCAGCCAAGTGCCAACCTGGTCTCAACCCTCATGCACGAGCAGACCTTTCGAGAAGTCAGCGCGGAGCGTGCAGTTTCGCGTGCCCTTGGGGGGAGCTGCCAGGTGCCGCTGGCCGCCTACTGCGTGACCGATCTCGCGACAGGACAACTCGTTCTTCGGGCCAGGATTGCCATGCCAGATGGCTCCAAGTCTTGCCGCAGTGAGATGTCCGGTGCGGATCCAGAGGCCCTGGGCCTGGCCGTCTCCCACGATCTCATGGGGCAGGGCGCAGCCGATATCATCTCGGCCTTGGCCGAACACTAGACGCGAGAGTCGGTTTGCCCAGTCTGGTGCTCACTCGACCTGGCTGGCCGCATCCGCTGCAGGCCTACACGGTCGAGTTGGCCCAGGGGCTGCAGGCCATTGGGGTAGACCTGTTTTCAGCGCCGCTTCAGCGCTTCGTCTCGCAGCCACTGGCGCCTGCTCTGCGTGAGCAGTGGCTGGCCAGTCTTAAAAAGTCGCAGTCTGAGAGGATCTGGCTGGTCAGCAGCAGCCCGTCAGCTGCCTATGCTTTTGTGCAGCAGCCGGCGCTCTTAAAGGACCTTCAAAAGGTGTTGCGGGATGGCCGCCTGGTGCTCAGTGGGATAGGCCGCGCGTCCATGCTTCCGCTGATCCGTTGGATGGAGGAGAGCGGTGAGACGGCTCCCATCTTTTCACCAGAGGCGCAGACCCTATCGGACGAGGGGGCCAGCGGAAAACTGAGCGTCACCAGTGCTGACGCCAGTGCTTATTTAAGGTGGGTCTCCGACAAGCCGGTGACAGCCGATGCGATGGTGTTGCTAGAGGCTAGTCAGAACCGAGAGGATCTTTCGGTGGGTTTGGTGCCGCTTTGTAAACAGGTCATCAGGCTGCCCATCTATCGCCGTGAGGCGATGCCCATGCCGGTGTTCTCTCCTCGGCCTCAGACGCCCACTTTTGTGTTGGTGACCAGTTCGTCCCTGGTGACTGCTGCCATCGAGGGCTGTAGGCAGCAGGACCTTCCGCTTGAGTCTGTCATTTGGATGTCGCATCATCCAGCCATTGTTCGGGCTCTGCGTGAACGGCTGCCCCAGGCGGAATGCCTGCAGGTCGCCAGCCTGGAGGTCGACAAGATTGTTCGGAGCATTAAACTGAGGTCATGAATCGTCCAGTGCAGCCAGATCCCTATCAGCCCACCGACGCAGAGACGTCTCCCGACCCAGCCAGGCCCAAGGCTGCTGGCGGCAGTCGATGGTGGGCCTTGGTGGCGGGCCTTTTATTGGTGGCTGCCGCGGTCTTGTTCGTTCTGGATCGATTGGGTGTCCGACTACCGGGTCAACAGCCCCAGCAGGTGGCTGCTCCGACGGTTGCCGAAGTCGCCGGCACGCAGGCGCCAGCCAATGGTCCCACCCCCAAGCCGGCTCCAAGTTTTCTGGACCAGCAGGCCCAGATTCAGGCTCTGGTGGGCCAGGTTCAAACGCTGCCCAGTCTGGCCCAGGCCCCTAGCCTCAAGAAGCCTGCACCGACCCCTCAGACTGCGCAGGCCACAGAACCTGCACAACCTTCGCAACCCCCGGGTGGGTCCTCGTCGGCAGAGTCTGCTGGGGCCCCGGTGACCAAGCCGGATCCCCTGGTCGGACCGAGTATCTGGGCACGTCTGTCCGAAGGCCTTTCGGAGTTGTTCATCATTCGTCGGGTCTCCCCGACGGCCCAGCCGATGCTGGACGAGGCCGGAGACCGACTCGCTCGGCAGGAGTTGCGGCTCTTGCTGTTGTCGGCCCGAATGAGCCTCATGATGAGCCAGCCGAGTCAGGCCAGAGCCGATCTGGCGGCTGCCCAACAGCTGCTGCCGATGTTCTTCCGCACAGAAGATGCAGCAGTCCAGGCGTTTCATGAACAAATGACCACGGTCTTGTCCTCTCTGCCGAACACGCCATGAGCAGCATTCGTCGACTGTTGGCCTGGCTACTGATTGGCGCGGTCTTCTTCGGGCTGGTGATGGGCCTGCAGTCCCACGGCGGTGCGGTCAGCATCTGGTGGTCCGATGTTCGCATCGACTTTGCCTTGTCGACCGCGCTCTTGTTGCTGGCTGCGCTGGCCTTGGTGTTGGTCTGGTTAAACCGTTGGTGGCTGTGGCTCTATGGACTGCCGGGTCGATTCAGGGCCTATCGGTCTCGGCAGCGAGACCTCAAACGCGTGCGAGCCTTGTCTGATTTGGGATTGGATTTCTCAGAGGGTCGTTATGCCAGGGTTTTAAAAGAGGCCGCTGGATTCGATCGGCAGTTTGAAGACGTCCCAGGCTCCCGTCAGGCCATCATGCGATGGGTCAACGCCATGGCAGCCCGTGCCGCCCACGCGCTGTCCGACCGACAGGCCCGTGATCGCTTTATGGATCAGATTGAAGACATGGGCACGCCTGGTTTGCCACACCCCCAGCTCAAGCCATTGCTACAGGCCGAGTTCGCCCTGGATGAGCAGCGCGGTGAGCAGGCCGTCGAGATCCTGGCGCCCGTTATGAAGAGTGATCGCAAGCACATCTATGCCATGCGACTCATGCTCCGGGCTCATGAGCAGGCTGGCCAATGGTCTGAGGTGCTTCGGGTGGTGCGCCTGTTGGAGAACCGCAAGGCCCTGCACGAGGTGGTGATTCGCAAGACCAAGGCCAAGGCCTTTGCGGCGCTGCTCACGCAGGCCAACCAGCAGGTCAAGGCGACCCAGGCCGTCATCGATGGCCTGTCGCGTCACGAGCGTCACGATCCTGAGTTGGCGGCCTTGGCAGCCAAGGCCTTGTTGGCCTTTGGTCTGCAGGACAAGGCTCGGGCCCTGCTGGAGCCGGCGCTCAAGGCCCAGCTGGATGATCGGCTGCTTGAGGCCTATGCCGAGTGCCATGACGATCCCGCTCAGCAGTACAGCAACCTAGAGTCATGGGCCCTTGGCCAGAACCGCACGGTGGCTCTGCACTGGGCCTTGGGACGGCTGTCTCAGGCTCAGGGTCTCTGGGGCAAGGCCCATGTGCACCTGGAACATGCCCTGGATCTTCGACCCAGTCTCAAGATCTGCCTGGCCTTGGGCGAGACGGCCCACGAGATGGGGGACGAAGAAAAAGCCCTGGCCTATTGGCGCAGGGCTTCGGAGATGCTTCGGTAAGGCTTACAGAATCGGCACGATGAGCAGTGCCACGATGTTGATGATCTTGATCAAGGGGTTGACTGCAGGGCCAGCCGTGTCCTTGTAGGGGTCACCAACGGTGTCGCCAGTGACGGCTGCCTTGTGGGCCTCTGAGCCTTTGCCGCCATGGTGACCGTCTTCAATGTATTTCTTGGCGTTGTCCCAGGCGCCGCCACCGGTACACATCGAGATCGCCACAAAGAGTCCGGTGACAATGGTGCCCATGAGCAGGCCGCCGAGTGCCTTCGGTCCTAGCAAGAGTCCCACTGCAATGGGCACGACGACTGGCAGTAACGATGGAACGATCATCTCTTTGATGGCCGCCGTGGTGAGCATGTCCACGGCCTTGTGATACTCGGGCTTGGCCGTGCCTTCCATGATGCCTTTGATCTCGCGGAACTGGCGACGGACTTCGGTGACCACCGCGCCCGCACAGCGACCAACCGCCTCCATGGCCATGGCACCAAACAGGAAGGGGATGAGTCCACCGATGAACAGGCCCACGATCACCATGTGATCCGATAGATCAAATCGAATGGCTTGGCCAGCGGTTTCCAGGGCGTGGGTGTAGTCCGCAAAGAGCACCAGCGCGGCCAGACCGGCCGAGCCGATGGCATACCCCTTGGTCACAGCCTTGGTGGTGTTGCCGACGGCATCCAGGGGATCGGTCACGCTGCGGATTTCAGGGGGCAGCTCCGCCATCTCGGCAATGCCACCAGCGTTGTCGGTGATCGGTCCGTAGGCATCCAGGGCCACGATGATGCCTGCCATCGAGAGCATGGCAGTGGCTGCGATGGCAATGCCGTAAAGGCCCGCCAGGCTAAAGGCCGCCAGAATGGCCAAGACCACGGCGATCACCGGCCAGGCCGTTGATCTCATCGACACCGCAATGCCAGCGATGATGTTGGTGGCATGGCCGGTCTCACAGGCCTTGGCCACGTGCTGAACGGGGGCATATTCCGTGGCGGTGTAGTACTCGGTGATGATGACCATGGCACCGGTCAGCACAATGCCCACCACGCAAGACAGCCACAGGCTCATGACCGATGGCGCACCGGCCTGACCAGCAAACAGCCAGTTGGTGACAAACCAGAAGGCGATGACCGCTAGCACGGCCGCCACAATCAGGCCCTTGTACAGGGCATTCATGATCTTGCCGGTTCCGCTGTACTTAACGAAGTAACAGCCGATGATCGAGGCGATGATCGACACACCACCGAGTGCCAAGGGATAGATCGCTGCCGTATCGCCCAGGCCCTTGAGGGTCAGGGCGCCCAGCAGCATGGTGGCAATCACGGTGACCGCATAGGTCTCAAAGAGGTCAGCGGCCATGCCTGCGCAGTCGCCCACGTTGTCGCCCACGTTGTCGGCGATCACCGCCGGGTTGCGAGGATCGTCCTCGGGAATGCCGGCCTCCACCTTGCCGACCAGGTCGGCTCCGACGTCGGCCCCCTTGGTGAAGATGCCACCACCGAGACGGGCAAAGATGGAGATGAGAGAAGAGCCAAAGGCAAAGCCAATGAGTGGATGCAGGGCATCGGTGACGTTGGCCGTCTGGCTTCGCATGACCATGTAGAAGATGGTGACGCCCAGCAGGCCCAGACCGATCACAAACATGCCGGTGATGGCGCCGCCCCGAAAGGCAATGGCCAGCGCGGGGTTGATTCCACCCTTGGCCGCCTCAGCGGTTCGCACATTGGCCCGAACGTTGATATTCATGCCGATGAAGCCAGCCGCGCCAGAGAGAATGGCGCCCACCGCAAAGCCGATGGCAGCGGAAACGCCCAGACCCGGCACCAGCGCGATCAGGACAAAGATCACCGCACCGACCAGGGCAATGGTCTTGTACTGTCGGCTGAGGTAGGCGGAGGCACCGTCCTGGATGGCCGCAGCGATCTCCTGCATGCGGGCGTTGCCGGCGGGTTGGGCCAGAATCCATTTACTCGATACAAGGCCATAGACAATGGCCAGAGCCCCGCAGATCAGGGCTAAGGTGAGGCCGTCGTGCATGTTTTCTCCTGGGTGGTTTTGTAGTTATGGGACTGCTCACCCATGCTCAGACTTTTGCTGGGCCTGTGAGATTGGGGGAATCCCTTAAAATAGCGGGACAATTAACCCGGGAGGCTTTTCATGGCTTTAAACAATGTTCCGGCTGGCAAGAAGCTGCCAGAGGAATTCAACGTCATCATCGAGATTCCAGCTCATTCAGACCCGATCAAGTACGAGGTCGACAAGGAATCGGGCGCACTGTTCGTGGACCGTTTCATGATGACCTCCATGCACTACCCCTGTAACTACGGCTACATCCCCAATACGGTGGCCGACGACGGGGACCCGGTAGATGTGCTGGTGATCACCCCATTCCCAGTCCAGCCAGGTGCGGTGGTGGCCTGTCGGGCGATTGGCATTCTGCAGATGGAGGACGAGGCTGGTGGCGATGCCAAACTGCTCGCGGTCCCTACCGACAAGATTCTGCCCATCTACAAACACTGGAAGAAGCCCGAGGACATCGCGCCTGAGCGTCTTCATTCCATTCAGCACTTCTTTGAGCATTACAAAGATCTAGAGAAGGGCAAGTGGGTCAAGGTCAAGGGCTGGGAAGGCCCTGACGCTGCCCATGAAGAAATCAACCGTGGCCTGGCTCGCTATGCCCAGGAGATGGGTGCCTAAGTTCGTCTAGCTCGCTGAGCTGCGATAGGGCTGTCGGTCACTGAGTTCGCTCAGGTAACCGGACAGCCCTTGTTTTTCCCGCTCCAGGAATCGCGCGACGGCCGATTCAAACTGCTTCTCGGCCAGCCAGTGAGACGACTGTGTGGTGACTGGCTCAAAGCCTCGCCAGACCTTGTGCTCCCCTTGGGCTCCACCCTCGAACCGGGCGATGCCCTGGTCAATGGCCCAGGCCATTGGGGTGTAGTAGGCCAGTTCAAAGTGCAGGCAATCGATGCTGCGCAGGCTGCCCCAGTAACGGCCGTAGAGCGTGCCGCCCCTGAAGTCCCAGCCAGACTGGTTGGACAGGACTGCTTCGAGCTGATGTCTGGCTGGCTGATGGGCCAGCAGAGCAGCCCCCACCGGCTGGTCTTGCGGGTCTAGCCCAAGGGCCATGACCCAGGCCCAGGGCATGGTCTTGGCCACTGCTTGAAAGAACGCCGGCTTGAGGTAAGGGGGATTGCCGTGGGCCAGATAGGTGGCCTCGTAGCAGTCATAGAAAAATCGCCAATGGTCATCGGTCATGTGATCGGCCGTGAGGATCTGGGTCCTGATGCCAGCCTGTTCCACCTTTCGACGCTCGGCTCGTATTTTCTTGCGTCGGGGTTGGGTAAGGGTCTGGCAGAAGTCCTCAAAGCTGGCATAGCTTCGGTTATGCCAGTGGAACTGAATGCCCTGACGGGTCAGCCAGCCGGCCACTGACAGGGCTTGGTGGTCCGACTCAGTCCCAAATAGACAATGCATAGACGACAGCCCACTGGACTGGGCCAACTCGGTCAGATGCTGCGCCAGGGCCTGCCGCGCCTGTGCCTCCTGGCCGAGCAGTCGGGATCCCGGCACTGGGCTAAACGGGCTGGCGATGAGCCATTTCGGAAAATAAGCCCGTCCGGTCTGCTCATAGGCCTGGGCCCAGGCCCAGTCAAAGACATACTCCCCATAGCTGTGAGACTTGGCATAGAGCGGGGTCGCGGCCAGGGCTGTGTCGTTTTGGTCGACCAACAAGACTGGATGGGCCTGCCAGCCGGTCTTGGCCACCGCACTGCCCGAGGCCTCCAGAGCCGTCAGAAACAGTCGATGGGTGAAGGGGGTTGGCTCTGGACTCAGGCCCCAGAGACGATCCCAGGCCTGTGCCTGCGACTCTGACAAGGACGCAAAGTCCGGCAGGACCTGCATGCGATAATTCGGCAATGCCTCTCCAAATCTTTATGGCCCAGCTCAACGCCACAGTGGGCGATGTCTCGGGTAACGCCGACAGCATAAGACAGGCGGCCGCTCGAGCACACGCAGCCGGTGCCGGGGTATTACTCACGCCCGAGCTCTCCTTGGTGGGCTATCCGCCCGAAGACCTCCTGCTGCGCCCGAGTTTTCTGCGCCGCTCCCAGGAGCTACTGGATGAACTGGTTGCGCAGACCACCGAGTGGCCAGGTCTTGCGGTGGTGATTGGTCATCCCCGTCAGGTTGAGGGTCGTGTGGTCAATGCGGCCACCGTGGCCCGCGATGGCAAGGTGGTTGGTGTCTATGGCAAGTTAGAACTGCCCAATTACGCGGTCTTTGATGAGCAGCGGTATTTCGTGCCGGACGGCGCGCCCCTGGTCTTTGAGGCTGGCGGCCACAGGCTCGGCGTGGTGATCTGCGAGGACGTCTGGTTTGGACGAGCCGCTGCCATGGCCCGCGCCGAGGGGGCCGAGGGCCTGTTGGTCCTCAATGCCTCACCCTTTCACCTCAACAAGCATGCTGAGCGACTGGCCGTGGTTCGTCAGCACGTCTCTCGTCACAAGATCCCCGCTTTTTTCTGCAATCTGGTCGGTGGTCAGGATGAACTGGTCTTTGATGGCGACAGCTTTGTCACCGATGCCTCTGGTGAAGTGGTCGCCAGGGCCAAGGCCTTCGTGGAGGATGACCTGATGATCGGCCTGCAGCCAGCCGGCTCGGTGGGTGGTGCTGCTGTGGTGGCCGGCTTGTCGCCCGAGGCGCAGATTTACCAGGCCCTGGTGCTCGGGACTCGAGACTATGTTCAGAAAAATGGATTCGCTGGCGGAATTGTCGGCTTGTCGGGTGGCATCGACTCGGCCTTGACCTTGGCCATTGCGGTCGATGCTCTGGGGGCCAAGAACGTCACCGCCGTCATGATGCCCTCGCCCTACACCTCGGAGATGAGCCTGGTCGATGCCAGAGCCTGTGCCAAGGCCCTGGATGTTGAGTTGCACGAGGTCTCGATTTCTCCCGCATACGACGCCTTGAGCCAGAGTCTGGCCCCCTTGTTCAAAGGCCGCCCCGCTGACACCACCGAAGAGAACCTGCAGTCTCGCATTCGGGGTGTCCTGTTGATGGCACTCTCCAACAAAACCGGACGTCTGGTGTTGACCACGGGTAACAAGTCGGAGATGGCGGTTGGCTACTGCACGCTTTATGGCGATATGGCTGGCGGCTATGCGGTGATCAAGGACTTGACCAAGGGCTGGGTCTATCGCCTGTCGAACATGCGCAATCAGCAGAAGGCTGGTGTGGATGGGCAATTGGTGATTCCTCAGCGCATCATCGATCGCCCGCCCTCCGCAGAGCTGCGACCGGATCAGGTGGATCAGGACAGCCTGCCGCCCTATGAGGTGCTGGATGACATTCTGGTGCGGTTTGTTGAGCAGGGTCAGGCGACCGCCGAGATCTTGGCGGCGGGCCATGATCGTGAGACCCTCTCAAAGGTCTACCGCCTGCTGCGCTCCAGTGAATACAAACGCCGACAGGCTGCTCCTGGTGTGCGCATTACCCCCAGGGCCTTTGGTCGTGACTGGCGCTTTCCGTTGACCAACCGATTTTTGGAGAAGGAGATTTTTCAATGAAACTCATCACTGCCATCGTCAAGCCGTTCAAGTTGGACCAGGTTCGTGAGGGTCTGGCAGAGATAGGCGTCTCGGGGCTGACCGTGACCGACGTCAAAGGTTTCGGTCGTCAGAAAGGTCACACCGAGGTCTACCGGGGTGCCGAGTACGTGGTCGATTTTCTGCCCAAGATCAAGATCGAGGCCGTTGTGGCCGATGACTTGGTGGATCGTGCGGTCGAGGCGATCGTTCAGGCTGCTCGCACCGGACGCATTGGCGACGGCAAGATTTTTGTTCAGCCCATTGACCAGGTCATTCGCATTCGCACTGGCGAGACCGGCAACGAGGCGATCTAACGCCCGGCGCTTTTCAGTAGCACCAACACCGCCCCTGCGCCACCCTGCGGGGGCGTGGCCTGACAAAAGGCCAGCACCTCCTCTTTCTGCATCAGCCAGGCTCGAACCTTCTGTTTGAGCACTGGCGTGCGCCCCACCGATCCAAGACCCTTGCCGTGAATGATGCGCAGACAGCGCAGGTCTCGGCCGTGACAGAGGCGAATGAAAGCCGAGAAGGTCTCTCTGGCCTCGTCGGTTCTGTACCCATGAAGGTCGAGTTCCGCCGCCACCGACCAGTGGCCTCTGCGAAGCTTTCGAAGCGTATCGGAGGAGACCCCGTTTCTGGCAAACGACAGGGCTTCGTCGCTGTCGAGCAGTGCATCGGGTGTCATGTCGGACAAACGGCTCTCGGTCAGGGCCTCTTGCTCGTCTCTCAGACGTTGAAGCGGAAGGGGCTTGGGCTTTGGTTTGACGCCAGCATGGGGATGCCGGTCGTTCTCCAATGGCAGGGCCCCAGCGACCGCCTGCTCAAACAGCAGTCGGTCGTCGGGGGCCGAACGGTCAGATGAACTGTCCGGTGGGTTAGTGCTCGAGCGCTTCAAGGTAGCGCTGCGCGTCCAGGGCCGCCATGCAACCGGTGCCTGCACTGGTGATGGCCTGCCGGTAAATGTGATCCTGCACGTCACCAGCCGCAAAGACACCGGCAATGTTGGTGGCGGTGGCATTGCCCTCAAGGCCCGACCGGGTCTTGATGTAGCCGTTGGCCATGTCCAGCTGTCCCTCAAAGATTTGGGTGTTGGGCTTGTGGCCGATGGCAATGAAGACACCGTGAACAGCGACCTCTTTTTTGCTGCCCGACTTGTGGGCCAGCCGCATGCCGGTTACGCCACCATCGTTGCCCAGGACTTCGTCCAGGGTGCTGTCGAGCTCGAGTCGGACATTGCCGTTTTTGACCTTGTCCATGAGTCGGTCGACCAAGATGGGCTCGGCCTTGAATTTGTCACGACGATGGACCACGGTGACGGTCTTGGCGATGTTCGACAGGTAGAGCGCCTCTTCGACGGCGGTGTTGCCACCACCCACCACGGCCACGTCCTGGCCTTTGTAGAAAAAACCATCGCAGGTGGCGCAGCCAGAGACGCCGCGGCCCATAAAGGCCTCTTCGGAGGGCAGGCCCAGGTACATGGCCGAGGCGCCTGTGGCGATGATCAGGGCATCGCAGGTGTATTCGGCTGCATCACCAACCAGCCGGATGGGCTTTTCGGTGAGGGCCGCGGTGTGAATGTGGTCATAGACCAGCTCGGTCTTAAAGCGCTCGGCGTGTTCTTGGAAGCGGGCCATGAGGTCAGGGCCCATGAGGCCTTCTTTTTCAGCAGGCCAGTTCTCGACCTCGGTGGTGGTCATCAGCTGGCCACCCTGGGCCATGCCGGTGATCAGAACGGGGTTGAGGTTGGCCCGGGCGGCATAGATGGCGGCGGTGTAGCCAGCAGGACCTGAGCCAAGGATGAGGAGTTTGTGGTGAACGGCCATAAAAAAGCTTTCAGTCTGTTTTAGGAGGGAGGGCTCAGTACAATTATATGAATGTCTTTATTCAAACGATCGAAAGCCCCTGAGCCAGCCAAGCCAAGGCGCGTCTCCGCCCGCCGCAAGGCCGGCGTCGGCCCCAGTCAGGCCGCGGGGGCCACCGAGGTGTTTGCTGCCGATGTGGCCTGGATTCTCTGGCTGGCTGCGACGGCTTTTTTGGCAGCGGCCTTTGCCAGCTTCTCACCCAGTGATGGGGGCTGGTTTGCCGTGTCCACTCAGGTCGTGCCGCAGAACTGGTTTGGTCGAGCCGGCGCCGTGGTGGCGGATCTGTTTTTCTTCTTGTTTGGCATCAGCGCGGTCTGGTGGGTGGTGTTGTTCAGCGTGCTGGCCCTGTTCTTCTTCCGGGCTGCCAGCATGCTGCGCCGGTCCCAACAGCTGGTAGGGCAGGGTCTTTCAGCAGAGCCTGCCTCGCCCTGGGCCGAGTTGGGCTGGCGTCGGTTCGGTGGCTTCTGGCTGCTGCTGGCCTCTAGCTGTGCGCTGGAGGCTCATCGCCTGGAATTGGGCCAGAGCGTCTTTTCATACATGCCGGGTGGTGCACTCGGCAGTTTCGTGGGCAGCTCGATTGAGTGGCTGGTCGGCAGTGCCGGGCTCACTTTTTTGTCGCTGATTGGCTTTTTTCTGGGGCTATCAGCCTTCTTCCATTTCACTTGGCTGGGCTTTTTCGAGCAACTGGGCCGACGCCTGGAGCAGATGGTCTCTGGCGTGCGGGCCAAAGTGGACGAGGCGCAGGATCGCAAGCTGGGGGTCACCGTGGCTGGGGAGCGAGCCGAGCGCGTCTTGCAGAAAAAGGCCCGTCCAGAACCCAAGATCGAGGTCATGCCGGTGGCCGAGGTGGTCGAGTCTAAAAAGGTCGCCGAGACCGAGTTCAAGGCCCAGCAGACCCCACTCTTTGTGGGCCTGGCTGGCAGCGGAGACCTTCCCCCGTTAAGCCTCCTGGAGCAGGCCATCGATCAGGGTGAGCCCGTCTCGGCTGAGACGCTGGAATACACCTCGCGTCTTATCGAGAACCGTCTGGCTGACTTTGGTGTGGAGGTTCGGGTGGTGAGTGCGCAGCCAGGGCCTGTCATCACTCGCTACGAGATTGAACCGGCCCTGGGGGTCAAGGGTTCGCAGATCGTTAACCTATCCAAAGACCTGGCCCGCGCATTGTCGCTGACCTCGGTTCGAGTGGTGGAGACCATTCCTGGCAAGAGCCTGATGGGGCTGGAGCTGCCCAATCCCAGACGTCAGACCGTTCGACTTGCGGAGATCATTGGCTCGACGGCCTTCCAAGACAGCGGTGCCACCCTGCCCATGGCACTGGGCAAGGACATAGCCGGTGCACCCACTGTGGTCGACCTGGCCAAGATGCCCCACTTGTTGGTGGCGGGTACCACCGGCTCTGGGAAGTCTGTTGGCGTGAATGCCATGCTGCTGAGCCTGCTCTATCACGGCTCGGCCGACAAGATTCGCCTGATTCTGATCGATCCCAAGATGCTGGAGCTCTCGATCTACGAGGGCATTCCGCACCTGCTCACGCCGGTGGTCACCGACATGAAACTCGCGGCCAATGCCCTGCACTGGTGTGTGGGCGAGATGGAACGTCGCTATCGGCTGATGAGCAAACTCAACACTCGCAACCTGGCAGGCTTCAATGCCAAGGTAGAAGAGGCCCTGAAGAAGGGTAAGCCCTTGCTGGATCCGTTGGCCCATCCCGAGATGGCCGAGGCCGGTCAGGTGCCGCCTCTGGCGCCCTTGCCGCAGATCGTGGTGGTGATCGATGAGCTGGCTGATCTGATGATGGTGGTCGGCAAGAAGGTCGAGGAGTTGATTGCTCGACTGGCCCAGAAGGCCCGTGCCGCCGGTATCCACCTGATTCTGGCCACGCAGCGTCCGTCGGTCGATGTCATCACCGGTCTGATCAAGGCGAACATTCCCTCGCGGATTTCCTTTCAGGTCTCCAGCCGCATCGACTCCAGAACCGTGCTGGATCAGATGGGGGCAGAGGCCTTGTTGGGCATGGGTGACATGCTGTTCTTGTCTGCTGGCTCTGGCGTGCCCACTCGAGTCCACGGCGCCTTTGTGGCCGACGACGAAGTCTTTCGGGTGGTGAGCTACCTGAAGGAGCAGGCCGGTGGCGCCCAGTACAACGAGGCCATTCTGGATGGTGCTGGCGAATCAGGCGGCAGCTTTACGGCAGGCCTGGAGAGCATTGTTGGCGGTGGTGCTGGTGGCGCCGATGGCGAGGCCGATGCGCTTTATGACGAGGCGGTGGCGGTGGTGCTCAAGCACCGACGTGCCTCGATCTCCCTGGTGCAACGACACCTTCGCATTGGCTACAACCGTGCGGCCAGATTGCTCGAGAGCATGGAGCAGGCCGGTGTGGTCTCGGCCATGCAGAGCAACGGCAACCGCGACATCCTGGTACCCGCTGGCAATGAATAGGTTCGGGTTGGCCTTGCTGGTGGGTCTGTTTGGTTCGCCTGCGATGGCCGTGGCTCCCACAGCGGCTGCACCTCCAGCGGCCACCCCTGAGTCATCGATACCCGCACCGGCTGGGGTGGTCACGGTAGAGGCCAGCCCCGACGCCAGGCTTTTTGCTGCGCTGGAGAAGACCAAGACCTTCTATGCTCGGTTTGAGCAGACGCAGAGCAGCCCAACTGGGCGCAGCACGCGCATGAGTGGCCAGCTCTGGGTTAAGCGACCAGGCCAGCTGCTCTGGAAGATCGAGAAGCCTTATTCGCAGACCCACCTGATCGAGGGACAGACGTTTGTTTTGTTTGACCCTGACCTGGCGCAGGTCACCAAACGCAGCCTGACCAAGGCCTTCGCGGCGACGCCCGCTGGTCTTCTATTAGGTGCAGAGGATCAGGTGGCCAAGACGCTCACCGAGCAGTTTGTGGTGTCGGGGCAGCCACCCCGGGAGGACTTGGCCTGGGTCCGGCTGGTACCCAGGCAGGCCGACCAGGCTTTGGCGCACATTGACATTGGCCTGGATGCCAGCGGTGTGGTCAAGGCCTTTGACTCCATCGATGGCCTGGGGCGTAGCCTCAAGATTCGTTTCTCGCAGGTCCGCATCAACCAGGCCATTCCTGCGAGTCAATTCCAGTTGATCATCCCAGCTGGCACCGAGGTCATTTCGCAGTGACCAGCGCCGCGCCGCTGGCTGAATTGTTGCGGCCGCAGCGGCTTGAACAGGTTCTGGGGCAGGACCACCTGCTTGGTCCGTCGGGACCACTGACCAAGTCCGTGGCAGGCGGGCGCCTGCCCTCGATGATTCTCTGGGGGCCGCCCGGTGTTGGCAAGACCACCATCGCCAGACTCTTGGTTCAGGCCATCGGGGCGCGAATGCTCATGATCTCGGCCGTCTTGAGTGGCGTGAAAGAGATTCGCGAGGCCGTCGCGCAGGCGCAGCTCTACGCTGCCCAAGGACAGACCACCGTTGTCTTCGTGGACGAGGTCCATCGGTTTAACAAGTCTCAGCAGGATGCCTTTTTGCCGCATGTCGAGGCGGGGCTGTTTGTCTTCATTGGCGCGACGACCGAGAACCCCGCTTTCGAGGTCAACCGGGCCTTGTTGTCCCGCGCGCAGGTCTTCCGGCTAGAGGCTTTGAAGGCCGACAGCCTGGGCAGGCTGATGGCGCGAGCACTGGCCAGCGAGACCCTGGCAGGCCTGAGCTTTGATCAGGCGGCAGCAGACCGTCTGTTGCTGGCGGCCGATGGTGATGGTCGCAGGTTGTTGAACCTGATCGAGATGGCGGGCTTTGCCTTTGCCGTTCGTCCCTTGGTGGTGGACGACGAGGCGCTCTCAAAAGCCATGCCCAGCCTGCTGCGACAGTTCGACAAGGGTGGCGACAGCTTCTATGACCAGATCAGTGCGCTTCACAAGTCTGTGCGGGGCTCTGATCCCGACGCCACCCTGTACTGGCTGGCCCGAATGCTCGATGGCGGAGCCGATCCGCACTATGTGGCCAGGCGCTTGATTCGCATGGCCTCCGAGGACGTTGGCCTGGCGGACCCCAGGGCCTTGGAGATGACCCTGTCTGCGGCACAGGCTTATGAGCGGCTGGGCTCCCCCGAAGGGGAGCTGGCCCTGGCTCAGGCGGCGGTCTTCTTGGCCATGGCTGCCAAGAGCAATGCTGTGTATGTCGGCTGGAAGGCGGCTCGGGCCGTGGTTGAAAAGACTGGCTCTCTGCCGGTACCCCATCACCTCAGAAATGCGCCGACTGCGCTGGCCAAGTCCGAGGGCCATGGCCGTGGCTATCGATATGCCCACGACGAGCCCGGCGGCTTCTCGGCCGGACAGACTTATCTGCCTGACGCGCTCTTGGGCCAGTCTGCCCTGTATCAGCCGGTGGACCGCGGACTTGAAAGTAAAATTGCCGAAAAGCTGGCGAGCCTTCGTCAGAGAAACCAGGAAAAGAAGACCACATGATTGACATCGCCCTGCTGCGCAAAGACATTGACCAGGTGGCGGCCCGCCTTCAGGCCCGTGGCTATGCGCTCGACGTGCCTCGATTCAACGCGCTGGAGGCCCAGCGCAAGGCGATTCAGACCAAGACCGAGACCCTGGCGGCCAGTCGAAACGCACTCTCCAAACAGATTGGCCAGGCCAAGGCCAAGGGCGACGATGCCAATGCTTTGATGGCCCAGGTGGCTGACCTGCCCAATCAGTTGGATGCAGCCGCCGCCGAGTTGGCTCAGGTGCAGTCTGAGTTGGACGGCTGGCTGGCAACCATTCCAAACCTGCCTCATGAGTCCGTCCCTGCTGGCGCGTCATCCGATGACAACCAAGAGGTTCGCCGCTGGGGCACGCCCAAGGCCTTCGACTTCGAGGTGAAGGACCATGTCGATGTGGGGGCCTCGTTGGGCCTGGACTTTGAGGTGGCTACCAAGCTCACGGGTTCACGGTTTGCTGTGATGAAGGGTGGCATGGCTCGTCTGCATCGCGCACTGGCCCAGTACATGCTGGATGTTCAGACTGGTCGGCATGGCTACACCGAGTGCTACACCCCCTATATCGTCAATGCAGACTCTTTGTTTGGCACTGGGCAGCTGCCCAAATTTGAGGAAGACCTGTTTGCCGCCAAGAAGGGCGGCCAGGAGGGGGCAGGGGAGTCGCTCTACCTCATCCCAACTTCCGAGGTCTCGCTGACCAACCTGGTGCGCGACGAGATTCTGTCGGTCGATCAGCTGCCCATGCGTCTAACAGCCCACACGCCTTGCTTTAGGAGCGAGGCCGGCAGTTACGGGCGAGACACGCGCGGCATGATTCGTCAGCATCAGTTCGACAAGGTCGAGATGGTGCAGGTGGTAGAGCCCGAGCAGTCCTACGAGGCCCTTGAGCAGATGGTGGGTCATGCCGAGGCAATTCTGCAGGGCCTGGAATTGCCCTATCGGGTGATGCTGCTCTGTACCGGGGACATGGGCTTTGGTGCGGCCAAGACCTATGACTTGGAGGTCTGGCTGCCAGCCCAGCAGACTTATCGAGAGATCTCAAGTGTCAGCAACTGTGAGGCCTTTCAGGCCCGTCGCATGCAGGCCCGTTATAAAAAGCCCGTCGATGGTGGCAAGACCAAGAACGAACTGGTGCACACCCTGAACGGGTCTGGACTGGCTGTTGGCCGCGCCCTGGTGGCGGTATTAGAGAACTACCAGCAGGCCGACGGCAGCCTGGTGATTCCCAAGGTGCTGGTGCCCTACATGGGTGGTTTGACCTCGCTCTGAGGTGGTAGAGACCAGTTTTCCGCCAACGGATCAAGCCTGGCAGAGTCGTCTGGAAGGCCTGAACCCTCAGGCTTACGCCAAAACACGCAACCATTTGCAAGGTGCGGTCTCGCGCATCTCTCCCTACCTGACCCATGGCTTTCTTGGCCTTCAAGAGGCGGTTGCACAAGTTCGCAGCCACAGTCGGCTTGAGGCCACGGACAAAATTTTTTCGGAATTTGCCTGGCGGTCGTTTTTTCACCATGTCTGGGACTGGGCTGGTGACGGTATCTTCAAGGACATGCGGCTGGGACTGCCGGGTATCCGTTATCGCAGCGAGCTTCCTGCAGATATTCGGGAGGGGCGAACAGGACTGGCTGTCATTGATCAGGCGGTCGCTGCGCTCTATGAAACGGGCTATCTGCATAACCACGCACGGATGTGGCTGGCGAGTTATGTGGTGCACCTGCGGCACGTCCACTGGCGAGCTGGAGCCGACTGGATGTTTGGGCACCTGTTAGATGGTGACCTGGCGTCCAACCATCTCTCTTGGCAGTGGGTTGCAGCGACCTTTAGCGTCAAGCCTTACTTGTTTAATGCAGACAACGTGGCGAGGTTTGCGCCGGCTGCGTGGCAGTGTCCAGGCACACCACTGAACACAAGCTACGAGGCCTTGGAGCAGATGGCGCGTGGTCTGGATGAGGATGGGCGTAGCAAGTTCGAATCCCTCGCCCAATATGCCAGACAGCATTCTGACGCAATGGAGGAACCCTTTTTGCATTCGGTGCCGCCGCCCGAGTTACAGCAGGGGGTTCTTCGCTCTGTCTCTGACCTACAGACGTGGCTGGCCAGCAGTGCATGGGCTAGCGATCTGCCCCGAGTCGAATTGGTCCACGCCTGGGCGCTTCGCTCGGCCGTCTCCTCAACAGTGACGACGGGCACCAAACCACTTCGATTGGGTCTGATTCACCTGCCCGCGCATCGAGACTGGCCCTGGTCACATAGGCGTTGGCAATTTGTGATCAGCCGCATGTGGGAGGTCTGCGATGCGGTCTTCATGGGCGATGTTCCTTCATTGCAACCCGCCTTATCTTGCACTCAATCTCTGTTGTGTCTGGATAGCCCGGGCAGTCCCCTCACTCGAGAGGCGATAGCCGGCTTGCATCCGAGCTGGGAGGAGCCGATTCCGTGGCTGACGACGCCCTCCCGTCCTTGCCAGTCGTTCTCGTCTTACATCAGGGCAGTACGGGAGTTGCGGTAAGAAGGCCGGTGTTATCCGTTCTGGATGACCCCCTTGGCGCAGGCCTGGCCACTGCGCCAGGCTCCCTCGATTCGACCATCTGCGAGCCAGTCACCACAGACACCCAGGCGCATCTGGGCATCCCACAGGGCCGGTTCACCTGATTCGGCAGCCGGATGGCTCAGCGCGTAGCGCCATTTGTGAATCTGGGTCCACACGGGCCTCACGGTTGTGATCTGCGCAAAGGCTGCCAGCAATTCCGTTTGGATCTCTTGGCCATCGGATTCAATGGTCTGGGCGCTGAACTCTGGACTGGCATGCAGGGTCCAGGTCTCGGGTCCTGTACGGCCGGGCTTGGAGTGATTTCTGGCGATCCAGCGCAGCGGGCCCTCGTTGATAAACAAGGCATCAAATGGCAGGTCCAGCGGCTGGTCGAAGCCCACCAGGCTGGCCCAGCAGGGGTCGAAACGAGTTTGGCTAGCCTGAGCGATCCATGGGCTGGGCAAGACCGAATCAAAGGCCACCAACTGAGGGGCCGGGATGGCGAAGACCACGGCCTGAACGGCGGGCAGGGCAGCATCTTGTTCCTTTGAGTAGAGCAGCCAGCCCTCTTCTGCCCGCTCGATGCGCGTGATGGTGGTGTTGATCTTCAGATTCAGTTGACTGGCCAAGGATCTCACCAGGCTGTTCATGCCAGGGTTGGCGACGTAGCGTGTTGGCCCTGGTTTGACAGCCCACTCAAGAGGCTGGAAAGAGGTGAGCTCACCGATCCGTGCGTTCCATGGCGAGACCACACCAGCCGACGTCCACTGGTCCACCTGGGTCTGGAAGGCGTCGTCTCTGGCGGTGAAGTATTGAGCGCCGTGATCGGCCTGCCAATCATCGCTCCGTCTGGTGCTCATGCGGCCAGCCGCGCCACGGCTCTTTTCGTAGAGCACGACAGAGTGCCCGGCTGATTGCAGTTGAAGGGCGCAGGTTACGCCGGCCAGGCCAGCGCCAATGATGGCGATCGATTGTTTGGTTTGGGTCATGGGCAGCAGTCTTTTCGGTGGGGTTTACGGCCTCGGGCTATAATCCGCCTTTCGCGGAGAGGTGGCAGAGTGGTCGAATGTACCTGACTCGAAATCAGGCGTGCGGGTAACCGTACCGTGGGTTCGAATCCCACCCTCTCCGCCAAAATTACCTGTACTAACTTGCTCATGGCCACATGAGCATGCCTGGAACCCCACACCATGCGGGGCTTTTTGCTTTCGGCTGTTGACCTCGTCCCGCCGAAAACAACCCCAAAACCGTGCTCAAACCGCTTTCTGCTCAAAACCTGTTGACCTGAGCAAGGCTAGGTACGCCTCTC
>VFQT010000396.1_pt1 | contig 65287 bp, 68 predicted proteins | sample 3512381 | NCBI WGS metagenome assembly VFQT01 (sample SAMN10412376, study PRJNA504923) | tailings metagenome | isolation source: Relicate 2 Philex TSF3 active mining site | place: Philippines: Tuba, Benguet | collected 2017-08-29
CTGGAGATCCCGGCTGTGGAGGGTGGATACGCCGCATTCTTCAATCCGGGCGGCCCGGGTCAGACTCCGACTCCGGGGGTCCGCTACACGGCGCCCGGACCGGCCACCATGCAGGCCGTGACGATAGCCCTGGATGACCCGATGAGGGTGGACCGGCCGTGAGGCGTGGCGATGGCCCTTGGACGACCGGTCATTGAGCACTAGCCTGCAGACATGAGACGTGAGCCAAGGACGCAGTCGTGAGGCGGCCCGGCACGGCCTTCGTCCTGGCTCTCGTGAGCCTGATCCTGTGCCCGATCCTGCTCGTCATCGAGCTCAGCGCCCTGTTCTTCGCGGGCATGGTCGCGTACGAGCCGTCCAATCCCATCCTGGTGAAGATCCTCGTCTTCGCCCTGGTCGTCGTGATCGCACTCGTCACGGTCGCGCTTCCGGTCATTGCCCTCAGGGTCGGGATGAGGGCGCGATCTGCTGCGAAGTCGACGCCGGACGGGGGCTCGGGGCTGGCGACAGCCGGGGTCGTGATCTCCGCCATCGTCACGGTGGGCGTCCTGGTGGCGCAGGTGTACTACCTCCTCATGGTCTTCACCAACTGCGGTCTGGACGGCTGCTAGGTCGGTTCAGCCCGGTGCTGAGGCTGACGATGAGGGGAAGGTCACGGGCCTGACGGCCTCCGGTGCCTACCGCCCTCCGGCAGGATGCCGCCATGAAGGCATGGCAGTTCACCGAGACCCACCAGCCGCTCCAGCGGGCCGAGATTCCCGAGCCTGCAGCTGGTCGGGGTGAGGTCGTGATCGACATCGTCGCCGCAGGACTCTGCCACTCTGATGTCGGCGCTATGACGGATGAGTCGTGGCTGGAGTACATCGCGCCGCGGCCGATGGTCATCGGGCACGAGATCGCCGGCGTCGTGAGCGCCGTGGGGGAGGGTGTGTCGGACGTTCGAATCGGCGATCGCGTCGGTGTCTGTCCCAGCAACGGCAACGGCGCCCCCGGCTACAAGCGAAACGGCGGCTTCACGGAGAAGCACGTCTGCTTGGCCGAGGACGTCGTTCCCATGCCCGACGGACTCTCCTTCGCCCTGGCTGCGATCGGCACGGATGCGGGGATGACCTCGTACCACGCCCTCGTGACGAGGGGCGAGGCCAAGGCAGGGATGAAGGTCGGCATCATCGGCCTCGGCGGCCTGGGCCAGATCGGGGCGCGCGTCGCGGTCATCCTCGGCTGCGACGTCCACGTCGCCGAGGTGAACGAGGCCGTCTGGCCCATGGCACAGGAGATCGGTGCGGCGTCCGTCGTCAAGGACGTGCTGGAGTGGGAGGGCGGGGGCTTCGACCTCATCGTCGACTACGCGGGCTACGGCACCACGACAGCCGACGCCGTCAAGGCGCTGCGCAAGCGGGGGCGTGTCGTCCTGGTCGGCATGGCGCGCATGGAGATCCCGCTGCAGACGATGGACATGATCCATCACCAGGCCGAGATCCGTGGCTCGTCCGGAGGTACGAAGGCGGATATCGCGGCCATCTACGAGCTGCTGGCCTCAGGGCAGGTCAGCCCGGTCGTGACGATGATCGGGTTCGAGGACATCCCGGCTGGGCTGGATGACCTGGAGCACCATCGGATGACTGGCCGGCTCGTCGCGCAGATCCAGGGAGAGTGACGCCGGCGGGCCGTATCTTGGCCCTGCGAGTGCTGAGCAGCGAGGGATCTGTGGTGGCCCCGAGAGGATTCGATCCTCCGACACAAGGTTTAGGAAGTCGAGTATCGGTCCATCAAGAAGTACTCAGTAGCAGCAGTCTTCGGCTGCTCCCCCGGGTGGCGGTCCGGCAAATTGGCCAATTGAAAGTCTGCTATCTGTTCAATAGATAGCCTGCGTCCTGTATAGTTCATATGTGACGTACGTTCGAAGGATCGTGGACGCCGAGCTCGATGACCTCTTCGGACAGGTGCCGGCGATCGCCCTGGACGGACCCAAGGGGGTGGGAAAGACCACGACGGCCGAGCAACGGGTGACGGGCCTGGCGAAGCTGGACTCGAAGTCGGTGAGAGAGTCCATTGCCGCGGATCCGGAGTTGATCCTGCGTCGCATGCGTCCGTTGCTCATCGATGAATGGCAGAAGGTCCCCGAGGTCTGGGACGTCGTTCGACGCGCTGTTGACGCCGATCCGTCCGGCGGTCAGTTCCTCCTGACCGGTAGCGCGTCACCACACTCCCGCGCGACGGCGCATTCGGGTGCTGGCCGGATCGGACGGCTGCGCATGCGTCCGATGACGCTGTCCGAGCGCGGCGTCGGGACGCCCGAAGTGAGCCTCGATGAGCTGCTGTCCGGCTCACGTCCTCCCCTCAGCGGCACCTCGTCCCTGCGCGTTGCGCACTATGTGGACGAAATTCTCACGTCGGGCTTCCCGGCTCTGCGGTCGCTGAGTTCGCGCGCTCTGCGCTTCCAACTCGACTCCTACCTGCGCAATGCCGTGGATCGCGACGTGCCGGAGCAGGGACTCAACGTGCGCAAGCCCGAGTCGATGCTCGCATGGCTTCGCGCGTATGCGTCCGCAACGGCGACCACGGCCAGCTACACCCAGATCCTCGATGCGGCAACGCCCGGCCACGCGGACAAGCCTGCTCGCGGCACGGCCATCTCCTATCGTGAGGTGCTTGCCAGCCTGTGGCTGCTCGACCCTGTCCCCGCCTGGATGCCCACCGGCAGTCCGATGACACGCCTGGGTCAGATGCCCAAGCACCACCTCGCCGACCCCGCTCTCGCGGCGAGACTCCTCGGCCTGACGCACGACGCACTCGTCGATGGGCAGGGCACCCCGATCGGTCCGCAGGCAGGGACCATGGTGGGGCACCTCTTCGAGTCCCTCGTCACCCTGTGCGTACGCGTCCCGGCGCAGGCTGCCGAAGCAGAGGTCGCCCACCTTCGCACCCGCAATGGAGACCACGAGATCGACCTCGTCCTCGTTCGCGATGACGGACGAGTCCTGGCCCTTGAAGTGAAGCTCGCCAACACCGTCGACGACAAGGACGTGCGCCACCTCCACTGGCTGGCGCATCAGCTCGGTGACAGGCTGCTCGACGCACTCGTCGTGAACACGGGACCCACGGCCTACCGCCGACCAGATGGCATCGGAGTCTTACCCCTTGCGCTACTCGCGCCGTAGGGCAAGACCACAGTGCGTCGAGTCAGCGGAACAAGGTTTCCTGAACCCATGCTCATGTCGGAGTTCCCGTCGTGCCCCATCCGTGCCCGATGCACCTCGAAATGACCGCCTTGAAGGGTCTGATGCAGCTCGTCGCAAGGTGTCGGGGAGGCAGCGAGACTTTGCGCCAAGCCCCGAAGGACATTGCACCGCAACGACTTTGCGGATACGGCGTTTGTGGCCCCGGCAGGATTCGAACCTGCGACACAAGGTTTAGGAAACCTCTGCTCTATCCCCTGAGCTACGGGGCCGGTGCCCCATAGGGCGGTCGCCATGATGTCACGCCGGTGGGCTCACGTCGCTGTCGAGGTCCCCCTCCAGATGTAGCTGGCGCCGATGGCCATGGCGGCCGCGACGACCGTCGCGAGCATCCGCAGTGCGAGGTCCTCGGGCACGTAGGAGTCGTCGAAGCTGAACATCACCACGACGAGGACTGTCACTCCTGCCACCCCGACGGCGTAGTTGGCCCAGACGAAGGCGACGGCAACACCGCCGGCGATCGCGACGACGATTCCTGCTGCGTAGCCGGACACCTCGAAGACGAGGACGAGTATCGCCGACAGGACGAGGCCGATCGCGGTGCCGAGGATCCGCGAGGCCACCTTGGTGACGGTTCCGGCGACATCCGGCTTGGTCACCCAGGCGATGGTCATGGGCAGCCAGTAGGCGTGCGGGAATCCGGACAGAATCGCCATGACATAGGCGATCGGGATCACCACCGACAGTCGCACGGCGTGGCGGAAGAAGGTGTCACGAGTCTGCACATGGTCTCGGATCCTCGTCCACATCGACGGCACCGGCTCCAGGGCCACCTTCAGTGCCTCCCGGGAGCTGAAGAGCCGGGGAAGGACGGTTGCGGCTGTGATGAGCACCCCGCCCAGCCCCATGAGGAGCGCGGACTCCGCGGCGACGTCGGGCAGTTGGGGAGCGCCGGCAAACACGATGAAGACCACGAGGGTCAGCACACCTCCGACGCCCGCTCGTGGTCCTGCCGCCCCCGCGAGTCCGGCGCCCAGGGCCACCAGCGCCGAGGCGAGGACGATCAGCACTGGGCTGTCCGACACCAGCCCGCCCAGGAGGGTGGCGCCCATGAGCCAGAGTGTCGTCCACAGCATCGTGCGCCAGCGTCTCCCGACGCTCTCGCCGGACTCGGCGAGGGCCACGAAGACGACACCGATCGCGAGGGGGATGCCCGCGTTGGGTGTGCCCCGGTAGATCGCGAGGGAGACGGCCACGGCGACCAGAACGCCTGCACGGATCGCCCCTGCGACGAGGATGCGATCCCGGTCGACGTGGGTCGTGCCGAGCAGGAAGGTCCGCAGGTGGGATTCCACGAACCGCACGCTAGCGTGCGACCCGTGACTCCCGAGGATTCCGTGCTCGCCGCGTGCGACGCCGCCCTCGCCGACCGCGACATCGTCACGGACCCGGACATCCTCGGCTCCTACACGCGTGACCGGTCGACTGGGTCAGCTGCGGGCGAGCCCTTCGCCGTCGTGTTCCCGCGCACCGCCGAGCAGGTCTCGGCCGTGATGCAGGCGGCGCACGCCCACCGCGTGCCCGTCGTCCCGCGCGGTGCGGGCTCCGGGCTCACCGGTGGCAGCAATGCCATCGACGGCTCCCTCGTCGTCTGTGTCGAACGCATGCGGGACGTGCTCGAGGTGAACGGCACCGATGGCTATGTCGAGACGCAGCCGGGCATCATGAACACCGAGCTCCGCGAGTATGTCAGGGGTCATGGCCTCTGGTACGCCCCCGACCCGGCGAGCAAGGACTTCTGCTCCATCGGCGGCAACGTCAACACCAATGCCGGGGGCCTGTGCTGCGTCAAGTACGGGGTCACTCGCGATGCCGTGCTGGGCCTGGAGGTCGTCCTGGCGGACGGCCGCATCACCCGGCTCGGCCGCCGCACGATCAAGGGAGTCGCGGGCTACGACCTCGCCGGGATGATGGTGGGCTCGGAGGGCACTCTCGGCATCGTCACGATGGCCCGTCTGCGACTGCGGCCTCTTCCCCCGCCCGCCATCACGTCGGTGGCCGTCTTCGACGACATCGGCGCTGCCGGTCGCGCCACAGCGGCGATCATGGCCGAGCTGACCCCCAGCATGCTGGAGCTGATGGACCAGCAGACGATCCGCGTGGTCGAGAACTGGCGTCCCATGGGCCTTGACGTCGCGGCGGGCGCCCTTCTCGTCGCACAGACCGACTCCGGGCTCGGTGCCGCGGCCGACGCCGACCGACTCATCGCCATCTGCCTGGAGCAGGGGGCCACGGAGGCGTATCGCGCAGAGACCGAGGAGGAGTCGGAGATGCTCCTCGGGGCGCGGCGGATGGCGATCCTCGCGATGGAAGCCACGGGCGACTGGCTGCTCGACGACGTGGCTGTGCCGAGATCACGGCTCGCGGAGGCCATGGTGCGCATCCAGGACGTTGCCGCTCGGCACGACGTCACGATCTGCACCTTCGGTCACGCCGGTGACGGCAACCTGCATCCCACGATCGTCACCGAGCGCGGTGACGAGGCCGCTGCCGCGCGCGCATTGCTCGCTTTCGACGACATCCTCGAGGTCGCGCTCGCCTGCGGCGGAACCATCACGGGTGAGCATGGCGTCGGGAATCTGAAGCAGCACGCCCTGGCGCAGGAGCTCGACGACGTCGCGGCGTCCCTCCACGCTCGCATCAAGCACGCGTGGGATCCGGAGAACATCCTGAACCCGGGGAAATCCCTGCCGCGCTGGTGACGGGAGAACTCCGCTCCGGGCGGTACGGTCAGGTATGCCTCGATTCCTCCTCGGTTGGCTCCTCGGTCTCGGGGGCAACGCCATCGGCCTGCTCCTCGCGTGGCTGCTCCTCGGCAGCGACTTCTCCATCAACGGTCCGATCGGGTTCGTCGTCAGCCTGGTCGTCTTCGCCATCCTGAGCGCGTTCTTCACGTGGCTGGTGTTCAAGGGTCTGGACAAGAAGGCGGCCTCGGTCGTGCCGCTGACCGGGCTGATCTCGACGTTCCTCGCCCTGCTGGTGACCGTCCTGCTGACCGATGGCCTGTCGATCAGCGGCTGGGGATGGCTCTGGGGAACCGTCATCGTCTGGATCCTGAGCATGGTCATCTGGGTCCTGCCGGGGCCCTGGCGCACCTATCGCGGCGAGCGCACCGCAGGAGGGAAGTAGACCCATGTCCCTGCTCCTGTGGATCCTGCAGTTCCTGTTCGCCATCATGTTCGTGGCTGCGGGCGCGATGAAGGCCTTCCAGCCGTACGACACGATGGCGCGTCGCATGCCGTGGGTGGAGGACTACTCACCCGGAACGGTTCGCGCCATCGGTGCGCTCGAGGTCCTGGGGGGCCTCGGGCTCGTCCTGCCGTCGATCCTCGGCATCCTCGTGGTGCTGACGCCTCTCGCCGCCGTCGGGCTGGCCGTCATCATGGTGCTTGCGACCATCCACCACCTGCGTCGTCGGGAGACGGGGCAGATGGTCTTCACCATCGTGCTGCTGCTCCTGCTGCTCTTCGTCGCGTGGGGGCGATTCAGCCTCGCGCCTCTCTAGTCCTGCAGCACCCTGCTACTTCGGGGTGACCAGGCGGAGCAGGAAGGCCGAGCACAGGAACAGCCCGCGCCACCCGCTGTCGTCGCCCTCCATCGCGAGTGACTCGTCGCGGAACGCCTGGGGATCCCCGGGCTCGAGCACCGGCATCGCCGCGTGGAAGTGGAATGGATGCACGGAGACGTCGCTGTAGCCGAGCTTCTCGAACATGGGGATGATCGCCAGGGGATTGTCGTAGAGGGCCTCATGCCCGCTGCTGGGCCGTGGCGGGCGCGCCATGTCGACGCGCTCGGCGACGAAGTCCCCGACGCGCTGCCTCACGCGGGTGGAGCGGTCGGCCAGCAGGTCGTCGACGATGAAGCTGCGGGTGAAGCGGTTGAACGTCACCAGGGAGAACAGGCTGTTCCGGAACTCCAGGAAGAGCTCGCCCCCCGGCACCACGAGTGAGGCGAGGTTGGCGGTGACGGCGGCACGGTCGTCGACGTGCGGCATGATCCCGAGGCCCACAAGGGTGTCGAAGGTGCCTGCTCCCGGGAGAGCGGCCAGAGTCGAAGCGTCCTCGGCGTCGGCGACGATGACGGCGTTCGGGTCTCCGCCGAGGTCCGTCAGGATCGCGCGCGTCTGGTCGACCTTCTCCGGCACGTTGTCGATGCCCGCGAACGTCATTGCTGCCGCGAGCACGTGGGGAACGCCGTTGCCGCCCCCGACGCCGATCTCGACGAGGGACCGTGCTCCGCGGCGGCGGGCGGATTCGAGCACCACGCGCCAGGCGAAGTGGTTCGCGGGGTAGCCGATGCTCAGGTCGGCCAGGTGCTCGGTCTCGTGGGCCACGAGAGCCGCGGCTGCTTCACGGTCGATCGTCATGCTGGATTCACCGCCATGGAGAGGGCGACCAGCAGTGGGATGCCGGCCACGAGGTTGAAGGGAAACGTAATGCCCAGAGCGCTGGTGATGCACAGGCCGCCATCGGCACGGGGGAGCGCCAGGCCGACAGCGGCAGGAGCGGCGATGTAGGAGGCGCTCGCGCACAGCACGCCGAGGATCGCAGCACCCGCCGTCGACATCCCGATCGCCGTGCCCGCCAGCACTCCTGCCGCGCCGGCGACCACGGGGAAGGCCAGGGCGAAGGCGACGAGACCGGGGCCGGCGCGTCGGACGCTGCCGAGGTGGTCGCCGGCGACCGAGCCCAGGTGCAGGAGGAACAAGGTGAGCACGCCGGTGAACATGCCACCGAACAGGGGCTCGACCGGCTCGTAGCCGGCCGGTCCCGTGACGGCTCCGATCACCAGGCCGCCGGCCATCAGCAGGATGGATTGTCCCGTGAGCACCTCGCGGATGGCCGTCGCCCAGCCGTCGTCGGTGTCGCTGTCGTCAGCGCTGCTGGGGGAGTCGCCGGTGGGTGAGTCGTCGACGGGCGCCCCCGATCCGACCAGGCTGCGTCGCCGGGCGGGGCCCCGGCTCGAGACCCGGCGCTTCGCGAGGGCGAGGCCGACGATGATGCCGGGGATCTCCAGGATCACCACGAGGGTGGCCAGGTGTCCCTCGGCGGGCAGGCCGATGGCCGAGACCAGGGTGATCGCCGCCGTGAAGGTGACCAGCGAGGTCGACCCGTAGTGGGCGGCCATGGCGCCGCGGTCGGTGCGGCTCAGCCGGGTGAGGAGGCCAAGGGCGTGGAAGGCGCCCACCGGGATGAGCAGCCCCAGGGCCACGGCCACGGCGGCCGGGGCGAGGATGCCGTCGAATCCCGACTCCCGAAGGGCGATCCCGCCCTTGAGGCCGATCGCGAGCAGCAGGTAGAACGAGAGCACCCGGTACACCGGCTCGGGAAGGCGCAGGTCGACCTTCAGCACGCTCGTGGCCAGTGCCGCGACGACGAAGGCCAGCACGGGCACGGATGTGAGGTTGCGCAAGGCCAGCTGCGCCGCGTCCTCGAAGCCCATTCCACTCTCCCCTCGCCGACAGGGGCTAATAGTGGATCATAATTTCCGGTATTGCAAATCCAGAAATGTGAGTCAGGTCACTCGACGGCGAAGAGGTCGAGGAGCTCGCCGACCTGGTGTCCGGACTCGGCCGTGTGGCGGAAGGGGCGCCGACGGTTGACGCGGTAGGTGTTCCGACGCCCCACCCGGTGCTTGGTCACGTAGCCGGACGCCTCGAGATCGCCGATGATCGCCTGGACGGACCGCTCGGTGATCCCCGCCTCCTCGGCGAGGTCTCGGAGCCGGGAGTCGGGGTCCCGCGCGAGCATGAGCAGGATCCGGCCGTGGTTCGTCAGCAAGGTCCAGGTCCGTCGCTCGTCCGTCACGGCCCTATCGTGCCGCACCGAGCCGCCACCAGTCAGGCGTTGGGCGGTTCGTGTTGATGTGGCCCGGCCGCGGTCGGAACGGGACACCGCGGGCGCAGTTGGACAAGCGAGTCGAGGAGTCGGGCCCGCAGCGGCTCGGCGCGTGCGAGCAGGCTGCGCTGGTGCGCGGCGTAGTCGCGCCGCCCCTCCGGTGTCTCGACCCGGATCGGCTCGTAGCCGAGGTCGGCGAGGTCGTACGGCGCCGCCCTCATGTCGATCTCGCGCGCCTGGCGCGCCAGCTCGAAGCAGTCTGCGGTGAGCTCGCTGGCGACCGCCGGATGGAACCACTGGGCGTACTTGTAGAGGTCCATCGTCGCGTGCACGCAGCCCGGCTGCTCGAGCTCGGGCTGCGTGGCTCTGGTGGGGCGATGCGAGTTTCTCAGCGCAGCCTCGGGGGTGAAGAACCGGTAGGCGTCGATGTGGGTGCACCGCAGACCCACGGAGTCGACGATGTCGACGACCTCGTCGGGTGACAGTCGCAGGGGCTGGCTTGCGTGCCTGATCTGCTCCTGGCGCAGGCCGTAGACCATCGCCCACTCGTGCATGCCGAAGCAGCCGAACTCCGGCTCGTGCTGCCGAGTGGACTCCAGCAGGCGGATGGCGAGGTCAATGCGCGATCGACGGCCCACGGCTCGGTAGGGGTCGACGATCGCGCCGTCGCGAGTGGATCGGTAGGCGGGATGCTCGAGGAAGCGGTCGACCCTGCCGGTGACCTCGACCCCGTGGCCGGGATGCCACGTGGTCAGCCGGGCCGCCGAGTAGGGGTAGTAGTCGAACAGGAAGTCGTCGACGGGATGCCGCTCGCCGCGCGATCGCCTCTGCTGGCGGGGAGCAACCCAGGGCTGCACGCGAGCGGCATGCGCGCGTTCCCGGGAACGCCAGGCGGCTTCGTCGAGGACGGTCAGCCGAGAGAGGACGGCGCCCGGGCTAGGTGACACGGTGCAGTCCCATCCGGGCGCACCCCTCGACGAACTCGGTCATTCCGAAGGCGTCCACCGGACCGAGGGCGCCCGTGCCGCGGGCCCGCCCGTTGAGCAGCATGGCGGCCCCCCAGGCGAGCAACTCCGCTGTGAGGTCATACGGGCTCGGGCCTGTCACGACGACACGACTGAGCTCGCGCCCGACTCCGTCGCGGGTGCGGGCGACGACCAGCGTGCTGGAGTCGCGTCGCATGGCGGCGTCTGGTCCGATCCCGGTCTCCTCGCCGCTGGCCTTCTCGACTCCGGAGCGCACGAGTCCACCCACCACCGGAACGTTCGCGGCCGCGTTGACTGCCGACGCCGCACCGTGCGCCGCCTTGGTCCACTTGCCCGCCCAGCCGAGCCCGACGTGCACGTCGCGGACATCGGCATCGATCCGTGGCAGGGTGAAGTGCTCCGTGCCGCCGACCGGCATGGCCTGCCAGTCGCGGCCCTCGACGTCGAAGCTGATGACCTCACCGCGGGTGCCGGTGATGACGCCGTTGCGCAGTGCGAACGGCGGAGCGTCGACCATGCCGGCGATGCTCGCACGCGTGCCGCTGCTCATATGCATGGCTCCGCGCACGAAGTAACCGACCTCCACGATGGTCGGGACGCCACCTGCTTCGCGCGCATCCTGGATGGCGTGCGCCGCTGCGAGATTGCCGGGGACGTAGTCGTACCCGAACGCGGTCAGGAGCCGAGCACCGGTGCGCTCGGCGGCGGGACCGTCCTGCTCGAACAGGCGCCGGATGAACACCGGCTCGCCCGTGGAGTCGACGTAGCCGCAGCCGGCGTCCACGGCCGCCTCGACAGCCGCGCTGCCGAACTTCAGGAAGGGCCCGACCGTGGTCACGATGACGTCGTCCGGGGACGTGATGAGGGCCCGGACGGAGTCGGGGTCCTGGGCATCGGCGACCTGCCAGGTCGGCGGCCGGTCGATGGGCCCCAGCCCGGCCAGCTCGCCGGTGAGGTCGACGAGGGCCTCGGCCGACCTCCCTGCCAGCACCGGGGCCATGCCGGCGCGGACCATCACCTCGGCCGTGAGGCGCCCGGTGAAGCCCGTCGCCCCGAAGCAGATCACGCGTCCGGCCATGAACAGGACGCTACCCGGTCCCGGACCCGTCTACAGTTCGCCTATGACCACAGCGCCCTCAGCCTTCTGGCACCCCTTCGCCGACATGTCCGTCGTGGCCGGCCATGACCTCGTCCTGGCCTCCGGCACGGGGGCGCACGTGCGTGACGAGTCCGGGCGCACCTACCTCGACGCCACCGCAGCCCTGTGGTTCTGCAACGTCGGCCACGGGCGGGCCCAGATCGCCGTCGAGGCCGCTCGGCAGATGTCGACCATCGCCTCCTACTCGTCCTTCGGCGACTTCGCGATCCGATCGACCCTCGACCTCGCTGACCGGCTCTCCGCCCTCGCACCCATGCCCAACGCGAAGGTCTTCTTCACCAGCGGCGGCAGCGACAGCGTCGACACCGCGGTGAAGCTCGTGCGCCACTACTGGCAGGTGCGCGGTTCGGTGGATCGCACGGTGTTCATCCACCGCGATCGCTCGTACCACGGCATGCACCTCGGAGGCACGTCGCTTGCCGGCATCCCCGCGAACCGTGCGGGCTACGGACCCCTGGAGTCCGGCATCGTCAGCGTGCCCTGGGACGATGCCGAGGCGCTCGCACAACGGATCGACGAGATCGGAGCCGACCGGGTCGCCGCGTTCTTCTGCGAGCCGGTCATCGGTGCCGGTGGCGTCTACGCGCCGCCGGAGGGCTACCTGACCGCCGTGCGCGAGATCTGCCGCGAGCGCGGCGTCATCTTCGTCGCCGACGAGGTCATCACCGGATTCGGTCGCACGGGCCGCTGGTTCGGATCCGAGGGCATCGAGCCCGATCTGGTCCTCACCGCGAAGGGGCTGACCTCCGGCTACGTGCCGATGGGTGCGGTGCTGGTCGGGGAGACGGTGTCGGCTCCGTTCTGGAAGGAGTCCGGGCACGTCTGGCGCCACGGCTACACCTACTCCGGCCACGCCGCGGCCGCCGCCGCCGCGATGGCGAACCTCGACATCCTCGAGTCAGAGGGCCTCGTCGACCAGGTCGCCTCGCTGAAGCTCGCGCTGACGGCGGCCTTCGTGCCCCTGCGGGGTCATTCGTACATCCGTGAGGTGCGCTCCGGGGCCGGACTCCTGGCCGCCGTCGCCCTCGAGCCGGATGTCGTCGCCGAGGACCCCACCATCCCGACCCGACTGGTCGCCGGGCTGCGGGAGCGCGGCGTGCTCACCCGGCTGCTCGCCGACGGAGCCCTGCAGATCTCCCCGCCCTTCGTCATCACGCGTGAGGAGCTGAACGGCCTCGGCGCGGCGATCGGCGACACCCTGACGTCACTGGGATCGACGGCATCGGCGGTGGCCGCCGCGGGCGAGCAGCTGCTGCCCGACGTCACCTCCGACGAGATGGGTGGTTTCGGCAGCTCCGACCAGCGTCTGCTGGCCGAGGTGCCCCCGCACCACGGCCGCTGACCTCTGCGGCGGTTGCGTCCCGTCAGGACGTTCCGCGCTGCTCCTGGAGCAGGTCGCGAATCTCCTTGAGCAGCTTGACGTCGGCCGGTGTGACGTCGACGTCGTCCCCGCTGCCGGTGCGTCGGCGGTAGGCGTTCATCGGAGCGACGAAGACGAAGTAGAGCACGGCCATCGTGATGACGAACGTGATCACCGCGTTGATGAGGGCCGTGAAGTCGATGACCTGGCCGTTGATCGTCACCGTGCCCGCGTCGATCCCTCCGCCGAGGAAGATCGCGACGATAGGACCGATGAGTGCGGTCGAGAAGGCTCCGACGAGAGCGGTGAAGGCGGCTCCGGCCACGAACGCGACCGCGAGGTCGATGACGTTGCCCCGGAGGATGAAGTCGCGGAATCCCTTGATCATGCGGGTGAATCTACCGTCGCTCCGCGTCCACTCCCGTGGATGATCACCGTCAGGGCACTGCGTGCCGTCGCCGTCGCGAGCGCGAGAGCTGACTCCTCGGGCACCGCCACCAGCAGCAGCGCGTCGGTGGGCGCGAATCCACCGGCGCTGTCGGGCTGACCGACCACGCGGGCGCGGGCGGCGACCACGTGCGCCCGGCCTTCGTCGGTCACCGAGACCAGGTCGACGATGTCACCGGGCTGGAGCAGGTCGACGACCGGGCCCACGGCCAGGGGAACCGGCACCGTCACCTCGCCGGGAACGGGAGTCGCCGGCGCGGCCGACGTCGGAGGGGGAGCGGGCGGCGACGACAGGGTGCTGGCCGTCACGACCACGGCAGCGGCGGCCAGCAGTGCGGCGGCAGGGCGGCGGAATCGCAGGACGGTGCGCCGCCAGGTCGGGTGACGGTGGAGTTCCACCCGGTCGACGCTAGGTCACCATGCGACCGCGGTCGAACCGCTGTCCACAGGTCAGGAGCCGGACGAGGCTCCGGCCGAGGCTGTGGACGACGAGCTCCCGGAGGAACCGCTCGCCGAACCGCCGCCGGACGTGCCTGAGGTGCCGGACGACGAGCCGCCGGACGCGCTGCTGGACGAGCCGGAGGAGGAGTCCTTGCTCGCACCGGTGCTCGAGCCGGCGTCGCCCGATGAACTGCCGGAGCGGGAGTCCGTGCGGTAGAAGCCGGAGCCCTTGAAGTGGACCCCGACGCCGGTGAAGAGCTTGCGCACTCCTGCGTCCCCGCACACCGGGCAGGCCGTGAGGGTCGGATCCGACATCTTCTGCTGCACCTCGTGCGTGGCGTCGCAGGCCGAGCAGGCGTACTCGTAGGTGGGCACCGGTCCTCCGGGAACATCATTGGCACTCAGACTTGGTGAGTGCTAATTGTGCCCTCCGATGCGGCCGACGTCCAATCGATGGGCCCATTCGCTTTACTTGGGCCCCATGCCCGTCCTCCTCGCCATCGCCGTGGGCGGCGTGCTCGGTTCCCTGGCCCGCTGGGCCGTCGACGAGGCGATGCCTGCGACCGATGCGACCCAGTGGCCCTGGGCCACGCTGACCGTCAACATCATCGGGGCTTTCGCGATCGGGGCACTGGTGTCGTCCGGCCTGCTCGAAGGGCGCCCGCCCTGGTGGCGGCCCATGCTGGTCACCGGGGTGCTCGGCGGATTCACCACCTTCTCCGCACTGGCGCTGGAGACCGGCGTGATGCTCGACGCCGGGCGTCCGGTCGCCGCCGTCGGCTACCTGGCGATCACCGTCGCGGTCGGCCTCGCGGCCGTGGTGCTGGGCCGTGCCGTCGTGACGCGGAGGTCACCCGCGTGAGCGCGGTCCTGGCGGTGGCTCTCGGCGGGGCGATCGGGGCTCCACTGCGCTACCTGCTCGACCTGTGGGTCACCCGGCGGGTGGCCGGACCGGGCGATGTCCGCGCCTTCCCCTGGGGCCTGCTCGTCGTCAACGTCCTCGGCTCCCTCGTGGCCGGCGTGGTGGTTGCCGTCACGACCGGGGACCTGCGGACCTTCCTGCTCGTGGGGCTGTGCGGGGCGTTCACCACGTTCTCCGGGTACGGCTGGGAGACCACCCGGCTCTGGCGCCCGCACCGCTCCGCCTTCTGGGCGGCCGCGACCCTGCTGCCGGTTGCGTGCGTCGCCGCCTTCGGGATCGCCTGGCAGGTCACCCGAGCCGCGACCGGCTGAGGCCCGCGGGCGCACGGCACCGGAGGGCGAACGTTCAGCCGAGGTCGAGCAGGCCCGAGGGGGTGAGGGCAAGGTCGACGCAGCAGTCGTGATCCTCCACCGGGACCTCCCGCAGCAGCTCGTCGTCGAAGAGCACGACGACGATCAGCGGACCGCCGTCGATGTGGCGCGGGAAGGGCGCGAGCATGCGGTCGAAGTAACCGCCCCCCTGACCGAGTCGACGACCCATCTCGTCCGCCGCAAGCGCGGGCACGAACATCACATCCATGCCCACGAGATCGGCGGGGCGCACGGCCGGCCCCTCGGGCTCGCGGGTGCCGAACGGCCCCATCTGCACGGGCGTGCCCGGTCGGTAGGACACCCAGGCGAGGTCCTTGCCCTCCACCCGCGGCACCCACACCGCGTCGTGGTCGGCGTGCGCACGGGCGATCAGCGGATCCGTCCCGGGCTCCGTCGGAAGCGAGAGATACGTGGCGACGAGGAGCGGCATGTCGCCGGAGAGGCTGCGCAGCAGATGCCCGGCATGCTCGGCGATCGCGACGGCGGCGCGGTCGCGATCCTGGGCCGAGCGCGCCCGCCGGGAGGCGCGGATGCGCGACCGGAGTGCGTCCTTGGCGGCGCCTTCTGCGCGGTCGGGATCGCTCACGAGGCACATGCTGCACCACCGTGATCCTCTAGGGTCGGGTCATGGCGAATCACGGGACCGTGCGCAAGGCCGTCATTCCCGCGGCCGGCCTCGGCACGCGGTTCCTGCCGGCGACCAAGGCCACGCCCAAGGAGATGCTCCCCGTCGTCGACAAGCCCGCCATCCAGTACGTAGTGGAGGAGGCGGTCGAGGCGGGGCTCGACGACGTCCTGTTCATCACCGGACGCAGCAAGCGCCCGCTCGAGGACCACTTCGACCGCAACCTGGAGCTGGAGCAGGTGCTCGAGGCCAAGGGTGACCACGAGCGGCTGGCCGCCGTGACGGCCTCGTCGAGCCTCGGGCGCATCCACTACGTGCGTCAGGGCGATCCGCTGGGCCTGGGCCACGCCGTGCTCATGGCCGAGAGTCACGTCGGCCCGGAGCCCTTCGCCGTCCTTCTCGGTGACGACCTCATCGACCCGCGTGACCCGGTGCTCCAGTCGATGCTCGAGGTCCGCGCGGAGCGCGGCGGCTCGGTCATCTGCCTCATGCGGGTCCCGCGGGAGACCATCAGCCTCTACGGATGCCCGGCGGTCGCCCCCACCGGTCGATCCGACGTCCTCCACGTCACGGATCTCGTCGAGAAGCCCGACGTCGCCGATGCGCCCAGCGACTACGCGGTCATCGGCCGCTACGTCCTCGACCCGGCGGTGTTCGACGTCCTGCGGGCCACGGCACCGGGACGTGGCGGGGAGATCCAGCTCACCGATGCCCTTCGCGTCCTCGCGGGCATGCCGCAGTCGTCCGGAGGGGGAGTGCACGGCTTCGTCTTCGAAGGCCGCCGATACGACACAGGTGACCGGCTCTCCTACATCCAGGCCGTCATCACGCTCGCCGTCGAGCGCGATGACATCGGCCCGGACCTGCGCACCTGGCTGGCCGACTTCACCACGCGGATCTGAGCGCCATGGCGATGCGGCCCTGGCCCGTCACACTCGCCTGCGGGGACGTCGGGCTTCGGCCCCTCCGGCAGACCGACGCCCGGCGCTGGCGCGAGGTGCGTCGCCGCAACGCGGAGTGGCTCAGGCCCTGGGAGGCCACTCTTCCGATGGAGGGGCTCAACTCCGGCGACGTCGTCCCCACATTCGGGATGATGGTGCGGCGGCTGCGACGCGAGGCCCGCGACGGACGCATGCTGCCCTGGGCCCTCACCTATCGAGGTGACCTTGTCGGTCAGGTCACGGTCGGTGGCATCACGTGGGGCTCGCTGAGGTCGGCCTACATCGGCTACTGGATCGACCAGGACGTCGCCGGACGCGGGATCACGCCGACGGGCGTGGCCATGGCCCTGGACTACTGCCTCGAGGACCTCAAGCTGCACCGCATCGAGATCAACATCCGCCCGGAGAACGCGGCCTCGCTCCGGGTGGTCGAGAAGCTCGGCCTGCGGATGGAGGGAGACCGCACCTCCTATCTGCACATCGACGGCGCATGGCGGGACCATCTGGTCTTCGTGGCCATGGCAGGCGACTTCCCGGACGGCCTCACCGCCCGAGTGGCGCAGACGAGGCGGTGACGTCAGGCTGACACGGGACCGCATCGCGGCCACCGTCCTCGCTATCACGGCGCGACACGCCGAGGCCGTTCACCTTCGGCCTCCCCCATGTTTCCGTCGTGTCGGCATAGCGTTCCCACCGTGACAGGCGTGATCTACGTGGTGATCATCGCCTTGTGGGCTGCGGTACTGATCCCCATCTGGCTGCGCCGTCACGACCAGATCAGCGAAGTGAGATCGACCGCGCGCTTCTCCTCGGCCATGAAGACCCTCGGGGGACGTGGCCGACCCCGGTACGCGTCCGGTGTCGATGACCAGGAGGCGTACTACTCCACCGCCACGCCGACGGTGTCGGGCGGGCGGCCAGCAGCAGGACGGTACGACAACCCGGAGGCCCGCATGAGGCGTGGCGCACCTGATCAGAGAACGGCTTCCCCGGACTGGAACGACGAGGGCCTTGACCCCGCGTACGAGCGCGAGCTCGTCCGGCGTGCGGCGGCCACCCGACGCACGATCGTCCTCGGCTCCCTGACGGCGATCCTGCTCGCCACCCTTCTGCTGGCGATCGCCTCGATCCTGCCCAAGTGGGTCCCGATCCTCGCCGCCGTGCCCGTCGTCGCCTTCGTCCTGGCCACCGCCATGACCGCCTCGGCCCGGTCCGCCGCACCCGCTCGCTCCGGCCGTCGCGAGGTGAGCCGTGCATCCACGGCCCGTCGCGCCGAGGTCGTCGATGGGGCTCCACGGACCGCCGTGGCGCCGGTCGACGACTGGGAGACCTGGAATGCCTGGGACGACGACGATGCCTGGGAGGCCGTCCCGACGACCCTGCCCACCTACGTCAGCGCACCGCGGGCCTCGGCCGTGCCGCGCGAGATCGATCGCGCGCACTCCGGGGAGTGGAGCGGGGAGGCGATGGTCGAGACGGCTCGCGCGATGCGTTCGCGGCCCGCGACCGAGTCGCTGGCCGGCTACGGAGACGTCGACCACTCCGCCGACACCGCCGAGATCCCGGTGGTCGACTACCGCGACGATGCCCGGGCGGCCAACCAGTAGCCCTGTCGGCCGCCACCCCCGGCCTTGCTACCCTGCTCTCCTTCAGGGGCTGTAGCGCAGCTGGTAGCGCACCTCGTTCGCAACGAGGGGGTCAGGGGTTCGAGTCCCCTCAGCTCCACAGATTTCGTCCGCTTACCGGATCAGTTCTGCAGAACTGATCCGGTTTCGCGTCTGGAATGCAGATCTCGTCCGGGAGGCGGATGAAATCCGCTGCGCGAACGTCAGATCCAGGTGGCGAACCACATCCGCATGCGCCAGGCGTCGTAGGGGATGACCTCGCCGGTCCACACGGGGTAGAACCACCACGCAGCAGCCACCATCGCGAGCACGATCAGGCCGACGGCGAGTGCGCCCTCACGCCGTCGCCGCGGAGTCGCGTCAGCAGAGCCCAGCATGGAGCCGAGAGTCATGGCCACGGCCATGACCAGGAAGGGCGATATCACCACGGTGTAGAAGGTGAACACCGTGCGATCGAGGTACAGCAGCCACGGCAGCCAGCCGGCAGCGATGCCGACGAGCACGGCGCCGGAGCGCCAGTCGCGCGCCCCGATCCACCGCCACAGCTGGAACAGCACTGCGACGATCCCGAACCACCAGATGATCGGATTGCCGAGTGCCGTGACCGCCGAAGAGCACGACGCCGCGCCGCAGAGGGCCGTGCTGCCTTGGCTCTCGTCCGTGCCCTCGTAGAAGAAGGACGTCGGACGCGACTGGAACGGCCACGAGAGCGGATTGCTCGCGTAGGCATGCTCACTGCTCAGGCCGACGTGGAAGTTCCAGGCCTCCGAGTGGTAGTGGACGAGGGATCGCAGCGCCTCGGGGATGACACTGGCGGGCTGCGTGGCTGCCCAGTCGCGCGCGTACCCCAGTTCGCTCGTGAGCCAGCCCGTCCACGACGCGAGGTACACGATGGCGACGATGGCGAGGGTCGACAGCCCCGCGGGCACGGCATCACGCACCGCCGTTGCCCGCCACGGCCATGCGACACCGACCGCGCGCCTGGTCGATACGTCCCAGACCAGCGACATCAGGACGAACAGCACGACGAACCACAGGCCCGACCACTTGACGCCGACCGCCAGGCCGAGGGCGAAGGCCGCCGCCCAGCGCCATGGCCGCAGTCCCAGTCGCGGGCCCCACTGCGTCGCGGTGGCGCCGATGCCCTCGCGTTCGACCAGCCGTGCCAGGCGGCCACGGGTGACATCCCTGTCGATCAGCAGCAGGCCGAAGGCTGCGACAACCCAGAACGACAGGACGAGGTCGAGCAGCCCGGTGCGGCTCAGGACCAGGTGCATCCCCTCGATGGCCAGCAGCAGGCCGGCGAGGGTGCCGACCACATCCGATCGCGTGAGGCGACGGACGATCCTGGCGACCATGAGGATCGACAGCGTGCCGAGCAGCGCGACAGCGAAGCGCCAGCCGAAGGGCGTGGCGCCGAAGAGCCATTCTCCGACGGCGATGGTCCACTTGCCCACGGGTGGATGGACGACGAAGGCGGGCTCGGACGTGAAGATGTCGACCGTGCGCCAGTCACCGTCGGACTGCAGCAGGAGCTCGTTCGCGTTCTCGACCGTCGCCAGCTCCACCCCATGACGCAGCAGCGACAGGGCGTCCTTGGGGTAGTAGGTCTCGTCGAACATGACCGCGTGCGGGCGACCAAGGTCGATGAACCGCAGCAGGCCGCCGATGATCGTGACGACGACGGGACCGACCCAGCCGATCCACCCGTGCGACGGCATGGGCGGTACGAGCCGGTTGGGGAGCGTGCCTATGTCGCGGCGAGGGGCGCCGGACGCGGGCGCGGCGGTCCCCGTGGCGGTCACCGGGTCATCGTAGGTCCGCTGACAGGATGCGGATATGGGTGATGCGGGTTCCGGAAGGGTGGTGCTGGCCGCCACCCCTCTGGGCAACGTGCGCGATGCGTCTCCGCGACTGGCCGAGGCGCTCGCATCTGCGGATGTGATTGCGGCCGAGGACACCCGACGGCTGCGGCGCCTGGCCGGCGAGCTCGGCGTCACGATCGCAGGACGCATCGTGTCCTTCTACGACGCCGTGGAGCGCGAGAGGTCGATGGAACTGGTTGAACGCGCCGAGGCCGGTGACGTGGTTCTCGTAGTCACGGATGCGGGCATGCCCGCCGTGAGCGATCCCGGCTACCGGCTGGTGAGCCTCGCGGCTGAACGCGGCGTGTCTGTGTCGGTCCTCCCTGGCCCCAGCGCCGTGCTTGCCGCCCTGGCCGTCTCCGGGCTGGCCGTCGACCGGTTCTGCTTCGAGGGCTTCCTGCCGCGCAAGGCGGGCGAGCGCCGTACCCGCATCGCCGATCTCGGCGGCGAACCCCGAACCATGGTCTTCTTCGAGGCACCGCATCGTCTCGCGGACATGCTCTCGGCCCTCGCGGACGGTCTCGGCGACGCGCGCGCTGCCGCCGTGTGCCGCGAGCTGACGAAGACGTACGAGGAGGTCCGGCGGGGAGGCCTGCGTGACCTCGCCGCGTGGGCCGGCGAGGGAGTCAAGGGCGAGATCACGGTCGTCGTCGCGGGTGCCAGTGTCGATGAGCGGCGGGAGTCATCCGGCCTGCGGAACGCCGTGGAGTGGATCGCAGCTGTGGGGGACGCAGAGGCGGCGGGCGTGCCACGACGGGAGGCGATCGCCGAAGTGGCACGTCGGGCCGGTGTGCCGAAGAGGGAGGTCTACGACGCGGTCGTGAAGGCCACGCCGCACCGAAAGTAGGATCGCGCCATGGCCGAACCCAAGGCGTTCTTCCTCTCCACGCCTATCTACTACGTCAACGACGCCCCCCACATCGGCCACGCCTACACCACCACGGCAGGCGATGTCGCGACGCGCTGGCGTCGTCAGCGTGGTGAGGAGGTCTGGTTCCTCACCGGGGTCGACGAGCACGGCACCAAGGTGCAGCGCGCAGCCGACAAGGGCGGTGTGTCGCCGCAGGAGTGGGTCGACCGACTCGTCGACCAGTCCTGGCTCCCGGTGCTCGAGACCATCGACGCCGCCAATGACGACTTCATCCGGACGACGGAGCCGCGGCACCGCGACCGCGTGCAGCTCTTCTGGCAGCGGGTCAAGGACAACGGGTACGTCTACGCCGCCGAGTACGAGGGCCCGTACTGCGTCGGCTGCGAGGAGTTCAAGCTTGCGGGCGACCTCGTGGACGGCGAGGGCGAGTTCGCGGGGCAGCTCGTGTGCCCTGTGCACGGACGTCCGGCAGAGCAGCTGCAGGAGACCAACTGGTTCTTCCGGCTCAGCGTCTTCGCGGACCGGCTGCTGCAGCACTACGAGGCGCACCCCGAGGCGATCCAGCCGCGCAGCGCCTACAACGAGGTGATGTCGTTCATCCGTCAGGGCCTGGTCGACATCTCGATGTCGCGTTCAAGCGTCTCGTGGGGAATCCCGCTTGCGTGGGATGCGCAGCAGGTGACCTACGTGTGGTTCGACGCGCTGCTGAACTACGCGACCGCCGTGGGCTACGGCGCTGAACCGGGAACAGCCGACGCGGAGCTGTTCTCCCGGGTGTGGCCGCCTGACGTCAACCTGGTCGGCAAGGACATCCTGCGCTTCCACGCGGTCTACTGGCCCGCGATGCTCATGGCAGCGGGTCTCGAGCCGCCGCGCAAGGTGTTCGCCCATGGCTGGCTGCTCGTGGGCGGGGAGAAGATGTCGAAGTCCAAGCTCACGGGCATCGCGCCGGAGCAGATCATCGACACGTTCGGCTCCGACGCATTCCGCTACTACTTCCTGAGGGCCATCCAGTTCGGGCAGGACGGCTCGTTCTCCTGGGAGGACATGCACGCCCGCTACACCGCTGAGCTCGCCAACGGTCTCGGCAACCTGGCCTCCCGCGGCACCGCGATGGTGGTGCGCTACCGCGACGGTGAGCTCCCCGCGGGGCACGATCTCACCGATGCCGAGCGAGCGATCGTCGACGCCCTCGCCCGCACGGTCACCGTCGCGGACCCTGCCTTCTGCGAGCTGGACTTCTCAACCGGCATCGTGGCCGTCAAGGAGTTCGTCGACCTCGTCAACCTCTACGTGACAGAGCAGGAGCCGTGGGTCCTCGCCAAGGACGACGCGAAGGCCGCGCGCCTCGATGTCGTCCTGGCGACCATCTGCGAGTCATTGCGCGCGATCGCTGTGCTCTACAACCCGCTGATGCCGAAGGCGATGTCGTCACTGTGGGAGCAGCTGGGTGCGCAGGCTGAGCTCGGTCCGCTTGCCGAGCAGCGGATCGCCGACGTCGCCAGCTGGGGCCAGCTGCCGGCAGGCACCCGCGTCACCAAGGGCGAGTCACTGTTCCCCCGCATCGAGGAAGCGTAAGTGCCGTCCGAGCAGGACGACTCCGGGAAGTCGGACCAGCCAGCTCGTCCGGAGCCGCTGGCTGGTCCCGTCATCGACTCCCATACACACCTGAATCTGCACGATCGGTATCTGCACGGCGCATCTGCTCCTGATCCGGACGAGCTGCTGGCGATGGCAGCGGCCGTGGGGGTCCCCAAGGTCGTCCAGATCGGGTGCGACGTCGCCTATGCACGCCACTCTGTCGAGCTCGCTCGAACGCGACCCGCGGTGGTGGTCGGAGTGTCCGTGCATCCGAACGACGCCGCGCGCATCCATGAGCGCGAGGGCGCAGCCGCCCTGGACCGAGCCATCGACGAGATCGCCGAGCTGGCGGTCGACGACGTCGTGCACGCCGTGGGTGAGACCGGACTCGACTACTACCGGACCGAGGCCCCCCTCCACGCGGCCCAGCAGCACTCCTTCCGGCGGCACATCGACATCGCCAATGCGCTCGGCAAGACCCTCGTCATCCACGACCGCGATTCGCACGACGACGTCATCAGCGTCCTCGAAAGCCAGGGACCTCCTGAGCGCGTCGTCTTCCACTGCTTCAGCGGAGACGCCGCCATGGCGCGCTACTGCACCGAGCAGGGCTGGTACCTGTCCTTCGCGGGCCCCGTCACCTACAAGGCCAACGAGTCGCTGCGCGAGGCACTCGACGTCACGCCCGATCACCTGCTGCTCGTGGAGACCGACGCTCCCTACCTGGCACCGGTGCCGCATCGAGGCCGACCGAATGCGTCGTACCTCATGCCGCACACCGTTCGCTCCATGGCCGAGAGGCGCGGGACAGGTGAGGCAGAGATGTGCCGTCTGCTCTACGACAACACCCAGCGCGCGTTCGGGTCCTGGTGAGCGACGCACCGGAGTCGGCCGCTGTCCCGTCCGAGGCATCAGCCCTCCTCGGCGGCCGTGACATCCGGGCTCTGGCCGACGAACTCGAACTTCGGCCGACGAAGCGGCTGGGCCAGAACTTCGTCATCGATCCCAACACCGTGCGGCGCATCGTCAGCGCTGCACGACTGGACGACGATGATGTGGTGCTGGAAGTGGGGCCCGGCCTGGGGAGCCTCACGCTGGCCCTTCTCCCGCACGCTCGAGCCGTCGTGGCGGTGGAGCTCGATCCGGTGCTCGCCGAGCAGCTGCCTCGCACCGTCCGGTCGCGCATGCCCGGTCTGGCTCACCGCCTCACCGTTGTGCACGCCGACGCCCTGCGCATCACCGAACTGCCGCTGGAGCCGACAGCCCTGGTTGCGAACCTGCCCTACAACGTGGCGGTCCCGGTGGTGCTCCATCTGCTCGAGGTCTTCCCCTCACTGCAGACGGTGCTCGTCATGGTGCAGAAGGAGGTGGCCGATCGGCTCGCTGCTGGTCCGGGAAGCCGCGTCTACGGCGTGCCCAGTGTCAAGGCGCGGTGGCACTGCACAGTCGAGCCGGCAGGTGACGTCGGCACCTCGGTGTTCTGGCCTGCGCCTCACGTGGACTCCGGCCTGGTGCGCATGACGCGACACGAGCCACCCCCGTGCCGCTCGGGTCGCGCTGCGGTGTTCGCGGTCATCGACGCGGCATTCGCCCAGCGCCGGAAGACGCTGCGTGCGGCCCTCGCCAGCCTCGCCGGTTCGCCGGGAGCCGCTGAAGAGGCCCTGCATCGCGCCGGGGTCGATCCGTCCGCCCGTGGAGAGCAGCTGTCGATCGGCGACTTCGCACGTATCGCGGATGCTCTCGCCCCTGCTTCACCCGCCTCGGCGGACTAGCCTGCAGCAATGCGTCCCTTGTCGGTCACCGTGCGCGTGCCCGCCAAGGTGAACCTGCAGTTGTCGGTGGGGCCGTTGCGGGCGGACGGCTACCACGAGCTCGCGACCGTCTTCCATGCCGTCAATCTGTGTGACGAGGTCATCGCACGACCGTCCGCGGGCGGGATCACACTCACGGTGTCGGGGGAGGGGGCAGGCGTCCTGCCGCTCGACGAGGGCAACCTCGCCTACCGGGCCGCGATCCTGGTGGCCGAGCGACTCGACGTGGCACCGGACGTCGACCTGCACCTGAGCAAGTCGATCCCGATCGCCGGCGGTATGGCCGGGGGCAGTGCCGACGGGGCCGCCGCCCTCGTCGCCTGCGATGCGCTCTGGCATGGCGGTCTCGGCCGCGAGGAGCTCATGGTGCTCGCCGCGGCACTCGGCTCGGACGTCCCGTTCGCGCTGCAGGGCGGCACCGCGATCGGCACCGGGCGCGGCGAGCGGCTGACGCCAGTGCTGTCGCGCGGGTCGTTCTCCTGGGTGTTCGCCCTCGCTGACGGGGGACTGTCGACACCGGCGGTCTACGCCGAGTGCGACCGGCTGCGCGCGGGCCGCGCCACGCCGGAGCCGTACGTCTCCGACATCCTCCTGCACGCTCTCGCCGCGGGAGATCCCCTGCTGCTGGGCAAGGCCCTGCACAACGACCTGCAGCCCGCCGCGATCTCCCTGCGGGCATCCCTCGGGGCGCTCCTGGAGATGGGCGAGGACCTCGGGGCCCTCGGGGGCATCGTCTCCGGCAGCGGGCCCACCTGCGCCTTCCTGGCCAGGGACGACGAGCATGCGCTCGACCTCGCCGTGGGCCTGACGTCGACCGGACTGTGCCGCACCGTGCGCACGGCGACCGGGCCCGTGGCCGGCGCACGGGTCGTCGGCTGACCGGGTGAGTTCTGCAGAACTGCGCCGAAAGCGGCGCAGTTCTGCAGAACTCACCCGGGAAGCGGACCAAATCGGGGGTGTTCGCGCTGGGCGTAGCGCGAAGCCGCCTGTGGCGGAACATCCTGTCCCGCGAGAGGGTTGGCTCGGGGGAGGCCGCCAGCTCTCCCGGTTATGGTTGGTCCACGGCGACGGAACGGAGTGCACACCGATGTTCGAGAGGTTCACCGATCGGGCCCGACGGGTCGTGGTGCTCGCGCAGGAAGAGGCGCGGATGCTCAACCACAACTACATCGGCACCGAGCACATCCTGCTGGGCCTGATCCACGAGGGCGAGGGCGTCGCAGCCAAGGCCCTGGAGAGCCTGGGCATCTCCCTGGAGGCCGTGCGCCAGCAGGTCGAGGAGATCATCGGCCAGGGCCAGCAGGCCCCCAGCGGCCACATCCCGTTCACCCCGCGCGCCAAGAAGGTGCTCGAGCTCTCGCTGCGCGAGGCCCTGCAGCTCGGACACAACTACATCGGCACCGAGCACATCCTGCTGGGCCTGATCCGCGAGGGCGAGGGCGTCGCCGCGCAGGTCCTCGTCAAGCTCGGCGCCGACCTCAACCGGGTGCGCCAGCAGGTCATCCAGCTGCTCAGCGGCTACCAGGGCAAGGAGCCGGCGACGTCAGGTGGCCCGGCCGAGGGCACCCCGTCGACCTCGCTCGTGCTCGATCAGTTCGGCCGCAACCTCACCGCCGCTGCGCGCGAGGGCAAGCTCGATCCGGTCATCGGTCGCGAGAAGGAGATCGAGCGCGTGATGCAGGTGCTGTCGCGCCGCACCAAGAACAACCCGGTGCTCATCGGCGAGCCCGGTGTCGGCAAGACCGCCGTCGTCGAGGGCCTGGCGCAGGACATCGTCAACGGTGACGTCCCGGAGACCCTGAAGGACAAGCAGCTCTACACCCTCGACCTCGGCGCACTCGTCGCCGGAAGCCGCTACCGCGGCGACTTCGAGGAGCGGCTGAAGAAGGTGCTCAAGGAGATCCGCACGCGCGGCGACATCATCCTGTTCATCGACGAGATGCACACCCTCGTCGGCGCGGGTGCGGCCGAGGGTGCCATCGACGCCGCCAGCATCCTCAAGCCCATGCTCGCCCGCGGTGAGCTCCAGACGATCGGGGCCACGACGCTCGACGAGTACCGCAAGCACATCGAGAAGGACGCCGCCCTCGAGCGGCGCTTCGCCCCGATCCAGGTCGCGGCTCCCGACGTCCCCCACACGGTCGAGATCCTCAAGGGTCTGCGCGACCGCTACGAGTCGCACCACCGCGTGTCGATCACCGACGGTGCGCTGGAGGCCGCGGCGCGGCTGTCGGATCGCTACATCTCCGACCGCCAGCTCCCCGACAAGGCCATCGACCTCATCGACGAGGCCGGCTCGCGCCTGCGCATCCGCCGCATGACTGCCCCGCCGGACCTCCGGGAGTTCGACGAGCGCATCGCCGGGGTGCGGCGCGAGAAGGAGTCCGCGATCGACTCGCAGGACTTCGAGAAGGCTGCGGCTCTCCGCGACCAGGAGAAGCGACTTCTCGCCGAGAAGGTCGAGCGTGAGCGCGAGTGGAAGGCTGGCGACCTCGACATCGTGGCCGAGGTCGACGAGAGGCTCATCGGCGAGGTGCTCGCCCTCATGACCGGGATCCCGGTGTCCGACCTCACCGAGGACGACATCGCGCGCCTGCTGCGCATGGAGGACGAGCTCCACAAGCGGGTCATCGGCCAGGAGCAGGCGATCAAGGCCCTGTCGAAGTCGATCCGCCGCACGCGTGCGGGCCTGAAGGACCCGAAGCGTCCCTCGGGCTCGTTCATCTTCGCCGGGCCCTCGGGCGTCGGCAAGACCGAGCTGAGCAAGACCCTCGCCGAGTTCCTGTTCGGCGACGAGGACGCCCTCATCGCCCTCGACATGAGCGAGTACTCCGAGCGCCACACCGCATCGCGCCTGTTCGGCTCACCGCCCGGCTACGTCGGCTACGAGGAGGGCGGCCAGCTCACCGAGAAGGTGCGGCGCAAGCCGTTCTCCGTCGTGCTGTTCGACGAGGTCGAGAAGGCGCACCCCGACATCTTCAACTCCCTGCTGCAGGTGCTCGAGGAGGGGCGTCTGACCGACGCCCAGGGTCGCGTCGTGGACTTCAAGAACACCGTCATCATCATGACGACGAACCTCGGCAGCCGCGACGTCTCCAAGGGCCAGACCCTCGGCTTCGCGCCGGACGACGACACCGAGGGCGCGTACGAGCGGATGAAGGCGAAGGTGCAGCAGGAGCTCAAGCAGCACTTCCGTCCGGAGTTCCTCAACCGCATCGACGACGTCATCGTCTTCCACCAGCTCACCGAGAGCGAGATCATCGAGATCGTCGACCTCATGGTGGCGAGCCTGGAGAAGCGGCTCGAGGAGCAGAACATGGCCATCGAGCTCACGCCGGCGGCCAAGGCTCTGCTTGCGCATCGCGGCTACGACAACGCCCTGGGTGCGCGTCCGCTGCGCCGCACGCTGCAGCGCGACATCGAGGACCCGCTCGCGGAGAAGATGCTGTTCGGTGACCTCACCCCCGGGTCGATCGTCCTGGTCGACGTCGCGGGCGAGGACTCCGAGGAGCCCTTCACCTTCGCCGCGACTCCCAAGGGAGAGCTGCCGGACATCCCGCCGGTCGAGCCGGCGGGGGCCGGCGAGTCGGATATCTCGGCCTGACATCGCCTGTGGCATGGTCTGACACCTATGCCACAGGGACCGCTCATTCCGGGGATCGAGGAGTTCGATCGCCCCAAGCGCGGCTGGCCCAAGTGGCTCACCTTCGTGGTGGTGGGAGTGCTCCTGCTCGCCGGGCTCGTCGTGGTGGCGGGATTCGTCGGTGGAGTGGGTCCGTTGCGCATCCTGGGTCAGTCCATCGTGCCGCTGACGGCGGTCGCCTATCGCGAGCTCTCTGATCCGCGCGCCATCGAGGTGGCCGTCGCAACGCCCCGCGAGGGCCTGTGCCGCAATGACGAACTCGTCGTCGTGGCGTACGAGCGCGGCAACCGGGTCGAGGTCGAGGGTTCGGTCACGCGATCGCGATCCTCGTCCTGCCAGGCGGTGACCATGGGCGGCGATCTGTCGTGGGTGGAGGTACGACTTGCGACCCCGCTCGGTGAACGCACGGTCATCAACGTCGAGGGTCGGGAGCCGCTCGAGCAGAGGTCATCGACCTAGGGGTCGGTCAGGCCGGCAGGGACAGGCTGCCGTCCTCCCGCTGCACCACCAGCCCATCGACGAGCAGCGAGGCCAGGGCGCGCTCGCGCTGACTCTCATCCGGCCAGACCGAGGTCACATCCTCACGCGACACCGGATCAGGCCCGGCGCGCAGCAGCTCCAGCAGGGCGCCACGCGCCTGCCGGTCGCTGCCCTCGTAGCGCGGCTGGCGTCGAGGCGGTGCTGACCCCTCGGGCCTGCCTTGCGCATGCCAGGCGCAGGTCGACGCCACCGGGCACTGCTCGCATGCGGGGGCCCGCGCGGTGCACACGAGGGCACCGAGCTCCATGACCGCGGCCGACCACCGGGCACTGGCGGCATCGTCGAGCGGCCACAGCAGGTCGGCGGCCCGCTGCTCCGAGCGGGTGAGGTGGCCCGGGGGCAGCGCTCGCCCCTCCTGCGTGCGCACCAGGACCCTGCGCACGTTGGTGTCGAGGACGACGGATCGTCGCCCGAAGGCGAACGCCTGGATGGCAGCGGCGGTGTACTCGCCGACCCCGGGCAGGGCCCGAAGGGCGTCGGTGGTGTCGGGCACCTGGCCGTCGTGACGTTCGACGATGATCGTCGCGCTCTCGTGCAGGCGGCGCGCCCGGCGCGGGTAGCCGAGCCGACCCCATGCGCGCACGGCATCGCCGATGCCGGCACCGGCCAGGGCGGCCGGCGAGGGCCAGCGCTCCAGCCAGGCGTCCCACACGGGCAGGACGCGATCCACCGGGGTCTGCTGGAGCATGAACTCGCTGACCATCACCCCCCAGGGTGATGTCGCCCGCCAGGGGAGGGGTCGCTCGTGGACGTCGAACCACGCCGTGACCGCGGCCACGAGGGCGGACGTCTCCGCTGACGAGGGAGTCCGGACCACACCGGGATCGTGTCACGCGACCGTCCAGACCTGCTACTACGGTGGACCCGTGAGCCAACTCATGCACCCCAGCGGGCCCGAGCCGCCCTCGGTCTACTGGGTGCGGCGCGTGGCCATCCTCGTGGTGCTCATCACGGTGGTCGTCGGCGTCTGGTGGCTGTTCGGTGCGCTCACAGGCTCGAGCACCCCGACGTCGACCGAGGCAACCCCCGCTCCGACCGCGTCGACTGCGGTCGATCCGGCCGCCGCCGCGACGGCTGCCCCCGTCGTGCCCGCGGAGCCGGTGGCATGCCCCGACTCCGTCATCGTCGTCGAGGCGACGACGGATGCATCGACCTACCGCGTCGGAGAGAAGCCGAAGCTGACCCTGACCATCACCAACACCGGCGAGGTCCCCTGCATCCGCGACGTCGGCCCGAAGGCGAACGAGCTGGAGATCACGTCGGGCGGCTACCACGTGTGGTCGAGCGACGACTGCAATGCCAGCGGCAAGAGCAAGGAGGCGGTCCTCGAGCCGGGGCAGAAGGTGGCGTCGAGCATCACCTGGACCGGTCGCCTCACGCAGAAGGGGTGCCCGGACGGCGAGGGCGCCAAGGCCAAGGCCGGCCGCTACGACCTCGAGGGCCGCAACGGCAAGGTGCGCAGCGAGCAGACGCCGTTCGCCCTGCGCAACAAGGCCTGAACTCAGCCGTAGCGCTCCAGCAGGCTCGCCTCGGCCAGGCGCGACAGGCCGTCGCGCACGAAGCGGGCGCGGGTCTCACCGACGCCCTCGACCCGCTGGAGGTCCTCGGTGCTCGCGGCGAGGAGTCGGGGCAGCGTGCCGAAGTGGCCGACGATGCGATCGGTGATGACCTCGGGCAGTCGGGGCACCCTGGCCAGGAGGCGGAATCCGCGCGGGGTCACCGGTGACTCGAGTGCATCGGCTCCGTCGGGGTGCCCGAGGGCAGCGGCGATGGTGGTGAGGTCGACGAGGTCCGGTCGCTGAAGGAGCGCCTCAAGTGCGCGATCGACACCCCGGCGTCTGCGGTAGAGGGCAGGTGCGAGGTAGTCGCGCACGAGCAGCCGGCGGCTGGTCTCGACCCCGCGGATCAACTCGTGCACCTGCAGGGCGAGCAGGCGGCCGTCCGTGCCGAGCATGAGCAGCTGGGTGTCGATCTCCTCGCGGATGCGGCCGACCATCTCCAGCCGCTGCGCCACGAGGCAGACATCGCGCAGGGTGGCGGTGTCCTCGATCTCCAGGGACGACAGGGTTGCGTCGACCTCGTCGAGGCGGTCCTTGTAGCCCTCGAGCGTCGCGACGGCCTGGCCGGCTCGAGCCATCACGCGAGTCGACTCCTCGAGCAGGTGGTGACGACCGTCGACGTAGACGGCGATGGTGTTCATCGACTTGCTGACGCTGAGCACCGGATGGCGGGTCTGCCGTGAGACGCGGTCTGCGGTGCGGTGGCGGGTGCCGGTCTCGTCGGTGGGCAGCGATGGATCGGGCACCAGCTGCACCCCGGCGCGGACGATGGCCGATCGCTCGCGGTCGATCACGATCGCACCGTCCATCTTGGCGAGCTCGCGCAGCCGCGTGGCCGAGAAGGGCACATCGAGGACGAAACCGCCGTTGGTGATCTGCTCGACCGACCTGTCCCAGCCGATCACGATGAGCGCACCGGTGTGCCCCTGCAGGATCCGCTCGAGGCCGTCGCGCAGGGGTGTGCCCGGTGCCACGAGCGCAAGCGCCTCCTGCAGGCGGGCGTCGGTGTGGTGATCGGGTGTCATGCGTGCTCCGGGCGTGAAGGACGAGTCAGTGGGACGTTCGGGTGGTGGTGCTGTCTATACGGATATCAGGTGGCGTGCGACTGCGCAGCAGCGAGGCGGCGCGCGACCGCGATCGCGTCCTGCAGTGATCCCACCTCGTGCAGCGTCATGCCCTGCGGTGCTGTCAGGGAGCCGCGCGAGCGCGAGGGCACGACGGCGTCGGTGAACCCCAGTCGGCCGGCCTCCGCCAGGCGACGCCCCAGCGAGGTCACCGGGCGGACGTCGCCCGCGAGTCCGACCTCGCCGAGCGCGACGAGACCGGTGGGCAGGGCAAGGTCGGCAGCACTGCCCGCGATCGCCAGGGCCAGGGCGAGGTCGGTGGCGGGCTCGCCCAGGCGCACGCCGCCGACGGTCGCCGCAAAGCAGTCCTGCTGCGCCAGGCGCACACCGCCGCGGCGCTCCAGCACGCCCAGCATCATCGCGACGCGTGCGGAGTCCAGGCCGGAGGTCACGCGACGCGGCTGCGGAGTGGCTGTGGGGGCGACGAGTGCCTGCACCTCTGCCACCAGGGGGCGTCGCCCCTCCATGGTGACGGTGACGCACGTGCCGGGCGTCGACTGCTCGCGGTCGCCGAGGAAGAGTCCGGACGGATCGGCGAGGCCGACGATGCCGTCGTCGACGAGCTCGAAGCAGCCGATCTCGTCGGCGGCGCCGAATCGGTTCTTGACCGCGCGCACCAGGCGCAGCGGCCCGTGGCGATCGCCCTCGAAGTGGAGCACGACGTCGACGAGGTGCTCCAGGGTGCGCGGTCCGGCGACGGCGCCGTCCTTGGTCACGTGTCCGACGACGATGACGACGACACCGCGGGTCTTGGCCACGGCGATGAGTGCCGCGGCGACCTCCTTGACCTGTGTGACTCCACCGGCGGCACCCTCGACCTGGGCACTCGACACGGTCTGCACGGAGTCGAGGACGACGAGGGAGGGCTCGACGGTGTCGATGTGGCCGAGGATGCTGCCGAGATCCGTCTCGGCGGCGAGGAAGAGCTCGTCGGCGACGGCTCCGATGCGCTCGGCCCGCAGACGCACCTGCGCGGCCGACTCCTCGCCGGTGGCGTAGAGCACGCGCCGCCCGCCGCGAGCCCAGGTCGCGGCCGTGTCGAGGAGCAGGGTGGACTTGCCGACGCCGGGCTCGCCGGCGAGGAGCACGACGGCCCCCGCGACGAGGCCTCCGCCGAGCACGCGGTCGAGCTCGTCGATCCCGGTGGGCACGGCACGCGCTGCGGCAACGTCGACCGAGCCGATCGGCACAGCCGGGGTGGAGCCGACCTGCGCGGGAGTCGTGCGCGCACGCACGGCGCCCACCTCCTCGACCGATCCCCAGGCCTGGCACTCGCCGCAGCGGCCCACCCACTTCGCGGTGGTCCAGCCGCACTCAGTGCAGTGATAGGCGGGGGAGAGGGCCTTCGCCATGCGTGGGTCAGGCCTGCTCGGAGTCGGGGGACGTGACGGGGTCGGCCGGGTGAGGCGACAGGCCCATGGGGGAACGGCCCTGCTCGAGCAGGACCAGTCGCGCGCGGCACAGTCGTGCGAGCTCCTCGTAGGCCGCCTCGCCCAGCAGGGCGATGAGCTCCTCACGACCTGACTCGAAGACGGCTGTCGTGCCGACGTGCGCCTCGGTGTTCGACGAGCAGTACCACGGGAAGTCGTGGCCGCCTGCGCCCCAGTCGGCCCGCTCGTACTCGCCGATCACCACGACGAGCTTCTGGGTGCCGTCCTCGATCTTGCGTCGCTCGTAGGACCTCCGGATCGGCAGCTGCCAGCACACCTCGGGCTTGGTCTCGATGAACGAGACGCCCTCGCGCTCGGCCAGGTGGTGAAGCGCGCAGCCGTAGCCGCCGGGGAAGTCGATGTCGTTGTGGAAGATGCAGGCGCCCTTCACGACACGGGTCTTGTCGGCGCCGTCCTCCTTCACGATCCAGCCCTTGCGCCGGCCGGTGTCGTGGCGCTGCCACAGGTCGGGGGTGAGCTTCTCCACCCATCGGGTGACGCGCTTGCGATCGGCCTTGTCGGCGAAGTGGGCGCCGTGCACGCAGCAGCCGGCGTCAGGTCGGGCAGCATCGATGCCCTGGCACCCGCGCCCGAAGATGCAGGTCCAGCGCGAGGTGAGCCAGGTGAGGTCGGCCTTGATCAGCTGCTCCTCGTCGGCGGGATCGGCGAACTCCACCCACTGACGCGGGAAACCGATGAGCACCTCGGGCATGTCGTCACCCTATGGGCTCGAGGCGACATCGGAACGGCTGGTCCCGGGCTGCGGGGGGTCGTCCCGGGACGCTAGTTTCGGACCGTGAGACTCGGCGTGCTCGACCTCGGCTCGAACACCGTGCACCTGCTCCTCGTGGATGCCCATCACGGTGCCGCCCCCGTGCCTGCCTCCAAGCTGAAGATGCCGCTGCGACTGTCGGAGCACCTCACCCCCGACGGCCGGATCGACGCCGCCGCCGTCGACGCCCTGCTCGACTTCATCGTCCGGGGCCAGGCCATGGTCGAGGACCTCGGTGCCACCGAGCTGATGGCCTTCGCGACATCGGCCATCCGAGAGGCGGTGAACGGCGAGGAGGTGCTCGAGCAGATCCGCGAGCGCACCGGCCTGGAGGTGTCGGTGCTGTCGGGCGAGGACGAGGCCCGCATGACGTTCCTGGCCGTGCGGCGCTGGTTCGGGTGGTCCAGCGGTCGCATCCTCGCGTTCGACATCGGCGGGGGATCGCTGGAGATCGCGTCAGGCACCGACGAGGAGCCGGACGTAGCCGTGTCCCTGCCCCTGGGCGCCGGACGGCTGACGCGTGACCTGCTCGTGGGCGACCCGCCCACCCCCGAGTCCGTCCGCGACCTCCGCCGGCACGTGCGGGCGTCCATCGCCGAGGTCGTGGGCCGCCTGCGCCGGGTGGGCGAGCCGCGCATGGCCGTGGCCTCGTCGAAGACCTTCAAGCAGCTGGCCCGCATCTGCGGTGCGGCACCGGCGACCGAGGGCATCTACGTGCCACGAGTGCTCAAGGCGGTGGACCTGCGCGAGGTGGCGCCGCGGCTGGCCGCGATGTCCGCGCAGCAGCGAGCCCAGCTGCCCGGAGTGTCCGAGGGCCGCTCGTCCCAGATGGTCGCCGGGGCCGTCGTTGCAGAGGCGGCCATGGATCTCCTCGAGCTGGAGGAGCTCGTGATCTGCCCCTGGGCGCTGCGCGAGGGGGTCATCCTCCAGCGCATGGACGGCCTGGCTCCGTGACCTCGACGAGCCCGGCGCGTCCGGCTACGGATCCGGTCCGCGGCCTCACGGCGGCGGAGGTCGCCGAGCGGATCGCCCGAGGTGAGGTCAACGTCGCGCCCGACGCGCGCAGCCGCAGCCTCGCCGACATCGTCCGGGCCAACACCTTCACCTGGTTCAACGGGCTCATCGGGTCGCTGTGGATCGTCATGCTGCTCGTCGCACCGATCCAGGACTCCCTCTTCGGCTTCGTCATCGTCTTCAACACCGCCATCGGCATCGTCCAGGAGTACCGCGCGGCACGTACACTCGCCCGGCTGTCGGTGCTGGGCGAGGCGAGACCGACCGTCCGACGCGACGGGGTCGATGCACAGGTGGCCAAGGACGATGTCGTCCTCGACGATGTCATCGTGCTGGCCGTCGGCGACCAGCTCGTCGTGGACGGCGTCGTCCTCGAAAGCGACGGCCTGGAGATCGACGAGAGCCTGCTCACAGGCGAGGCGGACCCGGTCGACAAGGCCTCGGGGGACGAGGCGATGTCGGGGTCGTTCGTCGTGGCGGGCTCGGGGCTGTACCAGGCGACGCGCATCGGGCGAGAGTCCTTCGCAGGGCGCCTGACCGAGCAGGCGTCGAGCTTCCACCTGACGAACTCCGAGCTGCGTGACGGCATCAACGGATTCATCCGGGTGATCTCGTTCATGCTCGTGCCTGTCGGCCTGCTGCTCCTGTGGTCGCAGCTGGTGCGCGCGGACCTGCCGTTCAACGAGGCCGTCCGCGGCACGATCGCCGGCATCGTCACGATGATCCCCGAGGGCCTGGTCCTGCTCACCTCGATCGCGATGGCGGTGTCGGTCGTGCGCCTCGCGGCCAAGCGGGTACTCGTTCAGGACATGCCCGCAGTCGAAGTCCTTGCCCGTGTCGACACGATCTGCGTCGACAAGACCGGCACACTCACCGAGCCGGGCATGACGGTGCAGCAGATCGTGCTGCTCGGCGACGACGGGGAGTCGTCCGTGCGCGATGTCCTGGGAGCGGCAGGTGCCGCGGAGGCCAATCCCAATCCGACTCTCGAGGCGATCGCGGCTGCCTGCCCGTCACCGGGCTGGCCGGTGGTCGCGAGCACGCCGTTCTCCAGCGCCCGCAAGTGGTCCGCCGCCGATCTCGGCCCGCACGGAGCCTGGGTCCTGGGTGCCCCGGAGATCGTCGGCTCGTCGGCCCCTGACGATGTGCGACGGCAGGCCGACGACCTCGCCGCGGGCGGCTCGCGCGTGGTCCTGCTGTCGCGCGCCGGCACCATGCCGGCCTCGGACGACCCGCTCACCGGCCTCATCCCGGTGGCGCTCGTCGTCATCAGCCAGCAGCTGCGCCCTGATGCCGCGCAGACGGTGTCGTACTTCCTCGAGCAGGGCGTCACGGTCAAGGTGATCTCCGGAGACAACGCGGCGACGGTGGGAGCCATCGCCGCCCGGGCGGGAGTGCCGGGTGCTGATCACCCGGTCGATGCCCGCGACCTTCCCGACGACCCGCAGGAGCTGGCGGAGCCCATCTCGACCGCCAACGTGTTCGGCCGCGTGACCCCGCTGCAGAAGCAGCAGATGGTTGCCGCCCTGCACCTGCGCGAGTCGACAGTGGCGATGACGGGCGACGGCGTCAACGACGTGCTCGCGTTGAAGAAGGCTGATCTCGGCATTGCGATGGGATCAGGTTCAGGAGCCACCCGTGCGGTGGCGCAGCTCGTGCTGCTGGACGACAAGTGGTCGGTCATGCCCAGTGTCGTGGCGGAGGGCCGGCGCGTGCTCGGGAACATCGAGCGAGTCTCCGACGTGTTCTTGACCAAGACCGCCTACTCCGTCGTGTTCTCGATCATGACCGGCCTGTTCGCCTTCGCCTTCCCGTTCCTGCCGCGACACCTCACCCTCGTCAGCGCCCTGACCATCGGCATCCCGGGCTTCTTCCTCGCGCTCATGCCCAATACCGAGCGATTCCGTCCGGGATTCCTGCGCAGGGTCCTGCTGTTCGCCGTGCCCTCCGGTGTCATCTGCGCCTCGGCGGCACTCGTGAGCTACACGCTCGCGCTGCGTGTAGGCGAGCCGCTCGTGAATGCGCAGGCCGCGGCATGCGTCACCCTGTTCATCGTCGCCGTGAGCGTCCTGGCGATGTCCGCACGCCCGCTCAACGCGATTCGACTCGCCATCGTCGGCTCCATGGTGACGATGTTCCTCGCGGTGCTGTTCATCCCGTTCCTGTCGCGCTTCTTCGCACTGTCGCTCGCACCCGAGCGGTACTCCCTCGTGGCGGTGATCACGGGATTCGTCGGCGCGGTTCTCGTATGGGTCGTCGGCAAGTACGTCGACCGTTGGCGCCGAGTCCCGGCACGGGCATGACGATCAAGGTCGGGCTGTCGACGTCGTCCGTCTTCCCGGAGTCGACGGCTGCAGCCTTCGAGATCGCGGCCTACCTCGGCTACGACGGCGTCGAGATCATGGTCGGCACGGACGCGACGAGCCAGGACTCCGAGGCCCTGCGTGCCCTCTCCGATCACTACGAGGTGCCGATCCTGGCCATCCATGCACCCTGCCTGCTGATCACGCAGCATGTGTGGGGCACCGATCCGTGGGGCAAGCTGCAGCGTGCGCAGCAGGCGGCTGAGCGGGTGGGCGCCGGCACGGTCGTCGTGCATCCCCCGTTCCGCTGGCAGCGTGAGTACGCGCGCGAGTTCGTCGACGGCCTGGCGCGCATGGCGTCGGAGACCGACGTCCGGTTCGCGGTCGAGAACATGTTTCCGTGGCGAGCCGGTCCGGGATCCGTGGCGGCCTACCTGCCGGACTGGGACGTCCGCAACGACGACTACCCGCACACGACGCTCGACCTCTCGCACACGGCGGTGTCGCGCTCGGACGCACTGGAGATGGCGACCGACCTCGGATCCCGCCTCGCGCATCTGCACCTGGCCGACGGCACCGACTCCAATCGCGACGAGCACCTTGTGCCCGGTCGCGGCGACCAGCCGGTCGCGGCCGTCCTCACCCAACTGGTCGGCACCGGGTTCGACGGCACGGTGATCGCGGAGATCGGCACCCGCAAGGCACCCGATCGCTCGGCACGCCTGGCCGACCTCGCCGAGACCCTCGCCTTCGCCCGGCTTCACCTGGGGCAGGGCCCGCACTCCCGTGGTGGCACTCCCGGTCGCGATGGCATGGGTGCTCGCGACGACGGCGACGACGCTGCGGACGACGGCCGCGCGGCCGCAGCCGAGGGCGACGGGTCGGCATAGGCTGGCGTCATGGCGCAGATCACCCCGCAGGACGCTGCTGGCGCCGTCCTGCAGGCGGCCCGGGTGGCCTTCGGTGCGCGTGGCTACGCGGGCGTGACGATGAAGTCGGTCGCCGTGGCCGCGGGAGTGGCACCCGATGTCGTCCGCTCGATGTACCAGAACAAGGAGCGGCTGTTCGCCGCCGCGATGCGGCTTCCCTTCGATCCGGCGGGCGCGGTCCCCGAGCTCATCGCTCCCGGCATCGACGGCCTCGGCAGACGTCTCGTGCGGCTCGTGCTTACTCTGATGGGCGACGAGCAGGTGCGCACCGACCTCACCCGACTGCTGTCCTCGGGCTCCGTCACCGATGTCTCGACCGGCGCTGCTCGAGCAGCAGCGTCCTCCGACGGGATCCACCAGCTCCGTGCGCTGTCGGAGTACTTCTCCACTGTCGTGGTGGATCCGGTCGTGACGGCGGTGGGCATCCCGGATGCCCGGTTGCGCGTCACCGTCATCACGTCCCACCTGCTGGGCCTGGCGACGACCCGGTACGTGCTCAAGGTCGAGCCGCTCGCCTCCGCGTCCGATGACGACGTCGTCCGCCTGGTCGCGCCGGCCATCCAGTCCCTGCTCGACCCGACCCGGCGCGAGGCATGATCCGCGAGGCGTTCACCGCGCTTGCGCGCAACCCGTCGGTCGCGGGCGCACTGGCCCGCACGCCGGTCGCGCGCGACGTGGTGTCGCGCGTGGTGGGGGGTGAGGGCCTCGAGGAGGTCATGCCGCTGGTGAGCGATCTCGCCGACCGCGGCTTCCACGTCGCCCTGGAGCGCGTGGCTCCGGGCGTCGCGACCGTTGCCGAAGCCGACGAGGCTGCCGCCGGGGATGCCGCGCTCATCGATGCGGTGGCCGCCGAGGGACTGGCCGGGGCCGGTGAGGTGGCGGTGTTCACCGAGTCCCTCGGGCAGGGCGTCGTGGGAGGTCGCCCCGGGGAACTGCTGGCGGCGCTCGCCGACCGGGCTCGCCTGCGTGGTGTGTCGCTGCAGCTGGGTGTCGGGCCCCTCGCCGACATCGACCAGACGCTCACCTGGGCTCGTGACCTCCGCGACCGCGGTGACGACGTGGGGGTCACCCTGCCGGCCATCCTGCGGTCCGCCGAGGGGCTGGCCCGGCCGTGGTCGGAGGGTCGGGTACGCCTGGTCAAGGGCGCCCACGCGGACGGTGCCGCCGCCTACCGTCAGCCCATCGAGACCGACAAGGCCTACGTCCGGATCGCCAAGATCCTGCTCAAGGGCAGCGGCCAGCCCTCATTCGCGACCCATGACCCGCGCCTGATCGAGATCGTCGAGTCCCTCGCCCGGCGGTTCGACCGTCCTCGGCACACCTACGAGTTCGCGTTCTACCTCGGCCGGCAGGTGGGTGAGCAGGAGCGTCTCCTGCGCGAGGGCGAGCGGGTGCGCATCTACGTGCCCTACGGGCATCGGTGGCTGGAGCGTCTCGTGGGAGGCTTGGCCGAACAGCCCGGCGGTGTCGCCGGTGCCCTGCGTTCGCTGCTCCCGGTCTGACGATCCCGGGAGCGGGAAGGGAGACGGCCGGCATGCGCATCGCAGTCCTCGGGGGCGGGGTCATGGGCGAGACGATCGCCGCCGGCCTGCTCGCCCTCGAGCCCCGGCCCGAGGTGGTCATCGCCGAGAAGCGTCCCGACCGTGCGGCCGAGCTCGCGGCACTGCACGGTGTGGCGCTGGCCGATGCGGCCACCGCCGTCGCGGGCGCCGACGTCGTCGTCCTCGTCGTCAAGCCCCAGGACACCCCGACCCTGCTGGCCGAGGTGGGCCCGCTCATCGAGCAGGGGGCGGTCGTGATCTCCATCGCGGCGGGCATCCGCACCTCGACGATCGAGGCGGCGGTGCCCGAAGGGGTGCACGTGGTGCGGGCCATGCCCAACACCCCGGCTCGCATCGGGCTCGGCGTCACGGGCATCTCTGCGGGGGCCGGCTGCTCCCCGGACGCGTTGGCCCTCGTCGCTCGGCTGATGGGCAGCGTGGGCGTGGTGGAGGTCGTGGCGGAGGAGCTGCAGGACGCCGTCACGGCGGTGTCGGGAAGCGGCCCGGCGTACCTGTTCCACCTCGCGGAGGCGATGACGGCAGCGGCCGTCGACCTCGGCCTCGACGAGACGACCGCCACGACGATGGTGAACCAGACGCTGCTCGGGGCGGCGACCCTGCTGGCCACCGCCGGGGAGCCCGCGGCGGACCTGCGCCGCAAGGTGACCTCGCCCGGAGGCACGACGGCTGCCGCCGTCGCGGTCCTCGACGAGCGCGGGGTCACCGGCAGCGTCGTCGCGGCCATCACCGCAGCCCGCGACCGCGGCCGCGAGCTCGCCGGCTCCTGACCATGAGCGAGCGGGTGGCCCTGGTCTGGGACGAGCGCCTCGCGGGGTACGACTTCGGTGCGGGGCACCCGCTCGCCCCGATCCGGGTGCAGCTGGCGATGCGGCTCATCGAGTCCTTCGGGCTGCTGTCGTCGCCCCGTGCACAGGTCATCGGTGTGGTCGAACCGGTCGAAGATGACGTGCTGATCAGGGTGCATGAGCCGGAGTACGTCGATGCGGTGCGTCGGGCGTCCGTCGACCCGCACCTGTTCGATCCCGGGCACGGCCTCGGCACGCAGGACGATCCGGTCTTCCCGGGCATGCACGAGGCCGCGGCCCGTGTCGTCGGGGCGACCCTCGCGGCAGCCCGGGCCGTGGAGTCTGGTCGAGCCGACCATGCGGTGAACCTCGCCGGCGGGCTGCACCACGCGATGCCGGGATCGGCTGCGGGATTCTGCATCTACAACGACGTCGGAGCCGCCATCGCCTGGCTGCTCGACCAGGGGGTCGAGCGGATCGCCTACGTCGACATCGACGTGCACCACGGCGACGGGGTCCAGGCGATGTTCTGGGACGACCCCCGGGTGCTCACGGTGTCGGTGCACGAGTCGCCGGCCACGCTGTTTCCAGGAACCGGGTGGCCGCACGAGGTCGGGGGACCGGCGGCGCTCGGCACCGCGGTCAACGTCGCCCTGCCCGCCGGCACAGGGGACCAGGGCTGGCTGCGGGCCATCCATGCCCTGGTGCCGGCGGTGCTCGAGGTCTTCCGGCCCCAGGTGCTGGTCACGCAGCAGGGAGTCGACACCCACGTCCAGGACCCGCTCGCGCACCTGCTCGTCTCACTGGACGGCCAGCGCATGGCCTTCGAGGCGCTGCACCGATGGGCCCACCGGTACGCCGATGGAAGGTGGGTCGCTGTCGGTGGCGGCGGGTACGAGTGGGTGGACGTCGTGCCCCGGGCCTGGACGCACCTCGTGGCGGAGGTCCTCGGCGAACCGATCCCGCCGCAGACCCCGGTGCCTGCCGGGTTCCACGACTTCGTCCGGGACGCCCTCGGCCGACAGGCCCCGGGACGCATGACGGACGGGCGCGAGCCGTGGCCGCGCCCGATCGAGCAGGGCTTCGACCCGGCAGATCCGGTCGACGCGGCCATCCTCGCGACGCGTGAGGCCGTGTTCCCGCACCTGGGCCTGCACCCCGAACCCGACCTGTGGTTCTGACCGTCGCGCGGGGCGCGCGGCGGAGTGCGAGGACGGATGTGCAACGGATTTCGGGATTCAACTTTCCCAACGACCCCACCGGCCACTAGTCTTCGACAACCTCGTGGTCGTGGTCTCCGGAGGGGAAGCCGGTGCGACCAGAGGAAGAGAGTTCGGTGCGACATGGCGACATCCCCTGATCGGGCACTCAATGACGTGCGCTTCCTGACTGTTGCGGAGGTGGCCGCCATGATGCGCGTGTCGAAGATGACCGTGTATCGACTGGTGCACAACGGGGAGCTCCCGGCCGTCCGGGTGGGCCGCTCGTTCCGGGTCCCCGAGCAGGCGGTGTCCGACTACCTGCGCGACTCCTTCGTCGAGACCGCCTGACGCCTGCAGCACACCGCTCGAGGGGTGCGGGCGCGGCAAAGGTAGGCTTGCGGCCCGCCGCTGTTGCGGGTGTGCCGATCCGATCCGGATCTGCTCGCGAACTTGTTGAGTGACACACAGATAAGGGATCGTCGATGGGCTCAGTGATCAAGAAGCGGCGCAAGCGGATGGCCAAGAAGAAGCACCGCAAGCTGCTGCGTCGCACGCGAGTCCAGCGCCGCAACAAGAAGTAGCGGCTCGGGGGCGGATCCCGCCTCGACGGGGGATTCCCGCCTCGGGGGGCGTGCGCCGCCCCGGCAGGGGACACTGGCGGGGTCGAACCGCCGTCATGTCTGGGGGTGCCCGTGGGTCGGACCGTCCTCGTCACGGGTGTCTCGCGGCACCTGGGCGGCCGCGCGGCGGCCCTCCTGGCCGCCCATCGCGGCTGGAACGTCATCGGGGTCGACGTCATCGCCCCGACGGAGCCGCTGGAGGGCATCACCTTCGTACGGGCCGACATCCGCAGCCCGGTGATCGCCCGCATCATGGGCGAGGCCGAGGTCGACACCGTGGTGCACATGGGAGTCATCGCCACCCCGCGCCAGGCCGGGAGTCGTTCGGCGATGAAGGAGATCAACGTCATCGGCACGATGCAGCTGCTTGCGGCGTGCCAGCGGACCCCGGCCGTCCGGCATCTGGTCGTGAAGTCCACGGCTGCCGTCTACGGATCCGGGCCCAAGGATCCCGCGATGTTCACCGAGGAGATGGAGCCCCGACATCGTCCCTCATCCGGATGGGCCAAGGACTCCGCCGAGGTGGAGTCCTATGTGCGCGGGTTCGGTCGGCGGTGCCCGGACGTCTCCGTCACCACCCTGCGATTCGCGAACATCCTCGGACCCCGCATGCGCACCGGACTCACCGGGTACTTCGGCCTGCCGCTCGTGCCCACCGTCATCGGCTTCGACCCGCGGATGCAGTTCGTCCACGAAGATGACGCGATCGCGGCGATCGACACCGCCGTCGAGCAGCCCACCGCGGGCACCTTCAACATCGCCGGTGAGGGTGTGCTGATGCTCTCCCAGGCCCTGCGCATGGCGCGTCGGCCGAGCGTTGCGGTGCCGGCGCGACTGATGTCGTTCGTGGGCGGCACGCTCGGTGCCCGCGGCCAGGCGGATCTCTCGCCGGAGGCCGTCCGGTACCTCACGTACGGCCGTGCCCTGGACACGTCTGCAGCGCAGCGGACCCTGGGCTTCCATCCTCGATACTCGACCGCGGAGGCGTTCGGCTCGTTCGCCCGCACCGTGACCGACCAGGGTGCTCCTGAGCCGTCGGAGGTGCACCGTGTCTGACGCGCTGGACCTCCCCCCGAACGATCCGCAGGGGTCGCCAACCCGGCTCTCGGCGTCGAAGGCCGCGCGCCTGGTCGGCAACACCGGACCCCAGCCGACTCCGGCTCCCCCTGCCACAGCGTCGACGCCCGCGGGGCTCGCGGTGTCCGCGGGGCTCCATGAGCCCGCTGAGCTCTCGGAGCAGGACGAAGCCGCGCTCCGGGAGTCGTGGGCGCAGTTCGTCCGGCATCGCGTGACGGGCGAGTACCCGGTGGACGAGTTCGGGTTCGACCCGGAGCTGACCGATCGCGTCCTGCTCGCGCTGGTGCGGCCGCTGTACCGGTCGTGGTTCCGCGTCAGCGTCTCCGGGCTGGAGAACGTGCCCTCCGACTCCGGCGCGCTGATCGTGGCCAACCACTCCGGGGTGATCGCGCTCGACGCGATCATGACCCAGGTGGCCCTGCATGACGAGCATCCTGCGCACCGGCACCTGCGCATGCTCGGCGCGAACCTCGTCTTCCAGACGCCCTTCGTCGGAGAGCTCGCGCGCAAGGCCGGGCACACGCTCGCGTGCCACCCCGATGCGGAGCGGCTGCTGAACGACGGCGAGCTCGTCGGTGTCTGGCCGGAGGGATTCAAGGGCATCGGCAAGCCGTTCTCCCAGCGGTACAAGCTGCAGAGGTTCGGCCGCGGTGGGTTCGTCACCGCCGCCATGCACACCGGAGCCCCGATCATCCCGACGTCGATCATCGGGGCAGAGGAGACCTACCCGATGATCGCGGACGTGCGCATCGTGGCACGGCTCCTCGGGCTGCCCTACTTCCCCGTGACGCCGACCTTCCCCTGGCTCGGCCCGCTCGGACTCGTGCCGCTGCCCAGCAAGTGGCACATCCACTTCGGAGAGCCCATCCCCACGGACGGGTATCCCGAGGGCTCGGCCGACGATCCCATGGTCGTGTTCAACCTGACCGACGAGGTGCGCGAGCAGATCCAGCAGTCCATCTTCCGACTGCTCGCCGAGCGCACGTCGGCCTTCGGCTGACCGCTCAGGCCCGGCGCACGCGGGAGCCGAGGTAGCCGACGGCCATGCCGAGGGCGAGGCCCCCGGCTCCGGCTGCGGCGGGCAGGGCGTACCGCTTGACCTGCTGACGACGGCGGAAGTCGCGCACCTGCCAGTCGTTGGACCGGGCGTGCGACAGCAGCGTCGAATCAGGGTTCACGGCGACGGGCCGTCCGACGATGGAGAGCATGGGGATGTCGTTGGAGGAGTCCGAGTACGCCGAGCACTGCGCGAGGTCCAGGCCCTCGCGTTCGGCGATGGCGCGCACGGCCTCGGCCTTGGCAAGGCCGTGCAGGGGAGGCCCCACAAGGCGTCCGGTGTAGATGCCGTCGCGCACCTCGGCCACCGTGCCGAGCGCACCCGTGAGGCCGAGGCGGTGGGCGATGACCGACGCGAGCTCGACGGGCGTCGCCGTGACCAGCCACACCTGCTGCCCGGCATCGAGGTGGCCCTGCGCCAGGGCGAGGCTGCCGGGAATGAGCTTGTCGACCATGGTGTCGTCGAAGATCTCCTCGCCGAGGCTGGTGAGCTCCGCGACGGAGCGTCCCTCGACGAAGGAGAGCGCGGCCTCGGTGGCCGAGGCCATGTCCTCGAGGTCCTCCGAGCCGCTCATGACGAACTTCAGCTGCTTGACGCCGAAGCCGAGGATCTCCCGGCCGTTGAAGTAGTGCCGACGGGCCAGCCCGACAGCGAAGTGGAACAGGCTCGCGCCGCGCATGATGGTGTTGTCGACGTCGAAGAAGGCGGCGCCGGTCGTGGTGTCACCCTCCGGCCGGGGCGAGGGGCTCCCGGCCGCATCGGCCGACGCGCGGCCGGCCTGGCGGTAGCGGCTCAGGACATCGGTCTGGCGCCCAGCCGACTCTGCGACCGGGACATCGCCGCCCGACGACGGCACGGGCTGATCCACCCGAGGAGACTATCCAGTGCCGGGGATTCGTGTGCCAGACTCGTGCAGCGGCGTATCCGGCACGACACCACGATCGGGACGCATCCGTGGCACCCGCACCGGCAGGCAGGGGAGAGTCGATGAACGCCAACATCGCAGGCTTCCTGCGCGCAACCGCGCAGCGAGACCCTGATGGCACGGCGGTCATCTCGGGGGATCGCCGCTGGACCTGGCACGAGATCGACGAGGCCGTGGATGCCTGTGCGTCAGGCCTCGTCCAGCGGGGACTCCACGGCGGTGACCGCGTGGCGCTCCTGCTCGGCAACAGCGTCGAGTTCGTGATCGCCTACTACGGCATCGCACGTGCTGGCCTGGTCAGCGTGCCGCTCAACCCTGCCTACACCGTCGCCGAGGTCGCCGTCATGCTGGCGGACTCGGGCAGTCGCATGGTGCTGGTGCAGGAGTCCACACGCGGGGTAGGGGAGTCATCTGCCGAGGCCCTGCCGGGCTGCGAGGTCGTGTGTGTCGGCACCGGCCCGTGGCACGACCTCCTGGCATCGGGCGCGGACACCGTCCTTGTTGAGCCGGCGACACCGGCAGATGCCCTCGCACTGCTGCTGTTCACGGCCGGAACGAGTGGCCGTCCGAAGGGGGCGATGCTCACTCATGGCGCCCTGCGCGCGAATGTGGAGATGCTGCTCGCGCTGCAGTCGCCCGCAGCCGTCCTGCCCGACGACGTCGTGCTCCTCGTCCTGCCGCTGTTCCATGTCTACGGGCTGAACACCGGCCTCGGCCTGGCGGTGGCCGCTGGTGCCTCCATCGTGCTCACGGATCGATTCGACCCGGTCGAGACCATCGAGCTCGTGCAGCGCTGGGGCGTCACGACGATCCCCGGAGCGCCAGCGATGTTCCAGGCCTGGAGCCGGGTGCCGGCGGCCGCGACCGCGCTCGGGTCGATCCGGCTGCTGTCGAGCGGGGGCTCGCCGCTGCCCCCGGACGTGCTGGAGTCGTTCACCTCGCAGGTCGGCGTCGGGATCTACGAGGGCTACGGGATGACGGAGACGGCCCCGGTCGTGTCGACCACGCTGGTGTCGGGCTCACCGCGGGCAGGATCGGTGGGGCGTCCGCTCCCGGGTGTGGAGATCCGGCTCGTCGACGAGTCCGGGGGCCCGGTCGACGACGGCGATCCGGGTGAGGTGTGGGTACGTGGTGCGTCGGTCTTCCGCGGGTACTGGCCGCACGGGGAGGGTGGACCGGACGACGAGGGCTGGTTCCACTCCGGTGACGTCGCCTACCTCGATGACGCCGGCGACCTGCACCTGGTCGATCGTCGACGCGAGGTCATCCTCGTCAACGGGTTCAACGTCTACCCGCGCGAGATCGAGTTGGTGATCGACCAGCTGCCGTCGGTTGCCGAGGCCGCGGTCGTCGGAGTGCCGGACGACGACACCGGCGAGGCGGTCGTGGCCCTGGTGGTCCCGGTGTCGGAGGGCGCGGTGACGTCCGACGATGTCGCAGCGCACTGCGCCGAGCGGCTCGCACGGTTCAAGTGCCCGACGACGATCCGCATCGTCCCGGCGCTGCCACACTCGGCCACGGGCAAGGTGGCCAAGGGACGACTGCGCGAGGTGTACGGCGAATCGGGCTACGGCTCATGACACGCGTCACCCTGATCGGGAAGCCCGGCTGCCACCTGTGCGACGACGCCCGTGTGATCGTCGCCTCGGTGTGCGCGGAGGCCGGGGAGGCGTTCGAGGAGTGGTCGATCCTGGACGATCCTGCGCTGTACGACGAGCACTCCGAGCGCATCCCGGTGGTGCTGGTCGACGGCCGCCCGCACGACTTCTGGCGGGTGGATCCGGTGCGCCTGCGGGCGGCACTGGCCTCCCCGCGCCCCTCCTGAACACCGGATAACGGACGACTGCGTCCGGTCAACTTTGTGACTTCGTTCGCTTTTCCTTAACCTACGGGGGCGTCGGAACGCCGCGGCACCCCCTGGGACTGCTGCGAAGTGCCGCTCAACCCACCGGCTTCCCCGGGAGAATCGTGTCCCCTGTCCGCCCCGTGCCCTCGTCCGCTGCCACGCAGTCGACGAGTGCAGGGCGTACGTCCGAGAGGGTCATCCCGGGCGCCACCGTCGCCCGCCTGCCTGTCTACCACCGGGTGCTGCTCGGGTGGGCCGACGCCGGGCGCACCACGGTGTCGTCGGAGGAGCTCGCCAGCGCCTGCGGGGTGTCCTCGGCGAAGCTGCGCAAGGACCTCTCGCACCTGGGCTCCTATGGCACGCGCGGGGTCGGCTACGACGTGCGCTTCCTCGCGTACCAGATCTCGCGCGAGCTCGGGCTCACGCAGCCCCGCGGCGTCGTCGTCGTCGGTGCCGGCAACCTCGGTCAGGCACTGGTGGCCTACCGCGGATTCGCTTCCCGCGGCTTCGCCATCGTGGGTCTCCTCGACATCCACCCCGACACGATCGGGCAGCTGTTCGGCGCTCCGGAGAGCCCCGTCGTCGTCGGCCCGATGACCGACCTCGAACGGCTCGTCGCCGACGGCCGCGCGCAGATCGGCGTCATCGCCACCCCTGCCGACGCTGCACAGCAGGTGGCCGACCGCATGGTCGCGGCCGGCCTGCGCAGCATCCTGAACTTCGCTCCCGCAGTGCTCCACGTCCCCGAGGGCGTCGAGGTGCGCAAGGTGGATCTCGCGGTCGAACTGCAGATCCTCGCGTTCCATGAGCAGCGCCGGGCCGAGGAGCACCACCAGACCATGGAACCCACGTCGCTGGGAGAGGCGATCAACGCATGACGAGGACCACCGCCGGGAAGCCCTCGGCCCCACAGAAGCCCGCCCGCAAGCCTGTCGCGAAGCCGGCGGCGAAGTCTGCTGCGCCCAAGACCGCGAAGCCGGCGGCGAAGCCTGCTGCGCCCAAGGCCGCGAAGCCGGCGGCGAAGCCTGCTGCGCCCAAGGCCGCGAAGCCGGCGGCCGTCAAGCCCGCCGCAACCAAGCCCGCGTCCAAGCCCGCGTCCAAGTCCGCGACGAAGCCCGCAACCAAGCCCGCGGCCGCCGATCCTGCCGTCGATGTGCCCGAGGTCCAGGTCAGCGAGCCGATCGTGAAGGCCCGGCGAGCGCCGGTGCACGGGCACGTGGCCCTCGTGGCAGCCGGGCCCGGGGCTCCCGACCTGCTGACGGTTCGCGCCGTCCACCTGCTCGGTGCCGCTGACGTCATCGTCGTCGATGCCGATGTCGTCGACCTCGCACATCTGCACGCGTCGACCGGCACGGAGGTCGTGGTCGCCGTCGACGCCTCCGGGCTGCCGCTCGACCAGGCCGGACGTGCCGCCGTGGTGGTCGAGGCGGCGCGCGCCGGACGCTCCGTGGTGCGACTGATCTCCGGAGATCCGGTCCTCGACGGGTCGTTCCTCAATGAGGCCGCGGCACTGCGCAAGGCGAAGCTCGACTTCGAACTCGCCCCGGGCGTCAGTGAGGTCATGGGCGTTCCCGCCTACGCCGGCTTCGGGCTCACCGGCGGCAAGACCCGCCAGGTGCGCATCGTCGACGCCCACGACACCCAGCTGCCGTGGGCGGATCTCGTGGATCCGCGCACGACCCTGGTGTTCGTCGACGGTGCAGACCGCGCCGCGGACATCGCCGACCACCTGCTGTCCGCCGGGGCGGAGGAGTCCACTCCCATCGCCATCACGCGGCGTGGCACCACCGTCGATCAGCGCAGCATCGTGGCCACGCTCGCGACCGTCCGTATCGTGACGAAGGCCTCACGGCAGGCTGGCCCGGGCGTCGTCGTCGTCGGCCACGTCGTCGACCAGCGAGAGAAGCTCGACTGGTTCGAGACCAAGGCCCTCTTCGGCTGGCGGGTGCTCATCCCGCGCACGCAGGACCACTCCGGGCCGATCATGGAGCTCCTCCGACTGCATGGCGCTGTGCCGGTCGAGGTGCCGACCATCTCTGTCGAGCCACCCCGCACGCCGCAGCAGATCGACCGCGCCGTGCACGGTCTTGTGCAGGGGCGCTACGAATGGATCGGCTTCACCTCGGTCAACGCCGTCCGCGCGATCCGCGAGAAGCTCCAGGAGTACGGCCTGGACGCGCGTTCGTTCGCAGGCCTCAAGGTCGCCGCTGTCGGAGAGGCGACCGTCGCGGCACTCATCGAGTTCGGTGTCCGCCCGGACATCGTCCCGGCCGCGGATCAGACGACGACGGCTCTGCTCGATGAGTGGCCGCACTACGACTCGCTCACCGATCCGATCAATCGCGTGTTCCTCCCGCGCGCCGACATCGCGACCGACACCCTCGCGGCCGGGCTCGCCGAGCTCGGCTGGGAGGTCGAGGACATCACGGCCTACCGCACCGTCCGGGCCGCGCCGCCGCCCGCCGACACCCGCGAGGCGATCAAGACCGGCGGATTCGACGCTGTGCTGTTCACGTCGAGCAGCACGGTGCGCAACCTCGTGGGCATCGCAGGCAAGCCGCATCACACGACGATCGTCGCGTGCATCGGCCCGCAGACGGCCAAGGCGGCCGAGGAGCACGGCCTCCGGGTCGATGTGCTGGCGGAGTCCTCGACGATCCCGTCCCTGGTCGACGCCCTCGCCGCGCACGGTGAGGTCATGCGCCTCGCTGCCCTCGAGGCCGGTGAAGGCTCCTGGCGCCCCAGTCGTCGCCGCACGGCGGCGCGACGCCGGGCCACCTGACATGGCCACGGCTGACCGCACGGTCGTGCACCTGCTCCGTCACGGAGAGGTGTTCAATCCGGAGGGCGTCCTCTACGGACGCCTTCCCGGCTACTACCTGTCCGACCTCGGCAAGCAGATGGCCGTGCGTGCAGCCGACGCCCTCGCCGATCACGACGTCTCGCACGTCATCTCCTCGCCGATGGAGCGCGCCCAGCAGACAGCGACGCCGGTCGCGGATCGTCACGGGCTGCCGATCCTGATCGACCCCCAGCTCATCGAGGCCGACAACATCTTCGAGGGGCAGCGGGTGAGCGTGGGCGATGGTGTGCTGAAGCAGCCGCGCACGTGGCGCCATCTCTACAACCCGTTCAGGCCGTCGTGGGGCGAGCCCTACGACGAGGTTGCCGCCAGGATGACCTCGGCCATCAGTGACGCCCGCGACCTCGCACGCGGGCACGAGGCCGTGCTCGTCAGCCATCAGCTGCCGATCTGGATCGCGCGCCTGGCAGCCGAGCAGCGACGCCTGTGGCACGACCCCCGCAGCCGGCAGTGCTCCCTGGCCTCGCTCACGTCGCTGGAGTTCCGTGGGGATTCACTTGTCTCCATCGCGTACACCGAGCCCTCGCGCGACCTCCTCGCGGGCGCGAGCAAGATCGCCGGCGCATAATGGCGTCATGCGCCTTCCCTCTGCACTGACCTCCGTCGCAGCCCTGGTCGTCGTCGGCGTCCTCGTAGCCGGCTGCGGCGGATCGGCCGAGGCAGAGTCGGCGCCCGGGGCCGGCCCTGACGCCGGCTACGTCGCCGGCGACGGATCGATCGTGATCATCCCCCCGGATCAGCGGGCCGCGGCTCCCGAGGTCGTCGGGCCCACGCTGGACGGCGGGACCTTCAGCCTCGCCGACCACCTGGGCGAGGTGGTGGTCATCAACGTGTGGGCGTCGTGGTGTGCGCCCTGCCGCGCCGAGGCGCCCACGCTCGCAGCACTCGCCGAGGAGCTCGAGTCCCAGGGGGTGACGTTCGTCGGTCTCGACACGCGTGACTCCGACGCGTCGGCACGCGCCTTCATCGACCGCTTCGGCATCGACTACGCCAATGTCATCGACCGCGACGGACAGCTGCAGCTGCTGTTCAGCGACACCCTCCCGCCTCAGGCCATCCCGTCGACTCTCGTCATCGATCGCTCAGGACGGGTGGCCGGACGCGTTCTGGGCAAGGCGAGCGAGTCAGCGCTGCGCGGCATGATCGAGCCGATCCTCGACGAGAGCGAGCCGGGCCGCTGATGGACGGCATCGTGGAGGTGGTCTCCGGCGGGGCCCTGTGGCTCGCCGTGCCGATCGCCTTCGCCGCCGGGCTGGTCGCGTTCCTGAGCCCGTGCGTCCTCCCGCTCGCGCCGGGCTACATCTCCTACATCACCGGCCTGACCGGAGCCGAGCTCGCCGAGGGCAGCGGAAGTCGCCGCCGGGTGCTGGCCGGCAGCATCCTGTTCGTCCTCGGGTTCAGCGTCGTGTTCGTGAGCTACGGCCTGCTGTTCGGCGGCATCGGTTCGGTGCTGCTGCAGTACGCGGACGTCATCAATCGCGTGCTCGGCGTCGTGGTCATCGTCATGGGCCTGGCGTTCATGGGTCTCATCCCCGGCCTGCAGCGTGAGTGGCGTATGCATCGGGCTCCCACGTGGGGTGTTGCCGGGGCTCCCCTTCTCGGAGTGCTCTTCGGCATCGGCTGGTCGCCGTGCATCGGCCCGACCCTGACGGTCGTCCAGTCCCTGGCCTTCACCGAGGCGAGCGCGGCCCGTGGCGCACTGCTGTCGCTGGTGTACTGCCTGGGGTTGGGGCTGCCGTTCATCCTGCTGGCCGTGGCCTTCAGCTCCATGGCGCGGGCCATCGGATGGGTCAGGCGCCACTACGTGTGGGTCATGCGCATCGGGGGCGGCATGCTGGTGCTCGTGGGCGTGCTCCTCGTGTCGGGTCTGTGGACCGACTTCACGGTGTGGCTGCGCGTGACGCTGCCCGGATTCGAGACGGCGCTGTGACCACCGACGCGCCCGTCCGCACCGACGACTCCGCCCCGCTTCCGCCACTGGGCTCGACCGGGTTCCTGCGCTGGCTGTGGCGTCAGCTGACGAGCATGCGCACGGCCCTGATCCTGCTGTTCCTGCTCGCTGTCGTGAGCATTCCCGGATCGGTGCTTCCGCAGCGTGGCACCAACCCGCTCGCTGTCGACCAGTGGATCGAGCAGAACCCGACCACTGCGCCGGTGCTCGACGCCCTCGGCTTCTTCGACGTCTACGCCGCACCGTGGTTCGCGGCCGTGTACCTGCTGCTGTTCATCTCGCTCATCGGGTGCGTGCTCCCGCGCATCGGCGTGCATGCGCGGGCGATGCGCACGCCCCCGCCGGTGGCCCCCCGCAATCTCGGCCGTCTCCCGGCGTACGCGCAGTTCCGGCTCGACCGGTCGCCCGAGGCCGTGCTCGACGAGGCGGCGACCGCGCTGCGCTCCGGGCATTGGCGTGTGCGCACGTCCCAGGGGGAGTGGGTCGCGGCGGAGAAGGGGTTCTGGCGCGAGACGGGAAACCTGGTCTTCCATCTGGCCCTCGTCTTCGTCCTCGTCGGCATCGCGATCGGCGGGGTGCTCGGATGGCGCGGCAACGTGGTCGTGCGCGAGGGGTCGGGCTTCTCGAACACCCTCACGCAGTACGACGCCTGGGGTGCTGGCCGGATGATGTCGGCGGACGCCCTGGCACCCTTCTCCTTCACCCTCGATGACTTCCGGGTGGACTTTGAGCGCGGTGAGGCGCAGCTCGGGGCGCCGCGACTGTTCGAGGCGGACCTCACCTATCGGGCCGAGCCCGGTGCCGACCCCGAGACCACCACGGTGCAGGTCAACGAGCCCCTCGTCGCCGATGGGGCGAAGGTCTTCCTGGTCGGGCACGGCTACGCCCCGCGGTTCATCGTGCGCGACTCGCGTGACCGGGTCGTCTTCGACGACACCGTCGTGTTCCTGCCGCAGGACGGCAACTTCACGTCCACCGGTGTGATCAAGATCCCCGATGCCGAGCCCTCGCTCGGGTTCACCGGACTGTTCCTGCCCACGGCCGCCCTGACGGAGGAGCTCGGGCCCCACTCGATCTTCCCGGCGCCGGACTACCCCGCGGTCTTCCTGTCCGCCTTCACGGGTGATCTCGGCATGGACTCCGGTGCCCCGCAGAGCGTGTACACCCTCGACACGTCGGGGATGGAGCAGGTCGGTCTGGAGTCGCTGATTCCGGGTGACACATGGCAGCTCCCCGGAGGTGTCGGATCGATCGAGTTCGTCGACTTCGACCGATGGGCCTCGTTCCAGATCGCGCACGATCCCGGCAAGGAGCTGGCCCTGCTGTCATCGGTCGTGGCCATGCTGGGCCTGATGCTCTCGCTGTTCATCCGCCGCCGCCGGCTGTGGGTGCGCGCGACGTCAACCGATGACGGAGGTACGCTCGTGGAGGTCGCGGCCCTCGGCAGGACGGAGGGAATCGACCTCGAACCCGACGTCGCACACGTGGCCGCGCGCCTGCAGGGCCATCAGGAGACTCCAGGAGGCACGGCGTGAGCAGCGCCCAGCTGGCTGAGATGAGCAATGCGTTCGTCTACGCCACCATGGTCACCCTTGCCATCGCCATGGTGGCGTTCGCGGCGTCCTTCGCCGCCGGGCGCCGGCCGGTGTCGTCCGCTGCGGCCCTCGTGACCGAGGGATCAGGCGGCACAGCCCTGCTGGTCCGTGAGGAGCCCGTGGCCGAGGCGCAGCCAGGTCGTCGGTCGGGCAACATCGGCATGTCGCTCACCTGGCTGGCCACGATCCTGCTGGCCGTCGGGGTCGTGCTGCGCGGGGTCTGGGCCGGACGTGTGCCGTGGGGAAACATGTACGAGTTCTCGATCACGGCGGCGCTCGGCGTCCTCGCGGTGTTCCTCGCGATGTCGATCAAGCGCGACCTTCGCTGGCTCGGGCTGTTCGTGGTGATCCCGACTCTGCTGTGGCTCGGCCTGGCCGTGACGGTGCTCTACACCGAGGCAGCCCAGCTGGTGCCCGCGCTGAAGAGCTACTGGCTCGTCATCCACGTGTCCGCCGCCATCGTCTGCTTCGGTGCCTTCACCTTCGCGGCTGCCACGGCCTCCCTCGCCCTGGCCCGCGGTCGCGCAGAGTCGCGGCAGGGCACGACGCATGTCATCGGATGGGCGGCGAGGCTGCCGTCGCGCGAGCGACTCGAGCGACTGACCAATCTCGTGGTGGCCTTCTCCTTCCCGCTGTGGACGTTCGCCGTCGTCGCCGGTGCCATCTGGGCCGAGAACGCGTGGGGTCGCTACTGGGGCTGGGACCCGAAGGAGACCTGGGCCTTCATCACGTGGGTCGTCTTCGCTGCGTACCTCCACGCCCGCTCCACCGCCGGGTGGCGGGGCAACCGGGCGTCGTGGATCGCGATCGCGGGATGGGTCTCGTTCCTGATCAACTACTTCGGTGTGAACTTCCTGGCCAGCAGCCTGCACTCGTACGCCGGCATCTGAGCCTCGGCGCGCTCGCCCACGTGCGGGCCGTACGGGTCAGGTGGGCTGCTCACCCTTGCCGCGCCGCTGCTTCATGCGCTGGCTCCAGGCGTCGTCGCCGATCTTCTTCAGGAAGGCCGGATCGTCATCGGGTGCGACGGGTCCGCGTCGGCGTCGGCGGTTGGAGCCGGGTGAGTTCCAGACCTTGCCCAGGAGCAGCCAGAGCAGACCACCGATGAGCGGCACCAGGATCACGAGGATCAGCCACACCCACCGCGGCAGGGATCGCGTCTCGCCCGACCGCGTGCGAAGCACGTCGATGATGCAGTAGATGTAGAAGGCGACCGCAAGGATCGCTCCGGCCACCCGCAGCACAGCCACCTCCTCGACCGGACGAAGGACCCCAGACTACGGGACTGCGGTCGTCGTGCACGCCGCCCATGTGCTCACGTACGGTAGGGCAGTGTCCGAGTCCGGCTTCGCCACAGCGCGCGCGGTCATCGTGTACTCGATTCTTCGGATCGGGATCTTCTTGGCCGCCTGGGCGCTGATCTGGTACCTCACCCCGCTCGACGCCCTGTGGGCCGCCGTCGCGGGACTGCTCATCTCCGGAGCTGTCAGCCTCGTCGTGCTGGATCGCCAGCGCGGCCGGGTCGGCCGCGCGACAGGGCGCTTCTTCTCCCGGATCAACGAGCGCATCGACGCCGCGACCCGGGCCGAGGACCTCGACGAGCCCTGGCCGCCCGTCGATGCCTCACGCGACAGCGAGCAGCAGCCCGAGCACGAGACCGTACGCCAGCACCAGGACGCCGGTGCCGGTGAGAGCAGGGATCAGCCCGGGACCCTCGGCACCGCTGAGCACGGTGCGCAGGGGGGCGACGGCGAGCAGGCCGGTAGCGCTCGTGAGCACGACGAGCGCTGAGGTCGCCGGCACTAGCAGCACCGGCGCGGCGAGTGCCCCCGTCACGAGGGCGGCATAGAGCATGCGGGTGCGTTCGTCTCCGAGGCGGACGGCGAGTGTTCGCTTGCCCGCCTGGATGTCGCCGGGAATGTCGCGCAGGTTGTTCGTCACGAGGATCGCGCAGATCAGCATGCCGACGCCGAGTGAGGCCAGGACGTCGGTGCTGGTGATGGTCAGGGTCTGCACGTAGGCGGTACCGATGACCGGGACCGGCCCGAAGAAGACGAACACGAACACCTCACCCAGCCCGGCGTAGCCGTAGGGCCGTGAACCACCGGTGTAGAGCCATGCGGCCGCGATGCACGCCGCGCCCACTCCGATCAGCCACCACTGCCCGGTGAGTGCGACCAGCACCAGGCCGAGCACAGCGGCGCCGGCAAGGCTCAGGATCGCGGCCATCCGGACGGCACGGGGGCTCGCCAGCTGCTGGCCCACGAGCCGCACAGGCCCGACGCGGACGGCGTCCGTGCCCCGGATGCCGTCGCTGTAGTCGTTGGCGAAGTTGACGCCCACCTGCAGGAGCACGGCGACGCCGAGAGCGAGCAGGACGCGCACGGCATCGAAGGCGCCGGCATGAGCGCCGAGCCCGGCGCCGACGGCGACAGGTGCGAATGCAGCGGGGAGGGTGCGGGGTCGAGCGCCCTCCCACCATTGGCGTGGTGTCGCCATCACGGGCCTTCCTGTCCGGACGCGGCCCACTCGGTCAGCAGCCGACGGTCCACCTTGCCATTGGGCAGGTGTGGCAGCGATTCGACCCGGTGCATGAGCGGGGCTGCGAGTCTGCCCAGTTGCTGCACCGCGGCTTCGCGCGCGTCGTCGGTGGCCCGTGGTGCACCGTCACGCACGACGACGAAGGCGTGCAGGTGCGGCTCGCGCACCGGGTCGGTCACCACCACGACCGCGGCCGCCTCGATGTCCGGATGGTCGGTCAGCACATGCTCGACGGCACTCACGCCCACGTTCACCCCGTTGATGATGACGACGTCATCCGATCTGCCGATGACGGTGATCCGTCCGTCCTCATCCACGGCTGCGATGTCGTGCGTGCGAAAGCCGTTGGGACCGAAGGCCTCCTGTGTCAGGTTCGGCTCGGCCCGGTAGCCGAGTGCGATCGTCGGTCCTCCCACGACGAGGGTGCCGGTGACGTCGTCGATCCGCACGTGGACCCCGGGGAGCGGCCGCCCGTCCAGCACGCATCCGCCACCTGTCTCCGTGGATCCGTAGGTGGAGGTGAGGGATATGCCCAGGGTCTGGGCCATCTCGCGCAGGGCGGGCCGGAGTGCCGCGCCACCCACCAGGACCTGCGAGCACTGCCGCAGGGCCTCGGTGCCGTCCTCGTCGGACAGCAGCCGGGCCACCTGTGCCGGAACCAGCGACACCCGCACGTCGTCGACGTTCCCCGTCGCGGTCCGCACCGCAGCGGCGAAGGCCTCGGGGGTGAAGGGGCCTGCTCCACCGATGGACGGCACGACGACCGGCTCGCGGTCGGCGGCGAGGGCGCGCACGAGCACCTTGAGGCCGCCGATCGAGGTCACAGGCAGCGCCAGGATCCACTGGGGGCGCCTCCCATCCCCGTTGACGACATCGTCGAGGGCCGTGATGGATGCAGCGGTGTGCAGGACGCCGCGTGGCTGGCCGGTGGAGCCCGAGGTGGCTACGGCGATGGCGACGTCGTCCGACTCCAGCGGAAGGTCGTCAGGACGCAGGGCCGCGAGAATGCTCATGACGTAGTCGTTGGAGACCGTCGCCGACACCGTCGGGACGGGGGCGACGGCGGGGCCATTGCCGCTCAGTGCGTCGGCGAGGGCAGGGATCAGGCGCGCCGGACCCTCCGTGCCCGGAGGCACGGGCACGCGTCTGAGGCTGCGGCTCACCATCTGCACGAGCGTAGGGCGAGCGGTAGGTTTCCCGTCATGGACACCCGGACTCGCTACGTGCTTCCCCCGGTCGCGCCCGAGGGCTCGCCCGCCCTCGTCGATCCCGGTCACTCGTCGGCTGCCCCGGGATGCGCGTGGCGTGCCGAGGGCGACTACGGCGACATCCGCTACGAGGTCTCCGCGGGAGACGCCGCCGGCATAGCCAAGATCACCATCGACCGGCCCGCACGCCGCAACGCCTTCCGTCCCCAGACCCTCTTCGAACTGCAGGACGCCTTCAACCGCGCGCGCGACGACGACGAGATCGGAGTGATCATCCTCACCGGGCAGGGCGACCTCGCGTTCTGCTCCGGCGGCGACCAGGCGATCCGCGGCGACGACGGCTACATCGGCGACGACGACATCGCCCGCAAGGGGATCGGCCGGCTCAATGTGCTCGACCTGCAGGTCCAGATCCGACGCACGCCGAAGCCGGTCATCGCCATGGTCGCCGGCTACGCCATCGGAGGGGGTCATGTGCTTCACGTCGTCTGCGACATGACCATCGCTGCCGACAATGCCCGCTTCGGGCAGACCGGCCCGCTGGTCGGCTCGTTCGACGGCGGGTACGGCTCCGGGCTCCTCGCGCGCACCATCGGGCAGAAGCGGTCACGCGAGGTCTGGTACCTGTGCGAGCAGTACGGCGCAGCGCAGGCATTCGACTGGGGCCTGGTCAACGAGGTCGTGCCGATCGAGGATCTCGAGGTTGCGACGGTCGACATCGCCAGGCGCATGCTGCAGATGTCTCCTCTCGCGCTGCGCATGCTCAAGGCGTCCCACAACGCGGCCGATGACGGTCTTGCAGGTGTGCAGCAGCTGGCCGGCGACGCGACCCTGCTGTTCTACATGACGGAGGAGGCGCAGCACGGTCGCGACGCCTACAAGAACAAGCAGCGGCCCGACTTCAGTCAGTTCCCCAAGCGTCCCTGATGGCCGAGCGGCCCTCGCTGCGTCAGATCCTGGACGCTGCCGTCCCGTTCGCGCTGCCCCTGCATCGGGAGTTCCGTGGTCTCCGGCTGCGCGAGGGCGTGCTGATCCAGGGTCCGTCCGGCTGGGGGGAGTTCGCTCCCTTCGACGACTACTCCGACACGGCGGCGGCGCGGTGGCTCGACAGCGCCCTCGAGGCCGCATACGGGCAGTGGCCGGCTCCCGTGCGTTCCAGCGTGCCCGTGAATGCGATCCTGCCGGCCGTGTCGGCCGACGTCGCGGCTGATCTCACACGCGTGGCTGTTCGCGATCATGGCTGCTCGACGATCAAGGTCAAGGTCGGGTCGGTCGAGCTCGCCGACGACGAGGCGCGGGTCGCGGCGGTGCGGCAGGTGCTGACCGAGCTCCTCGGACGGGGAAGCGGCTCGATCCGCATCGACGCCAACGGCGCCTGGACTGTCGCGCAGGGAGTCCGGGCGCTGACCTGCCTCGCAGGGTTCGATCTGGAGTACGTGGAGCAGCCCTGCCGCACGCGCGAGGAGATGGCCGATCTCCGCTCGCGCATTCATGTCCCCTTCGCCGTCGACGAGCTGATCCGCCGGTCCGACGATGTCGTGACGTCCGTCCGGGACGTGGCCGACGTGGCCGTGCTGAAGCCGGCGACCCTCGGGGGAGTGGCGTCGACACTGCGGCTGGCGGAGCAGCTCGACGTTCCCGTGGTCGTCAGTGGTTCCCTCGACTCCTCGGTCGGCCTCGCGACGTCGATCGCGGCGGCCGCCGCCCTCCCGGACCTGCCGTTCGCGTGCGGACTGGGCACCGGGAGCCTCCTCGCGGGTGACCTCGGTGATGGCGTCCTGCCCGTCGGTGGCGCGGTGCCGGTCCACCGGACCGCACCCGATGTGTCCGCCCTCGAGCGGGCCCGGGCGCGGGTCGACGGACAGCGCGTCGAGTACTGGCACCAGAGGCTGGCGGCCGCCTGGGCCGTGAAAGAGTGAGGGCGTGAATCCGTCCACGGCCGAGGCCATCGTCCTCGTCGACGAGCTCCTGCGATGCGGGGTCACCGATGCCGTGCTGGCTCCGGGATCGAGATCCACTCCGCTGGCCGTGGCCCTCGCCACCGCGGAGGCGCGCGGTGACCTCACGCTGCATGTCCGGCTCGATGAGCGATCCGCTGGGTACACGGCGCTGGGCATCGGCAAGGTCACCGGAGTCCCTGCCGTCGTGCTCACGACGTCGGGAACGGCGGCGGTGAACCTGCATCCGGCGATCGTCGAGGCCGACGAGTCCGGGGTGCCGATGCTCGTCGTCACCGCCGACCGTCCGCCCCGCCTGCGCGATGTCGGCGCCAACCAGACCATAGGCCAGACGAGGACCTTCGGATCCGACGTCCGGATCAGCATCGACATGTCCCCCGCGGTGCGGGAGGTCGGCCAGGTGAAGTACTGGCGCTCGACGGTCGCGCGTGCCGTCGCGATGGCGACGGACGCCCTGCGACCCGGACCTGTCCACCTGAACGTGCCCTTCGACGACCCGCTCGTGCCGGACGGCGATCTCGAGTGGCCGGAGGACCTCGAGGGGCGGGCCGACGGGCGCCCCTGGACGGCCGACGCGCGACTCGTCGCCGGGATGAGCACTCCACTCGACGACGTCCTCGGCGCGCTGCTCGACGACGTCGTCGTCCCGGCCCGCGGCGTGATCGTCCTGGGTGATCATCAGGACACCGATGCCGTCGCGCTGGTCGATGATCTTGCCGACGCACTGGGCTGGCCGGTGATCTCCGAACCGAGCGGCAACGGTGCCGGCTGCAGCACTGCGCTGAGCCACGCCCCGCTGCTTCTCGCCGACGATGCCTTCTCGGAGATGCACATCCCCGACCTCGTCCTGACGGTCGGCCGCGTCGGACTCAATCGCTCCGTGCTGCGCATGGTGAGCCGTGCCGGTCTGCACGTCGCCGTCGACAGCCGCCCGATGTGGAGCGACCCCACGCGTTCGGCCGACCTCGTCGTCGCGTCCGTTCCCCTGCCGCCCGTGGAGGCGGAGGTCGACGAGGAGTGGCTGGAGTCGTGGCAGCGCGCCGACGTGCTTGCCGCGGCCGCGGTCGAGACTGCGCTGTTCTCCGCAGACGATGCGCTCACGGGCATGCATGTGGCACGCGTGGTCGCGACCCAGGTGCCCGACGGCGGCCTGCTCTTCGTCGGGCCGTCCTGGCCCGTGCGGCATGTCGGCTCGTTCGCCGCGAACTCCGTGCAGGAGGCCGCCGTGCTCGGCAACCGGGGCACGTCCGGTATCGACGGATGCGTCTCGACGAGCTGGGGCGCGGCCGCCGCCCTGCAGCGCAACGGCGGCGCGGGCGCGATCGCGCTGATGGGCGACCAGACGTTCCTGTACGACGCGAACGGGCTTCTCGTACCGGCGGACGAGGAGCGGCCGGACCTCGTCATCGTCGTCTCGGACAACGACGGCGGCGGCATATTCTCGACGCTCGAGCAGGGGCAGGCGGTGGCTCCGTCGATGTTCGAGCGCGTCTTCGGCAACCCCCTCGGCGTCGACATCGCCGCGGTCGCGGGTGCGCTCGGTGTGCCGGCGGTGGTCGTCGACACTGCTCCTGCGCTCCAGTCTGCGCTCGAGGACGCCCTCGGCCTCGGCGGTGTCCGGATCGTCGTGGCACGCACGGTGGATCGCGCGCAGGAGGCCGAGATCCTCGCCGAGGTGCAGCGCGCGGTCAGCTCCGCCCTCGACTCCGCCTAGTCCCACGCCCCCCCGTTTCTCCCGCTTAGCGGGACGAACGGGGCTTTGTGGCGCCTCGAGGGGCTCTTCAGCCCCGTTTGTCCCAACCGCCGGTCGTTGGGAGAAGTGGGGAGTTGAGCGGTCCAGCGGGGTCGTTCAGCCCCGTTTGTCCCGCTTAGCGGGAGAAACGGGGGTCAGTCGACGGCGCTGCGGATCGGCAGGAACTTGGCGCGTGACTCGGCGAGCTCGTCCTCGGGATCGGACCCCGCGACGATGCCGCATCCGGCGAAGGCCCTGATCCGGCGCTCCTCGACGTCGACCTCAGCGCACCGCAGCGCGATGCCGAACTCGCCGTCACCGTGGCGGTCGAACCAGCCCACCGGGCCGGCATAGCGGCCGCGGTCCATGCCCTCGAGGTCGCGGATCAGGCCGAAGGCGCGCTCCGTCGGCGTGCCGCAAACCGCGGCGGTCGGATGCAGCGACGCCGCGAGGGCGAGCACGGTGGACGAGTCCGCGAGTCGACCCGTGACATCCGTCGCGAGGTGCTTGACGTTCGCGAGAGGCAGCACACGCGGTCGCTCGGGCACGTCGAGGTCGGTGCAGTGGGCAGCGAGGGCCTTGGCGACCGAGCGCACCGCGTACTCGTGCTCCATGGTGTCCTTGTCGCTCGACAGCAGGGCCTGGGCGAGCCCCTCGTCGTCGTGCCCGCTTCGCCGCCGCACGGTCCCGGCCAGGACGCGGCTGGTGACGAGATCGCCGGTGCGTCGCACCAGGAGCTCGGGTGTGGCTCCGATCAGGTTGTCGACGCAGAAGGTCCAGGTCGACGGGTAGTCCTCGGCGAGCCGCATCAGGATGTACCGGGGGTCCAGCTCACCACTGACCTCGCCGACGATGTCGCGAGCGAGCACGACCTTGTCGAGTTCTCCGGCGCTGATCCGCCGCACCGCCTCAGCGACGGTGGCCGCCCAGTCCTCAGCACTGCGACTGCCCACGACCCACTCGACCGCATCAGGGGCCGCCGGGACGGAAGCGGGAGGAAGTGACTTCAGCGCGCCCGGGTCGTCCCCGACCGTCGTGATCCACGCCTGGCCGGACCGTCGACCGACGATGACGCGAGGGAGGATGACGATGGACGTCGACGTCTCGTCATCGAACGAGAACGAGCCGAACGCCACCGGCCCCGTGCCGGGGGCGCTGACGGTGTCGTCGACGTCGAAGGACGCGCACAGGTTGGACCACCATCGCTGCGTTCGGCTGAAGCGCTCGGGGCCGCGAACCTCCAGGCGAGCCGCCACGCCCCAGCCGATGAGCCCCTCGCCATTTCGCACCCACACGACCGGGTCATGGTTCGGCAGCCGTGCGAGGAGGCTCTCGGGGTCGACGATCGGACGTGTCGTGACCCGAAGACGCTGTGTGCCCGCCTGGGCTGATGATTCCGGCGCGACGTGGGGCGCAGCAGCCGATTTCGTCACGACGCCAGAGTAGGGGCAGTGCCGTGAGGTGGCACCTCCAGCGAAGTGGTTGGATTCCTGCGTGCCCCGCGCTGACCTGGACAAGGCTCCCGAAGATGTCGCCTCGATGTTCGATGAGGTCGCGGAGCGGTACGACATCACCAACGACGTGCTGTCACTGGGGCAGACCCGCCGCTGGCGCAGCGCCGTGCTCCAGGCCATCGACCCGCAGCCGGGGGAGCGGGTCCTGGATCTCGCCGCCGGCACAGGCACCTCGAGTGTGCCGTTCGCGGAGGCCGGTGCGCGCGTGGTCCCGGTCGACTTCTCCCTGGGCATGCTGGAGGTCGGGAAGAGACGCCACCCGAGCCTGCCCTTCGTGGCGGGCGACGGCATGCGCCTGCCCTTCGCCGACGGTGTGTTCGATGCCGCGACGATCTCCTTCGGACTGCGCAACATCCACGACCGTATGGTCGGCCTTGCCGAGCTGCGCCGGGTGGTGCGGCCGGGCGGTCGGCTCGTCGTCTGCGAGTTCTCCCACCCCACATTCGGACCGTTCCGGACGGTGTACACCGAGTACCTGATGAAGGCCCTGCCGGCGATCGCGGAACGAACCTCCTCGAACCCGGAGGCCTACGTCTACCTGGCCGAGTCCATCCGCGCCTGGCCGGACCAGCGGGCCCTGGCGCTGGACATGGAGGCCGCTGGATGGACTCGGGTGCAGTGGCGAAATCTGAGCGGGGGGATCGTGGCCCTGCACCGTGGCTGGCGTGGCGACTGACCTCGGTATCGGGCGGACGCGGGGTGAAAGCGATGTCAGTCGACCACTATGCTGTGACCGGTCGTGAACCAATTCACAAGTGCGCAATTCGTGAGGAGATCCGGGCGTGAACGTCTACATCCCGATCCTCGTCCTCGGCCTTCTCGCCTTCGGCTTCGCGGTGTTCTCCGTCACGGTGGCCACGTTCACCGGGCCGAAGCGCTACAACCGGGCGAAGTACGACGCGTACGAGTGCGGGATCGAGCCCACGCCGCAGCCCGTCGGCGGCGGCCGCTTCCCGGTGAAGTACTACCTCACCGCCATGCTCTTCATCGTGTTCGACATCGAGATCGTGTTCCTCTACCCGTGGGCGGTCGCCTTCGACCAGCTCGCCCTGTTCGGACTCATCGAGATGTTCCTGTTCATCATCACCGTCCTCGTGGTGTACGCCTACGTCTGGCGTCGCCGCGGACTCGAGTGGGACTAGGGAGCCAGCCATGGGCCTTGAAGAATCCCTGCCGTCGGGACTCCTCCTCACGACGGTCGAGAAGTTCGCGGGATACGCGCGCAAGGGCTCGCTCTGGCCGGCGACCTTCGGCCTGGCCTGCTGCGCCATCGAGATGATGGCGGCCGGCGGTCCTCGATTCGATATCGCCCGCTACGGCATGGAGGTGTTCCGCGCCTCGCCGCGGCAGGCCGACCTGATGATCGTTGCCGGTCGCGTCAGCCAGAAGATGGCCCCGGTCGTGCGGCAGATCTACGACCAGATGCCCAACCCGAAGTGGGTCATCGCCATGGGCGTGTGCGCGTCCAGCGGCGGCATGTTCAACAACTACGCCATCGTCCAAGGTGTCGACCACATCATCCCGGTCGACATCTACCTTCCCGGATGCCCGCCGCGACCGGAGATGCTGTTCGACGCGATCCTGAAGCTGCACGACAAGATCCAGGACACAAAGCTCGGCGCCCACCGTCGCGAGGAGATCGTGGAGCTGGAGGCCATGGCGCTGTCTGCTCCCACGACCCTGGAGTTGAAGGGCCTCATGCGATGACCGACGCCGAGCGCTCTGTCGTCCCCCAGGGGATCGAGGAGCTCGACATCATCGGAGTGCGCCACGGCTCCTTCGGCGCGTCCGCGGGCGGTGACACCAGCGGCTTCGGCGGGCTCGTCGAGCCGATCGTCATGCCGGCCCCGGCCCGCCGGCCGTTCGGGGGCTGGTTCGACGAGGTCTCCGACGAGCTCGAGCTCGCGCTGCAGGCGACCGGGCTCCCGGCGACGGAGGCCATCGAGAAGGTGGTCGTCTTCCGTGACGAGATCACGTACCACGTGCGCCGGGATCATCTGGTCGCGTTCGCCACGCTCCTGCGCGACGAGCCGGGCCTGCGCTTCGAGATGTGCCTCGGCGTCGACGGCGTGCACTACCCGGGTGAGACCGGGCGCGAGCTGCATGCGGTCTACCACTTCCTGTCCATCACGCACAATCGCCGAATCCGCGTCGAGGTGTCTGTCGCCGAGGGTGATGCCGTGATCCCGTCGCTCTACGCGGTGTACCCCACGTGCGACTGGCATGAGCGCGAGACCTGGGACTTCTTCGGCATCGTCTTCGACGGCCATCCCGCGTTGACCCGGATCATGATGCCGGACGACTGGCCCGGTCACCCGCAGCGCAAGGACTACCCCCTCGGCGGCATTCCCGTCGAGTACAAGGGCGGCACGATCCCGCCCCCGGACCAGCGGAGGTCGTACAACTGATGTCGACCGACAACGTCACCTTCACCAGCGCAGGATCGGACGAGGCGGACTCCTACGCCGGTTCGTACGACACCACCGACGGCCGCATCTACACCGTGTCGGGCGGAGACTGGGACACCATCGCGGGTGCACCCGAGGGCGAGCACGACCGCATCGTGGTCAACATGGGCCCGCAGCATCCCTCGACCCACGGCGTCCTCCGCCTCATCCTGGAGATCGACGGTGAGACCGTCACGGAGGCTCGAGCCGGTATCGGCTACCTCCACACCGGCATCGAGAAGAACATGGAGTTCCGCTCCTGGGTTCAGGGCGTCACCTTCGTCACGCGCATGGACTACCTGACCCCGATGTTCAACGAGGCCGCCTACTGCCTCGCGGTCGAGAAGGCGCTGGACGTCACCGACCAGATCCCGGAGCGGGCCAACGTCATCCGCGTGATGATGATGGAGCTCAACCGCATCTCCTCCCACCTGGTCGCACTCGCCACCGGTGGCATGGAGCTGGGGGCGCTCACGGCGATGGAGTTCGGCTTCCGCGAGCGCGAGCTCGTGCTCGACATCTTCGAGATGGTGTCCGGACTCCGCATGAACAGCGCCTACATCCGGCCCGGCGGTGTGGCGCAGGACCTTCCCGCCGACGGCGCGCAGAAGATCCGCGAGACGATCCCGCTGCTGCGCAAGCGCCTCAAGGACACCGCTGACCTGCTCGTCGACAACTCCATCTGGATGGGGCGCACCGTCGACATCGGCTACCTCGATCTCGCAGGCTGCATGGCGCTGGGCATCACCGGTCCCGTGCTGCGGGCCACCGGCCTGCCGCACGACCTCCGCAAGAGCCAGCCGTACTGCGGATATGAGAACTACGAGTTCGACGTCATCACCAAGACGACGGCCGACGTGTACGGACGATTCCTCATCCGCATCGAGGAGATGGAGCAGTCCCTGCGGATCGTCGAGCAGGCCCTCGACCGGCTTGCACCCGGACCGGTGATGATCGAGGACAAGAAGATCGCCTGGCCGGCGCAGCTGTCGATCGGCAGCGACGGCCA
>VFQT010000397.1_pt1 | contig 65271 bp, 41 predicted proteins | sample 3512381 | NCBI WGS metagenome assembly VFQT01 (sample SAMN10412376, study PRJNA504923) | tailings metagenome | isolation source: Relicate 2 Philex TSF3 active mining site | place: Philippines: Tuba, Benguet | collected 2017-08-29
GCTCATCATATACAAATTAATAATTAACTTTGTCTAACTTTTTGGGTGCAGTCTAAATCAGCCCCTTTTTTAAAACATTCTCATTTCAATTACTCAACAATGAAACTGGCTGTTTTACTGAATGAGTCACCTTGAATACGCACGAAGTATACACCGGCATCCCAATTGGAGCAGTCGTTAGTCCATTTGGATTGAACCAAACTTTCCTTGGTTACAACTTTACCTTGAGCATCCAACACGGTAACAGTCACCGCAGAATTGGCGTTGTGCTCTAGGTACAACATGCCTCTTGTTGGGTTGGGATACAATTGGAAAGTCATCTCTGATGTTGTACTTACAGACAACACCTCGCCATCACAGTTCTCATCCACGTCATTTCCATCTATTTCTGTTGCTCCGGGGTTGATACCTGCATTCATATCATCACAATCGTCATTGGTAGTAGAATATCCTACTCCTGGATCGGCACAGAAAGATGAAGCATTACCCGCTCCATATCCATCCAAATCGGCATCCGCATAATAACCAACAAAGGTCAAACCATTGTCAATTGAACCATCACAATCATCATCGATGTCATTACAAACTTCAGCAGTTCCTGCATTGATGGATGCATTGTTGTCATCACAATCCGTGTTGTTGGAGATTCCGCATGCTGTCAAATTATTTGAACCGTATCCGTCATTGTCCAAATCTTCAAATGTCATGATGGCATCGTCACAGTCATCGGCGTTATCAACATATCCAGCTGGAGCGCTACACGCAAAAACAACTTCCTGTGCATCACCAAAGCCATCTGCATCACCGTCAAAGTAATAGGCTGTGGTAACAAACTCATCCACCTCACCATCGCAGTCATCATCTACATCGTTACAAACTTCATCCATTGGAAGAATACAAGAGCCATCATCCTCCGTTGCCATTGCATCATAGTTACAAGCGGTAGCATCTGTACAACCTGTGACTTCCAATTCATCACAAACACCATCTGCATCTCCGTCATTGAGACACAAACCGTCACAATTCAAATAACTCTCTGTTGGATAAGTACAAGTACCATCCTCTAGAGTAGCATTTGCATTGTAGTTACATGCATTCATATCAGTACAACCTGCAATCGCGCAAACCTCGTCAGATCCAGAGCAATCTTCATCGACACCATTTCCACAAACTTCGATTCCTGATGCATTGACCATATCATTGCTATCATCACAATCATTATTGGACGAAACACCACATGCATCGATGGTCATTGAACCATAACCATCATTATCAGCATCCAAGTAGGTAATAGCAGCATCGTTACAATCTTCCATATTGTTTACATAGCCCACTGGAGTTGAACAAGCGTAAGCCACTTCTTCCATGTTTCCAAAGCCGTCACCATCTGCGTCAGCGAAGTAAGTATTCAATACAAACTCGTCTACTTCACCATCACAGTTGTCATCCAAACCATTGCAAATTTCAGCCACGGGCATCACGCAAGATCCGTCATCTTCGGTCGCATTTGAATTGTAGTTGCAAGCAGTAACATCGGTACAGCCTAAAACTTCTACCTCATCACAAACGCCATCCAAGTCAGCATCGTTGATGCATGTTCCATCACAAGTCAAATAACTTTCAGCAGGATAAACACAACTTCCGTCTTCTTCATTGGCCGCATCGTTGTAGTTACATGCATTCACATCGGTACATCCGGGTAAGACACATGACGGATCTACTGTATCGCAGTTCTCATCTATTCCATTACCACAAACCTCTACTCCGTTTGGATTACTCATCGCATCCGCATCGTTACAGTCGGTATTGTCTGTTGTATAACCGGCTCCCAAATCAGAACATGAACTGGTTGCATCTCCTGCTCCAAATCCATCTCCGTCGTTGTCTTGATAGTAGTCCGTAAATACAATGTCATTGTCCACTACTCCGTTACAATCGTCATCTACTTCGTTGCAAGCTTCAGTTGCTCCTGGATAAGTTGTCGCTACTGCATCATCACAATCGTCTGCTGTAGCTACACCACAACTTACCAAGACATCGGTACCATAGCCATCGCCATCACTGTCGAGGTAACTCAAAGCATTGTCATCACAATCATCTGAATTGGTGACATATCCTATGGGAAGTTCACAAGCCTCAGTGGTATTTTCAGATGATCCAAACCCATCACCATCATTGTCTGCATAATAGGTGGTGGTCACAAACTCATCCACTTCTCCATCACAATTGTCATCGATGGTATTGCATATCTCGGTAGCTGCTGGACTAACATCCGCATTGGTATCATCACAATCCAATCCGTTTTCTGAATAACCTTCTAACAATCCACATTCTTGAATGGTATTGCTCGCTTCCCCATATCCATCTGCATCTGCATCTGCATAATAAGTGGTTGTTACACCTTCGTCTGTATTGTTATCACAGTTATCGTCAATGTAGTTGCAAAGCTCAGTAGCCGTTGGGAAGATGTTTCCATCCGCTTCGTTACAGTCCGTATTGTCTGTTGTATAACCAGCTCCCAAATCAGAACATGAACTGGTTGCATCGCCTGCTCCAAATCCATCTCCGTCATTGTCTAGGTAGTAGTCCGTAAATACAATGTCATTGTCCACTACTCCGTTGCAATCGTCATCTACCTCGTTGCAAGCTTCAGTTGCTCCGGGATAGGTTGTCGCTACTGCATCGTCACAATCTGTATTATCTGTGGTGTATCCTTCACCTGGATTATTACACAGATTGCTTGCTGCCCCTGTTCCGAAGCCATCACCATCATTGTCTACATAGTAGTCAATGAAAGTCAATCCATTGTCTACTGACCCATCACAATCATCATCGAAATTGTTACACACCTCTGTGGTAATAGAATTCAACGTTGCGTTGTTGTCGTTACAATCGGTATTATTGGTTACGTATCCGGATCCAGGGTTAGCGCATAAGTTGCTCGCTGCCCCTGTTCCGAAGCCATCACCATCATTGTCTACATAGTAGTCAATGAAAGTCAATCCATTGTCTACTGACCCATCACAATCATCATCGAAATTGTTACACACCTCTGTTGTAATGGAGTTCAACGTTGCATTGTTGTCATTACAGTCAGTATTGTTGGTTACGTATCCCGCTCCAGGGTTAGCGCACAAGTTGCTAGCAGCTCCTGCTCCGTATCCATCACCATCATTGTCCACATAGTAGTTGATGAAAGTCAAACCATCATCCACTGATCCATCGCAGTCGTCATCGAAATTGTTACATACCTCAGTTGTAATGGAGTTCAACGCTGCATTGTTGTCATTACAATCAGTATTGTTGGTAACATAACCAGCACCAGGATTAGCGCACAAATTGCTTGCGGCTCCTGTTCCATATCCGTCACCGTCATTGTCCACATAGTAGTTGATGAAGGTCAAGCCATCATCCACTGAGCCATCGCAGTCGTCATCGAAATTGTTACACACCTCTGTTGTAATGGAATTCAACGTTGCATTGTTGTCGTTACAGTCTGTATTGTTCGTTACATAGCCTGCGCCAGGGTTAGCGCACAAGTTGCTAGCAGCTCCTGCTCCGTATCCGTCACCATCATTGTCCACATAGTAGTTGATGAAGGTCAAGCCATCATCCACTGAGCCATCGCAGTCGTCATCGAAATTATTACACACCTCTGTTGTAATGGAATTCAACGTTGCATTGTTGTCGTTACAGTCCGTATTGTTGGTTACGTATCCAGCACCGGGATTAGCGCACAAGTTGCTGGCTGCTCCTGCTCCGTATCCATCACCATCATTGTCCACATAATAATTGATGAAAACTATGTCGTTGTCTATTACACCATTACAATCGTCATCTACATCATTGCAAGTCTCTGCTGAGCCGGGATTGCTGCTAGATACTGTATCATCACAATCCGTGTTGTTGGTTGAGTAACCAGCACCAGGATTAGCGCACAAGTTACTTGCTGCACCTGCTCCGTATCCGTCACCATCGTTGTCAGCATAGTAATTGATGAAGGTCAAGCCATCATCCACTGAGCCATCGCAGTCGTCGTCAAAGTTGTTACAAACCTCTGTTGTAATGGAGTTCAACGTTGCATTGTTGTCGTTACAGTCTGTATTGTTGGTTACGTATCCAGATCCAGGGGTAGCGCACAAGTTGCTCGCTGCTCCTGTTCCATATCCGTCACCGTCATTGTCCACATAGTAGTTGATGAAGGTCAAGCCATCATCCACTGAGCCATCGCAGTCGTCGTCGAAATTGTTACACACCTCTGCGCTGATGGAATTCAACGTTGCGTTGTTATCGTTACAATCAGTATTGTTGGTAACATAACCAGCTCCAGGGTTAGCGCACAAGTTGCTCGCTACTCCTGTTCCATATCCGTCACCGTCATTATCCACATAGTAGTTGATGAAAGTCAAACCATCATCCACTGAGCCATCGCAGTCGTCATCGAAATTGTTACATACCTCTGTTGTAATGGAGTTCAACGCTGCATTGTTGTCATTACAATCAGTATTGTTGGTAACATAACCAGCACCAGGATTAGCGCACAAATTGCTTGCGGCTCCTGTTCCATATCCGTCACCGTCATTGTCCACATAGTAGTTGATGAAGGTCAAACCATCATCCACTGAGCCATCGCAGTCGTCATCGAAATTGTTACACACCTCTGCGCTGATGGAATTCAAAGTTGCGTTATTGTCGTTACAGTCTGTATTGTTCGTTACATAGCCTGCGCCAGGATTAGCGCACAAATTGCTCGCTGCTCCTGCTCCGTATCCATCACCATCGGCATCAACGTAGTAGTTCACGAAGGTTAAACCATCATCCGCTGTTCCATCACAGTCATCATCGAAGTTGTTACATACCTCGGTGGTGATTGAATTCAAATTCGCATTGTTGTCATTACAGTCGGTGTTGTTGGTAACATAACCTGATCCGGGATTCGAACACAAATTGCTTGCCGCTCCTGCGCCATATCCATCGCCATCGGCATCAACGTAGTAGTTCACGAAGGTCAAACCATCATCCGCTGTTCCATCACAGTCGTCATCGAAGTTGTTACATACCTCGGTGGTGATTGAATTCAAATTCGCATTGTTGTCATTACAGTCGGTGTTGTTGGTGACATAACCTGATCCAGGATTCGAACACAAATTGCTCGCCGCACCTGCGCCATATCCGTCACCGTCATTGTCCACATAATAGTTCACGAAAGTCAATCCGTTATCTGCAGTTCCATCACAGTCGTCATCGAAGTTGTTACAAACCTCGGTTGTGATTGAATTCAAATTCGCATTGTTGTCATTACAGTCGGTGTTGTTGGTGACATAACCTGATCCAGGATTCGAACACAAATTGCTCGCCGCACCTGCGCCATATCCGTCACCGTCATTGTCCACATAATAGTTCACGAAAGTCAATCCGTTATCTGCAGTTCCATCACAGTCGTCATCGAAGTTGTTACAAACCTCGGTTGTGATTGAATTCAAATTCGCATTGTTGTCATTACAGTCGGTGTTGTTGGTGACATAACCTGATCCAGGATTCGAACACAAATTGCTCGCCGCACCTGCGCCATATCCGTCACCGTCATTGTCCACATAATAGTTCACGAAAGTCAATCCGTTATCTGCAGTTCCATCACAGTCGTCATCGAAATTGTTACAAACCTCTGTTGTAATAGAGTTCAACGTTGCATTGTTGTCATTACAATCAGTATTGTTGGTGACATAACCTGATCCAGGGTTCGAACACAAGTTGCTTGCTGCACCTGCTCCGTATCCGTCACCATCGGCATCAACGTAGTAGTTCACGAAGGTTAAACCATCATCCACTGATCCATCGCAGTCGTCATCGAAGTTGTTACATACTTCTGTTGTAATGGAGTTCAACGTTGCGTTGTTGTCGTTACAGTCTGTATTGTTGGCTTCTCCACAAGCCACCACCGTGGTGGATCCAAAACCATCACCATCATTATCCAAATAGGTAACAACAGCATCGTCGCAATCGTCATTATTGGAAACATATCCCACAGGAACAGAACAAGCTTGTGTTGAAATTCCTAGGTTTCCAAAACCATCATTATCCACATCTGCATAAAAGGTGGAGGTGACAAATTCATCTATCTCTTCATCGCAGTCGTCGTCAATTGTATTGCATACCTCAATTGACGAAGAGTTAATGTCCATGTTCATGTCATCGCAATCTCCAGACAACTCTGAGTATCCAACTATCAATCCACACTCCTCTATCGAACTCTCTTCAACTCCAAACCCATCACCATCTGCATCTGCATAGTAGGTTGTCGTTACACCTTCGTCTATAGTGTTATCACAATTATCATCAATATAGTTACAAATCTCAATGGCCGAAGGATAAATATTTCCATCCGCATCATCACAATCGGTATTGTTGGTTACGTATCCTGCTCCAGGATTAGCACACAAGTTGCTTGCTGCACCTGCTCCGTATCCATCACCATCATTGTCCGCGTAGTAATCAACGAAAGTCAAACCATTATCAGCGGTACCATCACAGTCATCATCAATAGCATTACATGATTCAGAGACGGCAGGATTTATATCCGCATTATCGTCATTACAATCCAAAATATTGGGTGCATAATTACTTCCTGGATCTTGACAAGCATTAACAGGATAAGCGCTTGACCCAGACGTTCCATTGTAAAGATTTAGTATTTCACTCGATGTCAAAATGCGTGTCCAAATGGCTACATCATCGAGGCTTCCACCATTTAAATACCCTACATCCTCACTGTATCCTACATAAATTCCAGTTTGCCAATTAAAATCAGAAAACGTTCTAGTCCCGGTCAAAACCAAATTACCATCTACATATACCTTCTGAACATGCACGTTTTGTTGGTATTGATAAACAACATGATGCCATTGATTGTCCGCGAGATTTAAGCCGGATGATTGTAAAGATTCATTAGCCCAAAGTCGTACACGAATATTCCCTCCAGTAAGATGGATATGTCGGTCATGCCCACCACCAGTGACTGCGAAGAATCCTGCATTCGGGTTCGTGGTCTTAAAAAACATCGACACGGCAAAAGCAGTTTCTGACACATCCAAATTTGAAAAAAGTCTTTGGTTAGTAGCAAAATTACCAGCCATATTGGCATCACCGAATCGATCTGAGGTAAAAGTAACTCCTCCTTGGTTACTTACTGAAGTATTGTTGCCACTTTGATCATTGATGTTGCCATCCAAAGGCAAATAATACTGTAACCCTGTTAACAATGAACCAGTTAAACCTGGGCTTGGAGCGTCTAGTGAACCATAATTATCATTATCACCATCGAAATAATAATCCAAAAAGTTCAAACCGTTGTCTATTCCATCGACACAATCATCATCTACGTCATTACAAGTTTCAACTGCTCCTGGATTAATATTCACATTGTCATCATCACAATCCCCCGTAATTGTTACAAACCCTTGGCCAGGATTTTCACAAAGATTATTCCCTGAGAGAATACCGTAACCGTCACCATCCAAATCAGCGTAATAAGCGGTTAAAAGACCTTCATCTACTGTTCCATCGCAATTGTCATCTAAACCATTACAAATCTCCGCAGCGCCAAAAATATTAGAATTGTTGTCATCGCAATCCCCTGCAATACCCTGCAATAAAGAATAGCCTAAGCCTGGACTAACACAAGCTTCAATTACATCAATGTAATATCCGTCACCATCCGCATCCAAAAAATAATCAGCTATTGTATTTACCGTAACAGACACTGCTGTTCTTGGACTTTGACAACCATTGTTGCTTTGCGAAACATAATAAGTCCCTGTTAAAATTTGTTCATCTGATGACAGCGCCAATTCATCACTCTCAGTTGCAAACCACTGAATATTGCTACCACTCATAGATAAGTCGCTGATGGTTGAAGAACCGCAAAACGTTTGTGATAAAGAACCTGAACCAGCGTCTAAATATCGTATAATCACGACACCTGAACCACCCGCTGCACCGGCTTCAGACGAAACACCATTTGCGCCGCCGCCACCGCCGCCGCCGCCTGTATTAGGTGCTCCTGCCGTTGGTAAACCTGCATTCAAATTATTCCCACCATTTCCACCACCACCAAGGCCGCCCAATAAGATGTTATTATTGGCCCCGTTTCCACCGCCACCACCACCGGCATAATACCTAGGAGTACCTGAAATAGAATATTGCAATCCTACACCACCTACGCTACCGGCAGATCCTGAAGTATTGGCGCCTGCAGCGCCTGCGCCACCGCCACCACATCCCCAAGCGTGACAACATCCTGCTCCATTATTTTGGTTACCTCCCTTATTTCCTTGACCCGCAGTTCCATTTCCACCGTTGGTTCCATTAGATCCTCCACCTCCGGAGCCTCCTGCATTTCCTACCCTATTGTTGGTTCCTCCACCGCCGCCGCCGATGGCTGTAATGGTTCCAAATATTGAATTACCTCCGTTTGCTCCTTGATTCGAGCCACTTGAGGCAGCGCCAGCACCACCCTGTCCGATGGTTACATTGTAAATCTGACCCTCGACAAGGGCGTAACTGGCATTGTAAACCAGACCGCCAGCTCCTCCACCCCCTGCGTGACGGTATCCACCTCCGCCTCCTCCAGCAACAACCAATACCTCAGCATTTATACCAGACATTCCCGTAGGCACGGTAAATGTCCCATTGCTATTAAAGGTATGAATTTTATAACCATCCACATAAGTCTCGATACCTCCAGTTGCAGATATTCCAGGCGCCACCGGTGTTGTAGATAAGTTGACCAAAACGGCAAGCCTATCAGCACTTTCACATCCATTCGTATTCTGAGAGGCGTAATATGTTGTATTATTGATCAAAACATCACTAGCATTCAGTGAAACGCCAAGGGAGGGAGCAGAATACCATTGTATACTGGACCCTACTGCTTCGATATCTGACACCGTAGATCCAGAACAAAAACCCTGAACATTATCGCCCGTAGGTGCCACGGATGGCGTTGTAACAGAAATGGTCACTACATCACTCAATTCTAAATTACATCCTGCACATATTGATGTGCCGCTCACCCATGCGGATGAACTATTCATGTTTGTTAAAGTACCATTGTTACTTCCCAATGCATTAGTGGCTGTTGTACCCATACCATCTTCAAATTTGAACAATGCTCGAATACCCGTTTCTGTTCCGCTATAGCAGGTATACATATTGGCCAATAAATCTGCAGCATCCATTGCAAAGTCCCAAAATCGCACTTCATCAATTGTTCCATTGAAATATCGATTATCGCCTACATTACCCCCGATTACCATTTGAGCTCTGGCATTCAGTACCACATTAGATGCATTTGCCTCAGCTTCAAAAACTCCATCAACATACAATCTATTCTTGACCCCAGCAGTGCGTACCATCGCTACGTGATGCCAGTTGCCATCATTGATGTTGGTCACACCCACAACATTGGTGTTGTTTCCACCATCAAAAAAGGAAATTTTATTACCCAAAATGGCAAAAGTGTAATCATTGGCTCCACCTCCCACATCGGCATACAATAGACCATTACCCTGAAATGCGGCCGAGCCCGTGTAGGAAGTTGCCGTGGTTTTAATCCAAGCTTCCATCGTAAAAGATGCCGTGTTCACCGGATTTGAAACTGGTATATGGTCATTGGTACCATCGAACTGAAGACCGTACGAAAATGATTCTGCGTAAACATTAAAAGAAGTTTCAGTAGAAATATTTCCGGTATTCAGAACAATTGATCCTCCATTTCCTAAAACTGGAGAACCAACCAAAGAATTGTCCGAATCATTTCTTAATCGATAGGAAACTCCGGATTGAGATGATAACAAATTGATCGACCCCGAGCTGCCCACACAAACTGTGTTGGAGGGAGTGCTCAATTCTTGATCGAAAATATTACAATCAACTTGAGCGTGAGCATCGCGCATCAATGCTCCGAAAAAAAGAAATGTGATAAGTTTTGACCAATCACGTAAAATCGTAATCTTTGATTTCATAAATAAAGTTTTGGTTCTACAAAAATAAAATATTTACCATTTGAAACAGTGTAATGGTGATCATACGAATATAGGTTGTATTTGGTTACAAACATCTTGAAATTGACAAAAAAATTTAATTCACCGCCTCTCTAAACTCACCTCAATCCATTTGCTCACTGGTGTATTGCTCTTAATCGCTGTGTGTTCTAAAGGCACAAGACAATTGGTCTCCGGAAAATAGGTGGCCAAACAACCTCTGGCTATCGGATAGCTGATGACCAAAAATCGCTCAGCAACGCGTCTTTCGTCATTGTACCACCCGATGATGTTGACTTCCGAAAGATGGGTCAATCCCGCTTGCGTCATGTCATCAGCATTCATCAATACCACTCTCCGCTCATTCTCTATGCCGCGGTATCGATCATCCAATCCATAAATGGTTGTATTGTACTGGTCATGACTTCTGATGGTCATCATAATAAACCTTCCAGATGCTACCTTCTGAACTTGTATGGGATGTACAGAGAAATGCGCCTTGCCACTGGGTGTTGTGAAGTTTCCCTCTCTTGGGCCATTGGGCAAATAAAAACCTTCTGGTTTTCTTACCTTTTGATTAAAATTCTCAAATCCAGCTATGCTTCCTGCGATATGGTCCCGAACAACATCATAATTGTTCTCCATTTCCTGCCAATCCAACTTCCCATCATTGCCAAACAATGCTTGCGCGATTCCCGATACAATAGCCGGCTCTGATTTTAGATGCGCTGAGCAAGGCTGATTCACTCCTCTCGATGTGTGAACAATACCCATTGAATTTTCTACAGTAACAAATTGCTCTCCCGATTTTTGGACATCCTTCTCTGTTCTTCCCAAACAAGGCAAGATCAATGCTCGTTGTCCTGTAACACAATGAGACCTATTCAACTTGGTACTCACTTGAACCGTTAGCCCAACCCGTTGCATCGCTTTGCCAGTGCGCTCACTGTCGGGAGTGGCCGAAATAAAATTACCTCCCATCGCAATAAATACATCCACGTCCCCTCTCTCCATGGCCGTAATGGCTTCCACAACGTCATAACCCTCTTCACGGACAAACTGCTTACCCCAATAACGATCCAATCCATCCATGAACGAAGGTTTTGGTTTTTCATAGATCCCCATGGTTCGATCTCCCTGAACATTGCTGTGTCCTCTAACTGGACAAACTCCTGCATTGGGTTTTCCAATTGCCCCACGCAATAGATGTATGTTCACCACCTCCTGGATGGTGGCAACTCCTTGCTTCTGTTGAGTCAAACCCATCGCCCAACAGGATACAATCTCTGTTGTACTTAATAACAATTCTATCAAAGGTTCAATCTCACCTTTTTTCAATCCAGTGACCTCTTCCAACTCTTGAAAATTCCAATCAGAAAAATAGGCCTTCCAATCCTCAAAGTCATTTGTTTTATTAGAGATAAACATCTTATCAAAAACACCTTCTTGTTCTTCAGAACGTCTCAATAATTGTGATTGTACGTATTGAAACAGAGCCATATCTCCCCCAATTTTAACTGGCAAATACAAATCCGCCAATTGGGTACCTCCTTTTAATATTTCAATTGGACTTTGTGGATCAATAAACTTCTCTGTCCCTACTTCAGGTAATGGGTTAATGTGAACAATCTTCCCCCCATTGCCCTTGCATTTGGACAATGCGCTCATCATTCTGGGATGATTGGTTCCTGGATTTTGTCCAATGACCAGTACCAACTTAGCATGATGTATATCCTCTAACTTAACTGTTCCCTTCCCAATTCCTATAGTCTCTGTTAATGCTACACCAGAACTTTCATGGCACATGTTAGAACAATCCGGCAAATTATTGGTACCGTAATGTCTAACCATCAATTGATACATATAGGCCGCTTCATTACTGGTCCTTCCGCTGGTGTAAAATACAGCCCGATGTGGATGGGTTGCCTCCTTTAAATCTTTGGCAATCATTTGAAATGCCTCTTCCCATGATATAGGCTTATAATACAACTCTCCTTCCGATAGGAACATAGGATGTGTAACTCTTCCGCTTTTACCAATTTGAAAATCACTCCATGATGAAATTTCTTGAACACTATGTTTGGCAAACCATTCTGGGGTGCATTTTTTATCCGTGGCTTCTTCAGCAATGGCCTTGGCACCATTCTCACAGTATTCACCCAATGATGAGCGGTGATCATCAGGATCAGGCCAGGCACAACCTGGACAATCCACTCCATTCTTCTGATTCAATTTCAATAATGTCTTCATCCCCTTCCACAATCCCAATTCTTCCGAAATATGGTACATGGTAGAGGTGATTGCGGGAACTCCGCAGGCCGCATCTTTCAACAGAATTTCTTTGATTCCGGTGTATTTAGAAGGCGGCACGATCGTTACATTGCGTTCGTTGGCCATTCAACAAATGTAATCTCAACAAGGGATACTACAAAAGAATCAATCTTTAGTTTTCACCAACCATTACTTTAAAAATCTGCCTTTCATCCTGCGCCCTGCATTGTAAAAAATAAACTCCAATCGGCAACGCATCGAATGCCATTTTCACTTCAATACCTGCGGCATCATAAATGACTATGTCACATTTTTTATTAAACATTATTTCTGGACGTAATCCATTGTTTTTTATAACAATAAATTCATCATGCAAATTCGCTACATCATTGGCGCAAAAAAACCATTGCATCTTTTTCCATATGTTTTCCAAAATGGTAACACTCACCAATTCATTGTTCCCATTTCCCATTCGAATAAATGAAACATTTTTACTTGGCGCTGCACAAACCACCTGCCCATTCTTTCCCAAAGCAGCATAGGTATCTTGAGGGGCGCTTGGGGCCATCATTCCTGAAAACTGCAATTGTGTTTCTGGTATCATAAAATAATTACTACCATTCAACCATGTTAGATAGCCGTATGCTGGGTTCATATTTTGCGATGGCGAAATCATGGATTGAAAATAATCGGAAGGAATAATTTCTGTCCCATTCCAACTGCCATGGGCTTGTAATAAAAGACCAAACTTGGCCATGTTTCTTGGTGTGCTTACAAAAGTCTGATTGTAGGGTCCGCTTGGAAAATACAATCCCGCGATACCGCAAGGAACTCCTATCTTTTGTGAGAACAACTGGTTTAATGTTAATCCGGATACATTTTCTAAGACACCATCCAACAGAGTATATGGAGCATTGTGGTAAGCCCATCGGGTACCTGCATCAGCTACAAAGGACAAACAACTGGGCAAGGTGCAATCATCATCCAAAACAGCATCATCCAAACCCGTGGTCATGGTCAATTGGTTCCATACTGTTATGGCCGCCTCTTGCGCAGAAGTCAAGGAAGTCCAACCTTGTCCCAAATAATTAGCAGTAGGACTTTGCAAATCAAGTCCGTAATCACTCTCGGCTATTCCAACCAGAGCAGCCGTTAACGTTTTACCTGCACTGGCCCAATACCACAAACTGTCCGCTGTGAAAGCATCAAAATAATGTTCAATAATAATCTTACCATCGTATAAAACAATGAAGGCCTTGCTGTCCTCGGCATCCAAAAAATCAATCAACGCATCTAAGCTGTCAGAGCACCAACCAGCGTCTTCAAAGGAAGTGGATTCCCATGACTGTCCTGATGAAGGAAAATAACTTTGCGCCATGCCAATGACATGCCCTGAGAGAATAACGAGTGATGTAAGAATGAATCTTTTCATGTCCATTTAGAGCGATTGTTTTACGAAAGGATTAATTTCAATCATCAAATTATTTGAATCGGCAATGAAAATACACCACCTTTGAGGACAAATGTCAGAAAAATTTATCGGTCTTGGTTTGAACCAAGACATTATTCAAGGAATAGAATCAATGGGGATTATCAATCCCACTGCGATACAAGAAAACTCAATACCTGCTATTCTCAATGGCCAAGACATTCTTGGTATTGCGCAAACAGGAACCGGAAAAACTGCAGCTTTTCTTTTGCCCGTGATTCAAAAAATCACACAAGAAAATAATCGAAAAAAAATATCAGCCTTAATCATTGTACCTACCAGAGAGTTGGCAACACAAATTGATCAGGCCATTGCCGCTTATGGATATTTTACTGATATTTCTTCCATGCCCATTTACGGCGGAGGAGATGGCAAAATTTTTAATCAAGAACGACATGCCATAGAATCAGGGATAGATATTATCGTAGCCACTCCGGGGCGTTTGAACATGCACATCAATTTGGGGTATGTCGACTTTTCATCTTTGCAATTCATCATCCTAGACGAAGCAGACAGAATGTTGGACATGGGCTTCCTGCCTGATATTCAGAGAGTGCTTAAAGTTCTTCCTCGTGAAAAGCAAAGCCTTTTATTTTCAGCTACCATGCCTGATAATATTTTTAGTCTGTCCTCATCCATACTGAACAACCCTACCATCATCAACATTGCTTTGAGTAAACCTCCTTCCAATGTTCAACAAGGTGCTTTTGTATTGTTTGACAACCAAAAAATTGGGGTTCTGGTGGATTATCTCACACCAAGAAAAGAAAAAAGCACCATTATCTTCAGCAGTAGAAAAGCACAAGTGAGTGAGATTCAAAACATGCTCAAAAGAAAGGGATTCTCTTCATTGGCCATGTCCAGTGATTTAGAGCAATCAGAAAGGGAAAACGCCTTGAATGCCTTTCGAAGCCAACAATGTAAGATTCTTGTTGCTACAGATGTGATGTCCAGGGGAATTGATATCAAAGGAGTGGATGTGGTGATCAATTTTGATGTACCCGCTGATGCAGAAGATTACATTCATCGTATAGGCAGAACAGGGCGTGCAGAAGCAGAAGGCGAGGCGGTTACTTTTATTGTCCCTGAAGACCAATACAAATTCAAGAAGATTGAGACATTGATCCAAAATACCGTGACCAAGTTGCCCATAGATCCCAAGTTTGGTGCGCTCCCAGAGTACAACCCCAAGGTTCAGGTTAAAAAGAAAAAGTCTTTTCAGAGCTTTAAAAAAAAGAGAAAATAAACCGAGGCTGAGGCATCATCATATTGACCTATCTTTGCACCACCAAAAGTCAATGAACCTTTTGGTCAAAACGTTCAATTTTTTATTTTTTTATTATGTCAAACAACTTGTCTAAAGACACGTACAGCAATGAACTGAGCGTGTATGTCAACCAAGAAAGAGCGGCCGTTGAATTGGCCCACATGGTTGGAAAACTTTTGTTCGATAAGTCTATCGAACTGGTGCTTTTCCGCAATCACCTAGCGGACACCCGAATCACTGAAATTCTGCGTTTACACAAGTATGCCGCAGAAGTGGTAGGAAAACCCATCAGTGTATTTGACTCCGCCGAATTGGCTACCGAATTGTACAACATGAATTTAGCACCTGCTAAAATTGACATCGGAAAATTGGCCAATGAATGGTCCAACTCAAGAGAGCACTATCAAAGTCAAAGAGAATTTTTAGAAGATAAATTACAAAACTTCATAGAAGAGTCCGGCGCTGAAATGGAACCGCGCGATGTGGTTCTTTATGGATTTGGTCGTATTGGTCGTCTTGCAGCAAGAGAGCTCATCCGTCAAGCAGGTAGTGGGCAACAATTGCGTTTGCGTGCCATTGTTACCCGTGAAAATGATGACTTGAGTATAAAAAAACGTGCTGCATTATTTGAAAATGATTCTGTGCACGGAAGATTCAAGGGGACAGTCGACGCAGACTATGAAAACAAATGTTTGATCATCAACGGTCAAAGAGTGTACATGATTGGAGCCAAAGATCCATCTGCTATTGACTATACTGCCTTTGGGATCAACGATGCTTTGGTAATTGACAATACTGGGGTTTTAAAGGACAGAGAAGCTTTGAGTGCGCATTTAAAATCAAAAGGTGTGAGCAAAGTTTTACTCACTGCTCCTGGCAAAGAAGTTCCCAATATTGTTTATGGCATCAATCACCGAGATTTGGACATTGAAAATGAAACCATTTTCTCTGCCGCCTCTTGCACAACCAATGCCATTTGCCCTATTTTAAAAACCATTCACGATTCCTTCAGCATCGATAAAGGACATATTGAAACAGTGCATGCCTATACCAATGATCAAAACTTATTGGACAACATGCACAAGAAAAGTCGCCGCGGAAGAAGTGCCGCTATCAATATGGTCATTACGGAAACAGGCGCAGGCAAGGCGGTGACCAAAGTAATTCCCACTTTGGCCAATAAGCTCACATCAAATGCCGTACGTGTTCCAACTCCCAATGGATCGTTGGCCATCATTCATGCCTACGTAGACAAACCAACTACAGTAGATGAAGTAAACGCAATGGTAAGAAAAGCTGCATTAGAAGGTGATTTGGTGAATCAAATTTTCTTCAGCATCAGTGAGGAATTGGTATCCAGTGATATCGTTGGAAACGATTGCTGCAGTGTTTTTGACAGTCAAGCCACCATCGTTAGTCAAGATGGTAAAGGCATCGTCTTGTATGTGTGGTACGACAATGAGTTTGGCTACACCAAACAAGTAATCCGATTGGCTAAATATGTGGCCAAAGTTCGTCGAAGCATGTACTATTGATTTTTACTCAACTTATTAAAGGGCCTTTTTTAGGGCCCTTTTTTTTTCCTAAATTCACCCCATGAACAATAAAAAAATCTTGAAATCCATTTTGGCAATTGTTGTCGGAATCATCGCTGGTATGTGCTCCAACATGGGACTAATCACATTTTCTCCTTCTGTTATTGCACCACCTGAAAATGTCGATGTTACCACTGCAGAGGGATTACAAGCGGGAATTCACCTGTTCAAACCAAAACATTTTATCATGCCTTTGCTTGCGCATGCTGTGGGGACTTTTGTGGGTACTTTCATTGCTTTGAAAATTGCACAAAGCAATCACAAAAGAATGGCACTTTTCTTTGGCATATTTAATTTATTGGGCGGTATCAGTGCTGTGGCAATGATTCCTGCTCCACTTTGGTTTAACATTGCCGATCTCTCATTGGCTTATATACCAATGGCTTTGGCGGCTTGGTATGTGGATGGTAAAAAATAAAAAAGGGCCGAAGCCCTTTTTTACCATAAAACAAACTTGAATCTCTTATATATCCAGTTGGCTCACCTTGCCCATGGCCATCATCTCGCGCATGGTCTTTTGCATGCCCTCAGTTGATCCATCTAAGAATATTACATTGCCTTTTCCGTATTCTGCAAAATTCTTGATGGCCTCAGTCCACATAGAGAACATGATCATATTGGCATCCAAATTGGCCTCTTGCATTTCCTTGGCTGCATTCTGCATACCTCGCGCCACCTCTTCACGGAAAAGCGCTACCCCTTGCCCTCTCAATTGGGCTGCCTCCCGCTCTGCCTGGGCAGCAATTTTTATGGCATTACCCTCTGCCTCCGCTGATTTGGTTTTTGTGATTAGTAAAGCTTGACCCTCATTTTCCGCGGCGGCTTTTAAATTATTAGAAGCAACCACCTGACTCATCGACTTGAGAATGATTTCATCAAAAGTAATATCATTGATCTGCAAATCATGTAGGTGATATCCCCATTGTTCAATGATGGTATCAATTTGTTCTTTTACGTGATCAACGATCTCTCTTCTTAGACCAAGCACTTCCGCTTGCTTTTTGGTGGCTACAAACGAACGAATATTACCTTCAATGGTTCTAATCAAGGCCTGCATCAAACTTTTATCATCAATGAATTTGAAGGCTACTTTTTTGATGGTCTCCTCTTCTGCATCCTGAACACTGAAGAGCAACATGGATTTAAAATACACATTGGCTTGATCATTGGTAACTGCCTGAAATTCCAACTCTACAGAGCGATTCTGAGTGGAAACCCGCTTAAAAACCGTTTCAATAAATGGAATGAGAAAATTCAAACCTGGTCTAAGTACTCTTCTGTACTTTCCAAAAATAGTGACCACTGCCACATTGCCTTGCTGTACTGTTTTTAATCCCAAAAACAATACTGCGCCCAAAGCGCCTAAAATAATCCAATTCATAAATACTAATTTTATTTTAAAGATAAGTCAATATTGAATCTAGATTTAATTGCCGTGCTATATTTGTAGGGCTTTAACTGGAATTGTGAAAAGGCTGAGTGTACTAACATTTGATTACGAAATTTTCTTTGATGGTCAAAACGACCTCGAGCACCTTATTACCAAAACACAAAAGCTTACGGATATCGCCAACCATCAATCCGTTCCTTTGTCATTCTTTGTAGATATAGCCTATCTCCAGGCGCTTCAAAGGAATAACCTTAAAAATCATTACAAACGAATCAAAGATCAATTGAATTGGCTTTCAACATGTGGACACGAGTTACAATTTCATTGGCATCCGCATTGGATTACTAGTGAATGGAACAGTGCTGAAAATTGCTGGAAATTCAATAAATCGGATTACTCCTGGAATGGTTTTGTAGAAAATCATGGATTGGAGAAAATGCATTTGGCCTTGCAACAATGCCTCGAAATTTTCAAAAGTGAGTTCAACTCCACTCCTTGCGCTTTTAGAATGGGCGGGTTGGCTGTCGAAAATCCACAAGATTACCTGAAAACTTTAGAAGAAATGGGATTCACCATTGAATCAAGCGTTCTCCCTGGATTTTATAAAGAATGCCGTTACTTTACCACCAATCACAATGAAAGCCCCAATAAAAGTCATTGGAATATTGATGCGGCCTCCGGTTGTTTTAAAGAACACATAAATGGAAAAATTCTTGAGCTTCCTATTTCACAGGCCTATACCAAGGAGTTGGATTTTTGGAAAAAGGCCAACCTCTCCCTGAATTATCGTTGGCTCAAGTGGAGTTCTCAGGAGGATGAAAACGCCTACCTACAATCCCCCATGAATTTAGAAGTAAAAAAAGAAATTTTACCCAGAACGGCCTCTCTCGATAAAGCTGACCGGGCTAGTAAAATGCTTTTCAGATCACTCACAGAGCAAATTTGGGAAAATGGATTTGACTTTGTGCTTTGGCTCAACCACCCCAAGAGCCTCAATTTATATAGCTGGTCCGCATTGAGAGATTATATTGATTGGGTAAAAAACAACAATGGCCAATTGATCACCATTGAGATGCTGAAAAATAAACTATGAAAAACATTCTCTTCATTGCCTATCAATTCCCACCCATTGGGGGGGCTGGTGTGAGGAGGAGCGTACAATTTGTCCAACAACTTCCTAAATTTGGTATCAATCCGATCGTTGTTAGCATCCGTCATCTGGAATCAAATCTTATTGGTAAGCCTATTGATCAAAATGCTTTGCATACGGTATCGCCAAACGCTAAAATTCATCGTTTAAAAAGTTACACATTCAAAGGATGGATTGAACTTTTGCAAAAACTCAAACTGTATCGTTTATTTTGGTTTTTCCTTTACCCATTCTTTTGGGAAAGAAATTGTCTTTGGCCTTTATTCAATGGCCTTAAAATTGCAAAAGTTGGCATTCAGAACAACTGCAAAATAGTCTACACCACGAGCAGTCCATATTTTACCATCCTTTTGGGTTATTGGCTCAAAAAGAAATACCATCTGCGTTGGGTTGCTGATATCAGAGATCCTTTTACGGATTGCTATGCCTATACATTCCCATCAAAAATGCACTGGTGGTTCTCAAAAAAAATGGAACACCGCTTGCTGAAAAGAGCTGATCATGTCGTTGTCAATAATGAAGAAGTTCGGCAACTGTATATTTCTCATTATGGTTTTAATGCCGAAAAAGTATCCACCATACATAACATGATTGAGCATGATTGAGATAGGATACGCTGGCATATTGCAACACCATCCCAAAAGAAAGCATACCAGATGGCAATGGCTCAAGAATTGGATCTGGACGTATCGACCTGAATCCATTGATGCCAGCACAAGATCTCCAATGCCCATTTTTTTAGCTTTGGAAAAACTCAAAAGAGAAAATGGCTTGAAAGCCAATCAAATTCAATTTCATCTTTGGGGAGAAATTGATCCTTATTATAAAAAAGTTGTCTTGGATTTAAAATTGGAAGATCTTGTTTTCATCAGTGGATACAAATCAAAAGAAGAAACACTGAAGAAACTCAAAGGCATGGATCTCCTATTCCTGCCTTTGGAAAAATCGAATTCACCTTTGCATCGAAACTTATTTATCCCGAGTAAATTGTTTGAGTATATTGGTTTAAATCGTCCTATTCTTGGTCTATGCGAAGATTCAGAAGCAAAAGAAATCCTCGAGGCATCAGGTCTTGGTATAACCATCCATCCAGATAATGAAAATGAGTTGATGAATTTCCTTCAACAACTCATTTCAAATCCAGGCCTACTGAGAGGTTTTGTTCGCAATCAACAAACCTATGAGCAATATTCCGTTCAAAATGCAACAAGCAAACTCGTTGACATTTTGAACAAAATTTAAACTCTCCGCTGGTTGCTTTTCCATACAACCAGCACAACCAATCCCACCAACATTAGGAAATAAACCGCGCTATCTCTCTTGGATTCATCTTCCATCACTTCATTCACCACCTTGGGTAAGGCTATCATTGGATTCATTTCTCCTTTCTTCAATTCTTCCTCGCGCAATTCCTGATAAGTAGGCTCTTTCCATTCCTCCGGCATTTGAGAAATATAACGATCGTATTCTGATAAATATTGTTTCGCATTGGTGTATGTCATTCCGCATAAGGCATAATATTCATCCAATTCTAGCTTACGCTTATTGTGCAAATCCATCAAATATTGTTGACCTTCAGGACAACCGAAACCATCATATACCGGAGCTGGATTAATCACCACATATCTTGCTTGATAATGCTCAGTATTGGGGGTTACCTGAAACTGCAAATCCGCAGGGAAGTGGGCCTCATCATATCGAACATGCATTCGGGTGAAGAAAATGTTAGAGGGAGCATTCCATTGATACCAATTCACACCGGCCATACTAAAATCTTGGTTGATTGGAGGAGGACCAACACATGGGTCACACTTCATGCCTCCCCAATTGGGAGTGACATTCCAGGCATATTCTAAAAACACCACATTCTTGCCTTCCCTTTGCCATTGATGATCAAACAAACGCTTGTAAAATGGTCCAAAGTCTTGCTTAACTGTCAATGGTACATGCTTATCAGTTGGCATCTTTACTGTTCGGTAATTGGTACACTCTACCCTGCCTGTGCGGGTAAATGCATAAACAATCATGTCCTGTGATCCAGCACTGTTGGCCATTCCCAAACGCAAGGGCAACATGAATTTAGGATGAGTGAATCTCACTTGGATAGGGCGCAACTGATCAAATCCGGCTTTCTTCATTTCTTCTAAATTGACTTTTACAACAAAGAACTTCATGTTGCTCTTGATGTATGGCGCCAATACTCTTTCCGCCTTTGCAGGAATTTTATATCCATTGTCTGTTAACCAGTTTTTAAGTCCATTACTCTCGGTGGCTGATAGCAACAAAATATCATATTCACCCACTGTGTATTGCGCCTCAATCGTCACGCCATACTCCTTTTTGGTCAAAGCGATAGACCTATTACTGGTAGGCATATCCATATCACTGACAGTAGGGTAAGCATAATCCTTCTCTTCGATCATGGGTCTTTGGCATGGGTTGGTATCATAGTACTCTGCCAGTCGCGGAGAAGAATAAGCATCCAAACGATCAAATATTCCGCGATCAACGATAGAAATATCCTGCCTAGACAATACAACAGGAACAGGAACAACCATCGCAAAATCCTTGACATCTCCTTTGAAATCACTCCCCATGGTAATGACTGTATACTCCCCATCACGAACCAAAATCACCTCACTCTTATTATTAAATAAAGTAGCATCTGCCTTGGCTACGTAAAACCCGCAAAAAGCCTTTGCTTGGAATATGGAGAGCATCAGCCATCCAGTTAAAAACAATGTTCTCGTTTTCATTTCAGTTGTTTTTTAAGATAATTTATTTCTGTTTTATGTTGTTCCAAACCCATCTCTTTTCTGGAAAAAAATGATTGATGAATGGAACAATTGGGGTGAGCATCAATAGTGACCATACAGCCGCTGTTGGGATGAACTTAAAATGCTGGAGGTAAAAAGTCACACCTCCTAATACTACAGCCCAAAAGCGTCTCACCCATTTCCTTTGAGGTGTAGTCATTGGATCCGTTATCATGAACATGGTATATAGCCAAAAAGAGCCCATATTGAATTGATGCCACCACACCTTCCAATCCCAACCCAAATACAAAGAGAAACGCACCCAACACAGCAATCCCAAGGTGATACCAAAAAACAATGCAGTATCCCATCTTTTGGCAGATTTCAAGACAAAAAAACCCATAATTGCAATCAAACCAACCAACCACAAATGATGATCCCATTGGGCTGGAGAAATCCATGCTTCATTTGTCATCAATGCCATCATTGCAATGCCAAAATTGGCAGGATTCCAAAAATGATAACCTTTGTATTTAAAAACAAACTTCTGCCCAATGGCCAACGCCGCTGCAGTCACCATCATCAGAGGATGGTTGACCCTTAGCAACAAGGAAAGACCCAAACCAGTAATCAATGCACTGCGCAAACTATTTTGTTCAGCTACACCGAAATAAATGGCCAATGATTGAAAAATAACACTCGATAAAATAGCCAATAGAAAAAGTGGGAGTTGATTGTACCATCCCATTAAAAAAATGCCCGCCAATAAAAAAGTTGATTGCCCTATGATCTGAAAATAGCGGCTATCGGATTGGAGTGTTTTCAAGTACAACATCTTGTTTTTTGATGCTGTACCCGACTAGTTACAATTCGTTCATCAAGAATTTGAAAAAACTTTTGACAAGGCTTTCATGGAAGAGTCCATTTCATCAAAGCTTACCGAACGATATCCCTCAGGACGCTGAAAAACAGAGGGGTCTTGTTTTTCAAACACCACTTCAGCAGCTCGTAATTTCATGCGCTTGCCATACAAATTCACCTCATATCCCATTAATACACCATCCAATCCTTCAAACTTATTCCACCAGTTGTTGTCTTTTGGACCAAAGGCCTTGGTTGAGTACAATTCAATAGTGGGCAAGCTATCCATTAAAAAATGGGCAATGGTTTTTTCACACATATACCCAGCAATTTCCAATTTTTCATTGGTCTTCTCCAAACGCACATCTGGATAACGCTTTAACCAGTCATGTATATTTTGATGGTGCATGTGTATTACTTGCTTGTCACCATATGACTTAAAATAATGAGAGAAAAACTCATCTTTCTGTCCTATAAAAAAGTCAGTTGTAACCACGTTATACGCGGATGACAAAACTGCATGCGCTTCACTTTCATTAAAATAAAACATCATCTCCTTTGGATAAAATTGAGCCATTAAGCCCGATTCATTCGGAAAGGAAACCTCATATCGAATAAAACCTTCCTTTTTATTTTTAAAAAAAGGAATACGACTGTCCCCGCAACCCATTACAAAAATGAGCGTAATCACTAAGGCGAAGAAGGGAAGGAATTTTTGTATTTTCACGGCGCTAAAATACATCAGTACATGTCCATAACAAGCAAGCAGACCACAAGAAAGATACTGATGACAGATCCCATCGGATTTTGCTACAATGAGGAAACGGCCGCTTCCAATGCCTTCCAAAAAAAAACCACTCTTAGTAATCGTGAGGCGGAATACAGTGCGCGGAAGGAGTTTCATCAATTTGTCAATCAACTTACATTAAAAGGAGTGGATGTCATCATTGCTCAGGGAGAGAATGGTATTCCTGATGCTGTATTTCCAAATAATGTTTTTAGCACCACTCATGATGGGTCTTTTATTTATTACCCCATGGCAATTGCAAACCGCAGAAAAGAGAGAGAGATAGGTTACGATCAACTCCTCATTCAAAGTCAATTTCACATCAATAAAATCAATGATTTGACCCATTTAGAGGTGGATGAGAATTATTTGGAGGGAACAGGAAGCATGATTTTTCATCATCCATCAAAGACTGTTTTCATGACCAAAAGCATTCGTTCCAATGAGAAAGCACTGGAAGAATTTTGCAAACTCCATCCCCACAAAACCATAGTAATGGACGCTAAGGACGCATCAAACCAATCCATTTACCACACCAATGTGGTTCTTTCTGTTGGTAATCAATGGATGTTGACTTGTTTAGATTGCGTGTCTCATCCTGAAAAATTAAGACATTGGTCTGAAGAAAACAACATGACCATCATTGAAATTGATCAACATCAAATGAACCAATTTGGGGCCAACGTCCTTGAAGTTTCGGGTAAAAATGCTCCATTGGGTGTGATCTCAGCAACAGCATGGAATGCATTTTCTATTCCACAAAAAAGGTCCTGGGAAAAATTCCTAGAACCCTTAATTGTTTCTATTCCCACCATTGAAACCATTGGTGGAGGGAGTGCCCGATGTATGATGGCAGAAATTTTTCTTCCTTAAACCTCTGCAAAAATCAAATCCAATTGTTGCTCATCGATCACTTTGGTCAAATTGATTTTTGCGTAGCGCATTCTTCCCAGAGCAGTATTGATGCTGATGTTCAATTGATCTGCAATCTCTTTGAAACTCATGTCAAAATAAACACGCATTAATACAATCTCTCTCTGATCCTCGGGAAGATATCCCAACAGTTTTCTGGCCACATCCAAAACCTCAGTTTTGACAACGCTCTGCTCTGCATTCAAATGTCTGTCTCTAACAAAATCAAGGGGATTGTATTCATCATTTCCTCGCTTGATGGGCATCTTCTTCTTTGCCCTGAAATAATCGATACACAAATTGTGTGCAATGCGCATTACCCAAGGAAGGAACTTCCCTTCTTCATTGTAACTGCCAGATTTCATAGCAAAGACCGCCTTCATCAAAGCATCCTGAAAAATATCTTCTGCCACAGCACGATCACGGACTACAGACAATACCTTACCAAAAATTTTGGACTGATGACGTTTTAATAAGATGGCAAAGGCTTTCTCATCTCCTTGAAGATAATTTTTTACCAATAACTCGTCTGGGGTTTGTTGATTGTAACGCATGATGACCTCCTTTTTTATTTGGGTTAAACAAATCTTTAAAAAGTAGAGGTCTATTCGATAAGCGCGCTGCGTTAATGATTATAATCACGAATATATAAAAATTTCTCTTAAAAAAAAATATTCATCAAAAAAAACTGAACTTGCTTGTCGTTAATTTGTTCTTTTAACATTCATGAAGCAAGGTAAGAACATCAAAATTGAGGGTGCTCGAATGCACAATCTCAAGAATATTTCTGTCGAAATTCCAAGACGTTCTCTCACAGTGATTACGGGATTAAGTGGTTCAGGAAAAAGTAGCCTTGCCTTTGATACGCTATTTGCAGAGGGTCAGAGAAGATATGTAGAAAGTCTCAGTGCGTATGCTCGGCAATTTTTGGGAAAATTAGACAAGCCCGATGTAGATCGTATTACTGGAATTAGTCCTGCCATTGCCATCCAGCAAAAGGTCACTTCCAAAAGCTCACGCTCAACCATTGGAACGAGCACGGAAATCTATGATTACCTTAAACTTTTGTTTGCCCGACTGGGCAGAACATTCTCGCCCATCTCAGGGGAAGAAGTTGTTCATGACACCACCGCCAATGTGGTGGACTTCCTGAAGAAAAAAAATCAAGAGAGAATTTTGATTTTGGTAAAGCTCTCAGACAATTGGAATCCAGAGCTATTGCTGCAAAAAGGTTTCTCAAGAATATGGAATGGGAAGGAATTGTTGTCTATTGATGAGTGGAATCCAGAAGATGGTCAACCCACCCACCTCATGATTGACCGATGGGTGGTTTCTAATGAAGATGATGGAGAATGGAACAGGATTGCAGATTCCATCGAAGCCGCATTTAATGAAGGAAAAGGAGAATTTTGTATCTATCTCTACGGCTCAAAAAAATATACAACCTTCTCCAATCGATTTGAAAGAGATGGAATGGTATTCGAAAAGCCTACCGTCAACTTCTTCTCTTTCAATAATCCCATTGGGGCTTGTAAAAAATGCGGTGGTTTCGGAAGTATTATAGGTGTTGATGAAAATTTAGTTGTTCCTGATAAACGATTGAGCGTATACCAAGATGCCATTGTCTGCTGGAAAGGGGAAAAAATGAGTGAGTGGAAAGAGCAACTCATTGCAGGGTCCAAAAAAGCCGGCTTCCCCATTCACAAAGCCTACAAAGAGTTAGACAAAAAAGAATGGGACATGTTATGGAATGGCACATCCTATTTTCACGGTATCTATGAGTTTTTTTCATCCTTGGAAAGAGAGGCCTATAAAATCCAATACCGAGTTATGCTCTCTCGATATCGAGGGAAAACCAATTGCCCGGAATGCGAAGGTACCCGACTAAGAAAAGATGCTGGGTACGTTCGTATACACGACAAAAATGTAATGGAATTGGTTCAAATGCCTATTCATGCGGTAAAACACTTTTTTGAAGGAATTCCATGGAGCAAACACGATTGGGAAATTGGAAAAAGAATGGTGACTGAGATTCAAAATCGTTTGCAGTTTCTAATGGATGTTGGCTTGTCCTATTTAACCCTCAATCGATTGTCGAGCACATTGAGCGGTGGAGAAAGTCAACGGATTCATTTGGCTACCAACCTTGGGTCATCTCTGGTAGGATCCATCTATATCCTAGACGAACCCAGCATCGGACTGCACCCAAAGGACACAGAGAATCTCATTAAGGTTCTCAAACAATTGAAGGACCAAGGAAATACTGTCATCGTGGTAGAGCATGATGAAAAAATTATGCTGGAAGCCGATCATCTTATTGACATGGGTCCAGAGGCAGGTTTCAAAGGAGGTGAAGTTGTCTTTAGTGGCAACGGAAAAGAACTGCTCAAAAATAAAAAATCACTGACAGCTCAATACCTCAATCAGCAGCTCACCATCAAAAGAAAAAATACACCACCTTTGGGAAAGGATTTCATCCTTCTAGAAGGAGCGCACGAGCACAACCTTCAACATATCGATATAAAAATTCCTTTGTTTGCTTTAACAGCCATTGCCGGAGTGAGTGGATCTGGAAAATCCACATTAATAAGAGATATCCTTTACCCTGCTTTGGCGCAACACGTTGGCGAACCAGTACCGGGATCCAATAAATTTTCGAAATTGGGTGGAGCATTAAAAAGAATAGAAGAAGTCATTTTTGTGGATCAAAATCCTATAGGAAGAAGTTCAAGAAGCAACCCCATCACCTATTTGAAAGCATATGATGAAATACGTGATATCTTTTCATCACAACCAGCGGCAACTGCTCGAGGTTTAACAGCCTCTCATTTTTCCTTCAACGTGGAGGGTGGGCGTTGTGAGGCGTGCCAAGGGGAAGGAATGCAAACGGTATCCATGCAGTTCATGGCTGATGTTCAATTGATCTGTGAACAATGTCATGGAAAGCGTTTCAAAGATGAAGTCATTGAAGTGGAGTTCAAAGGAAAAAATATCGCTGAGGTTTTGTCCATGACGGTGGATGAAGCCGTTGTATTCTTTGACCACCCCACTTCACGCATCCATAAAAATCTCATCCAAAAATTGAAACCACTGCAAGAGGTAGGAATGGGGTATGTTGGATTAGGGCAAAGCTCAAGCACATTAAGTGGTGGTGAGGCTCAACGCATCAAACTCGCGAGTTTTTTATCCAAGAAAAATCAAAACCCTACCGTTTTCTTTTTTGACGAACCTACCACGGGATTGCATGCGCATGATGTGGCCAAGCTCATGAACAGCTTTGAAGCGCTCCTCTCCGAAGGCCACACCATTGTCACCATTGAACACCATACTGATGTGATCAATTGTGCAGACTGGCTCATAGAATTGGGCCCCGAAGGCGGAAACAACGGAGGTCAGTTAATTTTTCAAGGTTCTGTTAAAGAAGCCAAAAAGAAAGGGTCTGGTTCACTCACCGCTCAATATCTGCCTCAATGAATCGTTGCAATAAAATGAAATTAGTCAACCTCTCCATCTTGGTTTTATTGCTCATCCAATTTGGATGCAATGCCCAAAACCAGAGCCCAATTAATGAGAACAATACAGTTGAAACAAAAGACAACCATATGAAAAGAACAGAAGAAGACTGGAAGAAAATTCTAACCCCAGAACAATATAGAATCTTGCGTGAAAAAGGTACAGAACGTGCATTTTCAGGATCCTTTTGGAACCACCATGAGGTGGGAGTATACAAGTGTGCTGGCTGCCAATCTCCCTTGTTCTTGTCAGATACCAAATTTGATTCAGGCTGTGGATGGCCAAGCTATTTCAAAGCCATCAACGAAAATGCAGTCAGAGAACACTTGGACAAATCCCATGGTATGATCAGGACTGAAATTACATGTGCCCAATGTGAAGGTCACCTCGGACATGTATTCAATGATGGCCCCCCACCCACAGGACTGCGTTATTGTATCAACTCGGGGGCTATTGTATTTGAGGCCATCAAGCCTTGATTAGAAGGTAACCATCGTAGCGCCCTGACCATACTGTTGCCAACTGGCATCCTGGAACTCACATTGCGGATAATAGGATTTCAGCATTCTTCTGATTTCAGATCTTAAAACACCTTGACCAACACCATGAATAAAAACAACCTTACGGATTTTGTCTTTTACTGCAATTCGCATGATTCTCTCAAAATGCTCAAGTTGGATGGATACAATTTCACCATTGGTCATGCCTTCATGCGAATGAATCAAATGATGAATGTGTAAATCCACTTCCATTACTTCCCCTCTCCTTCTCTCACTGGAAGCCAACTCATTTTTATACAACATCTTAAACTCCTTATTCACCCGATGAATGACCTTTTCGTGCGTGTTCCGCACGAAGTGCTCTTGGACGTCCTGCTGGGCTCTTGCATAGCTCTTGGCTTCGTCTCCCAAATTTTCGACCAACACCAACTCATTCAACGGATGCGGAAATGAGAATTCCGTTTCATCCTCTACCATTGCCAAACCTTTTTCCCAATCAATTTCAGTTATTTTCCCTTGACCAGCATCATTAAGAAAGCGAACGACTTGACCTATTTTCCAATCCTTTAACATCTCTGTAAAATTAGCAGACAACAACCAATTATATTTGTCAAAACACACAAAACATGAAAAAGTTGACCATCGGCTTATTGGCCCTACTTCCGTTGTTAGGTTCTACCCAAAACCTGAAAAATTTAAGCAATAAAGCCAGTCAAACAATACCAGTAAAAAGCACATTGCCTGCGTTCTCAGAAAAAGAAGCAGCAGATGCGCTAAAAGAAGCATTGACAAAGGGGGCCAACTTGGGGGCCGATTTGGTTGCAAAAACAGATGGATACTTTGGAAATCCAAAAATCAAAATCCCTTTGCCACCTGATGCGCAGGCCAAAGAGCAAAAATTAAAAGCGATAGGACTTGAAAAAGAAGTAGACCAAGCCATTTTGTCTATCAATCGTGCAGCAGAAGACGCGGGAGTTAAAGCAAAGGACATTTTTGTCCGAGCCATTGGTAACATGACCGTTTCCGATGCCATTAGCATCGTAAAAGGAGATTTGAACGCGGGCACCAACTATCTTAAAAAGCAAACGCAATCAGCACTATATGCTGAATTCAAACCGGTCATTGAAGAGTCTTTGAAAAAAGTTGGTGCCACAAAACATTATGAGACCGTTGTCCTTCAATACAACAAAATACCAGGTGTTACGAAACTAAATCCCAATCTCAGCGATTTTGTGACCCAAAAAGCCATAGATGGTCTTTTCATTATGGTTGAGCAAGAGGAATACAATATCAGAAAAAATCCAGTAGCACGCACCACTGCCCTTTTGAAAAAAGTTTTCGAATCTTAATCTATTTAACAAGATTCAAAGTCATTCCTGTTTAGATTTGAGGCCACTCAAAAAAAGAATATGAAAACAGCTCTAGATAAAATAATCACCGTTTCTGGAAAAGGCGGTTTGTTTAAAGTAATTAGTGGTGGAAAAAACGTCGTGATTGCCGAATCCATAATCGACGGTCAGCGCATTCCCATTCACTCCAGTCAAAAGGTTAGTACTTTATCCGACATCTCAATGTTTACAACCGATGAGGATGTTTCATTGAGAGATGTTTTAGAGAACGCTAAAAAAGTGTTCAATTCGGAACAAGGACCATCTCACAAAGCGGAAGGTAAGGACATCAGAAAAGCCATGTTGGAAGTATTGCCCAACTATGATCAAGAAAGGGTTTACGAGAGTGATTTACGTAAGTTTTTTCAATGGTATAATTTGTTACAAAGCAAATCCATGTTGGATTTTGAAGAGCCTGTTGAGGCAACCGAATCTGCTGAATAAAATAGATGAATACACAAAAAAAAAGGGCCTCAAATGAGGCCCTTTTCCATTCTTACCAGATTTCATGCATCTATTATTTCAAGCCAAACATCACGCAAGCATAATAGAACAATGCTCCCATAGCAGCAGAAATAGGAATAGTGATAATCCAAGCCACCAATAATTTACCTGTAACACCCCATTTAACAGCACTAATTCTTTTTGTAACACCAACACCAATAATTGAACCCGTAATGGTGTGAGTGGTAGAAACTGGAATACCTTTGATTACCTCACCTCCAATTTTCCATGGAAACTTCATTCCCTCAGTAAAGAACAAGGTCACTGCCCCTGCAGTCTCAGCTGCAACACCTTCAAATGGAGTAACCTTGGTAATTTTATTCCCCATGGTCTTTACAATTTTCCAACCACCACTCATGGTGCCTACAGCGATGGCAGCATAACAAGCCAAAGGAACCCAATTGGGCATCTCCTTCATATTGGTGATATTTCCATTGGCAATTAGAGCAACGGTAATAATTCCCATTACTTTCTGTGCATCGTTACCACCATGGCCAATACTAAATGCAGCGGAAGAAAACAACTGCAAACGCTTGAACCAATGGTTGGCTCGAGAATTATTCAATGAACTTAAGAAAAGTGTAAAAACACCCATTACCACAACGATGAAACCCAACAAAATCCACTTAAAATTACTACCATGAAAAAGAACTTTTAGCCAGTAGGTTTCAAAATCGGCCTTCAGGTTAGAAGTATCAAAACGTTCCTTTTCCTCTGACTCTGCTGTAATCTTATGGGCATCAGTAAGAACGAATTTTGTTTCAATTTTCTTCCCAATTTTTTTCTCTAATGTTTTGGTAACTTCAGGATTGACAGCTGACTCTCCAACCTTTTTCATGTAGTCGGTACGGACAACGTAAACAGTCCCAGATTTGTCTTCTGCGCCAGTGCTGTCTTTGCCCGTCTTTACCACAGGAGAATATTCCTTTAATGTTGTTTCATCCGTTATTTTTAAGGCAGACTTTAATTTTTCTTTGTCCACTTTCTCCTCAAAAACAAAAGTGTAGGAAGCCCCTCCATTAAAATCCTTTTTGAATTCAAGAGCTCCCCAAACGAGATAACAAGTACCGGCAATGATGCCCAAAGAAACGAGCTTCATCCATGGGCCTTTGCGAAAAGAATTTAAAAACCAAATGGAGATCAAATAAGCCATAATCATGCCCGCTACAGGAGCGACAACAATGAATATTGCAGTTGCACCAACCACTCCACCTCGCACTGCCTCCCAGCCAAATGCAGCAACAAATGCACCAGCAAATCCACCAATCAAAGTATGAGAGGACGAAGAAGGAATGCCATACCACCAAGTAATCAAATTCCAAGCTATTGCTGAAAGTAATCCAGCAAAAATCATGGGAAGCGGATGCATCTCTGGAGAGGTAAATTGATCCTGAACCGTCTTTGCAATGGTATTGGCTACACTGTGATCTTTAAAAATAAAGAAAGCAACAAAGTTGAAAAATGCTGCCCAAACCACAGCCTGAAATGGTGTCAACACTTTTGTTGAAACCACCGTTGCAATGGAGTTTGCTGCGTCATGAAATCCATTGATGAAATCGAAAATCAGTGCTAACGCAATGATGACGATAAGGAAAGTTGAATATTCCATTGGTGATTACGAATTTTTGACCAATATACTTTCTAAAACGTTGGCGACATCTTCACATTTATCAGTAGCCGTTTCCAAACTACTCAACACCTCCTTTTGTTTGATCAAAACCATAGCATTGTCCTGTTCTGAGAACAAGCGAGCAATGGCTTCATCAAAAATATCGTCTGCATGATTTTCTAAAGAATTGATGCGAACAATAGCATCTCTCACACGTTGTGCATTTCTCATGTTGCGCAAATCCCTGATGGCCGTGTCAATTTCCATCACTTGCTTAAGGAGTACTTCACTCATCAATTCCATTGACTTGCTGAATTCTGTAACACCGTACAATTGGATGCGAGAAGCACAACCATTGATGTAATCCGCAATATCATCTATACTCGTGGCCAAGGCATGAATATCTTCTCTATCGAAAGGCGTGATGAAATTGTCCGCTAATTCCAAAAAGATTTTGTGTGTCATCTCATCACCTTTGTGCTCATATTCACGGATATCACGAATAATGGCCGTCAATTCGTTTTTGTCAGTTGTCAAAAACAATTGATTGAATTTCTTAGCTTGATCCACCAAATTAGCAGTGTCTTCGGCAAAAAGGTCAAAGAATAAACCGTTCTTTGGAACCATAAAAGAGAACAATGAACTTAATTTCATTTTGATTAATTTTTGGCAAACTAACACTTCATATGTTACGTCAATGTTAAGACAAGATTGTTTTATTAGCAGTACGTTTAACTCAATTGCCTTTACAAGAACTAACCCTGGGCCAATCTGCGCGGGGTTTTGCATTTACAACGTTCATTAGCGCAACATTTCTTGCTTAACGTTTTCGTAACATATCAATAATTCTGAATTGACATACATACTACTTTACACTCATTAGTTTTGCCAGCATCAAAATAATGTTATGTCAAAATTAAAATCTATTTTCATTGTTGCGGCTCTTTTTGTTCTCGCGCAAACCATTGAGGGCCAATCTGTGAACAATAGCTCTTCCCCAAAACCTGAAGAAAAGAAATGGTACGATAAGATGCGCTTTTCTGGTTATGCGCAATTTAGATACAATAGATTATTAGAAAGTAATCCAGATCTTAAATGTGATCAATGTGACAAATCTTGGGGTGATAACAACTCATTCGCCTTCCGGAGAGCACGTCTTGTGTATCAGGGGCAAGTGCATCCCCGTGTATTTGCATACATACAATTTGACTATGCTGGCTCCATCAAAAGCAAAACGGATAAAACCGAAAATATTCACTACTTGCAAGTTCGTGACGCCTATTTTGATTTGGGTTTAGATGACAAAAACGAATTTCGCCTAAGATTGGGGCAATCAAAAGTGCCTTATGGATTTGAGAATATGCAAAGCTCGAGCAACCGACTTCCTTTTGATAGAAGCGATGCTCTGAACAGCGCCGTTCCAAATGAACGCGATTTTGGAGCCTTTTTTATGTGGGCACCAGAAAAAATTAGAAAATTACAAAGAGATACCCTGGCCGCAAATGGGAACAAGGGAATGGGAGATTATGGTGTATTTACCATTGGAGTGTACAATGGTCAAACAGCCAATAAGCCTGAACTGAATAATCAATTACATGCCGTTGCCAAGCTTTCCTATCCTTTTAGAATTGCCAATCAAATTATTGAACCAGGAGTAATGGCCTACACTGGAAGATTTGTTCTTTCACCTGATAATATTTCATCTGGTGTTGGAATTACAGATGACAATGAATATGACGATCAACGCCTTGCCTTTGGTATGATGATCCAACCACGTCCATTGGGAATTCTGGCTGAATACACCATAGGTAAAGGTCCCGAATACAACTCCGCCTTGGATAGCATCATGACTCAAAACCTCAAAGGTGAATTTGTAACCATCAGCTACAGACAAGTCATCAAGAACCAAGTTTTTCAACCCTATTTTCGAATTCAAAATTATGATGGTGGCAAAAAAATGGAAAAAGATGCGAGAAGCTATCAAGTCAATGAGTGGGAAGCGGGAATTGAATGGATACCCGTTAAGAATTTTGAATTGACCGCTGCATTCTTACAATCACATCGTCGTTATGCAGACCGCAGCACACCCGACTACAATGAAAAGGGACATTTGCTGCGTATTCAATGCCAAATCAATTACTAGCAATAATTTAATTGTTAATTCTGTATTAAGTGTTTTCTTTTGAAAATCAGGTTTACAATATATTTTTAAAATTCATGTAACATTCTATTCACCCACATCTAGTGTATTTGTGGGTGATGAATGTTAATGAAGTAGACGGAAATTCCATTGCACAATTGGCCAACTTATCTAAGTCGATAGGGCATCCTACTCGTCTTCAGATTCTGAAAGCTTTGGCAGACAGCGGAGGTACAATAGAGGGTGAGATTGTTTCCATTCCCAATACTGCGCCCACAACAGTCATCCAGCACCTCAGAGAACTAAAGAGAGTTGGACTTATAAAAGGTAGGATTTTTGGAGCGCAATGCAAATACAGCCTCAATGACGAGGTACTTGATTTGTTTAAAAAACTATGGTCAGAAATCTTTCAACCATTACAATCGAAAGATTAAGCGCTTAACAAAGCCTTAAAATTGCCATCACAATCATTTTTTATTGAACATGGAGTTTTGCTCCATGAAAAAAATCGCCCACTTGCTGACTTTGTTGGTCTTGTTTTCTTTTCCAATTTTCCGTTTGGATGCGCAAGACTCGATGAAAAAAACGGCCATCATTACTGGTAAAGTTTTGGATCAAAAAACGGGAGAGCCTATTATTGGTGCAATTGTAAATGCTGCTGGCACTTCTTTTGGAACTGCCACTGACATCACTGGCCAATACCGATTAGAAATTACGCCAGGCACTTACACCTTAGAATGCAGAATCATGTCTTATAAGACGATTCAGATGCCCAATGTTGTTGTTGGAACAGTTGATCTAGAAATCAATTTAGCGATGGAAGATGCCAGTTTTGAGGGATCCACACTTCAAATCACCGACTACAAAAAAACCAATACTGAGGCAGCTGTGCTCATGGAAATGCGTGATGCCAAATTGGTGGTGAGTGGAATGAGTAGCGCTCAAATCGCTAAGGGACAAGACCGTGATGCCTCACAAGTGGCTCGCCGTATTCCAGGTGTAACAATTGTGGACAATCGTTTTGTAATGATCAGAGGGTTAGCGTCAAGGTACAATACCACAATGATCAATGGAATCATCGCTCCATCCTTAGAATCCGACATTCGCGCATTTAGCTTTGATATCATTCCAAGCATGGCCATGGAAAAATTCCTTATTTACAAATCCGCCAGTGCTGAGATACCTGGTGAATTTGCAGGAGGTGTTATCAACGTTGTCACCAAAAACATTCCGGATGAGAAGACTGCCATTGACTTTTCCTATAGTCAAGGTTTCAGAACCGGAATTACTGGAGAAACATTTTACCGAGCACAAGAATCGAAGTCAGATTGGTTGGGCATGGGAAGCCGCAACAGAGCTTTGCCAGGTTCATTTCCAACCAATGTTCGAGATATACAATCCACCAACGAAAGGGTAATTTTTGCTCAAAAATTGAATAATAATTGGAAATTAGATTCCATTCAAACACCCATGGATCAAAGAATGAGTTTTACCATTGGTAAGAGATGGAAGCGTCAAGACCTCATCATCGGTAACTATACTGCGATTAACTATTCACGTGCGTATGTTCTGCAAAATAGTGAGCGCATGGACTACAATGAGTTCGATGTCGCCAATCAATTGAGTGATACTGTTTTTCGATACAACGACAACATCTATCAATTGACCTCTCAATTGGGTTTTTTACACAACTGGGGATTGAAATGGAAAAGTGGAAACTTTGATTTCAAAAATTTCATCAACCAAAACGGAATGCAATCCAATACCCTCCGAAATGGAATCAATATAGAGGAAGGAAACTACAGGAAAGAATACTCGATGCGCTACACTCAGCGTATGGTGCTATCCAGTCAGATTGCCCTTCAGCAAGAGGTTTTCAATAAAAGAGGAACCATTCAATTGGCTGCTGGCTTCGGAACCACACAACGTGAGGATCCAGATTGGAAAAGAATTCGCTATACCAAACCTACCGACGGATCTGACCCGAACTACGCGGCATATGTACCTTTTAGCGCTCAACCATTCTTCTTGGGAAGACTATTCATGGATTTGAATGAATACGTGAGAACATACAGTGGGCAATACACTGCCAAACTATGGCAAGTAAAGAGTGAAGATAAAAAAGAAGAAAAATGGATCACCGCAAAAGGAGGGTTTTATTTGGAGAATAAATCCAGAAATTTCTCTTCTCGAAATTTAGGATACTCCCCCGCCAGTATTTTTGGCTTTGATTACAACTTGGCTTACCTACCCTATGACCAAATTCTTTCCAATGAAAATATCAATGGTCAAAATGGATTTGTCATTGATGAGGATACCAGAGGAGCCGACAGGTATGAAGCCTCTAACACTTTGGCAGCGCAATTCTTTGAAGTAAATCTTCCTCTAAACAAATGGAACGTAACAGCAGGCATCAGAAATGAAAACAATATTCAGAAGCTAAGTAGCGCGGACATTACTGGGATACCAGTGAGCGCTCAACTTGATTCCACTATGCTATTACCCTCATTGAATATTTCCTATAATTACAACAAAAAGACATTAATCCGACTGGCCTATGGCAAAACAGTCAACAGACCAGAGTTCCGCGAATTGGCCCCATTCTCTTTTTATGATTTCGAAAACAACTTTATCATTTCAGGAAATCCAAATTTGACCTTTGCAACTGTACAAAATTTAGACTTGCGTTGGGAACGCTATCCAAAGGCCAATGAGGTAATCAGCGCTGCATTGTTCTACAAACAATTCACCAATCCCATTGAGCAGTACTTTGTTCCAGGTGTAGGCTCTGGCGGTACCAGAAGCTTCATGCCCGGCAATGCTTTGTCTGCAACAAGCTATGGAGCTGAATTAGACATTAGAAAATCATTGAGCAACATTTCTAAAAACAACATCGTGAAAAATATGACGGTTGTTGCCAATGCCTCTTATATCCTATCGAATATTTCGTTATCAGCCGCAAGTATTGAAACAGGACTTAACGCCAATCGTCCGATGGTAGGTCAATCGCCTTATATCGCAAACGTTGGACTATATTATGAAAACGATACCACGGGTTGGCAGTTCTCCGCCATGTACAATATTATCGGTCCACGGATCGCAATTGTAGGAATACCTGGTGTTCCTGAAGTGTACGAGATGCCAAGGAATGTGATTGACCTCTCCATTATTAAAAATTTCCAAAATGGTTTTGGCCTTCGTTTAGGGATTCAGGACGCATTGAACCAAGAAAGTTTATTCTTGCAAGATGCCAATCAAGATGGCATTTTGAATCGAGACAATGATCAAGTGATGCAGCGTTTCAAAAGAGGATCTTACATCACCTTTGGAATACAATATAAGCTTCGCGAAAAATAGCCTTAACACAGGCTTGATATACTAGCCCATTATTAGTGCTTTTGATAATACATCAATAATGAAGCACTAATAATGGGCTAACTTCTTACCGAGTGATTTGCAAAAAAATCAAAGACATGAAAAGAATTGTATTCTTCGTGGTCGCAGCCTTTTTGAGCGGCCTGGCGCAAAGCCAAATCATTGTAAGTGGTAGCCTTGACATCAACGGAAAAACCACTTGGACCAACAACAATATTTATATCCTTCAAGGTTTTGTTCGAGTCACAGCGAACGATACTTTGTTGATTCAACCAGGGACCATTATCAAAGGAGACTATGTTTCAAAAGGTTCATTGATCGTTGAACGTGACGGTTATTTGATTGCACAAGGAACCGAAATGCAACCCATTGTTTTCACTTCACAAAAACCTGCTGGCCAACGCTCTTATGGTGATTGGGGAGGATTGATTCTTTGTGGTAGAGCTGCCGTTAATCAACCTGCCAATGTTGCCAACGGTACTGCACAAGGAGAGGCGATGGTGGAAGGGGGTGTAGGATCCATTTATGGTGGAGGATCAAGTCCTGACAATAATGATGATTCGGGAATCATTGAATACGTGCGCATTGAGTTTGGTGGAATTCCTTTCCAGCCCAACAGTGAAATCAATGGAATCACCATGTGTGCTGTAGGAGCAGGAACTACGATCAATCACATTCAAGTGTCTTACTGCGGAGATGACGCCTTTGAGTGGTTTGGCGGAAATGTCAATGCGCATCACTTGGTGTCTTACCGAAACTGGGATGATGATTTTGATACTGACTTTGGATACCAAGGATCTGTTCAATATGGCTTGGTTATTAGGGATCCTGCAATTGCCGACCAAAGTGGATCCAATGGATTTGAAGCTGACAATGATGCCACTGGTTCCACCAACGGGCCAGTTTCACAACCCAAATTCTCTAATTTCACCGTAGTTGGCCCGATGGCTTTTAATGCAACTTTTAATTCTAACTATAAAAGAGCATTGCACTTGAGAAGAAACACGCAATGCAGCGCCTTTAATTCTGTATTCCTTGGTTATCCTGTCGGCTTGATGATTGAATCCAATTCAACACAGGGCAATGCCATCAATGGATTATTAAAATTCAAAAACAATGTGATTGCACAATGCAATGACTCCCTTTTGGCCAATACCACATCTGGTTTGAATGCCTCTACCAACAATGTGAACGGCGCATTCAATATCACACAATTCTTTAATAGCAATAATAATCAGTTGTTCCCTTTGACCACGGATTTAATGTTCAGCAACGTTGACCTCAACGCTCCAAATTTCTCTTTAACAACCAACTCTCCTTTGCAGCAAGGTGCTGATTTTTCTGATGCCTATTTGAACAACGGAAACTTTGAAACCGTTAACTACCGTGGTGCGTTTGGAACTGAGAATTGGGCATCATGTTGGACAGAGTTTGACCCACAAAACCAAGCTTACAATGCTACTTTGGACAACAGCTTTACAGCAGAAATCATTGCTGATGGAGAAACTGCATTTTGCGAAGGAAGTAACGTGGTTTTGATGGGTGCGGCATCCATTGACAATGTAACTTTCCATTGGAACAATGGCGCGGTATCCTCTTCTCAGACCATTTCTGAAAACAATATGATTGAAATGACAGCCATGAGTGCCGATGGATGTGGTGTTCAAGCACAGGCCGTTGAAGTGGTTGTATACCCCACTCCTGAAGTTGCGATTCAAGCAACCGGTAATACTTCACTCTGTACAGGTAGCTCCGTTGAAATTATCTCATCTCAATCTGAAGGAAATGTATGGAGCAACGATGAAACTACAGGAAGCATTATTGTAACTGAATCAGGGGTGTATAGTACAACATTTACGGATTTAAATGGTTGCTCAGCGGTATCTAATGAAATCAATGTGAATGTTTCCGATGCTCCAGCTCCAACAGTATCCGCTTCTGGTAACACATCTATTTGCTCAGGGGAAAGTGTTGACTTAACCGCCAGCAGTTCTGAAACCTATACTTGGTATTTGAATGGAACAGTGATTGCCGATGCCAACATGGCCAATTTAGTAGCCACAGAAAGCGGATCCTACACTGTTGAAGTTACCAACACGGATGCATGTAATGGAACGGGCATGTCTTCACCCATTTTTATCACTGTTACAGAAACACCTACTGCGGACTTCACTGCGATTATCAATAACTTGGGTGTACAATTCTTGAATAATTCTACTGCAGCCAACAGCTACAATTGGAATTTTGGAGATGGCAATGTATCTTCTGAAAACAACCCCTCACATACCTACGGAGCAGATGGTTCATACACTGTGACACTTGAAGCTACCAATGGCAATTGTTCTGATGTGCATACCTTTGAAGTATTGGTTACAGGAATTGAGGAATGGATGAATAACAACATTTCAATTTATCCCAACCCTGCCCATGATATCATCAATGTAATATGTCCCAAAGCATCATCATTGCAATTGTTGAGTATCACTGGTCAAGTGATCGCGCAAATCAACAACAGCAACACCAATGAGAAAATCAATGTTGATGCAATTTCAAATGGTGTTTACTTTATCCGAGTTGTAAGCAATAACAATGTGACAGTATTAAAATTCAACAAGAATTAATATTCAATCATTCCAATAAAAAAAGGGGACTTTTTAGTCCCCTTTTTTCTGTCGCAAAATTTATTTCTCTCGCGGCATATCTTCAATATTCAAGATCATAAAACCATCGATGGCGTTGTTAAATAAAGGATCACGATTGAAGGCCAAAATCTTTGCATTTTGTGCCAAATATTTTTTGTACAAAACAGGCATGGACAATCCCATTGGTTCTATTTGACCAATCAACTTATCCAACTGTTTTATTTCCTTTTTAACGGTTAACAATAACGCCTCTCTATCAATCCGGTCTTTCATTACCACCTTGTGTCTGGGCCTAACCCATTTGGACAATTCCTTATCACTGTGTTCTTGAAGCAAGAACTGAATCATCAACTCCTTGGACAACCGGTTGTAGTGGTCACTCATACTTACAGGTCCTATGATGTACTTGACTTCTGAAAAATGATCCATAAAAATGGTTATACCTTGCCACAATAGAAACAAAGGCCAACGCTGCTTTTGATATTTTGACACGATAAAAGACCTACCTAATTCAATACTTCTTTTGAGATAGGGCTTGAATTCCCGTTTCATTTTAAAGAGTGAATGGGTATAAAAACCCTTTCTGCCATATAAATCAATAATCTCAGAACCCAAACCAATGCGATATGCACCCACCAACTCTTGATTTTCTTTGTGCCAAAGAATCAAGTGATAATAATAGAAATCGTATTCATCTAGATCCAATGATTTACCTGTACCCTCACCGACTTCTCTGAAGGTTATTTCTCGTAAGCGCCCAATTTCATGCAGCAAATTGGGTATACGGTGAGCCTTCACGGCATAGCAGGTAAAGCCCGATTGATCTAGAATCATGGCGTCCTCTATTTCCAAAATCTCCTTTCTTATATCCTGGTTAAAGGCGGGATAACCCACCGATTCTTGTGCATTTTGTTTTTTAAACCACAATCGGGGAGCAAAGAATCTTCGACGCACCTCAAATTGATAACTCAAAGCATAGACGCGTGATCTGAAAAATCGGTTGAGTTGTGCCACATCTTCTATTACACTCCAATCCTTATGAGGTATGGGGTGACCTATTTCTACTACCAACTCTTTGTTGCGCTTTCTTAAAAATTCAGATGGCAGCGCTATGGTGCGCAATTGAGGATGAATTTTCCCCAGAAGATGAAAGAGATAGGAATTGTCCCCATAAAAATAAACGGGCAATACTGTAGCCGTTGTCTTTTGAATCAACTTCATCACTGAATCTGCCCAGCGCTTATCCACAGGATGCTTTAGCTTACCTTTGGGTAAAGTACTCACTTCACCGGCCGGAAAGACAATCAAACAACCACCCGATTGAACATGTTCCAAAGATGCTCTAAGACCAGCCCTACTGTTCCTATTGGCCTGATTCTCGAATGGGTTAACCGCGAAAAAAAATTCACTTATCGGTTTAACTTCGGATAAAATAAAATTGGCCATTACCTTGATATCACTTCTTACTTGAAGCATCATTTTCAAGGCCATCAGACCATCCATTGCACCAAAAGGGTGATTGCAAACCACCACCAAAGGACCCTCTTTTGGAATGGCATTCAATTGGTCCTTTTTCCACTGGGGCTTAATGCTTAACTGTTCAAAAAGACCATCAACAAAAGCTTCTCCTTTCTTATCACTAACTTGAGCGTATAACTCATTGATGGCATTGAGACGTGTAACCTGTTGAACAACTTCCAACAATGGATTTCGCTCATGCGTCTTCAATACTTTGGCCAAAGTCGACTTGGGAATCAACTCATCTTTCATGCTATGCAGATATCAATTTAAAATCTTTTATTCCCTTGGATTCTAAAACCTCAAGCACTATTCCATCGGCCAAACCGAATTTAGGCGCCAACAACTCCTCTATTCCAACTTCATCCGCAATTTGAGTATAGATATTTAGTGCGGGTACAATGACATCAGCTCTGTCTTCGCGCAATTTGTACTTGCGCATTCGTTGCTCTTTGGAACAACGACTCAGTTGCTTTTTTAAATTATTCAACTCCTCCAAAGAGACAAACTCACGTGATTTTTTCTCTAATATTTTAATGGCACTATTAATATTGCCACCTGTAGCAATGGCATGGTACTTCATTTTGGGATTAATGTGCTGTGACAACCATTCAAAAACAGCCTTTGGAAGTTTCTTTTGGTCATTGAGTAGCATCCTTACTGTACCCACTTCAAAAGACTGCGAAGCCTTCTTTAGTCCTCTCTCAATCAACGTCAATTCTGTGCTTCCGCCACCTACATCAATAAAAAGATAATGATGTTCCTTCGGCAATTGATAATGACTAAAATTACCGAAAATCATTTCCGCTTCTTCACTTCCTGATAATATTTTGATTTCGATTCCCGAAATTTTTTTGACTTGTTTTACAACGGAGTCACGATTCTCTGCGCTTCTAAGAGCGCTTGTGGCGCAGGCTCTGACCTCCTCAATGGCCAGGGCTTCAATAATAGAGGCAAATCCCTTGATGGTCAAAGCCAATTGATTAGCGCGCTCAACAGACACCTTACCAAAAGTAAAAACATCGCCTCCCAATCGGATAGGCACCCTGGTGTGCAGTAATTTCTCCATCAGAACTCCGTCTTCATTTTGATGAACTTGAGCGACAAATAATCTAACGGCGTTAGATCCTATATCAATGGCGGCAATCCTCATGTATGTGATTCTGAATTTTCAAGTAATCGTTGATAGTATTTCTCCTGCGTATCTATTGACTTTGACTGAATAACACTGCAAACCAACTGATTGATTCTTTCCAACTCCAAACACCTGGCTTTGGCCATTGAATCAAATTGAATGTCCAACCAAGATTTCAATTCAGCGCGCAATTCGGAATCAAGAATGGGTGCCAACACTTCTATCCTGTAATCCAAATTTCTCACCATCATGTCTGCACTGCCAATAAAAATTCGTTCTCTCTTTCCGACTCCAAAAACAAAAATACGGCTGTGCTCCAGGTATCTACCCAATATGCTGCGCATACTTATGTTCTTCTTTTGATTCTCTGATGTGGGCTGTAAAAGGCAAACTCCTCTGATCACCAACTTCACTTCTACTCCACTTTCCGCTGCCTCCAGTAATTTCTTGATAACGCCATCATCCACCAGATTATTGACCTTTATTACCACTAGTGCTTTTTTCCCTTTCTTAGCCTCTTTGATCTCATCCGCAATCCAATCCATGAGCTTTCTTCGGGTATTAAAAGGAGAAACCACAAGGTGTCTAAATTGAGGACGGTGGAAATTGGCTTCAAAGAAATGAAACAAACTGCGCACCTCTCTTCCCAAATCTACATTGGTCGTCAAAAGGGAGGTGTCTGAATAAATGCGTGCTGTTTTCTCATGGAAATTTCCCGTACCGATGTGTGTAATTCGTACTGTTCTTCCATTGATTTTTCTGCTAATCTGAAAAACTTTACAATGCACCTTTAATCCGGGAATACCGGGAATGACTTTTACCCCTGCGGCTTGCAACATTTTGGTAATTTGCAAATTGTGTTCCTCATCGAAACGAGCCTGGACCTCCACCAAGGCCACCACCTTTTTTCCATTCTTGGCGGCATTCACAAGGGCATGTAGAATGTGTGAATCGTGGGCAATGCGGTACATAGAAATGCGAATGGTCCTTACCTGTGGGTCAATTGCTGCTGCCCGGAGTAAATCCAAAATATGGGAAAATCTTTGATAGGGGAAATGCAACAACACATCCTTCTTGTTGAAAGTATCAAGGATATTACCTGCTTTTTTGAAAGCAGGATGCGATATACTCCTTCTTTTTGGATAAACCCAAGTTGGATTTCCAAAGTCCGGAAAATTCAATAAATCTTTTTTATTGTGGTATCTGCCACCGGGAATAATATTCTGTGGATTTTTAATCTTTGTTTTGGTCAGAAGCAAATGCAATAAGTCTTCTGGGATTTCATGATCGAAATTAATCCTCACATAATCTCCCTTGCTGCGCTGCTGAATGCTCTTGGAAATTTTATCGTAAACACTCTTCGAAAAATCATTTTCAATTTCATACTCGGCATCACGCACGACTTTGATATCAAAAGCTTTTATGCTTGCAATGGAATAAATGGAAAAAATCTTCTTTAAGTTATAACGGATAACATCCTCTAAAAACATGACATGCTTTTCATCATTTTCAGTAGGCAAAACAACCCACCTTCCAATGGTATCTGGAACTTCAATAAGGGCATGAACCTTTCTTGTCTTGTCTTTTAATACTACCTCAACCACCAAATAAAGTGCGTTGTCTTTTAAGGGTGGAAGTGGCATGCTGGGCGCCATCAAAATGGGGATAATGTGATGACGAATTTCATCATCAAAATAATGATCTACATAATTCTTTTGGGCTGGACTTAATTGTCTTTCATTCTTGAAGTGCACACCTACTTTGGCCAATGCCCGCTTTGTACTTTCAAAAATTCGATCAAACTCCCATTGCAATTCAATCACTCGATCATGAATGATGTCCAGCGGATTGCCTTTCTTGCCTTTAAGCGCTTTCAATTCTCTGTTCAGAGAAGCAATTCGAACCTTAAAAAACTCATCCAAATTACTAGAAAAAATTCCCAAAAAATGTACACGTGAGACCAGCGGATTCTTGACATCAGAGGCTTCAAACAATACCCTTTCATTAAATTGAAGCCAAGAAAGCTCTCTTTGAACACTAATTACCCTTTTCTCCATAGCGTTCAAAGATGATTTCATCATTTTGATTTTATGTTAACGGAATGCTATCATTTTCCAGTGGCACCGGATTTTATCCAATTCCAACTGCTACCCGACTTTTTGACGGTATATGATCCATTGGCCCAATTTTGAACATCAATCCTGATTGAACCTTGGATCAATTTATTCCAAATCAACTTTCCTTGTGCATCAAAAATCCAAACTTCACCATCGCCCTTGATGTTTAAAAAATCAGATGATGGATTGGGATAAATAAAATCAAAGAATCCCAATTCTTCAATCTGTTGAACCCATTCACCATCACAAGTACAATCGAGTTGAACCATATCATTGACCGTTAACGAATCTCCATCATCACATGGTGAGAGCGGAAGAATACAACTGCCATCATCCGTGTTGGCCAAAGCATTAAAATTGCACGCTGAAGAATCCACGCATCCAAGAGACTCCACCCACGGATTCATTTCCCAATCAATGCTTTCATTGAAATAGCTTGTATCACTGAAATTACCCATTAAATCCACTGCCATCGTTGTTGAGATGATTAGATCCAATTGATTTTGATTGTTGTCATTGATAACAAAAGCCCATTCAAATGTCTCATCGTCCAACCATTGCTGAGAGAGCATAGAAACATCCATTGGTGCGGGAATCGTTAACAATGGAAAACTAGTATCTGACATGGGTTCATCAAATTGAACTTGCACCAACCAAGTTCCTCCAACCAAACTCTCATCGAGCATTCCATCACTCACTCCCCAATTGATAACACTAGGGGATTGGGTATCAATAAAAGTATTGGTTAAGAGCGTGTCAAAAATGATCATTTCATTTCCAGCCAAATCTCTCCAACCACCCAACTGAATGGTTGGGGAAGAAAATTCCTCATTTACATCTGGCAAATGATAAGAAAGAAGAATGCTATTGCTTTCAATGTTCAATGAGGTTAATTCTGCACTTTGAAGGGTAAGACTGTTAGAAATCAATTGAGCATCGACAAGTGTAACGGGTTCATTGAAATTGGCATTCACCAAAAATTGATTTTGTTGAATGGTGGCTTCATTGATCATTTCCAAATTCGTGTTGAATTCCATTACAAAAGGATTCTCTGTATCAATTGTAAAAATATCATTTCCGTATTTGATGCGTTGTAAAGTCCCATTGATATTGGCAGCGCCCATAATTTTGACATCAATATTATTGATCACATGGTTGTTATCCTGGACAACAAAACGCCAACGGTAGGTAGAGTCATTTATCCAATTGACATCCACATAAGTAAGGTCCGAAGACAAATCACCATTGACAAAATCCAAATTGGGTCCCCAATTGGTGGACATGGGTTGATCAAAGTGCGCGATAACATCGAGTGTATCTTGACAAACCGCATCGTTCACAAAAGTTGGACATTCTAGGAAGACAATCTTGGGTAAAGTATCCAACCACAGGCCATCCGCTTTTACCACTGCATCAGCAGCAACAGCAGATCCGATGACTCTACCTGCAATATCATCCATAGGAGGGTGAATTCCTCCCCAAATGCGGGACAAACTACATTGATCACTGGCATCTTGATAGGTGGCCCATTGCAATTGAACATTCATGGAGGGACCCTCTTCAAAAACCAAATACTGATTCATGGGTGCCTCAAAAGTTCCCATCCCTCCGGGAAAATAAGGTGTACCTGTGATTGCAGTCATGACATCGGCAGCCGCACGAGAATAAGTGGAATGACCCGAGACATATCCAGCAAATGGAGGCGTTACAAAAGTGGGTCGTTGATAAGGATACCATTTTTCTCCTAAAATCCAACCCACTCCTGCCATGTCTGTGTCTGGATTATCAATCAATTCGGGACCATTCCAAGAATACAACTTGACCTTATTGACGTTTTCATTGTCAGCTCCTGCAAGGGGGTCACCCGGTTGGACCAATTCTGAGAAACCGGGAATCAATGGAAAACCATCAGGATGATAATGAGGTTGACTGGGATCAGATGATTGCCCTTTTTCGGCCATATATCTTATGGCACTAATGGGGCGCACCCCATCATAAAAACCTTTGATACCCCAAGCAGAAATGGCTGCATCATGGACGGCACCACCCAATGTCAAATATGCCCTAACACAGAATTCCGTTTCATCTACTGACTCATTTCCTTCCCACAAAAAAGTGCCTTGCATCTCGGTAATCACATAATTTAAAATCTTGAACCAATGACCTGGTGGCGTCTCTGAATTGGGCCCATCCGCCCAAAATTCAGCTAAAATCCTCGTGTAATCCCCCCGATACACCCATTGCTCAGCATAGGGCTGATTGGTGATGGGGTTTATGTTGTGACCAATGCCATTATCCCCCCCATTTTCAAAATCATAAAAATTCATTTGATCTTCAAAAGAGGTGGGTAATGTTGCATTACCCACGCTCTTGGGAGAAATATCGATTATCTCTTCATCACTTGGATCTAAATGAGAACCCCAAGCTGCCACCAAAGCAAAATTCCATTTGTACAGGTCATTGATGCCCTCCCCAGTCTCTCCCAACAAAGGGAAAGGACCTGGATCGTGATAAACCTTCCAATCGTATCCATCCCGCTGTTGAATTGTTAAATCATCATTATCCATAGCAAAGGGCTTCACATTGCCCCACTCCGGACCCATAAATGGCGGAGCTCCAGAAAGCAAATTGCCATTTTGATCAATAAATACACTCAAACTTAACGGCTGCCAGCGATTGGCATCAATAATACCATTTGTTCCTGGCAAAGTTGGAAACAAAGCGGGGTTCAATGGGGTGTAGTATTGATTGGCATAATTCATCAACTGATTGGATCCATCGCCATTTCCGTAGGAGATTATTCTTGCAGCAATATAATTCCCCAAAGCGGCAGGATTACCTGAAGAATAATCCACAGATGAGAAATTGATGTCGTACCCCAGCTCACCCATTAAAGTTGTCACATAAGGCAATGTTACCGTTCCCCAACCTGGAGAATTGATGTAGCGATTTCGAATGATTCTGTACGCTGCATAACTCATGGCCATATTTTGAGCAGCTAACTTATCGTCGGGTTGCAGAATTCCGGAATAAGGGCAGGTGAATCCATTGTAGGTCTTGCCCAAAAACAAAGTTGCTGCCTCATCATCATAGGCGGCCCATGCATCATACATGGCCATGGAAAAATGCTGCAGATTTCTTGCAGTCATTGGAGGACGAGCAAAGTCATTTCGAATGGCGGTTAACATGGCCTCAGTCCACTGAAAGGGAACACTGTTTTGAGCTTGGGTATCTTCAATGTTACACCACAAAATAAAAAGAAGCACAAGAAACTTGGTGGGGTTTTTCATAGTGACTAAATTACAGAAAATCACAACAATTTGAGGAAAACATTCATCATAAAAAAAGCGCCTTGCGGCGCCTTTGATATTTGATTATTTAACCTTGAAAGTCTTTTTGAAAAGACCCACTAGATTGTCTTTTTCCCAAGGGAAAAGTTCAACCTTCATGGTTTTTACTTTACCACTTCCATCTTTAAATGTCTTTGATTTAATCTCACACTTTCTTCCCATGTGGCCATATGCGGCAGTCTCTCTGTAAATGGGTGTGCGCAATTTGAATCTTTGCTCAATTTGATATGGGCGCAGGCTGCATTCTTTCATTTTTAAAATAGCCGCGGCTAATTCACCATCCGACATTTTTACTTTAGAGGTACCATACGTATTGACATAAAGTCCTACTGGATCTGCTACACCAATGGCATAAGCCACTTGAACCAAGGCCTCATCACAAACGCCTGCGGATACCAAGTTACGCGCAATGTGTCTTGTGGCATAAGCTGCACTCCTGTCTACCTTGCTTGGATCTTTCCCTGAAAAAGCTCCACCACCGTGGGCGCCTTTACCTCCATAGGTATCTACAATGATCTTTCTTCCCGTTAAGCCTGTATCTCCGTGAGGTCCACCGATAACGAACTTACCTGTTGGGTTAACATGCAAAGCATAATTTGACTTAAACAATTTCTGAACGCGTGTAGGACATTGCTTCATGACACGAGGAATGAGAATGTCTTGAACATCTTTCTTGATTTTGTCCAACATCTTTTTATCGTTCTTGTCAAAATCATCATGTTGTGTAGAAATAACGATGGCTGTAATACCCAAAGCTTTGTGATCATCTGAATACTCAATGGTCACTTGACTTTTGGCATCTGGACGAAGGTATTTCATTAATTTTCCCTCTTTGCGAATAGCCGCTAACTCTCTCAGTAACATGTGTGCCAATTCCAAAGGCAGAGGCATAAAATTATCGGTTTCGTTGGAAGCGTATCCAAACATCATCCCTTGGTCACCCGCACCTTGGTCTTCCTTTTTCTTGCGCTCAACACCCTGATTGATGTCTGGTGATTGCTCATGTATGGCGGATAAAATTCCACAAGAATTGGCTTCAAACATGTACTCACTTTTGGTGTAGCCAATTTCTTTGATAACATCACGGGTGATGTTCTGCACATCCAAATACGTATTGGATTTTACTTCTCCTGCAAGCACCACTTGACCTGTTGTAACTAACGTTTCGCAGGCAACTTTGGAGTCAGCATCAAAAGCCAAGAAATGATCGATAAGTGCATCTGAAATTTGATCAGCAACTTTATCTGGGTGTCCCTCTGATACGGACTCTGAAGTAAAGAAATATGACATTTTCTATGAATTAATGATTACAAATATAATTAAGGTTTCAAAGCAACGGTTTCAGGTACTAAAATATTCACTGCCTGTCTCAACAAATCAATATTCAGCGGTGTAAATCCAATAAACTCTCCATCACAATCGATCGGGTAACCAGGGGTCTGAATGGATACTCGCTCTCCCTTGAGATAAGTAACCGAGCGGTGATTCATTCTTTTGCCTCTCCTTAATGATGGCAACTGCTTGAGGTAATCCATTAACGAGATATCCTCCACCACTACCAAATTCAATTGACCATCATTGATCTGTGCTTCTGGGTCGATGCACAATCCACTTCCAAACCAAGAGGCGTTGCAAGCGGCCAACATAAAAATTCGTTTGGTGATTGCAGGAGAATGATCAATACTGACTTCGACATTGATTGATTTAAAAGACAAAAAGCTTTTGACAATATTCTTTTGGTAGGTCAAAAATGATCCTAGCCATCTGTTGTCTTGTGAAATGCGTTGCACCACTTCTCCACCTATTCCAATGTCTGAAACATTGATACCGAAACGCAAACCGGTAGGTGTTTCCAACCTCATCACATCACATGGAACCACGCTTAAATTGTTCAAAGCTGCTTGAACTTCTTCCCAACATCCTGACAAGCCCAAGGACTTTACAAAATCATTTCCTGTACCCAATGATAGCATTCCCAGGGGAACAGAAGAGTTGGATTGTACAATTCCATTGACGCATTCATTCAAAGTACCATCTCCCCCGCAAGCAACCACCGCATCATATCTTTCCTTTTTCAAACCATCCACAACCAAAGTGATGGCATGACCTACTCTTTGGGTGTACACTTTTGCACCTTTCCATTCTTGTTGTTCACGTATATACTTCCAAATGCGAAGCCACTGGGTATTCCGTTCCAATCTACCATGAACAACAAAAAGTACTTTTTTCATCGAACGATGATCTCATCAATGAATAGCCAACTGGGCTCTCCTGGAGCATCATGCCAATCCGGACATTTCCCAATGGAGCGTGCTTGAACTTTTACGTATCGACCCATAAAAAAACCATATGCAGTATAATCTTCTGCCAATACTTTAGAACTTACTGCAAACTCCCCAGGTTCACTCGGATGGGTTCGCTTTCCAACGGAATCAGTATTGAGCAATTTCCAATTGTTACCATCAATGGAGATAAAATAAGAAACATCCTCAGGTCTAAAAATCCAAGCATTGGCGTAATGAAACCATCGCGTGCTGACTTCTGTGATGCTCTCGATTTTACCCAAATCAATCACCATCTCCATGTCTTTACCTTGAACTGCTTGCCAATTACCATCTCTAAAGTTAGCACCACCCAAGCAACCATCGACCAATCCTTTTAATCCACCTCCCAAATAGGCATTGCTCGGAGTATAATTCAACAGGATATCTTTACCCAATGCAAGGTGGTTGGCAAAGATTCTGGTCATCCAATTGACCTGATTGCTTCCTCCCAATTTCATTCCTACTTGCAGATTAATCTTGCTATTTCTTCGAATGGCAATGGGTCCATTGACATCCACTATATCTTGAACCTCCTCTACAGATTGCGAATCAAAATGGGTTGTTGTATAAAACAAATTCATGTCGGGATTCTCCTTCTGAATTTGAACCCACAAGTTCTCATTTTCAATAACAGTTTGAAATTGAACGGGTGTAGTCATGAAGCCATATTTCACTTTCCGCTTATCGAGAAGTGAGAATGACCTCTTTAAACGAGCTTCAAATTCAGGGTAATCTCTTTGCACAGGGTAGGACCAAAGAACTTCAGACAATGCAATGAGACGAGGAAAAATCTTACCTGTTACTTCATTTTCAGGGGCGCGTTCCGTCCACATATTTCCCTCTGCTCCTAAAACAAAATGGTGTTTGTCCTGAGTCAATTCACTCGGAATTGGATCAAATTGATAAACCTTCTTGGTGTCAATTCCATCCAAACCGTAATCCAAATAGCAATGGCTCGTGGGGGACATGACTACGGCATGGTTGTGTTGCGCAGCTTCTAATCCTCCCTGCATCCCTCTCCATGACTGAATAACTGCACCCGATGGAATCCCGCCTTCTAAAATTTCATCCCACCCTATGATGTCTTTTCCTTTGGATTTCAGATGTTTTGCAACCTCCTCAATCATCCAAGTTTGCAACTCCGCCTCATTCTTTAGATGCTCATCTTTTATTCTCTTTTGACATTTAGTACAATTCTCCCACCTTACTTTAGGTGCCTCATCGCCTCCGATGTGAATGTATGGGGCTGGAAAAAGGGAAACCACCTCATCTAAAACATCTTTGATAAACTGAATGGTTTTATCATTACCGGCACAATAAATATCTTTAAATACACCCCAATCCGTTTCGACGCTTATCTGTTGACCCATACAGCTTAAAAAAGGATAAGATGCAATGGCTGCAACGCTATGTCCTGGTAATTCTATTTCTGGAATGACCATAATGTGCAGTCTATTGGCATAACTGACAATATCCCTTATCTGTTCTTGCGTATAAAAACCTCCATAATTTTGTTCATTAACCAACCGGTATCCTCCAACAGAAGTCAATTTGGGGTATTTCTTTATCTCAATGCGCCAACCTTGATCTTCAGTAAGATGCCAATGAAATACGTTCATTTTATACAAGGCCATCGTTAGCAATGTTTCTTTGATCTTCTCGACACTCATGAAATGACGTCCGCAATCCAACAATAAACCACGGTGTATAAACTTCGGTTCATCTTCAATCACCCATGCGTCGTGACTATAGCCTGAGTCGAGTGGCCCCTTTTTAATGGGGATCATCTGAATGTATGAAAATACACCATGCAAAACTCCAGCAGGATTTCGTCCTGAAATACAAACCTGATTTTTTTGGATATTTACATGATATCCTTCATCCTTTACCACATCCAAATTTGTCTTTAAAAGCAATCCATTTACATTGGATTTCCCATCCCAATGGTGAATTTTAGGAATGTAATCTCGATGAATTTTTATTTGCTCAGCCAAAATCTCCGCTTCGTTCAAAAACATCTTCTCTGTCCAAATGGCCAATTCACCATCCTTGGCCTCAAATATGTCTTTTGTTGGAACATATGATTTTGTGGGTTGTGGGATAATCATTTGCCCCCAATAGACAACACTCAACCCGATAAAAAAAACTACAAGACTACTCTTCATTTTGATAAAATTTTTGAAGTGGATCTTCCTTTTGTAAAGGAATAAAAGTCCCAAACAAACCCATATACTTATACTCGCCATCTCCTAGGGTGATGGTATGCACTGTAAAAAACAAATAACTTTTTGTCTCCAACAATTTAGTCAATGCCTGAAAAATAAAATCCTTTTGAATTTTAACTACATCTTGCATTACTGGATCTTTTGACAATGACTCTGCCCTGATGTTAATCTCTGATTGGGCTTTGCTCAGAAATTTCTTATCATCCGGCTTTGTCAGATAAGCCAATAGCAGCATCGTAGTTAGAAACAAGAAAGTTAAAAGCATCCATTTTCTCATAAGTAGTATTTTGACACAACCAATAAACCTGCTGTTTCCGTCCTCAAACGCGCTGCTCCCAAACTTATAGGTACTCCGCCCAACTTTAAAACATCTTGAATCTCTGACACTTGAAAATCTCCTTCGGGACCGATTAATACATGCGGACTAGATTCCACTGATGGATTCCAAATCATCTTATCCCCTTCTTCACAATGCGCAATAAAAACCGATTCCCCTTTCAAAACATCCATTACCGAATCCCAGGTAGGGTAAACCTTGACGTAAGGTAACCACTTCCTTTGACTTTGCTTCATGGCAGCTATGGCAATACGCTCCAAACGCTCGATGGAAAATTTAGATTTTTCAGAATGCTTGGTGGAGATAATATTCAATCCACGCAGTCCCATTTCTGTTGACTTCTCTAACATCCATTCTATTCTATCAGACTGTTGCGTCATTGGGATGTACAAATGAACTCCGTTGGGCTGATGCTCTTTAATGATTGCTGAGAGGGGCTCAATGAAAGGCTGTTTACCATTCAAATGAAATTGAAAACATTGGTATGATCCCAACCCGTCAACTACAACAATATTCTCCCCTGGCTTAACCCGAAGGGCTTTCATGTGCCGCCATTCATCCTCTGACAATGAATGTGCACCCAAAGAAGTTAGCTGTGGGGCATAAAAACAATGCATGGCACAATTTACAAAACATATTCATTGAATTGCCGAAATAACAATTTTGATGCATCTTGCGGCATGCGTCTATTGATTAAAAACATACAAGAACTTTTTGGAACATTTGAGCACAATCCTCAAACGATTTCAGGTCTTGACATGAAAAATTTTCCAAGCCTCTCCAATGCCTGGTTGGCCGTTGAGGATGGCATCATCGTTGACTATGGGTCAATGGAAGATTGGCCTGGCATTATCGATTGGGCCAATTTGGAAATCATTGATGCTGAAGGTAAAATGATTCTGCCCTGTTGGTGCGATTCCCACACGCACACCGTTTTTGCAAAACCCAGATCACTGGAGTTTGAGGACAAAATCAAAGGAATGAGTTATGAAGAAATTGCACAAAGAGGCGGAGGCATTTTAAATTCTGCTCATGCCATGTCTTTAATGTCTGAGGAACAATTGTTTGAAGATGCCAAAGAGCGAATTTTAACCATGATGTACAATGGTACAGGTGCCATTGAAATTAAAACAGGCTATGGGTTGGACGTGGAGAATGAACTAAAAATATTGCGCGTCATTGAAGCGCTAAAAACAAATTTGCCCATCCCCATACAATCCACTCTTTTGATTGGTCATGCCTTACCCACAGAATTCAATGGACGAAAAGATGATTACATCCAAATGTTGCTGCATGATTTAATGCCTCAGGCACTAAAGATTGGATTTGATTTTCTGGATATTTTTTGTGAGAGAGATTACTTCCAAGTGAATCACCTTGAGCAGCTGCTCATTCAGGCAAAAGAGCTGAACAAACCCGCGAAAATCCATCTCAATCAATTCTACAGCATTGGCGGTGTTGCTTTGGCCACTCAAATGGGGGCGCTGAGCCTCGATCACATGGAAGTTATTGCTGATAATGATTGGATTGCTTTAAAAGACAACCCAACCATCGTCACAGGACTTCCCGGCTGCTCTCTATTTACCAAGATTCCGTATACGCCGATGCGAAAACTGATGGACGAGAATATCCCAGTGGCCTTGGCAACCGACTTTAACCCTGGCTCTGCCCCGAGCAGCAATATGAACTTAATCAATAGCTTGGCTTGCATTCAAATGGGCATGATGCCCTTGGAAGTCCTGGCGGCAAGTACGCAAAATGGTGGCGCTGCCATGCAAGTAGACTCTCTTTGCGGTAGTATCACACCGGGAAAATTAGCCAATTTCATCATCACCAAACCATTAGAAAGAATTAGTGAGTTATTCTATTTTATTGGTGAAGACAAAATAGATCAAGTCTATATAAAAGGAAACCCACTCCGTTGAGAAGTGGGTTCATTTAATTGAATATTTCCTTTTTAAATCTTAATAATCTTGAATTCAGTTCTTCGGTTGGCTTGGTGCTGCTCCTCCGTGCAGGGAACAGCATTCTTTCCTTCGCACTCACATTGATTGACCAAGTTCATTTCCCCATAACCGCGACCATTGATTCGAGATGGATTGGTAATTTTTCCTTTGATGTAGTCAGCCGAAGATTTAGCACGCTTATCTGACAATTTTCTATTGGATTCAGCACTGCCACGGCAATCCGTATGTGAACCCAATTCAATTTGCATGGTTGGATTCTCATTCATAATGGTAACAATCTTGTCCAACTCAATGGCAGCGTCAGGTCTGATATTGGCCTTTCCCAAATCAAAATAAATGGGTTTAATATCAATCAATTTACCCAAATCCTGCCCCACTTCAAGCTTTTCAAGTTGAATATTACATTTGTTATTAATAACAAAATCACCCTCTCTATTGATCAATTCTGAATAATTGCAATACTGTGGTAAGTATCCATTCTTAGAAAATTGAAACAAATAGTTCACCTTTTGATTCCAATCCAAGTCAGTCAGCTCTTTTTCAAACTCGCCCATTGGGTCGGTGGTTAAAGTGGTCTTTACATGGGTAACGATATTCTCCATTTCCACTTTTACATCACTCAATTTTCTTCCTGTAACAGCTTCTGATATTACTCCTTTTAAAGTTACCTCAGGAATTTTTTGCATCTCTAATGCTACAACGGATTCATGCTCCAAACCTTTCAGATTTTTTTCTGTTTTGAAAGAACGGTGCACGGGGTAATTACACTCAATAACCACATCCTCAACATCATTGGCATTGATGGTTACCATTCCCAAGCTATCCGTTGTCACACTCATTACTTTACCATTTTTCTGGGTGATGGTCAAATTAGCCAAATCCAATGCCGTTCCCAAATTATTGGTCAAGGCAAAACTTATTTCTTTGTCAAATTGCCAAGGTTTCAAAATATTGACGACATACAAATCATCACTTCCTTTTCCACCATTTCTGTTTGAAGAAAAGAAACCTTTCTTTGAATCGTCGGACATGACAAATCCAAAATCATCTAAATTGGTATTAATGGGAGCTCCCAAATTTAATACTTGCCATTGTTTCTCACCTTTTGATTTGGCCACATAACTGTCAAGACCTCCCAATCCCAAATGACCATTGGATGCAAAAAACAATTGTCCATTTTCATGAATAAAAGGGAACATTTCATTGCCCTCGGTATTGATATCATTGCCCAAATTGATTGGCTTACTCCAAGATCCATTTTCGCTTCTTGTCGCATAGTAGATATCAGTTCCACCAAATCCTCCTGGCATATCCGACACGAAATAAACCATATCCCCGCTTTTATTCAAAGTAGCATGTCCTACAGAGAAATTGGCGCTATTGAATGGCAGCGCAATGGGTTCTGACCACTCTCCATCATTCTTTCTCACCTCATACAACTCCAAACAAGTATATCCCTTCTCATCTCTTTCCTTGTAATTGTTTCGGGTAAACATGGCGACATTTCCACTTCCATTAAATGAAATGGGCCCTTCATGAAATTTACCTTTCATGACATCAGCAAATACCTTTATGTTCATTACCTCATCGTTGGGACCTAACTCACCCGCATAAAGTTCAAGGAACGGAAGACCATTCCAGTTCCATTTGCGCTCTACTGTTTCAACCCCTTTGCGTGAAGATGCAAAAACCAATTGATTGCCAACCATTACAGGAGCAAAATCTTGATCTTCGGTATTCATAGACAAAGATTTCACGGTAAAGTTTCCAGCATCCTTTTGATACTCTTGTAATTTGCTATAGCCATCAACAGTGCGATTCACTCGTGAATCATTCGATAATTTATCACTAGCCTTTTTCAACCAAACATAAGCTTCCTCATATTTTTTATTGACTTTTAAACTTTGAGCATAGTGATAAAAATCCTCACCTGAAACATCAGCTCGACTGGTAATTTCTTTCCAAATCTTTTCTGACTCTTTATAGGACTCCACCTGATAATAGCTCCATGCCAACCGTCTGAGCATTTCCGTGGACTTATCTTCTACCTTGAGATAATTATTGATGGCCAAATGATAGGAAAAAGACTCGTAGTACTTATTTCCCTTCTTCTCCCATTTGCTTTGGGCTGATGCACTTGCGGCCATCAATCCCACTATTAAAAATAAAATAAACCGTATGTTTCTCATTGGGGTGGATATTAAAAGTAACGTGGTGATTTAATCTTGGCTACTTGTTTGTAGGTAAGCTCATATCGCAAAACCACTTCATGGCTGCCTGATCTTCCTGAGTGTTGACCTAAGGCATAAGACCAGTCATAAGCATAACCTACTTGAAGATTATCATTGAAATTAAATCCAATTAAAGCTCCCAAAGCATCTCCGCTACGAGAGGATATTCCTGTCCAAAACTTCTCGTGAAAAACAAACATGGCAGTAGCATCCAACTGTGCAGGGGCTCCTGGAACCGTTTTCATTAATATGGATGGTTTGAATTGAACTTGCTTGCTCAATGGCATTATCGCACCTGCCATCACGTAATAGTGGCGCTTGGATTGAAGCAATTCTAAACTGTTGTCTTTATTCGCAACAAATCGTGTCTCTAAAATTCTCGGAGACGAAACCCCAAAATAAAATTTTTGATTTTGAAGAAATACGCCTGCCCCAAAATTTGGAGTGAGCTTGCTAGCCGCATTTCCGAGAAAGGAAGCATCATTTACTTCATAAAGATTCAAATCCGATAAATTGGCATTTACGCTTTGAAAACCTCCATTGAGTCCAAAAGCCATTGTTGTGCGTTCATTTAATCGCGCGATATATGATCCAGAAAGGGAAAACAATGAAGAACGAATGGGACCAATTCTGTCACCATTGTAACTCAAACCAAACCCCATCTTGCCACCTAAAATTGGACTGTTCATACCAAAAGACTGAGTGGTAGGCGCTCCATCAAACCCAGCCCATTGTGAACGATGTAAGGCAACAAAAGACATACAGCCTCTGCTTCCAGCGTAGGCAGGATTCATTTCAAGGCTATTGAACATATAGTGCGTGTACAATGCTTCCTGCTGAGCCATGCTCATCAGCGCAAGAAATATGAATATGGGTAATATAAATAACTTTTTCATGATTGTATTCATTTATCGTTTGATGTAGATGTAACCTTGTTTTGCAGTCGCATTTCTCTCCGACTTGAATATGAAGAAATAAGTACCCTCAGGAAGTGTATTACCTCCTATCGTTCCCGATTCATTGCACTCTCCATTCCAAGAATTATCATAAGGTTCTGCACTATATACTTGATTTCCCCAACGGTTAAACACTACCATTGTATTGCCCGGGTAATTTTCAATACCAGGAATTACCCATGTATCATTGACTCCATCACCATTTGGAGAAAATCCTTCCGGTATTTCTAAATCTGGAATACAATTGTTGAAATCCAAATAATCAGGAATTCCATTTTCATTGCAGTCACTCAATGTTGGTGAGCAAAGGTCAGTCATGCCAGACTCTTCTGCATCCAACAAACCGTCACCATCACTGTCTTCATCCAAATGATTGAAAATTCCGTCACCATCAATATCAGCTGTTACCGTCTCAATGTAATCTGGAATGCCATCCAAATCACTGTCAATAGGGGTAACTTCAAAGTATACCGTTGCAGTATCACACATTCCAAAACTATTGCAAACGCTGTATGTCATTGAGTCCAACCCGCAATAACTCCAATCTGGTTGATAGGAAATCAAACTGGTGTCCAAATCAACACGACCAAAATCCGTTGAATCAATAATGGTTACTGTAAAATTACTATCACCGTACAAGGTGTCATTCAGCACAACATCAATATTCACCAATCCATCATTGGATGTGATGTAATCATCTACCGCGATGGGATTGAGCGGATTTACATTGATAGTAACCCAAGCTGTATCACAAAGTGATGGTGAACCATCATCGCACATGACCACCATAATGCTTGTAGGGATCTGCCAACCTGAAGCGGTAAAGTCAAAACAATAATCATCAGCAGCATTGTCATTGATGGAACCCAAACCTTCCATTAAGATCCAAGATGAAACATTCACCGCATCACCGTCGATATCAGTTGCATCCAAGCAGATGGTGGTTGTGCTATTCAAGTCAACAGAAACTTCCAATGATGAAGGAACCACAATAGGAGCATCGTTCACTGGAGACACTTGAATAAAGATTTCAGCAGTGTTTGATGTTAATCCCGATGCGTCCCCCACAACATACAATCTGGTTGTGACTCCATTGTAATTCAATGCAGGGGTGAAATTCAAGATTCCATTGCCATCCACTGACCAATCTCCCTCTGGACCCGTTGAGGATGTTTGTGCTCCGGGGACAGTAGGATCCAAATCAATGGTGGACACATCCAAATTGTTATCCAAATCACTGTCATTGAATACCAAATTCAATTGCATTAAACCAGCGTCTTCATTGATCAATAATGTATCATTTACTGCATTTGGAGCGCAATCCGCATTGTATCCGACTACAAAAGTAACGGTGTCTGAAATACAAGTTTCAGTGCGTTTACCAACAATCCAATACTGACCGTCACTCAATCCATTTATGATGGCTGTTGCGTTGATTTCTTGATCCTGCTCAACCAAATAATACGTCGTGAAATTTTCAAAATTCAAAACTTGTGCAGATCCCAATCCTGAACTGCAACTTGCATTTTGTGTCTCGCCAACCAATAGATCTTCTGCGTTGTAAGAACAAGTTGAGCTATCCGTGGCCAATGGATTGAAATCACACGCTAGGGCATCTGTGCATCCCAATACCTCATCACCATCATGGACACCATCGTTGTCTGAATCTACATCCAAATAGTTTGGCAATCCATCTCCATCGGTATCTGTGGACCCTTCAGTTTCATCCAAAACTCCGTCGCCATCTGAATCCAAATCTAAGTAATCAGGAGTACCATCACCATCTGAGTCAACCGTACCTTCTGTTTCATCAGGGATGCCGTCTCCATCAGAATCCAAATCCAAATAGTTTGGTGTACCATCTCCATCACTATCTACATTGCCTTCCACCTCATCTAAAATTCCATCACCGTCTGAATCCACATCCAAATAATTGGGTTGATTATCTCCATCCATGTCGTTGGTCAACTCTGTCTCATCTAAAATTCCATCTCCATCAGAATCCACATCCAAGTAATTAGGGGTGTCATCGCCGTCCATATCATCCGTTAACTCCACTGAGTCACTGATACCATCGTCATCGGAATCCAAATCCAAATAATTGGGTGTTCCATCTCCATCGGTATCTACGTTGTCCTCTGTGTCATCTAAAATCCCATCACCATCTGAATCCAAATCCAGGAAGTTTGGTGATCCGTCACTATCAACATCGTCTGTCAATTCAATGGAATCTTCGATATCATCACCATCTGAGTCCAAATCCAAATAATTAGGAACGCCATCTTCATCCATATCAGCTACTAGCTCGATGTCATCAGAGATACCATCACCATCAGAATCCAAATCCAAGAAATTGGGGTGTCCATCATTATCCGCATCCAAGACGCCTTCAACGGCATCATCAATGCCATCTCCGTCCGAATCAACATCCAAGTTATTTGGAGTTCCGTCATTATCGATATCATCTGTCCCTTCTACTTCTGTACAAATTCCGTCTGCATCTTCATCGTTTATGCATACTCCATCACAGTTTAAATAGGCTTGTGAAGGATATATGCAAGAACCATTATCATTGGTGGCCTCTGGATTGTAGTTACAAGCTGAGGGGTCGGTACAACCAATGTATTCATTCTCATCACAAACTCCATCGTTATCCGTATCATTGATGCAAGAACCATCACAATTCAAATAAGATTGGGTAGGATACGTGCAAGACTCATCCTCTTCTGTTGCATCAGCATTGAAATTACAAGCATCTGAATGGGTACAACCCAATACCTCTATTTCATCACAAACTCCGTCATCATCGGTATCGTTGATACATGATCCGTCACACTTTAAGTAAGATTGAGCTGGGTAGGTACAAGAAGCATCGTCATCCGTTGCGTTTTCGTTGTAGTTACAGGCGTTAGGGTCAGTACAACCTACAACTTCGTTCTCGTTACAAATGCCGTCGTTGTCGCTATCATTGACACATGAGCCATCACAATTCAAGTAAGATTGAGCTGGGTAGGTACAAGAAGCATCGTCATCCGTTGCTGCGGCATTGTAATTGCAAGCTTCGGGATCGGTACAACCTGAAACTTCATTCTCATTACAAATGCCGTCGTTGTCGCTATCATTGATACAAGATCCATCACAATTCAAATAAGTCTGCGCTGGGTAGGTACAAGAAGCATCGTCATCCGTTGCTGCGGCATTGTAATTGCAAGCTTCGGGATCGGTACAACCTGAAACTTCATTCTCATTACAAATGCCGTCGTTGTCGCTATCATTGATACAAGATCCATCACAATTCAAATAAGTCTGCGCTGGGTAGGTACAAGAAGCATCGTCATCCGTTGCTGCGGCATTGTAATTGCAAGCTTCGGGATCGGTACAACCTGAAACTTCATTCTCATTACAAATGCCGTCGTTGTCGCTATCATTGATACAAGATCCATCACAATTCAAATAAGTCTGCGCTGGGTAAGTGCAAGTAGCGTTGTCGTCCGTTGCTGCCGCATTGTAATTGCAAGCCTCAGGATCAGTACAACCTGAAATTTCATTCTCATTACATACCCCATCGTTATCAGTATCATTGATACATGAACCATCACAGTTCAAATAACTCTGAGTTGGGTAAGTGCAAGATGCATCGTCCTCATTGGCGCTTGGATTAAAGTTACAAGCTGTCACATCCATACACCCCAAAACGACACAAACCGAATCCCCATTACTACAATCTTCATCTATGCCATTGCCACAAATGTCTATTGCCCCTGCATGTACAGTTGGATTGGCATCATTGCAATCCAATTCATTGGAAGCGCCGCATGGAACAATGACATCCGTTCCAAAACCATCTTCATCAAAATCTTCAAAAGTCAATAAATCGTCATCACAGTCATCAGAATTCTCTGAATATCCTCCTGGCAATTCACAGGCCTCAACGGTCTCATTTACATTTCCAAATCCGTCACCATCACTATCTAAATAGTAAGTTGACGTTACAAATTCATCAATTTCACCATCGCAGTCATTATCGATCTCATCACAAATTTCGGGGGATTGAGAATTGATTGATGCATTGGAGTCATTACAATCTGTGTCATTGGAAACATATCCAAATCCTGGGTTTGAACAAAACAATTGAGCATCCCCAAACCCCTCTCCATCGCCATCATTGTCCGTAAAGTAGACTAAATCTGCATATGAACATGACCCATTTTCATCCGTTGCATTTGAATTAAAATTACACGCAGTAGGGTCTGTACATCCCAGTTGCTCTAATTCATTACAAACTCCATCATTATCAGAGTCATTGATACAAGAACCGTCACAGTTCAAGTACGATTCTGCAGGGTAAACACACGAGTTATCTTCATCGGTTGCCAATGCATTATAGTTGCACGCTGAGGGATCCATGCAGCCAAGCACCTCATTCTCATTACAGATACCATCGTTATCAGCATCATTGATACAATCTCCTGCACAATTCAAATAAGTCTGGGCAGGATAAGTACATGTCGCATCATCGTCCGTCGCAAGAATATTGTAATTACAAGCCTCTGGATCGGTACAACCTGCTACTTCATTCTCATTACATATCCCATCATTGTCCGCATCATTTATACATGAACCATCACAATTCAAGTAAGTCTGCGATGGGTAAGTGCAAGTGGCATTGTCATCCGTTGCAAGAATATTGTAATTACAAGCCTCTGGATCAGTGCAACCAGGAACTTCATCCTCATTACAAACACCATCGTTATCAGTATCATTGATACATTGACCTGCACAATTCAGATACGTTTGTGCTGGGTAAGTACACGCGTTGTTGTTGTCTGTTGCTGATGAATTATAGTTACATGCCGTTGGATCTGTACATCCAGCTATTTCCAATTCATTGCATATGCCATCATTATCGGAATCATTTATACAAGTGCCCCCACAATTCAAATAACTTTGTGTTGGATAAGTACAAGTATTATTGTTGTCTGTTGCTGATGCGTTATAATTACATGCAGTTGGATCTGTGCATCCTGGCACCTCCAATTCATTACATACACCGTCATTGTCTGTATCATTTATACACGTGCCCGCACAATTCAAATAACTTTGAGTTGGATATGTGCATGTTCCATTGTCCTGCGTCGCGGAGGCATTGTAATTACAGGCTTCTGAATCTGTGCAACCAGGCACAGGAGCGACCTCGTTGTCCAAAATGGTAACCAAACTCTGATAATCAACGATGGAGGCATTGGTTGAGTTATACAATTCAATATGAAACATCTCATTGGATTCTACTGAGACATCATCAATAATGGGTATAGTAATTGTTTTTGTGGTTTGACCGGCGTTGAAGGTCAGTGTTCCTGAAGTTGAGGTATAATCTGATCCTGCCGTCGCAGTGCTGTCTGAAGTATTGTACTGAACTGTCACAACATTACTCGAAGATGCCGAGAGTGTTACGGTTACCACTGCAGATCCTCCGTTCTCTGAAACTGAGACATTAACGATGGTGATGGATGGAAGATTCCCCAGGTAAGTATTCAACTCCTGCAGCAACCCATTGGTTGCAGCATTACCATTGACATTACCAGATCCTCCTATTGTGAGCGTATTGCCATTGAAGGTCAAACCAATGTATTTGCTAGACGAAATTGGATAGGTTGCTGCACCATTCGATCCGTTCGTCGCAACGTTGGTCACAGTGGCTGAACTAGGACGAAAAACCATGGTGGTAACTGTACCACTCGGAGCCCTCCATTTCACAAAACCAGGTATAGAACGATAAGTTCCAGCGGCATCATAAAAAACCACCGAACCCACAATATCATTTCCCTGCTCTACAAATTGAGTTCCCGTGGAATTTTGAACAAACTGTAAATTCGTAAATCCCAAACTATTGGTGTAGTAACAGTTACCGGCACTATTATTACCTGTATTGTCGCCAACAAATCCATTAGAGAATGGCACGGATAATACATTTTGAGCATTCACAGAATCCGTCAGTACTGTCAAAAGCACAATACTCGGCAGGAGGAATTGAATGGCACGCAAAGCGATACAGGACACAAATTGATTCCTTATCATAAGATAAATTTTAAGGTTTTGTTTGCCTACGTATTGAGGTGGAATAATGTTTCGGCGGTGTGAAGATATGAAATATAATTGGTTTGTCTATTCTCCAACACAACTAAGAGACGAAACCTAAAAAAAAGACAGGAACTTCCGAAACTATTAATTTTTTGGATAAATAAAAATTTATACCGAATCCTCGGGTTTTGGTCATGATCCAAAATCAACCGCTCTGTAAATTTCCTCGAATTCATTCGTTTAACAAAGCGTTCCGCTTGCTGAGCCCTTGACTTTTCTGAAAAAGGAATCGTTAAGACATAGTGCCAATCATTGGATCGCCTTGTAAAGCATCCTTTGAAAACACCTCCATTGTGCTCCTCCAATCGTCTCTCCATATCCATTGTCTCACCAATGTAATAATGATCGATTCTGCTGCTGTAGATGATGTACAAATAATGCATAAAAAAAGCCTCCGTTGGGAGGCTTTGTGGGAGTTACTGGGTTCGCAGCGAAGCATCGCTGCAGTGACCCCCTATTGATTCTCAAATCGATCTCTAAGCCATTCCCAATCTAAAATCAACCGCTCTGTAAATTTCCTCGAATTCATTCGTTTAACAAAGCGTTCCGCTTGCTGAGCCCTTGACTTTTCTGAAAAAGGAATCGTTAAGACATAGTGCCAATCATTGGATCGCCTTGTAAAGCATCCTTTGAAAACACCTCCATTGTGCTCCTCCAATCGTCTCTCCATATCCATTGTCTCACCAATGTAATAATGATCGATTCTGCTGCTGTAGATGATGTACAAATAATGCATAAAAAAAGCCTCCGTTGGGAGGCTTTGTGGGAGTTACTGGGTTCG